>Ga0310691_10000101_pt1 | contig 168131 bp, 143 predicted proteins | sample 176DNAGHGlowgp2_FD_203887 | JGI IMG/M metagenome (GOLD analysis project Ga0310691, IMG submission 203887) | Sheep rumen microbial communities from Palmerston North, Manawatu-Wanganui, New Zealand - 1766 DNA GHGlow gp2 (v2) (version 2) | ecosystem: Host-associated > Mammals > Digestive system...
TGATATGCTCCGCACCGATCTTCTCGCGCAGGCGGCTCATGTGAACGGATAAGGTGTTGTCGTCGATGAACTTGCTCCCGTCGTCCCACAGGACTTCCAGCAGTAGATTCCGCGGCACGACGCCCCGGCGCTCCATCAGCATTTTTACGATCTTGTATTCCGTCAGCGTCAAAGGCAGCGGAGCGCCGTCCTTCACGATCTGCATTTTACTCTCGTCTACGGTAAAGCTGTCGCGCTGAACAGTCTGGGGCTTCGCGCTGCGCAATAGGACGCGGACACGGGAAAGCAGCTCCTGCATCCGAAAGGGCTTGGTCACATAGTCGTTTCCACCGGAGTCCAGCGCGCGTACTACATCCAGCTCCTCGTCCTTTGCCGTGAGGAACAGGATCGGCCTCTGCTCTCCGGCCTCCCGCCATGCGCGGCAGAGCGTGACCCCGTCGCCGTCCGGGAGGCCAACGTCCAGCACTACGGCCTGCACTTCGCTATTCAGTTTGTCCTTTGCCTCGCGCACGGATGCGGCCTCGATCACCCGGTAGCCCTCGCGGGTAAATAGCTCCGCGAGCCCCCGGCGCAAAACGGCGTCGTCCTCGACAAGCAGGATCGTTGTTTGCATAGCATCCTCCAAAAAGAGGTGTGATTTCTTGCTTTGGATTATATACGAAAAATGCCCCGCTTTCAACGACAGCGGGGCAATCTTACGAAAACGTAAGAAACCAAGTTTTACGCCTGTATGCTATAATGTTGAAAAACTTTCCCTCTTTCTGTGTCACTTTGCTCAAGAAATGGATTTATATGAGTGAGGGCCCTTAAACAAAGGAGACGAGGTATGAACGACAGAGAAATAGTCAACTTATATTGGCAGCGCTCGGAGCAGGCCATCACGGAAACCGAGCAGAAATACGGGCGCTATTGCCATATCATCGCATATAACATTCTGGAAAACAGCGAGGATTCCGAGGAATGCGTCAACGACACCTGGATGAGTGCCTGGAACGCCATGCCGGACAAGCGCCCGGATCGGCTCGGCCCCTTCCTTGCCCGGATCACACGCAACTTTGCCCTGACCAAGATCGTCCGCCGCACAGCGAAGAAACGCGGCGGCGGTGAGGCAGAGCTTGCTCTGGAGGAGCTGGACGAGTGCCTTTCCTCCGGCTACGATCTGGAAAAGGAAATCGAGGATCGGGAGCTGAGCCGCGCGATTGACGCCTTTGTCGGAAATCTCCCGGAAGAAGAGCAGCTTGTCTTTATCAGCCGGTACTGGTTTGTGGCGACCGAGCGGGAAATTGCGGAAAAGCTGGGCATGAGCCGCAGCGGCGTCGCTGCCATGTTGAAGCGGACAAGAAGCAAACTGAAAACCTATCTATTGATGGAGGGCTTATGTACAATTCGGAACGAATGATGAAAGCCATCGGAGACCTCTCCGATGATAAGATTGAAAAAGCCAGCCGTGCGCTGGGCTATCAGAGAGAGCAGCGCAAAACGACTCGCGTCACTGTTCGAATGAGCAGACTGCTTGCCATTGCTGCGGTAGTTGTCATGATCCTTGCACTGGGCGCCGTGGCCTATGCCGTCAACCTCTTTGGGCTGCGCGAGCTTTATGCCAATCCAAACCGCGGCGACATGCCCGAGGAGGCTGCTGATCTGATCGTCAGCCAGAGCGCGGAAGCTGAAGGCGACGGCTGGAGTGCCAGCGTGCAGGAAACCTATTGCGATGAGGGAACGGTGCTCGTCGCCGTTCACGTGAGCGCTGATGCAAGCTATATCGTTGTACCGACTGATGCGGATCTCGACAGCCCGCTGTCCGTGATTGGCTTGTCTGGCGAGGGAACGCTCCGCGAGTATGCCCAAAAAGAAGGGAAAACGCTTTTGTTCGTGGGGGCAAATCTCGACTGGGAAGCTCTGGGACTTAATTCTTCCGGAGAGCACTTTGAGAACGCCTCTCTACAGGAGATGACAATCTATGTGGAAGGCGCACGCGGCAGCAGCGCGGCAGCGCCCGTTGATACGGTCTGCACAGTCGTTGCTGTGGCATGGGTCCCCGAATCGCAAGACTCCGACACGCTGGTACCGGAACGGAGGGAGCTTCCCATCACGCTGGTTGAGGGCAAAAGTACGCCGCTGGGGCTTTACGCGCCTGGCGATCCTTATGCTCTTCCAGGCTTCGAGCTGGGTGAGCTGAGCCTGACGCAAACGCCGCTGGGCATAGAGCTGCGTCTGAAAATGAAGACGCTTGATGAAGAGGCGGCAAGGAATCTGCTTACCTTGCGTCTGGATGGCGTTGAGTTCCACGGAGCCGGTAGTATTGACCCGAACGGTTACGCTGTTTTCGGTCAGGGGCAGGGCGATTTCGGCGACAGCCCGATCATCCGCTTCCTCGATTGGGATAAAAACACCATCGCGGAAGTCGCGTTTGAGAAGATCGGATAAACCAAATATCACACAGGCCCGCCGGGTAAGCCCGGCGGGCTGTGCTTTCGCTTTTCAGTATGCTATACTGAAAAAAACATGCAACTTTTTTCGCGCCTTTGCGACTGGATGGGTGAGGAGGGAGATACAATGACAGAGGCCTCAATCATTGAACTGTATTTTGCCCGCTCGGAGGCGGCCATCGACGAAAGCGAACGCGCCTACGGCAGATTCTGCCGCCGCATCGCCATGAATGTGCTGGCCGATCATGAGGACGCGGAGGAGAGCGTGAACGACACCTGGCTCGCCGCCTGGAACGCGATCCCGCCCACGCGGCCGGACAGCCTGAAAGCCTATTTCGGCCGCTTGACCCGGCGCATCTCCATCAGCCGTCTGCGCAAGCGCAACGCGGCCAAGCGCGGCGGCGGGGAGGCGGAGCTCGCATTCGAGGAGCTTTCCGAATGCATCGCTGCGCCGGATGATCCGCAGCGCGCCGTCGAGACGGCGGAGCTGATCGCCGCGCTCAACGACTTTCTGGCTTCGCTCCCAGAGACGGAGCGCGACCTCTTCGTGGCAAGATACTTCTTCACCCTCCCACTCGTGGAGCTTTCCGAGCGCTTTGCGCTGCGCGAAAACACGGTCAAATCCAAGCTGCGCCGCATGCGCCAGAAGCTCCTGCAAAAACTTCAAAAGGAGGGGTTGCTATGACAAGAGATCAGTTGGTCGACGCCTTTGACGGCATCGACAGCCGCTTTATCCTCTCCGCCGCCCGGCGGATTGAGGGCGGCGATATCGTCCAGCTTCATCGGCGCAAAGTGATCCGTACGGTTCTGATCGCGGCAGCAATCACGGCGTTGCTGGCGGCAACAGCTTACGCTGCCGGGCTCTTTGGCCTGACCGCGCGCCGTATCACGCCGGAGCTGACTGCGGAAACGGACGCGACGCTTTCGGAAACGGACGCCGAAACGATGGAAAAAGTGCGGGATACCCATCGGCACAGCTTTATCTCCCTCGGCGGCGTGACCGGATCGCCGGAGTATTCCGCTGCTGCGGAGTGGCTGACCTGGCGGGCGGCGCACGAGGAGGAAATGGCCGCCGCACAGCTCCGAAAGGGCGAGACCTATTACGAGTGGCGCGACCTGGAGCGCAGCTTTGCCGAAACTGACAAGGAAAAGGCTGTCGCACGGCTCTACGGCTGCTGGGACCGCGAGTCGCTGGCCAAACTGCATGAGATCGCGGACACCCACGGCCTTAAGCTGCACACGGAAAGAACGCGGCTCTTTGACGCGCAGATTTATGAGAATCTCGGCGTGTACGAGAACGGCTCGGGCAGACGCGAGGGCGCGGTCGAGCTGGACGGCGAGAAAAAGTATTTCGAAGTTTACACCGAGCTGGCCGGCTGTCTGCCCGCCGAGGAGCTGACGATGAGCCTGACGGACGAGTTCACGGAATGGGAATACACGACGGCGGGCGGCGAAGCGGTCAGCATCGCCATCCTGGAGCTGTCGCGACATCCGAATTCCAACCCGCCGTGCACCGGCCTTCGTTGCTTCGTGTTCTGGCACGGCGAAATGGGCGACGTGACCGTGGCCTTCAGTCATAACGGCGCGATCGATGAGCCGGAGGACTGGCAGGCCTACGCCGAGCGTCTGGCCGACAGCCTGGCCTTTGAGGCTTATCTGAAAGGAGCACAGTCATGAAACACTTGATTTGTATTCTTTTGATTATGACTATGACGCTGTCTCTCTGTTCTTGCGGCGAGCCAAAACCGCAAACAGAAGCAAAAACCGAAAGTTTTTCGGTCAACAACCAGATCACCGAAGAAGACGACGCACCTGATGCAGTCGCGCCGATGGGTTGGAACGAGGAATTGACGAGCGACAACGGCGAGGTCAAGGTCATCATCCATGACGACGCCTTCGACGGTATTCCGGACACAATGCCGGTCATCGCAGTGCAGCCGAAGACCGTTACCTCGGAGATGCTGCAACAGGTCGCAACTGCTATTTTTGGGGATGAACCGCTCTATGAATACGGATGGATGCTGACGCGCTCGGAAATTGAAAAACGGATCGCCTTCTGGGAAGAGAGCGTAACGACCGAGGCGATCCGCGAATCTCACGGAGGCAACCTTTCCGACGAAACGATTGAGTCGATCCGCGCCGCACGGCAGGAGATCTTGGACAATTACCGGGAAGCCTTAACGCACGCGCCCGAGGAGATCACACCGAGGGAATGCGATTGGCTGTTCAGGCCGGGCGAATACTGGCAAGAGAATTCCCACGATTACAGCATCGAGTATCCGAGTTATTCCGACACGGTTCCCTTTGGCGTTAACGTTGACTTCCGGGCACGGGGTACGCGTGACGGGCTAGACTACATCTTTAACGCTCATAATGTAGAGCGTGCAGGATTCTGGGATCATAGCATCAATATCTACCTGGATTACCCGGTCGGCATTCCACAGGCAGACGCCTATGAGGCTACAGGCCATTTGTCCGACGCACCGGCCACCGACGAAGAACTGCGCAGAGCCGAACAGAACGCCGAGACGATGCTTCGGAAGGTGGGTCTGGGTGAATGGCGCTGTGAGGCGCATGTCCGCGAAATGCTCGGCGGAGATAGCACGCCAACCGGCCTCTACTGCATCGAGTTGGAAGGCAGGAAGATTCGCGAGCAGTGGAGCAATCAAAGCGGAATAAAACCGGTCAGCCCGCCGGACGGCGGAAGGAGTGAAGGCGTTTACGAAATATGCGCCAATGACGGAACGCTGTTTGATCTGAGTATCGCAGGCCTGCTCGAAGACGGCGTCATGGAAACGTCGTCGCTGATTTCTCTCGATGGGGCGATGGATGCAGCCCGCGCGGCCATGAAAAGCTGGACAACGAATGACCGCATCCTCGAGCTCTATTTTGATTCGGAGCAGCCCAGCGGCCTCACACGCGAGATCAAAGAGGTCAGCGTTGGGTATTACCGCAAAGCGACCGGCGATTTTTCCTGTGAGTTGATTCCGGCGCTGTTCTTTCGCGGCACGGAGCAGATCGAGGGCGTGACAGAGATCGCCAACGAATACAATGCAACGCTGACTCTCCTTGTCATCGACCTGCGCGACGGCAGCGTGATCGTGGAGAACGACCAGAAAGGAGAGCAGCCATGAAACGCCTGATATGTATTCTGTTACTTCTTGCAATGACTTTTTGTCTCTGCTCCTGCGGAGAGCAGCCGAAACAGGAAGCAGAAACCGAAAGTCTTTCGGCCGATATTCCGCTTGTTGAGGAAAGCGTGGAAGAAATCAAGGTCATGGGAGCGCCAGAGACAACCAAACCCGCGCCGATGGGTTGGAACGAGGAATTGACGAGCGACAACGGCGAGGTCAAGGTCATCATCCATGATGACACCTTTGCCGCCATCCCGGAGACGATGCCGGTCATCACCGCGCAGCCGATGGAGGTTACGTCGAGTATGGCCAGGCAGGTCGCGCGCGTGCTCTTTGGCGATACGCCGCTTTACGAGGAGGGCTATCAGCTCAGCCGCGCGGAGATCGAGCAGCGGATCGCGGGCATGGAAAAGGGCATCACGACCGAGGCAATCCGCGAATCCTACGGGGAAGACGCCTCGGACGAGGAGGTCGAAACAACACGCCGCGACCGACAGAAACTGTTGGATCATTGGCGCGAGGCCTGCGCTAGCGCCCCGGAAACGGTGGAGAAAAAGCCCTGTGACTGGCTGTTCCGGCCCATGGAATATTGGTCCGACTGGTCCCATGATTACAGTATCGACTATCCCACCTACACCGATGAGACGCCCTTCGGGGTTTGGTCTTACATAAAGGAGCAGACGGAAGTTGATGGCCGCATCTATCATTTCTGGGCCTCCAATTTGACCAGAGACGGCTTCTGGAACCACAGTATCCATGCCTTCCTCGACCAACCCGGCGGTCTGAGCTATTCCGAAATTTATTCTGCGACAGGTCATATGTCCGTCGATCCGGCTTCGGAGGAGGAGCTGCGGCAGGCCGAGCGGGACACGGAGACAATGATGGAGCAGATGGGTCAGGGAAGCTGGCACTGCGAGGCAAAGAGCATGGAACTGCACGATCAGGAAGACAAGCCCATGGGTTTGTACTGCATCGAGATAGTCGGCCTAAAGGACCGCGGAGGTTGGACCACTCCATTCTGGAGCGCGTATGAGCAGATCGGCGGCGGATACCCGGAGAATATGCGCCTTGTCCGCGCAAACGACGGCACCCTGCTTCAGTTTGATCTGCACGGCCTGCTGAACGATGGCACATGGGAGGAAGAGGCTGTGCTTCTCTCCACGGAGGAAGCCGTGGCCGCCGCCCGTAAGGCGATGCGCGCCTGGACGCTGGAGAACCGCGTGAGGGGCGTCAATGCGGAGGAGACCCCCACGGGGCTAACACGAGAGATCACCGCTGTCAAGATCGGCTACGCCCGCGTTGTGTCTGGTGAGGGGACTTACGAGCTGATTCCGGCGCTCCGTTTCTTCGGCAAGGAGGACATCGACGGTTTAATATGGGATGACCCCTGGGCGGACGCGATGGTCTATGAACTCCTCGCCATCGACCTGCGCGACGGCAGCGTGATCGTGGAGAACGATAAGAAAGGGATGCAGCCATGAAACGCCTGATTTGTATTCTGCTGCTTTTTTCGTTGACGCTTTCCCTGTGCTCCTGCGGTGAGGCGAAGCAGAAGGAGACGCCGCATGGAGAAAGCCTTTCGGCGGATATCACGCTTACAGAAGAAAGCGCCGCCACAGAGGAGATCACCGTCGTGGATGGGACGGAGGACCATACGCCGATGGGTTGGAACGAGGAATTGACGAGCGACAACGGCGAGGTCAAGGTCATCATCCATGACGACGCCTTCGACGGCATTCCGGAGACGATGCCGGTCATTGCGGTGCAACCGACGGAAGTCACCTCCGACATGGTCAAGCAGGCCGCAGCGGCGATCTTCGGGGATGCAGTTTTCTATGAAGACGGCAGCTGGGAGCTGACCCGCGCGGAGATTGAAGATCGAATCGCGGCCTGGGAGAAGGGCGTAACGACAGAGGTGATCTATGAATCCTACGGAGAGGACTTGTCCGATGAACAGTTCGAGAGGATCCGCCGCATACGGCAGGATATCCTGGACTATTACCGGGAAGCCTGGGCGTACGCACCAGAGGAGATCACGCCGAGGGAATGCGACTGGATGTTTCGCCCCATGGAATACTGGCTGGAACAATCCCACGATTTCAGCATCGAGTATCCGACGTATTCCGACGATACGCCCTTTGGTGTGTGGAGCAGCCTCATAGCTCAGACCGAGATTGACGGGTTCATCTACCGGATCTGGGCGTCCAATTTGACCCGCGACGGTTTTTGGAATCACAGTATTTACGTCGATCCTGTTCAGTCTGACGGCCAGGCCTATAATGAAGTCATTCCCGCCACAGATGAGGAGCTGCGGCAGGCCGAACGGGACGCGGAACAATTACTGCTGCGGATGGGCTTCGGGAACTGGCGGTGCGAGGCAGAGAACGTTGAACTGCACGATCAGGAAGACAAGCCCCTGGGCCTGTACTATATCGCCGTCAGCGGCGCGAAGGATCGCGGCGGCTGGGTCAGCCCGGTCTGGAGTCAGTATTCGCAATACGGCGGCGGATACCCGGAGTGCGTATATCTTGAGCGCACAAAAAACGGGATTCTGCTGAGCTTTAAGCTGCAAGGTCTACTGGAGGACGGGGCGTGGGAAGAAACGCCGCTCATTTCAACGGAGGAGGCACTGGCCGCCGCCCGCGAGGCGATACGCGGCTGGACGCTGGACGATTGCAGACTCGGTATAGCCGACGATCACCCAACCTTGGTCACCCGTACGATTACCGGTGTCAAGGTAGGCTATTGCCGTGTCCCGACCGGCGAGCAGACGTATGATCTGGTGCCTGCGCTCACTTTCCTGGGGACGGAAGACATTGACAGCCTGTACGATGATCCCCTGGAAGAGGAATTTGTTTTTGATTTCCTCGTCCTCGACCTGCGCGACGGCAGCGTGATCGACACAAGAACAGATCGAAGTTAACGATAGAAATCTTATTGGCCCGCCGGGTAAAACCGGCGGGCCTTGTGCTGTCATGTTACAATAAAATAGATTTTCCGAAATCATGTAAGATCCGCTCTCCGATCCCGTGATATAGGGTGAGGCGGAAAGGAAGTGACGCGAATGGAGGACAGTAAAATCATCAGCCTGTTTTTTGAGCGCTCAGAGCAGGCCATTGAGGAACTGAACCGCAAACATGGGCCTGCCGTAAAGAGAACGGCAGCCAATATCCTGAAAGACCGGCTGGATGTGGAAGAATGCGTAAGCGATACTTATCTCAGGACCTGGAACAGTATTCCGCCTCAAGCTCCAAATCCTCTGGCAAGCTACGTTTGCCGTATCGCCCACAATCTGGCCATAGACCGATACCATGCCAACACGGCTGAAAAGCGTAACGGCAAATATGATCTCGTGCTGGATGAGATCGAGGAATGTATCCCCTCCGGCATGAGTGTAGAAACGGAACTGGAAGCGAAAGAACTCGGCGCTTCCATTAACCGCTTTTTGCGGGGCTTAAGCAAGGAGGACCGCTTCCTGTTTGTCCGGCGCTACTGGTATGCGGATTCTGTCCGGGAACTGGCCGCCATGACGCACGGCAGTCCCAACCGGATCTCCGTCCGTCTTTTCCGCCTCCGTGAGAAATTGCGGAATACTTTGACGAAGGAGGGCTTGCTTGTATGAATCGGGAACTGTTATCGAAGGCGCTTTGCGAGATCGACGAGAGCTTTATTGCCGAAGCGTACCGTCCTGTACCCGAGGCTGCATCCGGCTCCCCGGAAAGGATCGTACACATGAAAAAGAAACGGATCATTACATTTGCCCTGGCGGCTGTGCTGCTGCTCGGCCTGGGGGCCGCGGCCTACGCGGGCGGTTGGTTTGGATTGAGTGAGATGGCCCAAACACCGAAGACCCTTGAACAAGGTTTTTCTTCCAATGAGATAGCTGAACGGAACGAAGAATTGGAGCAGGCTGTCGCCAATGGTGAAGATCCGGAGGAAAAGCTTCAGGAAATGGATGAGAGGGACTTCCCGAGACCGACTGAGAACATTCGTGTAATCAGCCTGGCAGGACTGTCCGATTCTCCGGAGGCAATGGCGTGTCAAGAATACTTGTCCTTTCTCGATAGCTATGATACCGACAAATCTATCCTTTACAGCGTTGGTAATCAGGCTACGGGTTTTGAAGAGTACAAGGGCGCATACACCTGCTATACGCAGGAAATGGCGGATAAAATTGACGAGATATGTGAAAAATACGGCCTGCAAAAGCTCAGCGGACGGGAAGTTGGCCTTAGTCAAAATCAACTTTGTCAGAAAGTCGGACGCTTTGCTCCGCCGGAAAACACACGCAGCAGGCAGTCAATAACAGGAAAAGTGTTGTTTTCCGACGGCAGCTTCAGCGCAGACGGCAGTCTGTTTCTCCATACAGAGGGCGGGAAAAATCACACTCTCATGTATGGACTTACGCGTTGTGTAAAAGGGAGCTTTGTCACCTGGTATGTGCGATTCGACGATCCCGAAGCATGGACGGAACTGAACTATATCACAGAAAACGGACAAGGCGTTCTGATTACCTACTGCGACGAACGTGCGATGATTATCGTTGAGCGCCCGGAATCCTTTGTCGTTTTGAATGTTGGCAATGTTGACTATAAACCGTACAAGGATATTCCACTGAACGAGGATGAACTACGGGCACTTTCTGAGATGTTCGACTTCACAGCGATTCCATAACCATACGAAACACCACCCGCCGCTCCCTCCCGGAGCGGCGGGATCTGCTTTTTTGCGTCCCTGTGATATAATGAAGATAAATTTTTCTCTTTTCCTGTAACCTTCCTATCCCAAAACGCTTTTCTTAGTGTGAGGGACCTCAAATACAGGAGGATTGGATCATGGATGACAAACAGATCGTCGATCTCTATTGGGCACGCTCCGAGAAAGCGATCGAAGAAACCGAACATAAATTCGGCAGCTATTGCCGGACAGTCTCCTACAACATACTGGCCAACACCGCGGACGCGGAGGAATGTGTCAACGACACCTGGCTGAAAGCATGGAACTCCATGCCGACGCACAGGCCGTCGCTTCTCGCGCCCTATCTTGGAAAGCTGACCCGCTGGCTCTCACTCACGCGTTTGCGGGAAAAGAACAGCCTCCGGCGCGGCGGCGGCGAGCTGCCGCTGATTCTGGACGAGCTGGCTGAAACGCTTGACTCCGGCGAAGATACTGAGCAGGAGCTGGAGGTTCGGGAGTTGAACCGGGCGCTGCGGCGACTGGTCAATGCGCTGGGGAAGGACGAAAAGGACGTGTTTCTGAGCCGCTACTGGTATATGGCATCTGTCAAGGAGATCGCGGAAAAAACCGGTTTTTCGGAAAGCAAAGTCAAAACCATGCTCCACCGCACAAGGAACAAGCTGCTCTCGCAGCTTAAGGAGGAAGGACTATGCTGAAAAGCGAATTGCTGCTATTTGCGCTTAACGATATGGACGACAGCGATTTGGAAAGCGCCCGTAAAAGACTGGGGTATAAGATCGGAGGTGCAACCGGACGCATTGCTAAGAAGCGCATCATCACCTTCGCGCTGGCCGCCGCACTGATTCTGGGTCTGGGAACCGCCGCCTACGCGCTGGGCTGGTTTGGGCTGCGACAGCGCGTGACACCGGTCGAATCCGTCACGCAGGCTATTTCAGACCCGGGCGACAGCGGGATCCTTTCCCGCAGCGCTTATGCCGACGAACCGGCCGGGCAGGCCCACGCGGCCTGGATTACCTACATGGATGAGCACCGAAAAACCTATACGAATCTGAGCAACAACGACGCCGAAAACTGGCACCCCGACGACCCGGAGCTGCAAAAACTCCAGCCGATTTACGGCGCTTTTGACGAGGAAGCGCTCTACAAGCTGCTGGAAATCCGGGACGAATACGGCGTCACGCTGCATACGGACGTTGTGGGCCCACCGACGAAAGAGCTGTTTCTGCGTGTCACGGGGCTGGAACCCTTTATGCGGAGCGAAAACGGCATGGACGGCTGGCCGACAGGCTACGTTTATGAGGACGGCTCCTACCATGTCGAAGGTGGACGGGCGATGCTTTCCGACGGATCGGAGCTTGCATTCACCGTCTCTTGCGGACGCCGCGGGACGCTCGATCCCGCCTATCTGCCGGTCATCCACATGGAGGATTACACCGAGCGCGAGTATGTCAACGAAAGCGGCGATACGGTCGTTCTTTCCGTGACCGAAGGGCAGGGCTCCGGCTTCATATTCTATGAGAGCGAGGATTACCTCGTCACCGTGCAAAGCAAAAGCGAGAACGCCGAGGCGCTGGCCGACTGCTTTGATTTCGCAGCGATGGTGCGACTGTCGCCCGACCTCTCCGCCGTACAGAACACCGTGCCCACGGCAGTCAAACCCAAGACCGGGCTGATGACGATCTCTGACTTTGTGCAGACAGAGGAGTATTTGGCTTCGAGTGCCTTCCAGACGCTGTTTGTTGACTACTATTTGCCCATCGAAAATCAGAAGAACAGTCTCCCGGAGGGCTATTCTCAGCTCTACTATTACGGCAGCTTTCCCACAGGGATCGCCGAGGTAGACGATGGCCTGGCTGAAATCCTGAGCGCCTATCCGCTGCAGGCTCCGGGCAAAGCAGACGTCATCTGGTACTTTTTCCGGGTACCGGAGGGTGCGGTCGCGCCGGGCGGCGGCATAAAAAACGGCGCCTACGACCCGGAACAGGCGGAAAAGGACGGCCTGCGGCTGAGCCGGGAGGACTGCCTGGCAGCCTTCGGGATGGGAGATTTCATCCCCGGTGTAGATTTGATGAACCTGATCGTCTGGGAAAACGGCGCACGCTATTGTCAGCTTATGATCGGCAATTGCTGGGGCACCCTGCACTATATTCCGAAGGGCAGTCTCAACCCGTCACTCCACCCGATCCTCGAACCAGACAGCGAGGGCTGGGCCTATGACTCAGCCTGCGGCGAACAGGTATCGATCTGCATTGCAGCAAACGTCAATTATCCTGAATGGCCGACAGGCTATATTTTCTATGAAACGGACACGGCCTATATCGTCATCACCGGCCCTACAGAAGCGTTTGCACTTGAGATGATGGCTGACGCGGTGGATTTCCGCTGCTTTTCGTGAGGTGCAGTTATGAAAAAAAGATCTATTATTGCAATGCTCCTGGCCATCTTTCTTCTGCTGGCCGCCTGTTCCGCCCCGGCGGAATCGCCGGATCAGAAGCTTGAAGAAAGAATCCCGGCCCCGATACAAAACACTGTGGAGAAAACGCCGCAGGCGACCGATGAGCCGCAAAGCTTCAGCGCCGATCTGACCGGCGAGGGCGGCGGGCAAATGTTTGCACCGGAGCTGCTGACGCTCCCAGACCCGGGCTACTTCTTCTGGCAGGGCGTCAAAGCCGGGGACGGTGCAATCGTATCAGCCTGTTCCCAGATTGCGAGTGACGAGGGCTTCATCCTCTATCGGCTCGATGTGCAGACGGGTACTTTCACAAGGCTCCCAAACAGCAGTCTGGATCGTCCTTTTGAAGTGCTGACCGCACGAGCTGACGGCAGCGCTGCGGCACTCTCCCAGGAACAGGACGGAAATCGCATCCTGCTGCTGGCTGCGTCAGACAACAGCGTCCGCCGCGTGACGCCGCAATTGGAACCGGGCATTATCGTGCGCGATCTTTGCCTGACGGAAAGTAGCTGTCTTATCAGCGCCGACGCGCAGCTCATTGCGCTGGATGAAGACGGTACGCTGCTGAAAACGCAGGAGCTCGTCAACAACCGCGTTGCGCTGATCCAAAGCGGCACCACGCCGATCCTCGCCTGGGACGATCCGGAGGGAACGAAGCTGCAGCTCCTTGATGACGAGGGGGAGCCGGTGAACAAAATCACACTCGAAGGGCACTATGACAAGCTGTTCAGCGGCCCGGAAGATACGATCTTCGGTCTTGTCGGCAACACGGTCTACCGGATCGCGCTGCCCGATGGTACGCGAGAGGGCTTTGTCAGCAGTTTTGCCAGCGGCTTCAACGGCAACAACTTCTGCTGGTTGGCTGACGACTGCCTGCTGGTGCCGAAAAACGGAATTCCTGCGCTCTGGCGCCCGGCGGACGTGGACGGCCTGACGATCCTGCGCCTGGCCAGCTACGAAACGGGCTCGCGCATATCTCTTGCAGAAGCGGTGCAGGACTTTAATGACCAGAGCACAGATATCAAAATCGACCTCATCAACTACGCTGATTTTGATTCCGGCAATGCCACCGTTACCGGTCTGAGCCGTCTGAATACAGATATCCTCTCGGGTTATACCCCGGATATCTTTGACCTCAACACGCTCCCGGCGCGCTCCTACATCGACAAGGGCTTAATTGAGGATCTCTGGCCCTGGATCGACGCCGATCCCGAGATCGATCGTGAAAACCTTCTGCCGGAGGTGCTCCGCCTGCTGGAACGGGACGGCAAGCTCTATGATCTGGTGCCGACCTATCGGCTGCGCCTCGTCTGCGGCAGCAAAGAGCAGTTCGGGGAGAAAGACTCTCTCTCCATGGATGAGCTGCTTGCACTGAATGAGCAATACGATGCCGTGCAGCTTTTCGGCTGCATGAACCGTAAAGAATTCTGGGAAAATGTCCTTTTGTACGCAGGGGCTGATTTCGTGGACTACAATGCGCCGAGCTGCGACTTTGACAGTGAGAAGTTTGTGCGATTGCTGGAGCTTTCCAAAGAGCTGCCGCCGTTCAGGGACACGAGGGAAATGTCCCGGGAGGAGTGGAGGGAGTATTCGATTTTCAAGCACAACACGGAACAGCGCCTCGTCAGTGGAGAGCAGATATTTTATTTCGTTGATCTGTTTAATATTCCCGTGTTTGTGCTGCAGCAGACAGACGCGATCTTCCGCGGTGAGCCGCGCTTCGTCGGCTTCCCCAACGATAGCGGCAGCGGCATTGCGCTGGAACCCGTTCTCCGGCTCGGCATGTCTACCTCGAGTCCGAACAAAGAGGCGGTATGGGAGTTTTTCCGTTTCCTGCTCAGCGACGGCTATCTGACGAGGGAACGATGGAACGAGAACCCCGGACAGTCCTATTGCCTCATGGGCATCCCGACGACCCGCAGCGCCTACGACTTTCGTATGTCGGTGTGGGTGGAGCACCAGATACAAACCAACGCTTCCGACTACGGCAATCCCGACCAGGAGATCGTGGCCGGGCCGGATACCGGTGAACGTATTCTTGCTCTGACGGCGCGGGCGAGCGGTCTGTACGAATACGACCAGGTACTGCTGGATACGATCTTGGACGCGGCCGGCGCCTATTACGCGGATGACCGGTCGGCGGAGGATGTAGCGAAGCTCATCCAGTCCAAAGCGAATCTCTATCTGGCGGAGCAATACGGGTAATTAATAAAAAAGCAACAAGCGGGAGCGACGAATCGCTCCCGCTTGTGCTTTAGCCTCGGCCTACGTTGATGATGCCGATGTTGTAATCCGGGTTGTATTCCACTTCCTCATCCAGGATCCGGACCTCCAGATTCTGCGCAATCTTCTCCATGGTCTCCATATCCAGGCCGCCGCCCACGCGGATCATATATCCGTTGTCGGGGCTGAACAGAAGCACATAGTTGTCGTCTCCCCAATAGGGGTTGTGGTTGACGAGCTTGGTGACCTCGTAGCCTTCCCAAAGCGACTCCTCCAGGATCTCGCTCTGATACATCATAACCAGTTGGAATCCGGGGACAGCGTAAAACACGTCAATATTATAGAGAATCTGACCAACTGCCGAACTGCCGTCATCAATTATGTGAGAATACCACCCTTCGTGTTCTCCCACCTGAAAGCTTGAATCAGAGGGCAGCCAGCCGGGCTTGAACTCTACATAGTGCGGCGTTGCCTCGCAATCATAGGTGAATACAAGGTTCGTGTCGGGATACCGCATGTCCTGAATATCCGTAATGTTGCCCTCGCTGTCCCGTTCGATCCACTCCCCGTGCACGGTGACTTCTTCCGGTATATGATTCTTGTTCAGCTTGAAAAGCCCCAGTGCGTAGGCGGTCACAGTCAGAAGCGACACCAGCACCGCTGCAATGATCGCAATACTTAGTGCTTGTCTCATAGCAAAGTGTTTCCGCCGCTGATCGTCCTTGATCTGTGCCAACACCCGCCGCTGGATCTTCGCTGTCATTTCATTGTATTCGCCCAACTCAATGCTCTCGTCGAAGCATTCGCTCGCCAGATCAGCAAGAACCATTTTCACAGCCGTACCCCCTTTCCGTCAGATATTCCTTCAGCTTTTCCCGCCCGCGCAGGAGCTTGGAGCGCACGGTGGAGGCGTTCAAGTCCAACGCCGCCGCAATCTCTGCGGTCTTCTGGTACAGAAAATAGTGCCGCACGAAAATGCTGTGCTCCGGCTCCGGAAGGGAGGCTACTGCCTCGCGGGTGAGCGTCTGCAGCTCCTGTTCCAGCAACTCGTCCTCCACATCGGGTACATCAAGAATGAAATAATCATCCTCCAACGGAAGCGCCAGATGATTGCTGCGCAGCTTGTTCTTGGCCATATTGCGCGTCACAGCGGCGAGCCAGGCTTTGAGCTTACCTTCCTCCACGGTGTCCGAATTGTTCCAGAGCGCGAGGAATACATCGGAGGAAACTTCCTCCACATCTTCCGGCTGCAGCGGCGGGATCGTGATATTGGCCGCGATGGTCTGCACATATGGCCCGTACTGTGCCATGATCGTATTCAGCGCGCGGCTGTCACCCTTTTTCAGCCGCGACAGCAAAACTGCTTCTGTCATGGAAACTACCTCGTTTTCTGTCTGTTTGGAGTTCTCCATATACAAGAACACAGGCAAAAAGAAAAATGTTGCAGATCCGCAACTTTTTTTGCAAAACCGGTGTTTATATAGTAGTGACGACTTCACAGGAATCAACGGAGGTATGATACATGAAACGAAGAATCCTTGCAAGTCTTGTTCTGCTGGCGTTGCTGCTCTCTCTTTGTGCCTGCGGCAAAACGGATGAAGCGGAGCCGATCGCACCGTCTGTTTCTGACGTTGAAACGACTGACGGCTGGATTCCGTCCCGGATCGCCTTTCCGGACTGGCTGACGCGCTCTACCGGCTGGGAGACCGAGGGTGACACGATCTATCTCAGCGGCCTGACGCCGGAGAATCAGCTCGTTGCTGCAGCTTATGACACGCTATCCGGCGAGTGGCAGCGCATCGACTTTACCACTTCCGACGCCTATCATCCGCAGTTGGGCAACCTGAGCTTTGCCGGGCACAGCCTCTGGGGCCTCCTGCAGGAAGGTCCAAGCCGGGAAGATATAAATACAGGACACTTTCGAGACGATTATGGGTACTATGTACTGCACATTGACCTTATAAGCGGTGAAAGTACAGCGATGCGTATTCCCTTTGAGGGCGAGGGCAGCACCGAGGGCAGCGGACTCTTCTTCTCCGGCATCCTTGGCCTTGACGATGATCGGGCGCTGCTTGGCGCCATGGATCGCTTCTATATGATCGATGCCAATGTTAGTATTCTGTCCGAGCCGGATCTTCCCACCAATGGCGGTCTGTTCCATTTTCGTGTGGGCGACACGCTCTATCTCTGGACGCAGGACGGCTATGCGCCATTTGACCCGGAGGCGCTGCGCTTTGGCCCGGCGTTAGATATTGACGGCTTAGGCGAGGCCAGCAGCAACAACGGACATTTCCTGCGCAAGTGGCAGCGCTCCCTGTGCTCAGCCGACCCTGAGAGCGGAGAAAGCGAAACGCTGTTTCAATGGATGGATGTAGCACTGAGCTACGGGGACATTTACGGAGGCGTGTGTCTGGAAAACTCCCTGGGGGACATATATTACCCGGATGGGGAAGACATGTTGCTGAAGAATGGCCTGATCTGCGCGAAAAAGGGACAAGTCCCGGTCAAGCAGCCGCTCCGTCTTGGCTGCTTCGGATATACCGGAGGCGAGATGTACGCCGATGCGCAGGCTAACGGCGCGTTGCCATACTCCGCAACGATGGAGCTGCTGGACACCATCGTGCGTTTCAACAACACAGATCCGCAGTATAAGATCGAGGTCGTACCGATCACCTATGCCAACGAACAGGAGCGGGACCGGGTTTTGATCGAGCTGGCCACGCGTTCCGATCTTGACCTGCTGGACACGAGCCGGCTGCCGGATAATGCGCTGGATTCCGGGCTGCTTGCAGACATGCTTCCGATGATCGATGCTGATGAAACAATCAGCCGGGAGGATTTCATAGAGCCGCTGTTGAAGCTCATGACGCAGAGCGGCGGACTTTATGAATATACGGATAAATTCACACTGCTGACCATGACCACCCATGCCGACCTGTTTCCTGGGCGGGACCAATGGACCGTGGAAAACATTGAGTCGCTGATCGCCTCGCACCCGGAGATGGACCCATTGTGGCACAGCTACGACAGAGAGCTCATCACCACGCTCTTCTGCTGGGCGGCCACGGCGGAGTTTATCGACCGGGACACAGCGACCTGCTCCTTCGACAGCCCTGCCTTTGTCCATTGGCTGGAGCTGATGAAGGCGCTGCCGGACGGCGGGCAATACAGCGAAGAGGCAAAGCTCATGAACATCTGCTACGATCTGGCCTTCAATGCTGGGCACCAGGAAAAATATATGATGAAGGGTGAATATGTGGTGGCAGGCTTCCCCGAGACCCAGGGGACGGGCAGCTATTTCCTCAAGCTGGGCAGCAGTCCTAACGACTGGCGGGGAACGATGGGTGAGAATACCCGCATCGGCATCCTGGCTGCGAGCGGCAATCAAGCGGGAGCCTGGCGCTTTGTGCGCCAGCTTATGGAGGGCGCGGAGGGCGCTTCCCTCATAGACGGCATCCCGGTTTTCAAGGCGAGCTTTGAGCGGGCGCTGACGGCGGAAATCTCTGATGACTTTGATGAACGCTTCCAGATCAGCTATATGACCGAGGAAAACGCAGAGGAACTGCGGCAGCAGGTATATAACACAACCAAGCTTGTGGACACAGACGAGGGCATGATCCGTATCCTGCGCGACGAAATCAATCGCTTCTACCACGGGCAGCTGACCGCCGAGGAAGCGGCCGCCGCGATCCAGTCCAAAGCGACCATCTACGTCTCCGAGCAATTTGGTTAACAGACGAACAGGAACTGGCGCTAAAAACAAATCTTTGTCTGCATCCAACTGAAAAAACTTTCTATTCCTGTAACAAACACCTTCGAAATGGCGTCTATATATACAGAGACCCAATGAGACAGGAGACGAGAAACATGCTGCGATGTGCACAGAAAGAACAGGCCAATTGCCTGACCCTGAGAGAGATATCGCTTGATGCCCGCCGGCACAGGTGTTCCTTGCGGGACGAACGCATCAAGCTGACCGACACGGAGTTTGCCATCCTTTGTTTTCTGCTTCAGAACAGGGGGCGTGTCGTGTCCTTTCAGGAACTCTCCGACGCTGTCTGGCAGGATGAGGTGTACATCAGCCGCAGCGGCTGCCTGGCTGTCCATGTCAATCACATTCGGGAAAAGCTGCACGACCACAAACCTTTTGCTACAGTCAAGACAGCCTGGGGCAAAGGCTATTGGGTGGAATAATAACGACAAGCGCACAGCCCGCCTCTCTATACCAAGAGCGGCGGGCTGTTTCTTGTTCTCGTAAATAATTCATGATAATATTTTTGCACTCCGTGAAATATCCGCACTCAAATCCATACTTGTAGGGCGAGGCGGAAAGGAAGTGACGCGATTGGAGGACAGACAGATCATCGACCTGTTCTATGAGCGATCGGAACAGGCCATTTCGGAGCTGGACCGAAAATACGGCGCGGCCGTAAGGAAAACGGCAGCCAATATTCTGAGACGCACGCAGGATGTGGAAGAGTGTACGAACGATACCTATCTGGGAGTGTGGAATACGATTCCGCCTCAAAATCCAAATTCCCTGATCAGCTATGTTTGCCGCATTGCCCGCAATCTTGCGTCTGTGAAGTACCGCAGCAATACCGCACGCAAGCGCAACGGTCAATACGACCTCGTTTTGGATGAGCTGGCGGAGTGCATCCCGTCTTCTGTCAATGTGGAATCGGAGCTTGAGGCAAAGGAACTCTCCGCTGCAGTCAACCGCTTTCTGGATACCCTCGGCTATGAGGATCGCTTTTGCTTTGTGCGACGCTATTGGTATGCAGATTCCGTTTCGGATATTGCTGACCGAATCAACGGCGACAGCCGCCGGATCTCCGTCCGTCTTTTCCGTACACGTGAAAGACTATATCGCTATTTGAAAGGGGAGGGGTTGATGGAATGACACGGGAACAGGTATGGGACATCATCGGCGATATTGACGATCGGTTTATTGCCGAGGCGGTTCAGTACGATCCAAAAAAATGCAGTCGCTCCCCGGAAAGGATCAGAGTCATGAGTAAAAAGCGTTTGATCACCTTTGTCTTTGCTGCGGCGCTGATTCTGGCGCTGGGCGTAGGAGCTTATGCGGCATACGACGTTTTTTCCGGCCCGAAGGCCGCGGAACGGGTCGCGCTCGAGCAGCTTGAGGTCTGGCAGGAGCTGGGGCTGATTTCGCCGGAAATCCGCTTTGAAAGCCCCGCAACATATATCAAGGAACAGCAGGCACGGCAGGGCAGCGACTACTGGTATGGACGGCTGTTTCCCCACTGCTTCGACGTGCGCTTTTCCAATGACAAGTATGTCTGCCAGTTGCAGGTCGACACGCTGACAGGAAAAATCGTTCTTGCCATGATCAACGCCCACCCGGATGAAACGGACGAGCAGGTCGCCGTTGAGTCCCGCGGCGATTCAAAAGTGTTCTACGTCTATGACAACTTCGACGACATCTTTCCGGCAGACCTGACCGTTGATGGGTTCTGCTCACTGTTGGCGGACTACTGGGGCTTCTCCGGCTATCGAATTGCCGACACATTGGACAATTACTTTCCTGAGTACGAAAGGCGCTGGGACGCTATCGACGGCTCGACACTGCTGAAAGATATGCCGAAGACGAACCCGACGGATTTTTATCTTACGGTGTTCTTCGAGGGCGATCAGGAGGGCGCACCAATGTACATCGAGTTGGGCAACTTCCCGGACTACGTTGTCATGACGATTGGCAACCACCATTCCATCGGCTGATGACCGATGCATCAAACACCTATCTATCGCGACACGCCTGCCGCTCTGAGAGTATCGGAGCGGCAGGATTTTTCTAAATTATAGTAAAAAAGTGAAACCGTATGGTATGAAAATGGACTATGATAGATGAACGGCCGTGGTAAGAAGAAATCGAGGTGAGAGGCTTGACGGATGCAAAAGCGCTCGCGCTGCTGCAGAAGGGCGACCAGCAGGCGCTGGAATGGTTCATTGACCGATACAGCGCCTATGTCTGCACGATCGTTAACATCATTCTGCAGGACAGTATGAGCCGGGCGGACGTGGAGGAAGTGACGGCAGATGTGTTCGTCACGTTCTGGAAGAGCGCTGGGAAGCTCCTTCCGCTCAATCTAAAGGGCTATCTGGGTCGCGTCGCGCGCAGTCTTGCGCTGCAAAAACTGCGAGAGCGAACAAAGGAGCTGCCTTTGGATGAGGATATTCTGATTCTGGAAGAGGACTCATTGATCGAAAAGCTGGATCAGGAGGCGCGGGACCGGATCGTCCGGGAGGCGGTGCTCTCCATGCCGCAGCCGGACCGGGAGATTTTTCTCCGCTTTTACTACTACTGCCAGACTATTCCTGTTATTGCGGAAAAGCTGGACATGAACCCATCGACGGTCAAGACCCGTCTCAAGCGCGGACGGGACAAGCTCCGGGAGCATCTCACCGGTTTGAAATCACTGACAGGAGGCGGCTGACATGGAAGTGAATATTCGGCAACTGCTGGACGGGCTGGAAGACAGTTCCGTGCCGATGGAGGAAACCGACGTCGTCTCCGCGATGAGAATCAAGGAGCTGACAAGAATGAAACTGAAACAGGAAAAACGGAATACTACACGCGTCGTTCGGAAACGCATCATCACCTTCGCTCTCGCCGCTGCGCTGCTGCTCGGCCTGGGCGCCGCGGCATATGCGGGCGGCTGGTTTGACCGGAAACAAGTCGTCATCGTGGAGCCGATGGTTACTCAGAACTCTGAGACAGAGGAAATCGAAATCGTGGGTGATGAGTCGGACGAGGTGCAACGCGTTTTGCATCCGTCCGTTCCGGAAGAGGTGCGCCGGGTCTCGGTCACGCAGGCGCTGGTCGTGCCGGATGATCTCGACCCTGAGACCTACGCGCGGGCGTCTAACAGCGTAGCCGCAACCAACGAGCTCCTTGCTTGGGAAAATGGACTGGAGCCGGCGCCGGAGGAGCCCACGGAGATTCTGAACAAGCGCGCGGAGCAAGGATGGGACGCACTGACCGGCGAGGAAAAGCAAATCATCCGCGATTACTCCAAGGAACTCGCAGAGTATTCCCAGCAATTGTCTGAAGAGGAGAATCAGGTCAGACGGCAGATTATGGATAAATACGGCCTGCGTGAACGGCATATGCTGGAGCCGGAAAACTGCCTGTTGAGCTGGGAAACTTGCGAAATGGGCGATATGGCCCATTTTGGCGAGATTCGTTACGACTATCGTTCAAACGAAAACAATCTATCCAATCGGGAACTGGCGAACTGGATCAGCGAAAACTATTGCCGCGGGGATTACTTCACCTCTGTTCCTGACGGATTCGACAAGGTCTATTGGCTGCCTGAAAGCGACTTTTGCGTGTCGTATTATTTGAATCTTCAGCAGGAAGACTATCCGAATTGGACGACCTGCTATGCCTACTGCAGCAGCTACGAGGTCTTTCACGACGGCTGGGAGGTCGGCATGTGGCTGCGTGACGGCGTCAACACGACGGAACGGAACTATACGGCCGCGGACGGCACGGAACTGACGATCATCTGCGCCGGAAACCAGGCGGTGATCTACGCTTTTCTCAAGGATTATTTCTTTACAGAAACCGTCCATTCCCCGGTCGAGCTGGACGACGCGACGCTGGATATCATTGCGGAAAGCATCCACTATCAAAACATCGGGAAATAAAACGTTATCAACCGCCCGCCGCTCCGAGTGAGCGGCGGGCTTTGCTGTTATTATCTCTTTGCACAAATCATCCGGCTTTGTTTTGGCAGTTGTGACAGTTTTCTGTCACATGATTGACTTTCCTTCAAATCCCGCATATAATCTGTGCATACGGTTGCATAAGGCCATTTCTTAACCAAATGCCAAATAAAAAGGCACTTGATCTTCAAATCCGATTGAATCGGATATTTTTTGCAACAGTTTATGCAACCGGTTGCATGGAGGCTCTTATGTCTGTTACGATTCGAGATGTGGCGAAGGCTGCCGGTGTATCGCCCTCCACAGTTTCGAGGGTGCTGAATAACAAGGGGATCATTTCGGAGGAGACTTGCGAGAAGATCTATCAGGCGATGCGGGAGCTGAAATACGTGCCCAACGACATGGCGCGCAGCTTTGCCAATGGCAGTCCCCGGGCCATTGCCATTGCCATTAACGTGTCTGACGCGCAGGCCTTTGCCAACACCTTCTTTAACCGGATGGTTTTCGGCATTGAAACTGCGGCGCATCAGAGCGGTTATAACCTGATTATCACCAACGCGACGGCGGATCGGGAGGGGCTCGGCTCTATTGAGCGGCTCATCATGGGCAAAAAAATAGATGGGATCCTGTTCCCGGCGTCCTTGCTGCAGCGCTCTTTTCTCAAGGCATTGGAGGATAACAGCTTCCCCTGTGTGGTTCTTGGCCGCCCAGGCGCATCCGATTTAGAGGCAAGCTGGGTGGATATCGACAACGAGCAAGCGGGCCAAGCCGCTGTCAACCACCTGTTTCATAAGGGCTATCGCCGGATCGCGTTTCTTTCCAATGGGGAGAAGGAACTGTTCAATCAGGACCGTATCACCGGCTATCGAAATGCGATCGCCAAGCGACAGTTGGCTTTGGAGGACAACTGGATCTGTCACGCTCATTCCTCGCTGGAAGCGGGACGTGAAAGCGTCCGTCGGCTATTTGAAAGTGCCGAAAAGCCCGACGCCATCATCTGCAGCGACGAAAAGCTCGCTTTGGCCGCGATCCGAGAGGCAAAGGCCATGGGATACGACGTTCCGAACGATTTCGGCGTGCTGTGCTTTGACGATACGCCGGTCACGGAACTGGCCGAGCCCAGTATTACCAGCGTTGATGTGGACACCTTTGAGCTGGGCCGACTGGCGGCGGAGAACTTGATCCGACAAATCGAACGGGCGGAAAAGAGCTCCTGGCGTGTGCAGTTGACCACGCATATCATAGAACGCGATTCCACCGGGAGAAAGACACATGGAAAGGAGTAGATGCCTTTGAATGTTGCTGCGATTTCCCACAGACCGACGGAGGACTACATCCGCCCGGAGGGCAGGGACTCGCTGGCGATCGAACTGACCGCGGCGCGCGGTGATTGTAAGACGGTTTCTTTGTGGTGCTGGCCGAGAGGTGAAGACGATCCGAAAAAGAGGCAGAAAACGGAGATGACGCTTTCGTTGAGGGACGCCTACAAGGATTATTACCGTGCGAGGATCACCACGCCTGGGATCTCCGCCTACACGCGTTACTGCTTCTGTCTGGAGACCGAGGAGGAAACGCTGTGGCTCGGCGGCAAGGGGTTTCAGACACGGGAACCGGACACACAGGAAAACTTCTTCGAGTTCCTGTGGCCGAACCCTTCCGACTGCGATCCGGCGCCTGCCTGGGCAAAGGAGCAGATCTACTATCAGATTTTCCCGGAGCGCTTTTGTAACGGCGACGACAGGCTGACGCCGGCGAACGCCGTTCCCTGGGACAGCGCCCCAACGCGGGAAAACTTCATGGGTGGCGATCTGCGCGGCGTTCTGAAGAAACTGGATCATATTCAGTCGCTCGGCGCGACCTGCCTGTACCTGACGCCGATCTTCAAGGCCCCGGCAAACCACAAGTATGACACCGTGGATTACTACGAGATCGACCCGGCCTTTGGCACAAAGGAAGACCTCCGCGCACTGGTGACGGAGGTTCATCGGCGGGGGATGCGCATCCTGCTGGACGGCGTGTTCAACCACTGCGGCTTCTTCTGGCCGCCCTTTCAGGATCTGCTGGCAGAGGGCGAAAGCTCAAGATACCGGGACTGGTTCTTCCCACACAGCTTCCCGGTCACTACGGAGCCCTGCAACTATGACTGCGTCGGTCACTACAAGTGGATGCCGAAGCTCAACCTGGCCAATCCCGCTACCGAGCAATACTTCATCGAGGTCGGAAAGTACTGGATCCGGAACTTTGACATCGACGGCTGGCGGCTGGACGTGGCCGACGAGATCCCCACTGCCTTCTGGACAGCCTTCTCCACGGCGATCCGAAGGCTCAAACCCGACGCCCTTCTGCTGGGCGAAACCTGGGGCGACGCCGGAAAGCTTCTGGCTCCGAACCGTCTGCATACGGCGATGAATTACCTCTTCCGGGATGCGGCGGTGGACTGGCTTACCAGGGACGCGATCAAGCCCTCGGCGGTGGATCACCGGCTGAACAACATGCTGGCCCTGTATCCGGAGGCCGTTTCCCAGCGGCTCTACAACCTGCTTGACAGCCACGACACAGCACGTTTTCGGTATCTCTGCGCGGACAAAAACCGCCACAAGCTGGCGGTCGCCCTGCAAATGACCTTCCCCGGCTGCCCTGCGGTTTTCTACGGAGACGAGGTCGGCTTGTCGGGAGACAACGATCCCGGCTGCCGCATGGCGATGGAGTGGGACGAGCGGAAACAGGATCGGGAGCTGCTCCAATGGTACAGCAATTTGATCCGCCTCCGCAAAGAATCCCCGTCACTGCGAAGCGGCTGGTTCAAAACAGCTTTCGTTGACGACGAAGCCAATGTATTTGCCTTCTACCGTTTTTGCGAGGGCGAAACAAGCCTTGTGATCCTCAATGCCGGATCGGAGACCTATCAAGCGAGCCTCAAAGAAAAAGGATGGCAAAAGGCGTTCCCCCTGCCATCCGCAGACAATTCCACAGTCGTTTCACCGGAGCAGGCGATAGCGGTACCTGCCTGCTGCGTTGAAATAATTCAAAAGAAAGTGAAGGTGCAAAAATGAAAAAGCTATCCCTCAAAAAAATGCTGGCGCTTTTCCTTCTTGCTGCAATGGTGTTAGGGGCACTCACTGCATGCTCAAACGAAAAAGCGCCAGACACCAGTCCATCCCAGCAGACCCAGCCCGCCGAAGCGGGAGAGACTGCAGCGTGTACGTCCGAAGAACCCATCACGATTAACTTCTGGCATCACTACAGCGCACAGTCTGCGGAGAATGAAACTCTGATGAATGTCCTCATTCCCAAGTTTGAGGAAGAGAACCCCGGCTATAAGGTCAATGCGGTCTCCCATGAGTGGGCAGACCTGCACGACAAGATCCTAATCAGCGCCCAGTCCAATACGCTGCCCGATGTGGCTCGTCTGGATATCGCGTGGGTTCCCGAATTCCAGAAGATGGGCATCCTTGTACCGCTGGATGCTGAAATGAGCGACTTTGCGGAAGTAACGGCAAATCTCCTGCCCAGTGCCATGAGCACCGGCTTTGTGAAGGGCAATTACTATGCCATGGCCCTGAACACCAACACCAAGATCCTGTTCTACAATGAGGAAGCGCTGAAGGCTGCGGGACTGAGCGTTCCCAAGACCAGCGAGGACTTCGTCAAGGCGATCATCGCCCTGTCCGGCACCAATGAAAACGGCCAGCAGGTATGGGGCCTCAACGAGCCCGCCCTCTCCGGCTGGAACGTCCTGCCCTACATCTGGACCAACGGCGGTTCCATCACCAACGAGGACTACACCAAGGCCACCGGCTATGTGAACAGCCCGGAGACCGTTGCTGCCGTTCAGACGCTGGTTGATCTCTATGCTAACGGTCAGTTCTCCGGCTTCAACAGCGGCGACATTCCCATGACGGACGGTTTCGGCACCGGCCGCTACATGATGCTGCTCGAAGGCCCGTGGAAGACCGCAGAGCTTGCCGGCGCGTATCCCGACTTCGCCTATGGCACCTCTGAGATGCCTGCCGGCAAGGCCGGTTCCATCTCCGTGCTCGGCGGCGAGGACATTGCCATGTTCAACACCGCCAACAAGGAAGGCGCCTGGAAGTTCATGAAGTTCATGACCAGCCCCTATGCGGAAGAAGAGATGGCCAAGTGCGGCCAGATCCCTGTTAACCAGGAGGCTCTTGCCAGTGATACCGTCAAGAACGCGCCGTTTGCGCCCTTCCTGCAGGCTATCACCACTGCGCAGGCCCGTCCTCCCGTGGCCGCATGGTCTGAGATCGACAACGAGCTGACGACTGCCATGACTGACATGATCGTCAACGGCGCTGACGTTCAGAAGACGCTGGACGAGCTGGCGGCGAAGATCGACGCTCTGCTCGCGCAGTAAAAACAGTATATCAAATTCAAAAAAACTACGCAATCCTTTTCTTCATGCGCTGCCCACCCGGCAGCGCATGAAGCCCAAAGGGAGGGAGTACACCAATGCAACTGAGATCCCGACGCGACAAGCTTCAATTCTCCGCGCTGCTTCTGCCCGGCATTCTGGTTTTTGCTCTCTTTACGATTTATCCCATCGTTAAACTGTTTGGCATGAGCTTTTTGCGATGGGATCTGGGCAGCATGTTTGACAAGAGCTTCGCCGGATTTGATAACTACAAGGCAGTTCTGACGGATAAAACCTTTCGGATCGCATTTGAAAACACGCTGATCTACACCTTTGTCACTGTGCCCGGGCAGATGATCCTGGGCCTTCTTGCCGCGGTGCTGATCCACTCGATCCCGCGGTTCCGGGTGACCTTCCGCGTGATCTACTACATCCCGGTCATCACCTCATGGGTCATTGTCTCGCTCGTATTTCGCTATATCTTCAACACCGAAGGCATGCTCAACTACCTGCTCACGAATGTGCTGCATCTGACGGCGAAGAATGTGGCCTGGCTGAATACCCGCTGGGGCGGCATGACCGTGGTCATGCTGCTTGGCATCTGGAAGGGCGTCGGCTGGAATCTGGTCGTGTTTCTTGCGGCGCTTCAGTCTGTGCCCAACGAGCTTTACGAGGCGGCAGAGGTGGACGGCTGCGGCAGCGTGAATAAGTTCTTCTCCATCACGCTTCCCAGTATCAAGCCCACGATCCTCTTTGCACTGGTCATGCTGACTATCGGCGGCTTCAATGTTTTCACCTCGATCAAGATGATCACCGACGGAAAGCCCATGCACCAGACGGAGACCGTGCTGACCTGGATGTATTACAAGGCCTTCAGTGCCGGCCAGTTCGGTTATGCGGCAGCGCTGTCGTTCATCGTGGCGGTCACGCTGATGATTCTGGCCTTCCTCCAGTTCAAGGCCATGAAGAATCAGAGCGAATAGGGGAGGGCTGACATGAGAAAAAGACATATTGCTCTTGCCAATGCGGGAAAGTATCTTTTGCTGCTGATCGGCGGCGCCGTTTCGGTCATGCCCATGATCTATATGCTCAGCACCTCTCTGCGCCCGAACGGAGCTCTGTATGAGTTCCCACCGCATTTCTTCCCGCAGCTGAGCGAGATCACCTTTGAAAACTATCAGTACATTTTCACGCAGGAGAAGTTTTATCTCAACTTCCTCAACAGCGTTCTCGTAGCAATCATCACGATCGTGCTTGCCGCTTTCGTATCGACGGCGCTGGCCTATTGTCTGGCGCGTTTCCGTTTCCCCGGCCGGAACCTGCTTTTCGCGCTGGTTATCGGGATGATGATCATTCCCGGCACGACGCTCATTATTCCGCAGTATCAGCTTGCCACCTTCTTTAAGCTTACCAACAGGCTGGCCGGTCTGATTCCGTTCTATGTGGCCTGGGTCATTCCGTTTTCCACATTTATGATCAAGAGCTATATCGAAGGCATCCCAAAGGAATACGACGAGGCCGTGTATGCCGACGGCGGAAGCGTCTTTACCGTGTTCTTCCGGATCATTCTGCCTCTCTCCAGCCCGGCGATCGCGTCCGTCAGTATCTTCAACTTCCTTACCTCCTGGGAGGAATTCACCTGGGCCATGACCGTCATCAACGACAACGCCAAGCGAACCCTGCCCATTGCGATCTCCGGCTTTTTCGGTCAGCATCAGTTCACCCAATGGGGCTATGTCTTCGCCATGTCGATGGCTAGCCTTGTCCCGGTGCTGATTGTATTCATTTGCTGTCAGAAGTTCTTCGTCTCCGGTCTCCAGGCCGGAGGGCTGAAAGGGTAACCTGTAATCCTGTAACCAGTTACTATCAAAAAACCGTATCATCATCATTGCGGAAAGCATGAATCAAAGCATAGGAAATAATACGTATATCATCTTGCCCGCTGCTTCTTCAAATGGCGGCGGGCTTTTCTGTTATATGACTTCTTCCGGTTGACAATTGTAGTCTGCCATGATATGGTGTAAATATAAAGACTACAAGCGTAAACTGTGCGACAAGGAGGCCGTTCGATGTCTGATTTTCTTGCCGATAAAATTTCCGATTCCGAGCTGGAGGTCATGAAGGTGCTGTGGGAGGCCAGGGAAGCCCTGCCGGTCAACGTGATCCGCGAAACCCTGCAGCGCGAGCGCGGCTGGGAGGCCACGACCGTGAAGACTCTGATCGGCCGTCTTCTTGCCAAGGGCGTGATTGCCCAGGAAAAGCGCAAGGTGTTTTATTACTCGCCGAAGATCAGCGAGGAGGAATACAACGCCTGGGCGACCGACCATCTGATCCAAAAGCTCTATCGCGGCAGCGCCAAGAATCTGGTCGCTGCGCTGGTGCAGTCCGAAGGGCTGACGCAGAAAGACATCGAAGAACTGCGCGGTCTGTTCCGGATGGGGGACTGAGACATGAAAACTTTGCTGCTTCTGACACTCAGCGGCAGCGCGCTCGCGCTGCTCCTGCTGGCTCTGCGCTATCTCATCCTCAAGAGGATGCCGAGCACGGTGTATTATTATGCCTGGCTGCTGGTGCTGCTGCGCTTTGCTCTGCCGCTGCCGGGGCTCGTGCCCAATGCGACTGCGGCGGAGCCTGCACGGCTCGAGCCGGTCTCCGCAGCCGATCGCCTGCCGGTGAACGCTGCGGCGCCGGGCTATGAACAGCCCGCTGTCGAAGCGACGGCTCGGACGGAAGGTTCAGAGCCCGGCGCCGTCGAGGCGCCGAACCCGGTGCCCAAGCTGCCGCAGCAGCAGCTCCCGTCCCAGGCTGCCGTGGAGTCTGCTCCCGCCCAGGCCTCCGTCCGCATCAACTGGAAAGATCCGGCCCTGTGGCTGCGGGTCTGGGCAGCGGGCGCGCTGGTCAGCCTGGCCGTGCCGGCCGGCGCGTATCTCCGCTTCTCCCGCGCGCTGCGCAAAACGCTGCGTAAACCGGGGAAGGACGTGCTGCGCCAGTACGCAGCCATTCCCGGCAGAAAGCCCCTGCTCTGCGTCAGCCGGGCGGCCAAAACGCCGCTGACGCTGGGGTTGCTGCAAACCAGGATCATCCTGCCCGCCGATCTCGGCGCGGGTGAAGACCTCGCCAACGTCCTGCGCCATGAGCTGACGCACTTCCGGCGGCACGACATTCTGTATAAGTGGCTGGCCCTGGCTGTTACCAGCGCGCACTGGTTCAATCCTTTGACCTACGTGATTCGCCGGGAACTGGATCGGGCCTGCGAGCTGAGCTGCGACGAGGTTCTGCTGCGCTCCATGACGCGAGAGGAAAAGCGCTCCTACGGCAATACGCTGCTGCAGATGGCGGCGTCCCGTGCGCTTCCAGTCGGTGTGGTCGCGACGACCTTCTCCACGGAAAAGAACGATCTGAAAGACAGACTCAAGCAGATCATGTCATACAAAAAAAGCTCCAAGCGTGTGCTGGCGGCCGTGCTGGCACTCATGCTTATGGCGGGCTGCGGTGTGATTGCTGGGCCAGCTGACGAAACCACCCAGCCGGCTGTCGTGCCGGAGACCGCCGCCACAGAAGAGCCGGAGGCCGTCCCCACGGAAACGCCCGCAGCGGCGGCGGAACCGGAGCCGGAACCGACGCCGGAGGAACTGCCCGCGCCCTCCCCGGACGAGCAGTACGCGGCCGCGGCCGCGCTGGCTGAGGCCGGGGACTACGAGCAGGCCATCGCCGCCTTCGAGGCGCTGGACGGCTACCGGGACAGCGACGAACAGATCGAAGCATGCCGGACCGCCATTCTGGATGAACAGTACAATGCCGCGCTTGCCCTGTATGCGAACCGGAACTTTGCCGCGGCGAGAGAGGCTTTTGCCGCCCTGGGCGATTATCGCGATTCGTATATCCGGGCCCGCGCAATCTCGGCGATCCAGCAGCCGCTCGGCGCCGGCAATAAGCATACCCTCGCTGTGCGGCAGGACGGCAGCGTCGTGGCGGTGGGTATCAATTACAACAACCAGATGGCCGTCGGCGACTGGACGGATATCATCTCTATTGCCGCAGGCTGGGAACATACCCTGGGTCTGCGCTCGGACGGCAGCGTCGTTTCCTGCGGAGCAAACTACTTCTACACCTGCGACGTTTCCGACTGGACCGACATGGTCGCCGTCGCCGCGGCTTTTCACCAAAGCGTTGGCCTGCGTGCCGATGGAACCGTCGTCGCGCGCGGCCAGTATGTCGACGGGGAGCTCAGTGAGCAGGGATGGACGGACATTGTTTGTATTTCTGCCAGCCCCTGTCATACGGTCGGCCTTCGCTCGGACGGTACCGTTCTGGCTTTGGGATTAAATAAAAGCGGCGAGTGTGAGGTTTCCGATTGGACGGATATCGTTGCCGTTGCGGCCGGAGACGGGGTCACTGTCGGCCTGCGGTCGGACGGCACGGTCGTGGCTGTGGGTTCGAATACCTACGGCCAGTGCGATGTCTCCGACTGGACGGATATCGTTGCCGTTGCAGTGGGCAGCATGCACACGGTCGGCCTGCGGTCGGACGGTACGGTCGTGACCGCGGGATCGAATGCTTTCCTCCAGTGTGAGGTTTCCGATTGGACGGATATCGTTGCCATTTCCGCAGGAGACACGCACACGGTCGGTCTTCGTGCCGACGGCAGCGCCGTCGCAACGGGAGCAAATGCCACGACGGCTCAGGCAAGTATCCAGGCCTATGAAGTGAGGCCGGACGGATCTATCGCAGGCGGAGGCCCGGCGACCTACAGCATATACGATGGCCGCTGTGATGTCTCTGAATGGACGGAGCTTCGGCTTCCGGAATGATTGTCGGATCAATAACGAAGGGAGTTTGGTAAGATGAGTATTCGCAGAATCAAAACGGTATTATCACTGATCCTCGGCGTGATCCTTGCGCTCATGCTGGCGGTCTCCGCCTCGGCGGAGACGATCGAGGTGGAGACGACGGAACCGGAAACCGATATCCTCCCGCTCGCCGAGGACGCGGGCGAGATCGTCGCATCCGGCACCTGCGGGGAAAACCTCACCTGGACTTTGACCAGCCAAAGAGTCCTGACCATCAGCGGCACGGGCGACATGGACGACAGTTTCTTTTCCTGGTATGAATACCATCAGAGCATTCAAACCGTGATCATTGAGGACGGCGTGACCAGCATCTACAACACGGCCTTTGCCGATTTCAGCAATCTGCAGAGCGTGACGATCGGAAACAGCGTGAAGCGGATCGGCTGGGCGGCTTTCTATGACAGCACGCTGCCGAGCCTGACGATCCCGGCCAGCGTGACCGAGATCGAAGGTGAAGTCTTCCGAAGCTGCACCAAGTTGACGGCCATCACGGTCGCCGACGCAAACCCGCAGTACAAGAGCCTGGACGGCGTTCTGATGACCAAAGACGGCAAGAAACTCGTCTGCTGTCCTGCAGGAAAGACAGGCAGCTTTACCATCCCGGACACGGTGACGGAGATCGGCGACTATGCATTCTACTATTGCTTCACGCTGACAGGCGTGACCATCCCGGACAGCGTGACCAGCATCGGCATCAGCGCCTTTGAGGGTTGTCTGGAGTTGGTCAGCGTGACGATCCCGGACAGCGTCACGAGTATCGGAGAACGCGCCTTTTTGGAGTGCACCCGCATGGCGGACCTGAAGATCTCCAACAGTCTGACGAAGATCGAAGGCGGGACTTTTTTCGCCTGCCACGGTTTGACGAGCGTGACGATCCCGGACAGCGTGACCGAAATCAGCTGGCAGGCTTTCTCCGAATGCGGCAGTCTGCTGAGCATAACGCTCCCGGACAGCGTAACCAACCTTGGAAACAGTGTTTTTCAGGACTGCGAAAAGCTGCAGAGCCTGACGATCCCGGACAGCGTGACTGACATTGGCGACTACTTGTGTGCTCGCTGTCGCTCCTTGGAACGCGTGACCATCGGCAACGGGCTGACAGATATTCGCTACCGGGCGTTTCAGTCCTGCACCGCACTGAAGACCGTGACGATCGGAAGCGCTGTGAACACGATCGGCACACAAGCGTTCGACTACTGCACCGCTCTGAAGCGGATCGAATTTCTCGGCCATGCGCCGCAGTATATTTCGAGCGACAGCTTTACGGAAGTAACGGCCAACGTGTTTTATCCCGGCGACGACCCGAGCTGGACCGACGAGGTGAAGCAGGATTACGGCGGCAAGCTGACCTGGGCCTTGCCCGACGGCACGCTACCTCAGACGGATTTTCTGGCGCTTTCCGGCCTCACCGGGAACCTGATCATCGAGATCGACGGCGTCCGCTTTGATCCCGACGAAAACGGCAACGTGTATGTCCCGACGAAAGACGCGAAGCTCGCGGTCATTTACGAATACAACAAGCTGGGCGGCGACGTCCACGAGCAGTACCCCGTCGGCATGAAGCTGGCCCTGTTGACTTACACCGATAAGGGCTATCAGGCCGATTATCCGGCTGTTCTTCAAAACCTTCTGCACTATGCCGGCAGCTCCATCCGCATCACCGGGAAAAAGGGAATCCGCATGATCACCGGCATCGACACGAAGCAGCGGGATCAGCTCATCCAGGGCAGCGGGGGCTATACGCTCCTGGAATACGGTACCGTGGTCGGCTGGGACAACGAGGTATCCGGGCTCAACCTCACGTTGGAGCACCCGGTTGCCAAATCGGCCTTCGCCTATAAGAAAGGCGAGGCGGACCCCGTTTACAAGGTCACAAACGGCGACACGCAGTTCACCAACGTCCTGGTCGGCTTCAGCGACTACCAGTGCGTCCCCGATCTGTGCATGCGCCCCTATATGAAGCTGCAGGATAAGGACGGAAACGTGCTGACGGTCTACGGCGGCACCGTGCACCGCAGCATTGGCTATATCGCCCTGCAAAACCGCAAGGCCTTCCAGCCCGGGACAGACTCCTATGAGTACATCTGGGGCATCATCCACCACGTCTACGGCACGAAGTACGACGCCGACTACAAGAAGTAAAGGAGAAGAAACGATGCGAAAACTTATCAGTATCTGCTTGATCCTTTCGATCTGTCTGCTGGCCGGCTGCGCCGGAATGGAATCGGTTCTGCCTGCCGCGACGGAGGCGCCCGCGACGGAGACGCCCGCCGTCACTCCGACGCCGGCACCCACCCCGGAGCCGGAGCCGACACCGACGCCGGAGCCCACGCCCGAGCCGGAACCGGAAACCGTCCCCGGCCAGGTGATCGCAAACGGGATCGGTACGGTGTATTGCCGCCTCGATCGCGGCGCGCAGTTGGTGATCATCGACGAGTTGGATGATTTCTACCAGGTCGACATGGGCGGGCTGATCGGGCTTATTGAAAAGCAGTTCCTGCGCCCGGACGACGAAGCCGCGCCGGAAGAGCGCACCGTCTATGCCCGCGAAACCGTCTCCATCTATCCGACGGTCTATATGGAGGACGAGCCGGTCGCACAGGCCGGATTTAACGAGGCGCTGACCGTCCTGGACGAGTTCGGCGATATCATGCTGGTCGGCAAGGACGGGATGTGCGGCTTTATTCTCTCCTCTCTCGTCGGCGACAGCCCTATCTACTATTCCGGCGGCGGTTCTGGCGGCTCCGGTGATTCCGGTGGCAGCTCCTCCGGCGGTGCGGACGGCGGCGACATCCAGCTTGGCTTTGCAGCCGGGCAGTCCGGCGGCTTCATCCGCCTGGCGAGCAGCCGCCCCGCGCGCGTCCTCGGCAACGGCGTCGAACTGTATCTCACTGTGCTTTCCAGGGGAGACACCGTGAAGGTCCTGTCACGGGAGGACGGAATGTGCAAGCTTTATATAGACGGCCTGGTTGCCCAGGTTCCGGACTGGGCCATTCAGATGCCGGAGGACGAGCCCTATGAGGAATGGGACGGCTATGCCGCGAAGGGCATGCCGCTGTATGCCGATTACCGGATGCGCGTTCCCGCCCGCGACGTTGTCCTGAACACCCAGCTCCACGTTTTGCAGGACTTCGGAGATCTGCTGCTGGTCAGCCTGGAAGAAGAGCTGTACTATGTACCGGCCGACTGCGTGAGCCAGAACTACATCCAGTATAATTACAATCCCGGCGGTGGTTCCTCCGGCGGATCGTCCGGAGGATCGTCCGGCGGAGAGTGGACCGAACCTGTGCTTTGATACGAATATCCATTAAAAACACTAGTTGGATAAGATTATATGTGTAAAGCCGAAGGAAGCAATTCCTTTGCAAAGCATCTCCTTCGACATGTTTTTTGCCTGCTAATTCGTATCCAAAAATAAGTGCCTCTATATTGCGGGAATAGCAGAATTGAAGCAGGTCAATCATTGTCAATGATAGTTGAAGAAATGACAGACATCATCTATATTGATTCTTGAACACAGATAAACCTATCCCAGGCGGTATGGAGGAGAGAACAAGTGAAATACCTGTTTGGCAAAGAGTGTACCGGACGCCGCAGTGAGTGCGAAGCGCCGGAGCGATTTTTCTGCACGGCCGAGGCGCCACAGAGCATGGCGGCAGATCTGAAGCGAGCGCAGGAGACAATGGAAAAAAACGTCCGCTCCGTGCTGCCGCGCGAGTTGCTCATCATCAAAACAATCTCCATGGTATTGGCCCTGATTTTCGGGAGCGGAATACTTCGCGCACTGGTGAAGGTCACGCTTGTGCAGGCGTATCATAATGCGCCAGCTTTTTTCTGGATCGGCGGAGCGGCAGCGCTGATCTGGCTCGGCTGCCTGCTCTATGAGCGCACACAGGTGAATCGGCTGACCGAGGACGGACAGCTCGGCGCAGAGCTCAAAAGCAGGGCGGAGCACGTGAGAAGCTATCTGGACGTGCCGGAGGATACAGCCGGGATCGATGTGCTGAGCTTCCGCTTTCAGCAGGACGAATCCGGCCTGCGCTTCCGGGGCAAAGCGGCCAACAGCCCGGTGGAGCTTTACCGGCAGGGAGATACGCTCTGCCTCTTTGACGGGCTTTGCATTTATTCTCTGCCTCTGGAAGGGGCCTCGCTGCATGTGCTGAAGCTGGGCGTGCCGGTGGACGGCGCGACTTGGAACAAAGACGAGGGGCCGGACGACAAGAAGTACAGAAAATACGGCGTGACGCTTTACCAGACGGTGCAGCTGGGGCTGAGCTTCTGCTGCGCGCTGGATATTGTTCAGGGCGGCGAGTCGTACCGCTTGCTGTTCCCAGCCTACGAGCTGGACACCATGCAGCGCCTGTCCGGTCTGCCGGCGCCGAAACTGCCGAAGAGCGGGAAGGGCAACTCACACTCAGAGCCTGAGCGCGCCGGGGACTTTTCTTGGTCTTCGGGACCTGTCCGGCCGCGCTATTATTGGCGTTTGCCGAAGGGAGAGATCACGGAGTATCTCTCGATTTCTTCGGATGAAGAATTCAAGGCTGCCCATCCTGTGGCCTACGGCATACTGATAACCATTGGCCTTGTTGTGCTGTTCTTGCCTTGCGTTGTGTTTGCCGTCGCGGCCGGACGCGCTGCGGGCAATCCGAACAACGGATGGATTCTCCTTGGTGTTCTGGGCGGCTTTGTAGGTGGCGTTGGCCTGTTCAATCTCGTCGCCGCTTGGCTGCATCAGTATCTGGGGCATGTTTTTACGTTGACCTGCCTTTTGGTTGGTGGCGGACTGATGGCCTTTACCTGGTTCGTCCTTTTGTAAGGATAATAAGCACGAATTGAGTGCGAATAGTGGAAACCAATAACCCGCGTCTTAAAAAGAGCAGCGGGTTATTGGTTTTAAACGTGATGACTGATATAGGAATTACAGTACAAGGGGGACGATAAATGGAAAAATGGATTCTTCGACGCCACATATGGTTGAGGCTTTTGTGCTCTCTGCCGTTTATCTTCCTTTCAGCCACTGCCTGCCTTCTTTGCGCAAATGTCGCCTTTGTTTTTATGACAAAATATGCTTTTGGCGTGGGATTCGATTGGCTTCACTTTGCAGTAGGTGTTTTTTCGCTTTTGTTTGCTGTTTTGTTTGCCTTCATTTGTTTTTTGATTGTTCAGGACGGTTTCTCGCAGGTAGCTTTTACGTCACAGGGAATTGAGCAAAGGCAATATGGAAAACGACTGTGCTTTCTCCCGTGGGATGAGTTGGAAGAAACCGGCATTGCTTTGGAGAAATGGACCGTTCGGGGTGGACCATATCGTTGCATTTACTTTGCAGATCGGCATCTTGATGAGTATGAACGTGTTGCCATCGATGAAATCCTGGATCAAACGAAGAAAGGGAAGGGGGGTAAATTGATCAAAGTAGCCTGTAAAGGAATTCAGAACGAAGATGTGCTGAAGAGTATTTGCCCTATCCCCATTCCCATGGCGCAGAAACCACAAAATATCAAGCTTAACCTGCTTTCTTATCGGCGAGACAGGAATACGGATGGATCATGGAAGAATGCTGAAACGGACATTCTTCCCGACGCAGGTAAAATGATGGATAGCTTTCGATTGCTCCAAAAAGAAAAAACAAAAGACATCGCCATTGATATCAGGCGCTTTTTGTTGTCCATGATCATACGTGCATTGGATTCCGCACTCATAATTCGAAACCAACAAACAAAACAGGCGTGACCATCGCGGTCACGCCTGTTTTATGTCCTTTGAGCCAGTCATATCGAGAAGAGACAAGGGCGGCCGAGCTGTTTTGCATTGCTTCTTCAAGAAGACTTATTTCCCAAGGAATAACTCCGTTCAAGGTCATTTTAGAAGCTGCAATTGTCTTCGGTAATAAGATGTCGAAGCATATGATCAACAATTGCTTTGCGGAATTCCTCTGATGCGGGCTTCTCGTTTTTCCAAATCATTTGGTTGGCTGCGTCGACCTTACCGGACAATTGTTCCAGCTGTTCATCCGTCAGCGGCAGCTCAATGCCGGGAAACAAGTCTTTGCTGACTCGCTCCAGCAATTGCTCGTACTGATTGGCACCAATCCTGTGCAGCGAGTGAAGGATTTCGTGATAGTTTTCTGAGGCCAGCACTTCATCCACTGACTCAGAAATGGCATTCCAAAATTCAAGACATACAGCGAGCACACGTTCGTCTGCATCTAGCGTGTCCAGCTTGTCACCATAGACAGACTTGGCAAAACGCTCGAAATGAAACGAGGGCAGCGGATGCAATTCGTTTTCAGTATCCAGGTAAAACTCGATATAGGAATCGGTTCTCCAGCCTCCGGCACGCTTTAAAACAACTGAAACATCAGTGACTCCCTGATCATGGTAGACAGCGTTCCTGTCAAACGGATAGTCAACATCAATATAATACACTTCAGCTTGGGGGACGGAGGCCGTCAAGGTTTGCCCGTTCTTCAGCGTGCCGATAAAAGTTCCGTTCATATACAGTCTATAAGGCAGCAGTGCTCCGCGGAAGGAAGCTTTCCGATGAATGGCAAACTGTACTGTGTTCATATTTGAGCTCCTTGGTATATGGGCTTTTGAAGCATGGATTTTTTCATCGCTTTTTTACTCCGATGCATTCGTTGAGTATTCTGCAAATAGACGTCTGTAAATGGAACCCGTATCTTTCATGAGATCAGCGTTATTGACCTCTTCCATAACTTGAAGGGATCGCGGATCAATGACTTCCCATGTTCGTGCATACGTATGGTTCAAAACGGCTTGTTCCGTCAAGACGGAAAAACGATTGTCAAAAGGAGCTTTGTGCTCTGCAATCTGCTCTCCGGTGATCATATCGTATAGTACAATGGCCTTTCTGGACTTTGCGCAGCACAGAGTGTCTTTGCCAACGAACAAGTTTGCAATCTCGGCGCGCGTTGGAAGATGCCATATTTCCTCCCCAGTTTTCAGATCATAACAGATCATTCCACCGGAGTAGGGATCCTGCGGAGCAAACAACTGATAACTCATGGGCGACGCGGAAATCCCGTACATCATATGTCCGACCAGGTACAGTTTTTTTGTTGACCAATGAAACTCCTCGCCGCTTTGCTCTCGAACTATCACATGGCAAACTCCATCAGCATCCCCGGTAATTTCTATCGTTTTATGGATTCCGTAACTATAGTAAGTGGCAATGAAGTTCGGCGCCGTTTCTATTTGCATATAAGTATTGCAGCATGATAATCTGCGCATATTTTTTGAACCACCTATACGAAAGAGATTAGGAAAACAACTCCATGATGAATCTTTTTGCTTATAACTAATTTCATTTAGACTTTGCGCTCAAAGCTCTCGGCCAGACCAGTCTCCAGCATCAGCTTGTGATAATAGGCACGCTCAAGTTTCATCGTCCGCATCTCCTTGCATGAACGCAAAATATTTCGCATGTTCCATTGCCTCCAGGATCCTGTCGGCGGCCTGCTCGCCCTCACGGCTGAAAAAGTGGATCTCTGCGCCATCATCGAAACCGCACAGATGAAGAATGGCGCCGTTTCGTGTGCTTCCGCACTTGACCTCCCGAATACCGGCCAGAGGCGTCGAGTATTCCAGCATGGGCTTTTTGTCCAGACTCAATATGGTAACGCTGTCCTCAAACAGATAAAGTTGCGCGCCGCGTGTTTCCGCGCCTAAATAAACTACGCCTTCACACTTGAAAACAGGCGCTTGGGTAAAGCGTGCTTCTGCCTGCCGATAGCGCTTTTCCTCAAAATGCAGGATGATTTGCGCTATGGCCGAGAGCAGGATCGTAACAATGAGCCCGGCAGGGATGGCCAGCAAGGCGTCCTCGGGATATGTAAAGTGCAGAAATAACCAGGCAACCATGCCGCAGAACGCGCCGAATATCAAGCTGAATACTTTAAAATCCATCATTTTACTGAAAATACAGCCGGTAGTCACCGTGCGCTTTGCTTTCTATATCTTCTTTCGAGGTAAAGGCAACCGATACTTTGCGATTTTTCAAAACTGCTTTCAGCTCCTCCGCATTCTTTTGATTGCCGCGGATCGTGAATTTTATAAAGGATAGCGGTTTAGATACTTCAATGGCTTCCACAGGGTATCCATGATCTTTCAGGTGCTGGACAGTGGCGCGCCTGATTCTTTCACACAGGCCGGATGCCTGCGCTTCTCCCAGATCGGAATCCCGGTCAAACAAATACCAAATGACAAGATACTGAGGCGCGATCTCGATTGCTCCATAGAAAAAGTGCTCAACGATTTTCGGTAAGGATGTCGAATACTCGCTTACCGTTTCCTCGATGGACTTTTTGATTTTCTTTTCCAGTCTTGCTTTGAACATCATTTATCCCTGCTTTCTGTTCTGAAGCCGTCTTTCCATTTCTGCCAAATCATAGGCAAGAAAAAAAGGACTAAGAGCGGGATAAAAGGACTTCATTTTCTCGTAAGTCATAAACACGATGTCGCAGCCTCTGTCGTCGTAGACGGAAAATATACATTCGTTCTCAAACGATATGAGACTGATCTCCGGGCTGTCACCATCGCTGATCTGCTTTTCAATCAGCCCGCGGTCATCAAAGCCGATGCCGTCGGAATAACAGACAATCCGATGCCGACGCCGTGAATCGAAATCCGGATCACCCGGCTCATCGTAGGTTTTGAGATTCTTGACCGCCACATGGCGGTATTTCATCATGTGCTCCGAAAGAAACCGGAGGGAATTGGATTCCGCTTGAATTCTGCGATCAATGATTCCGGCAACAATTTCTTCGCTTTCGTAGTCTTTTCCTTCCGCCTCTCCAGAGTCGGCCCAATCATTGATCCAGTAATTGAAAATGATCGCGTCCGCGCCGTGGGAAAACAGAATATCATAAATCGCATTGGCCCGCTGCCGCGCCTGGCTCAAGTATTCTTCCGTCGTGTTGCCGATGCCCAGCTCGCAGCGCAGCGCATAAGGATTGTTATAAAAATAGGGATGGAGATAATCAAAATCCTGCCGCAGAATCTGTTCTTCCACTTTGCTTCTCATGCTTTGCCCTCCTCTTCAGTCTGCAGTCCCTCAACGAATTCCCGAATCTCCAGATCGCAGTCCCGGAGGCATTCCTCGATCAGCTCCGGCGTCAGCAAGCTGCGGGGCTGCATCAATTTCAGGGTTCGCAGACGGCAGCAGGAGCAGAAGCCCTCGCGGTAAATGTATGGCAGCAATGCGGTGGAAAGCTCGTGGTCGGCGTCGCTATTTTGTTCGATCAGGTTTCGCACTTCGGTGAATACGCCGTGCCAGTCTCCGTTGTACTTGTTAAGAGAAGCGGCCTTTACCATCGGGATCAGCCGCTTGCCGTCCCCAGGGCGGAAGTTGCTCAGCAGCATATACAGGGCGTCGATGTCCTTCGGCTTCTGTTTCAGTCGCTGAAGCGCATAGTCCCGCACGCTCTCATGGCCCAGATCATCCAGCACCCGCAGCGCCTCGTTGCGCAGGAGCTCGTTTTCGCTCTCCGCGTCCTTCAAAAGCCGGGAGACGGCAGCGTCTTCCATGGCGGAAACGTTGCTCTTAATCCGGAACAGGCGCAGAATCGCCTTCCGCAGCTCCTCCCGCTCCTCCTCAGCGTATAATCGCGTAAGCTTGGAGATATCTTCCTGTTCCACGCGTCGAAGCAACAGAAGAGGCAGATCCCTGCCGGGGACGGCGCCGCTGCACAGCTTTTCATAGATGCTTTCGGCGGTCTCCTCCTTCTCCTCCTGTCTCCGCTGTGCCTGAAAGGCTTCACGGCTTTCCTGCAGGCTTTCGCGGTTTCGCAAGTATCGGGCAAGATCCCGATTGTCCCTTTCCCGCGCAAGAAGCTCCTGTATGCGCGCTTCACCGATGTACTCCTCTGCTACAACTTCAAACCATTCATCGTCGCATCGTGAGCCCAAAGACGATTTTTGCGCAAGTATTTTTCCATAGTCGGCAAGAACACGCAGGTAAAATTCTTCCCGGTCTTCCTGTGTCTGCAAAACGTTGGTAAGAACGGAAACGCAGCAACGGCTGTAATTGTCCAAAGCCGACCAGACGCCGTTTCGCGAGGGGCGGCCGGCGCGGATGGCTTGCAGCAGCACCTCATAGAGCTCCGTCGTGGTCTGCCGTGCGGGCTCATACCCCGCACCTGCCATGAGTGCTATGATCTCCGCGTAGTGGAAGAAGCGCCAGCCCGGGTCTTTGAGATTTCGCTTTGCCCCGGCAGCGGCAAAGGCATGAAACTCCGACCAGTCGTCAAAACGCTCGATCATCTCGAAGAGATAGATCGCCCGCGTCCCTTCACACTGGGCGTCGTAAGCGAGGGCATACTGCATGCCCCAAAGCACCTCGGAGCGAAAATCTTCAATGTTGGTGCAACGTTCCATTTCGAGCTGGCAGCTACCCAGCCCTCGGTGCATATCATGCCGAAATTGTTTTCGCGTCATTTTTCCTATAAATATTGGTGCGGTATTTTTTGTATGTATGCTGTCCATTCTCGCCATCAATCTATTAGCGCCAACAATTCGTTCAGACTTAGAGGCTGCAGAAGCATGTAGCATGCGTCATAGCGGCTTGATTTCTCCTTGGGAAACCGCTCAAGAAAAATCTCATAGGGGATGGTGCCAATAATTCGCTTTTCCATGGTCGAATAGAGTGCCAGTTCAAAGCGCTCACATTCCAAAGGCTTTCCGGTAGCCTCGTCCATCATACCAAAGGGAACGATACCCTTCCGGGGGAAAATACTGAGGCAGTTCTCTGTGAGTACATAGCGTCCGGATATGTCTCCGTTCTCGTCACGGAAGAAACCCGGAACGGCATAATAGGCATCCAGGTTCTGACGCTCATGCAGCCAAGCGTCAAAAGCTTCTGAATGCTCCAGGAAAAGCTGTGCTTCATTCCTGCCCATGTAAAGCGGCCAGCGTGCGCTGAAAAGGCAAATACCATCCTCTGACTTCATGGCATCCAGGCAGAACGTTTTTTCCAGCGCCTCGGTATTAAAGCGAATATAGTCTTCCTGTCCCTTGAGCCAATCCTCCAGATGAATCGAGTTTCCATCTACCTCCAGTTCGCTGCGCCAATATTGCATTATGCGCTCCACCATACGGTAAAAGGCGCGGATCTCCTCACGGCCTGTGGGTGTTAGGAGACGCAGTTGTACTTCATTCTTACGCTTCGGACTCCAGGTAACGCTGATTCCACGACCGATCGCATCGGGTAGATAACAGGTGAAATCCTCCAGGTTTAATTTGCCGCCTTCCTCCAGCCTCCAGCCACTGTTATAACTCCCATAGCATAGTTCATTGCCCAGAACAGGCTGCGCTGAAAACGGTTTTTTTAAAAGGCCCTTTTGTCTGATCAGCACATCAACTGACATAGCTTGATCCTCCCATTTCATTTGTCCGTGTATTTTTCATGCATAAACAAAGCAGAGTCCGAGGGGCTGCATCAGTCGCAGCAAGTAAAGACGGCAGTAGAGGCAATTGCAATAGGGCCTATCCATATCCGTGATCCTCTAGCCATGTTGTCCATACCATTTTCTCAAAAGAAGATCCTTTGAAGGCCAATTCCCGAATAATCTTTAGCGCTTTTTCTTTATACACATCTTCAGCGTTCATAAGAGATAAAATCGACACGGCACTCGCAACACGAATATCATAATCATCATTTTCAAGAAGATCCGAAAAATCAGCAACTCTGTCAGGATAATATTTCCCAATCATGGAAGCAGCTTTCCGGTACATCTTGACGCCATAATTGTTCTTGTTGACTGCTTTTTTATCACCATAGTCAATGTTTTGCGTATACGAAACTCCTAACAAAAATCTTTGATAGTAGTATCTATATGATTTTATTGTTGCAGGCACACTATCACTCCCCGAAATGCAGCAATCCTGATGAAATGAATTATGTCATTTGTCTTTAATACTTGCTTATTATCATAATACCGTCAACATATCCTTCGCGGTGACAATCGATCTTGATAATATTGTTAGGGGAAACATTGCTAAAGAATCTTTGCAATTGCATTATTGCATCATCTTTTGAATCGCTTTCTACAACTGCAATATCAGGCTCAAGATCAGGGAAATAGTACAAATAATAGTTCATCTACGAATAATCCTTTTATAACAATAGCCTTTTTCGAATCAATCGCTATTTATGGAGCTTTGACTCTCTCCCTGCGATCGTCCAGATTTCTATGCAAATAGATCTTGAAGGAGGAGCTCTTTGCGAAAACTGTTGTCTTTCCGCGATACTATCTCCAACGCGTTTTCAATTGCCTCCCTGCAAAGCTGGTTGCGCTCTTGAGCGGAGGCATTCGCAAATGCAACGTAGTCTATCCGCGGTCTTAAATCCGCTTCTCTTCGAGCCAGGTTCACTATCCAGCGTTCTTTTCCCAAACCGTCGGTCAGTATACTCTGTTTCATGCAAATAAGGATGATCCCTACGCTGTCCAAGTTGTCGCTGTACCGAACAATGTCATAGTTTTCGATCCTGCGTTCATAGCCCTTCAAAATTCGCATCAAGATGGGGCCCGTCGGTGAAGATGCTTCCGTGCTCAAAAAAATAGGTGCACTTGCTCGGCACAGTTCGATAGAATCAGGGAGTGTAATTGTCTTGGGTTTTCCCTTTTCATACCAATTAAATATCTCAACATTCACTGAGCGGCTTTTTTCTCTGTCACCATGAATAATATTAAGATTGGATCGGGATACCACAGTTTGTAGCTCTGGAAAACGGGAAAGAACAAGGCCTTCCTCATCTGAGTCGGTTTCCTCGTAATCTAAAACCAAATGCTTTAGGTTGCTTTGTTGGTACAAGAGCTTCCGTCCTGCCTCGGATATTTCGCCTCCCGTTAATACGAGGGTTTCGATTCCCGAGAATAACGCAAGCCTTGGAAGGTCGCTTAGTCCCATTTGAACCGCTTCCGTTTCAAATAACCCGTTCCGGATTGCTTGCAGATCGGAATCATCACAGTATGAAATATCCAATACTGCAACGTTGTGTCCAGCAATTCTCTTTTTTACCCACATCATATGTATAGCCTCGGTTAAGATTATGGTATATAAAAAGCGGAGTCCACAATTAAGGAAGATGCAAGACTTTTTTTATTCGGATCGACTGCTAGGAAATAGACTTTTTTGAACTGAAGGCCAATTGAAGAAGCAATAACACGCGCCAGATAGGTCAAGAAAAAACGAAACGTTATAGTTTGGCGAAAGTTGCCGCATGTTTAGCCAGACTACTCCTTCTCATAATTCTTCAAGATAGTTGCATTTCTTGCCAAAGCTCTGGAAAGTTTTCCTCCACAAAATGTGCCCAATCAGCCAGCACCTTTTCTCTGGCTTCATCAGAACAGGTAAGGTCAGGAGAGTAGAACCCCATAAAAGCCAGTTTGTGATCCTGGTCATTATAGGCAAGCAAATTGAAATGCTCTGGGAAACTGAGAATTCTGCCTCCTTTGACACGATCCTGTTCTTCAGCGAGTTTAATGTTTTCGATAAACTGGTAATTGTTGTGGTCGGGAATGCCGATATCCAGCAGACGCATCTTATTCAGACAATATGTCTTTGCTTCTTCATAAACAGAGGGTTCATACCGGAGTACAACAACCATATTCTCCTGGCCGGCTATACTCCAGTGGTGCTTATAATAGGCGAGAAAGTGATAGATTTCGGAAATGCTCGGAAACCGTGAGGTATATTCGTCGTCTGGCAGAAGACAAACTCCCAGTTCAACAACTCCGCCGTCTCGCCCAAACTCTTCTTTTCCAACTTCCTCGATGGTATAGCTGCTGCTGTCGAAAAGTTGAGGTAAGGTAGTAAGAAGTTCAGCATGATCCATTATACAACCTGAGAGAAGGAACAGTGAAATCAGTATGACAGCGATAAATAAGACGGCTTTTTTCATGGATGCTCCTTTGCTGCTTTTAATCATCTGTAGAATAGATCATAGTAATAATCCAGATCTCTGAAGTTCACCTCAAGGTCTCTATACTCCGATTTGATTCTTGCTTCAGCGGGTAGTTGATCCAAGAACCGGTTTGAGGAGAAACAAACATAGTGAATTGAAAGACTGTTTTCATCAACCAAAGCATATTCACTACTTCCCACATAATCCAAATAAAGAATATATGCGGGTATAGCAAAATAGGTTTCTGAGTATTCAGAGGCCAGATCCGCAAGGCGGGAAACTTCTAGGTTGAATACTTCTTCAGAGAAGGTACATAAAGCATAGGTCAGATACTGTGGCGTATTGGAACCGTCAAACCGATACTTGTCATAAAAAACGCAATTATCTTCAGATATCAGGCTCTCATCAGGAAACGACATACAATACAATGGGCCCATTTCCCGGATGAAGCGCCCGTAATCTTCAATACTTGTTGAAGAGCGGTGACGCGCATTGATAGGGAAGAAGAAAAAGATCGCAGCGAGGATAAACATAGTCACCAACATGATCGCAATTGCAATCAGGGTATACTTGAGTATTTTTGAGTGCTTCATGTATCAATCCTCTATTGATTCTCTTCCGGGTTTTCAAAAAGGCAGCTCGAAAAACGAGCACTGTCCTTTGTGCCGCCTCTTCTATTAGATAATGGCCTTTTTCCGCCCGGAAAGCCAATTGAAAAAGCAAAAACACGCGCCAGCTAAGTCAAGAATAATGCACCAAATCGTAAGACCTTGAGGACTTGGATCATGCAGATAAACAGCAGAAGCTAAAAACCATGCCGCTACAACACAAAAGATGAAGTAAACAAGAAAACAGACAAAAAGACACCATGCTTTTTTATGTGTTCTTTGGAGTATCACAACGGCCACAAGCTGAGCGACTAATAAACTGCCTGCAATGACATAGTGAAACCATAAGTTGTCACCGAATAAATCAAAAGTGGCTAAATGCATGGCCACAAACATGATAGACCAAAGAAAAAGGATCGCGAAAACAAGAATCTTTTTCATAAACAGACCTCTGAAAACCAGCGATTCGATCTGTCAAAGAATCACGTCAGCTCAGGTTATAAAAGTTGTTTTGACTCTGCAAAAGCTCAGGGCAGCTTTTGCGATTCTCTCTCAGCCAGCCGCCCCCGGTATTTCTTCTTCAACTGGCGGACTTCGGCAAACTCCCGCCGCATAAAGTAACGAATCAGCAAGCATAAGACAAAGCCAACAGCCAGAAAAATGGCAGATAGGATAAACAAAGTATGGCTGTCCTTCTTTTGCTGGGCCTGCCAGGCATCTAGATCACCATAAACCTTGTTGCTGCTGGATAAGGTGGCCACCGCATCATGTATAATCCAAGGATACCAGGTGATTGTCAGCCTGTCACCGGGAACAACACGTCTGTCCTTCACGTCACTGTAAAAGACCGTGCGAAGATGATGAGATAGCATCCATTGCTTGCCGTCAGCGGTGTAAAGAATGAGGCTTGTGTGTCGCCCCCCGGAGATCCAGCGGCAATCCGCGTAGGTGACTGTAATAGGCTCAGACGGCGTAGCACAGTACTCCATTGTCCCGATAATAAGCAAAGGAGAAATAAGGATCAGAACAGTCAACAGAGGACTCAAAATGCCAAAAATCAGCTTTCGATACCTGCGGTTTTGTTTTTTTATATGCAGTTTGTCTTTTTCCTGCTGCGTCATAGAAACGAGCTCCTTACCCAATCTCTTTACTTCGTTTAGCTTCTGGGTTCAGCCGCAAGTGGCGTTAATCTGCTCTTTCGAATCAGCTCTTGCCCCCGTTCGCTGCAGATCCAATCCAGCAGAGCCAGCGTGTTTTCGTCCGCGTCGCTGCGTGTGACGGCGTAGAAACTGCTCGCAAGGGGATAACTGCCAATGGTGGAGTGTAAGCACGCAGTTTGCATATGATTATTTTCCTTTAGCAGCCGCTTTTGTCACAGATATTTTATTATTCTCAATGTCAATCCCAATTTTAATCTGAAAACCAAGCCCATCTAATGTGCTCTCCATTGTGTAATTATCAAAATAGATATCTTGACTGTCTTGGTATACACGCAATCCGAAGATATTGGATTTTCCAGCACCTTTTTCAATGCAATTCTTTGTTGTCCCTTCACGATACAGTGTGCAGTCTTTCAGCGATAAAATGTAGTTGTTACCGTTGATCTCGATCTGAGCGCTGTCTCCGCCTGTCCAAATAACAGGAACGCCAAGTCCGGTCAACACCTTTACCAACGGCATATGGGCAACATAGCAGCCGCCTCTTTCAACGATATAGACATGCTCATCCTCGATCTTTTTCCCATCAACGATCAGTTCTGGGAATAGCGCGTCCGGTCCCTCGATAGGCTTTTCCTGCGCCCTGTTTATGTTGAAATGAACGGAGGCAACTATTATGACCGCGAGCATGAGAAAACATATAAAAATAGTAAAATAATGTTTTTTCATTCAAAATCAATACCCTCTATACTCAGATCCCCTTAGCCTAAGGTGAAAGTCAAATAAATAAGAAAGGAATCTTTAATCTACTATCTGCTCTCCAAAAATGAAATAGATGTGTGCCTAAGCAATTCAGTTCGAGCATTCATATAGTTTTTATAGCTGCTTAACATTGCAACTTTTCTACCATCAGTAAATTGGATTATTATTTTGTATTGATTGTCAACAGAACGAAAGAATTCTCTGACTTTCTTGATTTCAGAATAAGAATAACTACGTTTAGAAAAAACAGTGCAGGGACGGACGCTCGTTTTCGTAAAGATGACCTTCCAGCTTAAATAGTCAACCAAAAACATAACTGGTATTATGAGGGTCCATGCCGCAAGATACAAAAGAGCCCATGCTTGGTGGGAAACAGCATTATATACAAAAAAAGACAGCCCACATATACCAATCATCCATACCCCAATTACAGGAACGACCGGACGTCTTACTGTTGTTTCACGCAATTTCATTCTCCTTAATAACTGACCGCGTAATAATTTGAATACCTATTTTATAATGTCAAGATGCCGATTGTCGGGAGAATCAAAAACCATTTATAAACGTTAATGACAAGAGAATTAACATGAGGGTCATCAACAAGCCTTGGAATCCTGTCCGAATAAAACTCGGAGCTCTTATACTTTTTGTCGTATGCGAAAAACCATTTCAGGGCGGAGAAAAACGTAGAAAAAAGCGCTATCCAAAACAACACTGTCCCACTGATCTTGTCCATACCAAAGATTTCTCTCTGGACTATACAGGCAAGGAGAAGCATAAACCCGTAGAACAAGCCCCCAAAAAGTGTTTTCTTATCGAAACGAGCCATAATAATTCACCAACATAATAGTGTTTTTTTCACCAGTTATTAGCTACCTGTTTTGTTCGGATTATTTTGGTTTTGCGCTCATGACTCAGCCGCAAGTGGCGTATATCCGGTTTTCCGGATCAGATCCTGCCCCTGTTCGCTGCAAATCCAGTCCAACAGCGCCAACGTGTTTTCGCCGGCGTCGCTGCGTGTGACGGCATAAAAGCTGCTGGCGAGGGGATAACTGCCGTTTTCTATGTTCTCCACCGTGGGCTCAACGCCGTTGATTGCCAGCAGTTTTACGTCAAAGCCTTTCATCAAGGCTGTGCAATAGAAACGGAAGGAGAAACCGATCGCGTTTCGGTGGTTCTGATAGGCGGAGACTCGCTCCACGATATCTCCCATACCGTCTATGGTTTTCTCTCTGTCTGCGGGCATCAGCGGCGTATCGCGCATGACAAAGCGCTGGAGTGCGGTCTGGCTTCCGCTGCCCTCATCCCGCTGATAGGCCAGAATCTCGCCCAGCCCTTTGACTCCGAGCTGATCCCAACGGGTGATTTCCCCGGAATAGATTCCTCGGATATCCTCAAGGCTGAGGCCGTCAATGGGATTGTCCGGGTGAACGAAGAACACAAAAGCTTCCCGTCCAATCGGCGTATAGACCAGTTCGATGCCCTTTTCCGCCGCATAGGCCTCCTGCTCCTCACTGGGCCCGGCTACAAAGATGATGTCGCGACTGCCGTCCACAATGCTCTTGTAGGCATAGGTGGTGGTGCTGCAGTCAATGATGTCGCTGAGATAGCCCTCCGTGATGGAGGCCGGATAGACGGCCTGACAAAAGGCCGAGTAAACCGGGTACAGAGCGGTAGCCCCGTCCATGCGTGGCAAGGCGTCGCTATCACGGAAGCGCAGCGTCGACGGCTCGTCCAGCGTCTGCACCGGGCCATCCTCCTGGAAGGGCTGATAGCTGTGGTAGTCGAATTTTTCCTGCAGAGTGATGCTCTTGATGTATTTGTCATAGCGGTCGATGCCAAAGATCGTTCCAACGATCACAAGCGCACAGAGGAGCCAGGCGGTAAAGCGCTTCCAGTTGAACCATTGGGCCATCAGTCCAAGCAGCAGGCCAACAGCCAGCAGCCCGGCCAGAACATAGCAAAGCTTCAGATACCAACGCAGCTCAAAAAGAAAAAAGATCAACACGAAAAAACCGATTCCAATGCCATCCAAAACGCCGAGAATTCCAATAAGGGTGCGAGAGGCATCGCTGAATTGTTTTTCCGGGCAAGTTTCGCGCTTTTCTTTCCCGGTTCGGATGATTGTGTAAACATGGGCGACAAGCAGCAATCCGGCGAGAAGCACAAATACGATAGACATGATAAGCTCTCCCTCTGATTAGCTCGCGACTTTTTTCCGCGCCGTCTTTTCAATTAAGAAGTCAACAGAATAAAATTTCCTATCATGAATTATAGCATGAAATCGACCGGATGTATATGATTTCCAGGCTTAATCCCGCATCTGACAAAATCTGACAGTGAATCAAGCGGTATGAAAAAGGGAAGTCTGAAACCAGACTTCCCAAAATTGGAAAAGATAGAGCGTATTGACCGAATTTGCCGCTGGGGGGTGCATCTCATTTTTAGGAGGGGCAAAACGTACGATAGAAGGTTTCTGGCAAACTGGAATTGTCAGCATTCAAAGCGAAGCTCATAAAACTGCTGTACCCATGCAGGGTATGTTTTATATATCTCGCTATCCTGTATTTGTTTAATCGTTCGCCTTCCAACTCTTCTGTCTAATATAGCAAAAATGCGTATCAGACAGTTATCACTGATTAGCGCGTCCGCGATTGGCATTTGGAGAAAAACCGTAGCTGCCTGTAAAAAATCCCATTCGGAAAGAGTGCCTTCCTTTTCCCATTTGCTTTTCAGTTCCAACGCGCTGCTATCATAGACACCGGTCTCTTTCCATCGCTCACTTATATCACGTTCTTGTCTGTACATATCGATCCATGAGAAGACAACAAGCTCTTTTCCGTCCAACTTGATCGATGCTCGTCCATATGAATCATGTACCTCATGATAGCGCGTCAGGAAATAGGATATCCGGTCCTTTAGTGAATCACATAGGCATTCATTTAATTGCTTATTAAGACCAGACCATGATTTATAATGATACATCTCTGACTCCTCATCGATCATCTTTCAGCAGCGTAGACAGATACGTAAACTCGTCTGTCGCTTTATCATAGCATAAAAAGAAAAGAACGGCAATTCTAACAAAATTACCGTTATTTTATGTGAAAGAGCGCGTAAAAGTGTACCAAGGCATAAAAAGAACGCGAAAAAGTACACCGAAAACGATCAAACGGTTCTGCTCCACCGCTCTGTTATTCAGATATCACCGACAATTCACTCATGGCGGCCAACAGGTCCGAGTCCGGATTGCTCCAAGGTCTATTGACCCCAAAGTATACCAAGGCTGGATCGGGATCAACCGTCAGCTCTGCGGCATACGCGGCGTCATTCCCAATGACCTGTGCTTTTCGCCGTTTGAAGTAGAACATGCTGCTCTCGCAGGTAAAGAACGAGGTAATCCTTCTGTAAGCGTAAAAAGAAGCCGGTTTAAGCTGACGCACGTCAACCGACGCGGGAACCGTATCATATAACCCATCAAATAGGCGAAAAACGGCCCAATAATCTTTTACTTCTGGATCCAGATAGGAGGTCCAGGATGCCCGGCACTCTATTAACTGCATGAGAACAAACTTTCCGTCCGCAGCGGAAAACGCATCCTCCGCCATCCTTCTCATTCTGCTGGCGGTGTAAGGTTTCCCCGCTGTCTGCAGTTCAATGGCAATAACGTCCCCATCTTGAAAAATACGCTGGGCATGGATATTCGGTTTGATTTTCTTTCTCAAAGGCATAGGAGAAAGCAGCTTTTCCCGGAACGCAGCCAGAGTCTTCTCTCTGCTTCGCAGAACCTTTTCCCCGGATTCCGCCCAGATCTCCAGTCCAAAGCCGCTGTCGATCATTGCGATTGCCTTGTCCCGCACATCATCGGTGAGGATGCCTTTCTTCCACATAAAGTCGGCAAGAGAGAAATAATAGTTGACCCACTCCTCCGGATCGGATTCGTCAAAGACCTGCCGCACATATTTGTCGAGCAGCCGCAGAGCCTCCGGAACCTCAAACTTCCAGAAGGCTACGGTGTATTCCTGCAGCAGATCCTGCGCTGTATCGTTGCCGTTGATGTTCACGTTCCAAGCTCCCACCAAACTCAGCTCCTTTTTGAATCATGGTTCAAGCGATCCTATAGCCCGAAGAAAACAAGTCTTCTTACGCAGCAGCCACAGAGCACGAGGGACGGGGCTGTGTGCCTCGCTAGACACAAAGCGCCGTCCCCTTATGCATATTGAAATCATTGGACGGCGGATGGCTGCAGGTTGCGTCCTTCACGTTGTCCCGATCATGTCTATCTGGCTGACGATGCGAAACACCGCAAAACCGCTGCTGAGTTTATCGCTGACATACTCCGTATAGACGTAGAACACCTGCCCGTCGAATTCCACCCGATACTGTGCGGTCTCAACGGTGCGGGATTGCGTGCCGACCTGTTTAGTCACATTGAATTTTTCTAAGTTCAGGGTATAGCCCTCGGTGATGGGAAAATACTCCTGGATTTGCTGAAACGTCTTCCGGTAGCTCTCCTCATCTGTTACCCCGGGATATAAAAGCTCGAAGGAGCCCTCCACATCTCCGGCCACATCACAATCCAGCATGGCGCGAACTCGCTGCTCCATGGCGTCAGTGTCGATGCCGGCGCAGCCCGACAGGGAAAACACCAAGGCAAGCAGCAAAAGAACCGCTGTCGCACGGATTCCATACTTTCGATTTCTGATCATAGTGCCTCCTCTTTTTCGCTTTCTCTCCTGCAGTCACATTTAGCACGAGAAGTCGTCACCTATGCCCGTGCTTGAGCAACCTATCTATATACCGTTTGTGTGACAAGAAGGCCCCAATACGCCAACCCATAGAATCATCTGCAATGTTCTACTGGTGGCAGTTTCCCAGGCCCCAGAGTATACCATGCCAAAATTTTTCCCGACAAGGTTTGCTCTCCAAAAGGCTGATTCTACAACTTCTTTACGAACATAATAGCATAAAATTGGAAATCTGTATATGCTGTGTGAAAAAAAGCTCCCTCGTGTCATTCAATAGTCATATGAGTCTGCATTCAAAAGCAGACCTATCTATTCTTGAGATAATCAGTTTGTATAATCTCATCCCGCAGTTCAAGGTGCTGATGTTCCAGAGCTTTCCATTGCCTGTCGAGTTCGGCAAACTCCTGATAGGCTTTCCTCATCTCGTCGGAATCGTATGAAACGCCCTGCGCTACCAACTGCCGCAGACGATCCCGCGCAGCTTCGAGATCAACACCCATGCTGTAGAGTCTTGCTGCCGACGCCAATAATAAATCTTTTCTGTAGTCCATATCTTCACACTCCCACTCTATTTAGGCTATACATAGCCTAAATAGTAGCATGCATAGCCTACTTTTGCAAGGTGAATTCTATATGCTTGTAAGCGAAAGGGCGGCGATGAAATGGACACGATCACGGCCATCAAAAACAGGATCTTTCGCTTATGTGCAGAGCGGAAAATTACGATCAACAAACTCGCAACGATGTGCGCTTTGCCGCCGTCATCGGTGAAGAACATCCTTTATGGCAGAAGCTCCGACCCGAAGATCCTGACAATAAAAAAGATTTGCGACGGACTCGATATTACCCTCGCAGAGTTCTTCTCAACCGAGGATTTTGATTCTTTGGACCAGGAGATAAAGTGAAATGCAGAGAGCGCAGTTTTCTTGACTGCGCTCTCTGCTATTCTGACCAAAACGACGGGCAAGATGCCGCAAGTATGACTTGCATTTTATCTCCCCCAGTGAAAATACAGAGAGCCTGCTGGATCCAATAGGGGAGAGGCGGGCTTCAGCATTCTTAAGAAAACAAACCTTGACAGCATGGTCTATCGATGGTAGACTACACACGGGGTCGATAGTTGATAGACCTTGATAGGAGGCGCTTGGATGGAAGACAAAAAACTCGGCGCAGTGGAAGCCCGCTTTGCTGATCTGATCTGGGATAACGCCCCGATCAATTCGACGGCGCTGGTGCGCCTATGCGCGAAGGAACTGGACTGGAAGAAATCCACCACCTACACGGTGCTGAAAAAGCTCTGCGAGCGCGGCATATTTCAGAATGTGGACGGTACTGTGACGGCGCTCGTCTCACGCAAGGAATTTGCCGCCGCGCAGAGCGAGCGCTTTGTGGAAGAGACCTTCGCAGGCTCGCTCCCGGCCTTTCTGGCGGCTTTTACTTCCCGCAAGCCGCTGTCTGCGGGCGAGGTTGACGAGATCCAGAAGCTGATCGACGCTTACCGGGAGGGCAAGTGAGATGAACACGTTGTTTCTGAAGCTGCTGAACATGAGCGCGGCGGGCAGCGTGCTGATCCTGGCGGTGGTCTTGCTGCGAGCGCTGCTCAAAAAAGCGCCGCGCTGGATTATCTGCCTCATGTGGGCGCTGGTCGCGATCCGGCTGATCTGTCCGATCAGCATAGCATCACCGGTGTCTGCCTTCCGGGCAACGCCGTCGATCGTCAGTGAGAGCGGGGAAGTGCAGGTGTTTCGACCCGCCGGAGGCAGCGAAAAGCCCCTTTTGGCGGTAGACACGGTACAGATTGAACATCCTCGGGCAAGCTCCGAGACAATCCGGGACATTCCCGGCACCTCCTATGCCGTCACCCAGCGCAGCCGCGACGCCTATCTGCCGCCGCTGGTGCAAGCTTACCTGCTGGGCTTGACCGCAATGCTGCTTTATGCAATGGCCAGTACGCTGCTGCTGCGAAAAAGAGTAGCTGCATCCCTGCGTCAGCGCGGCAATATCCGTATCTGCGACGAAGTAGAAAGCCCCTTCATCCTCGGGATTGCCCGGCCTGTGATCTATCTGCCTTCTTCCTTGAGCGAAGAGGAAAAACGCTTTGTCCTGGCCCACGAGCGCGCCCATCTCCGCAGGCTCGACCACATCTGGAAGCCTCTGGGCTTTCTGATCCTCAGCGTTCATTGGTTCAATCCCTTCTGTTGGCTTGCCTATGTGCTGCTGTGCCGGGACATTGAGCTGGCCTGCGACGAAAAGGTCATCCGCGAGCTGGGACGCGCCGAGCGCGCAGCCTATTCGCAGACGCTTTTGAATTGCAGCGCTCACCGCATCCTTGCCGCCTGTCCCGTGGCCTTTGGCGAGACCGACGTGAAAACCCGCGTTAAGGCGGTGCTGAACTATAAAAGGCCCGCTTTTTGGCTCATTCTGCTGGCTCTGCTGTGCTGCATTGTGTTGACCGTGTGCCTGATGACGAAGCCGAGCGGTGAGGAACGGCTGGAGAAAGCCGGCTATCCTGAGACTTTTGACCAAAATGAATTTCTGCCGCTCTATCAGGATGTGCTGGACAAGTACCGAAGCGTGCTGATTAACGAAAACTTTGACGATGCCTATTTGAGAGACGCTGAGGTCAGCGAGCTTGTGGGTGCTTTCTTTGATCGCGATCCTCTGCATCGCGTCGGCTGGGCATTGGTCGATCTGGACGCCGACCTCGTGCCGGAACTGGTGATCGGCACGGTGGAAGACGAGGAATTGTATGGAAACAACCTGTTCGGAGTATACACACTCTTGGACGGCAAGCCCGTCCGACTGGCGCAGAGCAGCGAGCCAGCCCGCTTGTACGACATCGGCGGTGGGATGCTACTGGATGAGTTCACCAACAGCATCGAAAGACATTGGATTCTGTGGAAGGTGGCCGATGGAAAACTCATTTTTTTGGACGGGCTTATCTACAACAGCGCAATAGACAGCGAAAAGCCCTGGTACCAGATGGAATATGCAACTGACTGGGAGTACGTACCCGGACATACGATTGGCGAAGGCAAGGCCACAGCTTGGATACAGAGGTATCAAAGCCGCATCAATCACCTGAAGTTCACAGCCTTTGATTCCATTGACTTGTCATCTCTGCCCACGGCGAAATTGCCGGAGCAGACCCCGCTGCCTGCGCCGGCCCCGCCGGAAGGACCGGACCTGCCCGAAAATGCTTCCGAGCTTGTCCCCGCCGATCCGGAGGCCTTCCTGCTCGGCTTTGCCAATGCGGAGATCGTGTCGCTGTACGACGAAACATTCAGAGAGTATGCCATCCCGGACAAAAGCTTTACAGAGATCATCTCTGCGGAAACCTGGACGGCGCATGCGTTCAACGAGTTTCCGGCGAGCATCGCGGAGCGTTTGATCATCATGAGAAGCGGAGACTGGGAGCTCAGGATCGAGGATGACGGAGACGACTGCCTGTATGCGGCGTATGCGGCCGGATGGGAGCTCTACGACCCGGTGATCTACTTCGACTGCGGCGAGAATCTGATGGATGCGCTGATGAGCTGGGCGATTGCCCGTCAGGCCGGGGAACAGAGCGGCACGATCCCCCATGAGCTGACGGCGGAGGAAGAGGAGCGGATTGTGTACATGCTCAGCGAGGTCGAGGGAAAGACCGCGCCCTATGTTCTGAGCGACTATACCAGCGGGCAGATGGACGGCGTGCCGCAGCTCTGCATGCAGCTGCAGATGTATGCGCGCAATCAGCGGCTGACCGCGGATCAGATCCGCGGGCTGATGCTCGGCACACAGGGCCTGGACGGCGCCTTTGCCGAGGCCTACGCCGGCCTGCTTGCTGAGCTGCATGCGCTCGACCCGCTGAGCTTTGTCGTGGCCTATTTCCGCGCCGACGAGACCGTGCAGCCCTTCCTTTACGAGCTTTACGGCCTGCCCGGCACGGTCGATCCGCCGGAGGAGCTGCTCAAAGAACACGTTGCATTCTCCCAGATCTACGGCATTATGACGGCTTTTTTGAAAACGGAGTATAATCTGAATTACGAGAATTATGCGCCGAATCTGGAGGATATGCAGTACCGCCGCTGCAGTTCTATGCCGACAGAGGCGGTGATCTGGGTCTATAAAAGAGTCAGCCCGGATTGGGCTGTGCAGGTTCCCATCGACCGCGGCAATGCAGGGGGAACTGCCGGGGTGCTGACGGTGTACATCGGCAGTCCCGACGAATATATCAATAATCTGCCTCTCGGATGGTCTTTCGCCGAGGATCCAATCCCGCTGCTGACGGTGGAAAGCGGCGGCGTCAGCATTGAGCCGCTGCCGATCCGTCTGGATGCGGAGGACTGGACGGAGACCGTCCCGGAGCGCGGCGCGGAGATCCCGACGCTGACGCTGACGGAGGATTTTGCGCTGCACTTCCGGAGTGCCACGCGCAAGGGAAATCTGGAGATTTACGGCGAGGATTTCCGGCCGCTGATCACGGACAGTTACGGCGACTCGGCTGTGCTGTGGCTTGCGCCCGGCAGCTACTATGCCTCGATCGAGGTTTATGGCCCCTGGGCGAAGACGGTACACACCGACCTCTATCGCTGCGTGTTCCGGCTGACGGTCCTGGAGGGCGGCCCCACGCCCTATACGCCGGGCGAGGCGCGCGACCTGACCGAAGCGCGGCTGCGCTGGAGTGGCAAGGATTTCGTACTGACCGACGCCGATAAGCTCGCAAAGCTCGAGAGCTGGCTGCAAAACGCCGAGCCGCGTACGGGCACGGCCTGCCCCTTCGGCAGCCTTCTGATCCTGACGCGCACCGACGGCAGCAAGTTCAGCTGCTGCCCGGCCGAGGACAGCTGCGGCATACTCTATGCAGCCGGCCAGTACTACCGGTTTGCCGAAGGCAACGAGGACTTCTGGGCGCTGTTCGGCGTCCAGCCTTGGTGAGAGAACATAAGAAAAACGGCCCGCTGCTTACTGCAGCGGGCCCTTTGTACGACTGGAGACGGTGTTCGGAAGGGCGGTTACTTCGTGCCGAAGATGCGGTCGCCTGCGACGCCCAGACCGGGTACGATGTAGGCGTTTTCATTCAGATGATCGTCCTACGCTGCGATGAGGAGATTGATGCAACGGATTTTCTTTCGACTAATTCTACGTCAAGCACCATCGATTGTGCGGGGAGAGTAGGATCTTCCAAACGCTGAAAAAGCGAAGAAACCGCAAAGTGAGCCTTCTGATCTAAATTCTGAGCTATAGTGGTAAGCTGAGGAGAGATCTGCCGGCATATTTCAAGATTATCAAAACCGATCACAGACATTTCGTCTGGAATTGACACGCCCTCCGACACCAAACCTTGTACGACATAAGAAGCGATCTGGTCACTGGTAATGAAAATCGCAGAGAATTCGTCCTTGATTGAAGCAATATGCTTTCCTAAGGAGAATAGGGCTTCTGGGCGAACATCGGACTCTATTTCAAAAATGTGTTCCGGCTCAATATTGATGCCAGCCAGCTCAAGAGTAGTGTGAAAGCCATCGAAGCGATGACGAATAACACCGTTGTATTTCATCGTAGGGCCAATAAAAGCAATATTGCGGTGACCATGTGAGATAAAATAGTTTGCCGCAAGCTGGCCTCCCTTGAAATCATCAATACCAATATTTGAGAGCTGACGCACATTGCTGTAGCTGTCAACGAACACCATAGGTACATCGCACACGGAATACATAGCTTCTATCTCATCATCAAACAGGCCAAGAAAAATAGCGCCGTCCACATTCCATGTGCGCAGACTTTGGACAATATCCTGGCGAGATTTCATGATATTAACCATTGTATAATAGCCGCGCTGCTGTATTTTTTGGATTGTCGCGCCAACCACAGCAGAGTAGTACGGATTTAGCATAGGATTTTCGTTTTCTTCCCCACGCATGATGACAGCTATTATATTCGTCTTGTTTTTTGCCAAGCTCCTGGCTGAAGCGTTGGGAACATAACCCATACGACCGATGATTTTTTGTATTTGCTCTGCCTTTTCCTTTGAAACTTTGGAGTAGTTTCCGTTCACTATGTTGGAGACGGTCATAACGCTGACGCCTGCTTCTTTTGCAATATCTTTAAGAGTAACCATCTGTTCAAGCTCCGTCTAGTTTAAATTAAACCAATAATATAACAATTATAAATGAAAAGCAATATTTGACTTAGAATAACAAATGAACACTCTATGTTGAAAACGGCAATAACAGTTTAACGATAAATTCGAATCATTATAAAAGGAAAGAATCATGTACAAAAAACAAAACGAATATTTGTTACTAAATGACAATAATGCGATTGATTTCGAGTTTCCAGTTGACAAAAACAGAGAACAATCATATTATCAAGATAGTTTAGCGATATACCTAGCCGCTATTCAAAAAAACTAATGGAGGAACAAAAATGTCAAAGAAAATCATCGCATTTTGTCTGACGCTTGTCATGGTGCTAAGTCTGGCAGCCTGCGGCGCACCTGCACAGGCCCCCTCACCCGAGAAGGCAGACGAACCTGTAACTGCAGCACCGGCAGAACCTGCAACTCCCGCACAGGAGGCTCTTCCGGTAATCGGCAGTGCTATCAAGTACGATCCCAATGTTCCTGTTAACGATGGCAAAGATATCACAGTTGAGCTCTGGTTCTGGTCTGGAGCGGCAAATCTGTTCCAGTCCTTGGCGGATCAGTACTGCGCAATTCACCCCAACGTGACTATTACTTTGGTAGAAAATCCATGGGACGACTACTTCACCAAGCTGCCGCTTGCACTTCAGGGCAGTGATGGTCCGGCAATCTTCAATGTGCACAATAGCAAGCACGACATGCTCATTGACTATATGGCTCCCTATGATATCCCTGTGGAAGACTTGGAAGCAGATTTCGTTGGCGTATCTGGACACCTTGTTGACGGGAAAGTGTACTACACTGATTACGGCCTTATGACCGCAACGATGTATTACAACACCGATATGTGGAAAGCAGCAGGCCTTACTGAAAATGACATCCCTAAGACTTGGGACGAATTCCGTGAAGTTGCTAAGAAGCTCACTATCCGTGACGAAAATGGCGATCTCGTTCAGGCGGGCTTCAGCTACAACGGCGGCATCCAGGGTGATGTCCTTGGCATGCAGTATCAGTACGGTCAGAATCTTTTCAATGAAGACGGCACTGTTTCCATTAACAATGAGGCAATGAAGAATGTTATTACTCGTTTGCGCGATATGTACGTTGTTGATGGTGTATGTGATTACAACTTCGGGAACAACTCCGGTGACAACTTCGGTCAGGGACTGGTCGCAATGTACCTTGGCTGGGGCTTTATGACCGGCGTGTTCAAAAACAACTTCCCTGAGATCAATTTCGACTGCTTTGAGATTCCCACGGTTGACCCGTCCAACACTTATGCTTATCATAGATACAACGGCGAGTCTACTTTTGGCGTGAATAAGAACGCTCCTGCAGATCAGCAGGCTGTTGCACAGGATATCATTCGCTTCTTCCTCGCAAACGACTCCATTCAGAAAGAATTCTGCATGCAGAATGCAGTGTTCCCCATGAAGCTTTCCCTTCAGAGTGATGCAGAGCTTCTTGCAATCCCCAGCATTGCGGTTCTTGCTGACCACATTGACCGTTACATTTGGCCCGGCCCCATGCCCAGCACACTTGAGGACAATGTGAAGATCATGCTTGAGGAAATCTTCTACAATGGTAAAGACATTGACACAGCTCTCGCTGATTGCGAGAAAGCCATCAATGAAGATCTTGCAGTTCTTGACTTTGAATCTCGTGAGCCTCTGTACAAATACGCAAAATAAGCAATAATGATGACAGGGCACCGGCAGATATTTGTGCCGGTGCCCTGTTCCAAGTGAAAGGATTTGCCCTATGAGAAGAAATTTGAGGCTGAATAATCCTGCTCAAAGCAAGAGCGAGATCATGATGCGCAATATTGTGGTAATCGCGCTTGTCGTTTTCTTTCTGGTTTTCTTTATACTGCCTATTATTGCCGTGCTTTTCGGGAGCTTCTACAGATGGAATCCACTGAAAAAACAGATGATCTATCTTGGCATTGATAACTGGAAAAAGGTTTTTTCCAGCGATCTATTCTGGCTCTCTATGAAAAACACGTTCGGGTTTGCAGCAGTTGCTACTATTTTCCGAATTCTTATCGGACTCGGTCTTGCAAGTGCTATTTTTTCAAAGCTGATAAAACACAAGTCACTTTATCGTGTGTTGTTCTATCTCCCGACAATTACACCTCTTGTGGCAGTCACCTTCGTTTGGAAATTCATATTTGATCCGCAAATCGGCATACTTGATCAGATACTCAAATCAGACATCAACTGGCTTTTTGATGGACGCTATGCCATGATAGCCATTCTTATATTGACCATCTGGAAGGATTTTGGTTATGCGGTAATTCTCCTGCTTGGAGCAATGTATTCGCTTCCCGAAGAGTGTTATGAGGCCGCGGAAACAGATGGTGCAACAGCGTGGCAGAGATTTGTATATGTAACACTCCCGCTGTTAAGACCTACGCTTTTTTTCATTGTAATCACTTCGCTTATCTCATATTTTCAAACATATATTCCCGTAATGGTACTTACGGGCGGCGGTCCCGGAACGCAGACATACTTAGCGTCCTATCTCATTTATCAAGAAGCTTTTTCTAAGTATAACTTTGGCTATGCATCCGCACTTTCCTTTGTTTTGTTTGTATTCATCGCAATTCTGACCGCCATTTCCTTTAAATTATCTGAGAAAACTGAAGGGCAGGTGTAATCAAGTGAAAAAGATAAGTTCGATAGCATTAAATGCTATGCTGGTTTTCTTCTGCCTGATCGCAATCATACCGTTCTTTTGGATGCTGTGTTCATCCTTCAAGAGTAATGCAGAGATCAGCTCGCTTGCGCAGACTCTTTTCCCCCAAAGATTTTCATTTCAGAATTATTCCGATGTTCTTAATAAGTTCGACTTCTTTCGATATTTCTTGAACAGTCTTATCTACGCACTTCTAATAACCGTCATTACGGTTTATTCAAGTGCCATTGCGGGATTCGTCCTATGCAAATATAGGTTCAAAGGCCGTGATGCATTATTTACCATGATACTGATGACAATGATGATCCCTGGAGTCGTGACCATCATTCCGAGATACAGCATCATGCAGTCACTTCATTGGCTGAATACATATAAGGCACTCATAGTCCCCAGCGTTTTTACTGCCTTCGGAATTTTCATGATGCGGCAGTCCTGTGCTGTAATTCCAAACGAGCTGATTGAAGCGGCGCGTATGGACGGAGCAAACGAGTTTTATATTTTTCATCGTATCATTATCCCTCAACTCAATAACGCGATCGTTTCCATGTCTGTTTTCCAATTTCTCTGGGCGTGGGATGACTATCTTTGGCCATTCCTCATGATACGCGATACAAAAAAGCAACTTTTGCCAGTGGCATTGAATCTCTTTAGTGGACAATACTCGACAGATTACGCTGGGCTATTCGCTGCAACTAGTATTGCGATTATTCCTGTTGTCATTTTCTATATCATATTTCAAAAAAGGTTTATTGCCGGAGTTTCGTCTTCCGCAATTAAAGGATAAGCACAAGGAGGCTTTCTATGGCTATAGATACACCAAAAACATACCGCAATTTGGTTATGTACTCAATATTTGTGCGCAATTACAGCAAAACAGGAAACTTCGAAGGTGTTAGACGGGATCTTGATCGCATTAAGGCACTTGGAGCAGACATCATTTGGCTTCTTCCCATCCATCCCGTTGGGAAAAAGGAGCGTAAAGGAGCGCTTGGGAGCCCGTATGCGATCTCCGACTATCGAATGGTAAACCCTGAGTTCGGAACGATAGATGACTTGAAAAAACTTGTGGATGACATTCACAAGCATGACATGAAGTGTATTATTGATGTTGTGTACAACCACACATCACCGGACTCGTGGTTGGCATTACATCACCCAGAGTGGTTTTATCACAAGCCGGACGGAAGTTTTGGAAATAAAGTCGGCGAGTGGTTAGATGTTATCGATTTGGACTACAGCAACAGAGATCTATGGGAATATCAAATCGACACACTTAAAATGTGGGCAAGCATTGTGGACGGCTTCCGATGCGATGTCGCGCCGCTGATTCCTCTCGAGTTTTGGCAAAGAGCAAGAAATGAAGTCGCTAGTGTTAATCCAAATTGCTTTTGGCTGAGCGAGTCTGTTGAACCAGTCTTCACTGTGGCCAACCGTGCCCGTGGAATGGTAAGTCTCTCTGATTCGGAAATCTTTCAGGCTTTTGATGTGAGTTATGAATATGATATCTTTTACCGTTTCAAGGACTACCTCAAGGGCAAAATAACGCTTGCTCAGTATGTCGAAGACATAAACCGTCAAGAAGCAATGTATCCCGACAATTATATTAAACTGCGCTTTCTTGAAAATCATGATAACGCGAGAGCGGCATTTATTATCCCCGACGAGAAGGTTCTCCTTGTATGGACGGCATTTATATTCTTTCAAAAAGGCATGACACTTCTGTACGCAGGTCAGGAAAAGGGTGTCAAGCATCTTCCTGATTTGTTTAATGAAGATAAAGTTGATTGGAGCAGTGGAAAAGACTACTCAAAGTTTCTTCGTCGTCTATCTGAAATAAAAAAGGACGCTGCTTTTTCTGACAGCAGTTATGAAGTAAGGGCTCTGCCTGGGGATGTTCTGATCGCTGTCCACAGCAGGGGAAGCAAAAAGTATTTCGGAGTATTCCCGGTTACCGGTAAGGCGTCGCTTATCGACATTGATCTTCCCAACGGATTGTATGAAAATCTGATCAATGGAGAACAGATAGAAGTTCATGCCGGCATGATGTCTGTTGACGGTAGTGCGATGATTTTTGATCTTTCCGATAAAAAGGAGTAAAAGCGAATGTCTTACGACACTTTACAAGGAAAATGCAAGGTAGCGAGCTGCGTAGTTGGAGAGACCTTCCGTTTTACCGTCCTTAGTTCTCGCATGATTCGTTTAGAATATAGCGAAAACGGTGTATTTGAAGACAGACCATCTGTGTTTGCTGGTTGTAGATGTTTCGCGGATCCAGCTTTTGAAGTATGCAATCAGAATGGAAAACTGGAACTACACACAGAATATCTAAGCCTATTTTACAATCAAAAGCTTCCTTCCTTAAGCGGCCTTTCCATCAAGGTCAGGAGTGAGACACGGGGAATATACAGCACATGGCATTACGGTGATGATCTTTTAGAAAACCTCGGCGGTACAGCGCGGACACTGGACATGGCAGACGGAGAGATTCCTCTATGCAACGGGATTCAGTCTCGACTGCAAGGGTACAGCGTGATTGATGACAGTTCTTCTCCGTTGATTGAGAGCGATGGAACTATAAAACCACGCAGCGATAAGGTGATAGACCTTTATTTCTTTGGCTACGGCTTGGATTATCAAGCGGCTTTGAACGACTTTTTTGCCCTCAGCGGAAAACCGCCCATGCTTCCGCGATATGCTTTCGGAAACTGGTGGAGCCGTTTCCATGCTTATACTGCAGACGAGTATTTGAGCTTGATGGATAGATTCAACAATGAGCAGATACCGTTCAGTGTGGCCGTAATGGATATGGATTGGCATATCACGGATATTCCAGCAAAACAGGGAAAAGGGTGGACAGGTTACACATGGAATCATGCATTATTTCCGGACCCAAAGGATTTTTTGAAACAGCTTCATTCCCGTGGATTGAAGTGCGCACTTAATCTTCATCCTGCCGAGGGCATTCAGCCTCACGAGGAATACTATTCCGAGGCGGCTGCGCGTATGGGAATTGACCCTGAATCTAAAAAGGATATCCCTTTCGATATGTGCAGCAAAAACTTTATTGATACATATTTTAACTGCCTTTTGAAACCGCGTGAGGAAGAGGGCGTAGATTTTTGGTGGATTGATTGGCAGCAGGGTGACGCTTCCCGCATGAACGGAGTAGACCCTTTGTGGCTTCTCAACCATTTCCACTATCTTCATAGCGCAAAAAAAAGAAAAAGACCGATGATACTGTCCAGATATGCTGGCCCGGGAAGTCACAGATACCCTGTCGGTTTTTCCGGAGACACAGTAATCAGCTGGCAATCTCTTCGGTTTCAACCTTATTTCACCGCGACAGCATCCAATATCGGCTATGGATGGTGGAGCCATGATATCGGCGGACATTGCGGAGGAATACACGATGAGGAATTAACAGCTCGGTGGGTTCAGTTCGGCACTTTTTCACCAATAATGAGGCTGCACAGCACCTCGAACCTTTTCAGTGGGAGAGAGCCTTGGAACTATTCTGGAGAAATATGCGGTGTTTTAAAGTTTTTCCTCCGCCTGCGTCATCGCCTGATACCGTATCTCTATACAATGAATTATCTTTCCGCGGAAAAGGGCATTATGCCACTCCGGCCAATGTATTATCTCAATCCAAATAATGAGGAAGCATATCAAGTTCCCAATCAGTATTACTTCGGCGATCAGCTTTTCGTCTGCCCTATAACATCTCCTGGAAGCCCGGAGACCGGTTTGGGAAGTGTTGTGGCATGGATTCCAAGTGGCATCTATTACGATGTATTTACTGCGCAAAGATACTCTACAGAGGGCATGAGAATTCTGCACCGGCCAATTTCAACGATTCCGGTTTTGGCAAAGGCAGGCGGCATTATCCCTCTTACAGGAGCGCAGGAAGCAGTATCCTGCGGCACACGGCTTCCAACGAATCTGGAAGTCAATGTGTTCTGCGGTGAAAGCGGCAAATACACAATGTACGAAGATGATGAGACTAATGATAATCATTATGCAATGACGGACTTTTCTGTGAAATGGAATCAGGCCGAACCGATGCGCTTCTGCATTAAGCCAGACGCTGATACCAATAACGTAAGACCAAAAAAAAGAGCATATAGCGTTAAGTTTTTTGGAATAGAGAACTCCGAGTGCTTGGTTTCTGCAGGAACAAACATCTCCTTTTCACAAGAGTATGACGGCGATAAGAAAGTGCTAACTGTTGACCTTCAGCCAATCGAGAGCAAAGAAAGCATAAAAATATGTGTAACTTCTCCAAAACTTGCGGATATTGATCGGGATGAGCGCATTTTCAGTATTCTGCAGAAAGCTAAAATCAGCTACGAGCAGAAAGAAAAAATCTATCATTGCATATGCAGAAGAAAGAGCAGGGCGGAAGCAGTACCCGAATTGCAGTCAATGTCGCTATCGCCAGACTTGATCAATGCTTTGATTGAACAAATTTTCAGCTAACCTAACTATTTAAATGCGCGGCAAACAAAAGAAAGTAGTATTAACTGAAAAAGGCAACCGCAGGGATGTCGACATCAGTCGAGATTCCTGCGGATTCTTTTTCAGAATGTGTCTCACCATGAGACACATTTTCTATGTCTGCTCATGCGAAAAATGTTGAAATGCGGGTGAACACTGCTTATTTTATTGCTTTTTAACTACTTTTGCGAATTTTCGTTTTTTCAGAGGCTCTTTTTGTTTTAGGGAGATAGAAGCACAAAGAAAGAGAGGAAAATAGAGTGACACCAGAACAAGAAATAGGAATTATGCAAGCCTTTGACGCTTATTGCAAAACTGTACTGCGCAACAAAGCAAGGAATCTTCACAAAGAGCTGGCAAAGCAGAATCATTTTGAAGCAGCTATGGACGAGCTTCCACCGGAAGCTGAACAGCCTATGCAGTATTGGGATCAATACGATTTCACACAGCCCGTTCCCATCGGCCTGACCGGACAAGAAATGCGGATTTCTGATCCAGAGCTTGCGGCGGCTATCTTTCAGTTTTTACCCCGCTTCCGGGATGTGCTATACCTGGCCTACTTTCTGGAATACAGCGATAAAGAGATCGGAGAACTGTTGAATCTGTCACCTTCAACCGTTACGTCCCGCCGAAACAACACCTTGGAGAAACTGCGAGAAATGCTTGGAGAAAATCATGCAGTATAGTCCTTTATCTCTTGAAACCCTGCAGCGAGCCTTGTCCTGTGATCCTGCCGCTCTGCTGCAAATCATTCAGTTCTATAACGCCTACATAAACCGACTCGCAAAACGTCCTGTCCTCGGCTCTGACGGAATGATTTATCTATATACGGACGAGGACATGAAACAGGAGCTCGTTCTGGAGTTGCTGACCAAGATACCGCGTTTCCGCATTCCTGAAGTACAGGATGCAAAGCCATGACAGAAGGGCCATTCTCGGCCTTTCTGTACCGGCTCTCCGTTCACAGAAGCACACCGTAACCGGCGCGTTTCTGTGAGCCGAGAGGCTCAAAAATGTGTCTCACCGTGAGACACATTTCGACAAGTGAATAGGGCAAGCAGATACGTTCTGCTTGCGGGAAGCCAGGCAGCGGGTGCGCCGGGATCGTCAGTCGGTGAGGAGGTGAAATCACCGGCGACAGAGCGAGCAACACCACCGCTGTATGCAGCCAATGGCACGGCTGCCGGCCACGATCCGCAAGCGGGCATAATGATACCTACGTTGATGGCACGTCACAGAGTCAAACGTCCCGCCATAAGCATGGAGGGAGGCACGAAACACATATCCTACGGAGCGGCCTGCCCCGCCGCCGTCTGTCTTTTGCCTATGATATAATCGTGATACTTTCGATCCGCACTATTCAAGAGTGCGGATTTTGTCGTTTTGTGTCTCACCGTGAGACACATTGTTTTTGAGGAGGGATTATCGTTATGGGAGATTTTCTCGTTGGCCTGATGGTTGGCGGATTTCTAGGCATAGCTGTCATGTGCATCATGCAGATTAGCAGAAAAGACCACGAAAGTTAATGCGAAGGATTTATGAAAGCGGGGGAGTGGTACGAAAAAAGAAAAGCTCAATATACTGGGATGCGAGGTTGTAGTAAGTTATGCGGAGAATGATAATCCGAGCGCATTGTGTGCAATCCGGGAAATGTTGAAAAGGCAGCGTGTCGTGCCAAAAACTGAGTTAAAATTTGACGCTATTGGAGGAAAATGCGAAAATAATGATAGAAACTGTACCTTGAAAACAGAATAGCGAACAGAGGAAACAGATTCACCATAGGTGTAAATCATGAGCTATAAACGTGTTGAATGCCTCTACCGTGTTTCTACGGTGGGGCAGGTAGAAAAAAACGATATTCCGATGCAACGGCAGTATTGCCAGGAGTTTGTATCGGGACACCCGGACTGGGAGATCACGAAGGAACTGTATGAAAAAGGCGTGTCCGGCTTTAAGAAGTCCGCAAAAGACCGTGACGCAATTCAGGAGCTTCAGGAGGATGCCGTAGAAGGGAAGTTTGATATTCTCCTTGTTTTTATGTTTGACAGGCTTGGCCGCCGTGACGATGAAACGCCGTTCATCGTGGAATGGTTTGTGAAAAACGGCGTAGAAGTATGGAGCGCCGTTGAAGGGCAGCAGCGTTTTGATACCCATGTGGACAAGCTGCTCAATTACATTCGCTACTGGCAGGCTTCCGGCGAGAGTATCAAAACATCCGTCCGTGTTCGCACAAGAATGGAGCAGTTGACGGAGAAAGGGCTTTTTACCGGCGGCTCCGTGCCTTATGGGTACAGGCTTGTGAAAACAGGACGGATGAATAAACGCAACAAAGAAGTCTTTGATATTGAACTGGATGAAGCGGCGGCAGAAATCATCCGGCTCATTTTCTATAAGTATGTGCATGAGGGCTACGGAGCGCAGCGCTTGTGCAAATACCTGGCCGAGATGCACATATACAAAGAGAATGGGAAAAACTTCCCGAATACAACGATCAACCGCATCATCAAAAACGAGATCTACACGGGCGTCATGCACAACGGGGGAGCGAGATCGGAGATCATCCCGGAACTGCAAATCATAGACCGTGAAACCTTTGACCGGGCGCAGAAAATCATGCGGGAAAGGACAATGCCCCATAACGATGTGCCCTTGAATCTGAAAGGACAGTCTCTGTTAGTAGGGAACGTGTTTTGCGGGTATTGCGGAAACAGACTGACGCTGACGACAAGCGGTTATCGTAATGTTCATGCGGACGGAAGCTGTGTCCGTGCCGCCCGCGCCCGGTATGCCTGCCACTACAAGCAGCGGCATCCGGGAGAATGTGAGGGGCCGTCCGGGTACGGAATCAAAACCCTCGACAGCCTTGTGGATCGAGTTGTACGAAGTCAGTTGCAGAGGATAAAAGATCAGCCAAGCGAAGAACTCTTTGCGTCACAGCATCAGCAAGCCGTAAATCTTGCATCGGCAAGATGTAAGATCCTCAGCCTGCAGGTGAGTGATAAACAGCAGGAGATAGCTGATTATGAAGCCGAGACGATCAAGGTCATTCGTGGGCAAAGCAAGTTTTCGGCAGAACTGCTTACATCGCTCTCCGCAAAGGCGAAAGAGGAATTGGACGGGCTGAAAGAGGCGCTGGAAGAAGCGCAAGCGGAGCTTGACCGATTGCAGTCCGAGGATGCCTCGGACTGCGAGGAATATGATCGCCTGATCGGATGGGCAGATATATATGATCGCTGCTCCTTTGAGACGAAAAAGATGTTTGTATCGAAGTTTATCAAATCTGTACGGGTATTTCGGGATTACCGTTTGGAGATCGACTTCAACGTGTCCTATGAGGAGTTTCAGAACTTGACCGTACAGAACGCGGTATGAAAAAAGGGAAGTCTGAAACCAGACTTCCCATAATTGGTGGAGACGGAGGGATTCGAACCCTTGACCTTACGGATGCGAACCGTACGCTCTCCCAGCTGAGCTACGCCCCCATATTCGATTAAAAATGCTGATTTATCAAGGCTTTCGACAAACGGATGTGAACCGAGTGGCTGGCGGGTGAGGTACATGCCCTCATGAGACAAGCAATATAACTGGCCCAGGCGCTCTCCCGCGCGTGTCGCATCCGGTCGAAAAATGGAGAAAAAAATAAAAACGAAAGAAAGGATAGAAGGATGAATTTGTTTCCCTCTGTTCAGAGCGCAGGATGAGGTGTGTTTTCTCAAACTCTGTGTGAGGGGTAGTATCTCATATGCCGGAACACCGGGGTACATCCGTAAAACTAAATGAGATCAAAGGGCCGTTTTTACGTTCAATCGTGAAAGCGGCCTTTTGAAACCAAAAAAACATAGTCATAGCAAGCGATGTGCAGCGTGTGACGACCTGGCTGAGTTTTCTCAATAGACGCCGCACCCCCACGGATTGGGGAAGGGAATAGTTATATATGCGCCTGTGCCCGACAGGAGAGTCTTAAGCCCGCACGAAGGGTGAAGGCTCGATCGGAGAAGCGGGAGAAGCGGAAAAAACCGGTCGGTTATACTTCCGTCCTCCAGCTGATCCATGCAACCGTGGTATACACCGCGTCGTTGACGACATTTGCGTCGCTCAGGCTACGCGCAGCTCGGACAAGCATATCCGTGCTGCAGGAAAGCGTCTGATTGCCACGTTGGAGAACGCGGGCCATTTCTTCCGGGCTGCGCAGATCAGACCAGTTATAATCCACGATCTTTAGCTGCGGCTCGAAGCCGGCCTCCTGGACGGCACGGATCAGGCTCTCGCACTCCCTTATGGGATCATCGATGGAGCTGTGGGGTTCCTCGCCGGCCCGGCGCAGCACCTCGTCCCGCATCGGCTGATTCCAGCTGCGAAAGCGGGACAGGAAGCAGGAACCGCGGGTCATCGCGCTCATTTTCTGTACCGTTTCAATGTCGCATACGGCGGGAGACATCGTTGAGATTGAAAAGTCGAAGCCCTTGGTAAAGATCGGTTCGTCGCCCCGGACTTTTGTGAAGTCGCAGCAGAAGGTTTGCCAGGGCGTGGAGAAGGGGGCCATGTTTTCCGCCGCATGTCGAAGCATCTCCGGCGAAAAGTCGACCAACGTCACATCGCAGCCCCGCGCGGCAAAGAGCACGCCGTATTTTCCGACGCCGCAGCCGATATCCAGCACGCGGAAGCCGGAATGGAGCATTTCGTTCTGCTCCCAATAACGAAAGACGTCTTTATTGTAGCTGTTTTGCCCTTGAAGAAAGACCTTTTGATAGTCTTCCGCAGCAGCATCCCATTTCGCGGATGAATTGAGTTCCATGTCTTATTTCTCTCCTTCGTGGCCAGTCTTCACGTCCGGGAACGGCACTATTACGGGGATTCCCATATAGTCGATCGTGTGAACATGCATGTCGTATACGGCCTCGATATGCGATGGGTCGAGGCATTCCAACCCACCCGAGTCAAATACGGTGCTGTCTTTGAGCAGCAGGAAACTGTCGCAGTAGCGGACGGCCAGATTCAGGTCGTGCAGGACGCATATGACGCAGATATTTTGTTCACGCGCTATAGTCTGCACGAGCTGCATCACCTCGTGCTGGTTGCGCGGGTCAAGGTTGCTGGTGGGCTCATCGAGCAGCAGCAGACGCGGCTCCTGTGCCAGCGCACGCGCCAGAAGCACTTTCTGCGCCTCACCGCCGGACAGCTGTGAAAGATTGCGCAACATCAGCGATTCCAGTTTCAATTGCGCCAGCAGCGACATGACGATCTCACGGTCTGCAGGCGTAACGTCCCAGCGGATGTAGGGGCGTCGGCCCAGCAGCACCGTGTCGAAAACACTCAAGTCCGAGCTGCGCGAGGATTGTGCCACATAAGCTACCTGCCGCGCCATTTCGGGACCAGAGAGGCTGAACACGTCCTTCCCGTCCACCAGCACGCTGCCGGACTGGGGACGTAAGATCCGGTCGATACATTTAAGCAGCGTGCTTTTGCCCGCGCCGTTTTTCCCGAGGATCGCGCCAACACGGCCGTCTTCAAGGCGAAAACTGATGTTCCGGAGCACCGGCGGCATGCTGCGCCCATAGGCGAAAGAGAGATCTCTTAGTTCAATCATGACCACCCCTCCCCCTGAACAAAAGGATCAAAAATACCGGACCGCCGATGAAGGACATGATCGCGCCGATCGGAAGAATCACCGGCGGGTCGATCAGCTTTGCCGCTGCGTCAGCGAGGATTAGCAGCAAAGAACCACAGAGCGCGGAGCCGGGGATCAGATAGCGATGGTCATTGCCGACGAAAAAGCGCATCATATGCGGCGCGATCAATCCCACAAAACTGATGATTCCCGCAAAGGACACCGCTGCTGCAGCGGACAGCGAACAGACGGCCATGCTGACAAGCATCAGACGCCGGGCATTGACGCCAAGGCTCGTGGCCGTATCAAAGCCCGCTTCCATTGCATTATAGTTCCACCGGTTGAACAGGAAAAACAGGGAACAGAAAGCAAAGACGAAGGTCAGGAAACGCAAGTCCTGCCAACCCACATTGCCGAGGTTGCCAAAGGTCCAGAAAACGACTGCGCCTAGGGAAGTGTCGTCGGCAAAATATTGCAGAAGGGTGCTGCCGCCGCCAAACATGGCGCTCAATGCCGTGCCCGCGAGAACCAGTCCGCCCGGCCCGACGCCGCGTTTCATGCGCGAGATCGCAATGATTGCCAGGGACGAAACTGATCCAAACACAAAAGCGCAGAGCGTCACAATATAAGGATTGCTGACCGAGACGGTGTTGTTTGAAAGCGAATTTGTGATCATGCCTCCGCCGAAGACAATGATCCCAAGCGCTGCGCCGAAGGCTGCGCCCTGGGATACTCCCAGCGTTGAGGCCGAGGCCAGGGGATTTCGCAGCACACACTGCATCACCGTCCCGGAGGCGGCGAGTATCGCTCCAATCAAAACAGCGGCAAGGACGCGCGGCAGACGAATGTTCATCACCGCGGTAATGTGCTTGCGTTCAGCTGTTCCAAAAAAGACGCGCAGTATCTCAGCAGGGCTCAGCCGGATGGAGCCGATCCCCATATACAGGACAGCTGCAAGCAGCACTACGAGCAGCGCTGCAAGCAGCGCTGCTCGTTTCCGCCGTATGTAGCGGTCGTATTGTTTCAGTTGTTCCGTTGCTTTCTGCACAGCCTGACTTCCTTTTATTCTCCCAACGACACAGGGCCATAGCCGAGCCCATTCTCCGCAAGCAGCGCGAGATAACCCTCATGCCCAAGGAAGAAGGTGAAAATCTCTTCCGCTTTTGCCTCAAAGTCCACATCGGCAAAGGCCTCGGGGTAGAGCAGAGATCCGGCATAGTAGGCGCTGACCAGAGGGATCTCTACATTGGTATAATTCGCCGTGGCGTTCGGCCACTGGTATACCCGGCCGTTCTTGAAGGCGCTCAGCTGCTCAAAGAAGGCGGGGTCCTGCGCGTATTCCTCTGCAACCAGCCCAATGTTGCCGGCATCCAGAATGATTACGTCAGCGTCCCAAGACAGCACCTGCTCCTTGTCCACCTCAACGCCTTTAGGCCGGTCGGCAAGGCCGGTGGCCGCGTCTTTGGCGTGAATTGCCGCGAGAATTGCGCTGTCAGAATAGACACCGGTGATCCCGTGACCGCCGCGGAAGGTGGCAGCAGCTCCGAGGCAGAGAGGTTTCTGATCATCAGGAATATCAGCCGTCCGGGCGTCGAGGTCGTCCAGACAGGCATGGATGAAGGCAATGATCTCCTCGGCGCGTTCAGACACACCGCATGCATCTCCAAAAACGCGTAAAGCCAATTCGTAATCTTCGGCAAACAGAGTGCCCTGCGGCGCCGCTACGACCATCCGGCCCAGTTGATCCTCAATGTTGGCCACAATATCTTCTTCATAGGTGCAGAGGATCACGTCGGGCTCTGCCTCAAGGATCGCCTCGGGGTTGATCTCACCGTAGCCGCCGGAGGAGACGATCGGAAGATCGGCCCACTCGTCCTGATGGAAAACGCCGTAGGCCATAAAGAGGCTGCTGCTCTGATCGCCGCTTGCGACGCTTACCATTTTATCGCTCAGCAGCAGATAGGTCGCCATGCGGCTGGCATTGCCAAGAGTCACAATGCGCTCAACCTTAGCGGGAACTTCCACTTCGCGTCCAAGCCCGTCCGTGATGATGCGCGTCTCAGCTTCATCAGCCGGAGCGGGCTCTTCCGTCGCATTTTCTGCCTGAGGGGCAGTCTCGACAGTTTGGTTTGTTTCGGCGGTAGGAACTGAAGGAGCCTCTTCTTTTGCACCGCAGCCTGTAAGCATGGAAACCGCGATCAGCAGAGCCAATAGAAATGCGAGCACAGATCTGTTTTTCATTTTCTTTTCCTTTCTTCATTTAATAATTTGATGCGTTCACTATACCACCAGAAAATGAATCGCAGAAGCCCCCCGGGGGGATAAAATCGACATATTAACGCAAAAAGTTAGTAAAATATATATGTGCCGTTGTCTTGACACAGGCAAGAACACGTTTGGATCCTTCTGTCTTTCGCTCTTTCGCTGTTGCGATTTAAAGTCGGTAAAGAGGATCGTGCGAAAGAGTCCTGCGTCATGGAAAAGGACCTTATCAAGGTCATTTGTGGGCAAAGCAAGTTTTCGGCAGAACTGCTTACATCGCTCTCTGCTAAGGCGAAAGAGGAATTGGACGGGCTGAAAGAGGCGCTGGAAGAAGCGCAAACGGAGCTTGACCGATTGCAGTCCGAGGATGCCTCGGACTGCGAGGAATACGACCGCCTGATCGGATGGGCAGATATATATGATCGCTGCTCCTTTGAGACGAAAAAGATGTTTGTATCGAAGTTTATCAAAGCGGTGCGGGTATTTCGGGATTACCGTTTGGAGATCGACTTCAACGTGTCCTATGAGGAGTTTCGAAATTTGACCGTACAGACGGCGGTATGAAAAAAGGGAAGTCTGAAACCAGACTTCCCATAATTGGTGGAGACGGAGGGATTCGAACCCTTGACCTTACGGATGCGAACCGTACGCTCTCCCAGCTGAGCTACGCCCCCAAAAATCTCAAGCCTCTGTATTATATCACAAATTTTTCATTTGTAAAGAAAAAGATTGCACTTCCAGAAACTTTGTAGTAAGATAGCACCGTGGCTTTTGACAAGGCTGCACTAGTCGGGGAGCCAGCGGTGCCCTGTGACCTGCAATCCGCTACAGCAGGGACGAATTCCCACCATAGGAACTGTTCTGTGTCGACTGACCCCGGTAAGCAGCGTTGATGATCCGGTCTCGCGCAACGGGAATCCGTGAACCATGTCAGGCGGGGAACCGAGCAGCATTAAGCGGGACCTCCCGTGTGCCGTGAGGGTGCCGGATCTGAGCCGGCTGCCGGCGGTACGGATGTAGGGCATGTTTCAACGGTGGGTGTGCAGTCTTGTCAAGAGCCATCAACTTTTACGGGCAGGTGAGCGCCTTGTACCAGGCATTGTACCGCAAATGGCGGCCGCAGACCTTCGACGAGGTCGTCGGCCAGCAGCATATTACCGAAACGCTGAAAAACCAGGTCAAAACCGGGCGCCTGTCCCACGCCTACCTCTTCATCGGCACGCGCGGCACCGGCAAGACCACCTGCGCGCGCATCCTGGCCCGTGCGGTCAACTGCGAGCACCCGGTAAACGGCAATCCCTGCGGCGAATGTCCGGCCTGCCGCGGAATCCTTGAGGGCAGCGTCATGGACGTGGTGGAGCTGGACGCGGCCTCCAACAACGGCGTGGACAATGTCCGCGCGCTGCGCGAGGAGGCGATCTATTCGCCTGCCGCCGTCAAAAAGCGCGTGTACATCATCGACGAGGTGCACATGCTCTCTGCCGCCGCCTTCAACGCGCTGCTGAAGATCCTGGAGGAGCCGCCCGCGCATCTGATGTTCATCCTCGCGACCACCGAGCTCAACAAGGTGCCCGCCACCATCCTCTCGCGCTGCCAGCGCCACAGCTTCAAACGCATCGACGTGCCGGAGATCGCGGAATACCTCGAGTATATCGCCTCAAAGGAGCATTTTACGCTCAGCCATGAGGCCGCGGAGCTGATCGCCCGCCTGGCCGAGGGCGGCGTGCGCGACGCGCTGAGCCTGCTGGACCAGTGCTCGTCAAGCGAGACGATCGACGTTGAAACGGTCTACGCCGCGATGGGTCTGGCCGGCAAGCGGAGACTGGCGGAGCTGCTGGATCTGATTCTCAAACACGATTCCGCCGCCGCACTGCAGCTCTTCTCGGAGCTGTGGATGGACGGCAAGGACCCCGGCACGCTGCTGTCTGAACTGGCGCAGCTGCTGCGCGACGTGCTGATGCTGCATGTTGCGCCGAAGGGCAGCCTCAATCTGCTGTCCTCGGGCCTCGATCTGGAATCACTGCGCGCCTTCGCCGCCCGGATGACCCGGGAGGAGCTCCTGTGCGCGCTGGAAAAACTGCAGAGTACGCAGGGCGCGATGCGCACGGTGAACAATCCCCGCATGAACGCCGAGCTCTGCCTCGTCTCCCTCTGCGACAACAGCTTGGGAGACAGCACGGCGGATCTGCGCGCCCGCATCTCGCGGCTGGAAGAGGCGGTCAGAAACGGCGGGAGCGCCGCTCCGGCCGCTGCGGACAGCGCCGTGCCGGCGTCTGCTCCCGCCGCGCCGCGGCCGGAGCCCCTGCGTGTGCCCGAGCCGGTCGTGACCCGGCCGGAGCCCGCCCGCGAGGAGCCGCAGCCCGTTCCCACCCGCGCGCCCGAAGCGGCGGCGGAGGTCGAGCCGCAGGCTGCGGAAGAACCGGCCGATCTCTGGAAGGCGATCCAGAAGCGCCTGGCCCCGCGGATGACGATGGAGATGCGCACTATCCTCCAGAATCCCGACCTGGTCTTCGGCACGCTCAGCGGCGATACGCTGCAGGTCGAGGCAGCGCCGGGCTACGCTTATATGCGCTTCAACCGGCCGGAGCTGCTGCAGCTGCTGGGCGAGACGGCCACAGCGCTCCGCGGCCGCGCGACCCGGGTGCAGCTGGCTGACCGCAAGCCGCGGCAGCAGAGCGGGCGCAGTCTGGACGAGCTGCGGGAATTCAAGGAAGTACACTTTATCGAATCATAAAGACATTGGGAGGAAAGACAAATGGCAAAAGGCGGATTTCGCGGCGGCATGCCCGGCAATCAGATGAACATGATGCGCCAGGCCCAGAAAATGCAGCAGGATTTCATGAAGATGCAGCAGGAGCTGGAGTCGAGCAAATTTGAGTTTACGGCGGGCGGCGGCGCGGTGAAGGCCGTGGTGTCCGGCACGCGCAGCTTTGAGAGCATCACCATCGACCCCGAGGTCGTCGATCCCGAGGATGTGGAGATGCTGCAGGATCTGATCCTTGCGGCGGTCAACGGCGCGCTGAAGGCGGCCGACGACGAGACCGGCAAGGCCATGAACAAGCTGCAGGGCGGCATGGGCTTTCCCGGGCTGTTCTGATCGTCAGAATCGAAAAACGGATGACTTCTTTTCCGGAAGTCATCCGTTTTTCTTTTCTGTTCCGCCGATGCAGAGCGGCAGCGTCAGCAAGGCGAAGATCCCGACGAACAGCACCGAGTACAAGAGCCCGCGGCCGAGCGCGAGGCTGATCGCCTCGGCGGCGACGGTCGGCAGCAGCGCCGCCAGCAGCGGCAGCCACAGCCGTTTGATGCGCGGCTTTTCAAAGGTGCCAAGCGCGGAGAGCAGTCCGAAGGCGCCGGCGGCGATCATCAGCGCGCAGATCACGCAGCGAAGCCGGTACTCCGTCCGGTGCGCCGGCAGGCGCAGGCCGAGTTCTTCGCGCGACGCGTCCAGGAAATCCTCCCCGGCCTGCTTTCGGTCGTAGATGGCATCGTCGGCCAGCAGCTGTGCGCGGAGCGTGCGGTACTGGGCGAGCGCGTCCTCATAGCGGTCGATCACGGCCTTCAGCCCGTCGAGTTCGTCCTTTTCCGCCTGCAGGCGGATACGCCGCCGCTTCATGCGCTCCAGTTGATGCAGCAGATCCTCCTCCGTGCGGTCGATCTGCCGGTATCCGTCCTTCACCTTCTGCTGCCCGTCCAGGATCGCGTCCCGGCCGACGGCGAGCTGGTGCTGCGCGTCGTCCATCTGCTTTTTGGTATCGAGGATGGTCGGCTCCACCAGACCCAGCAGACGCTGGGCGGCGTCCAGGCCCTCCTTGAAGGAGGCGATCAGCAGCTCGGCTGCGCTCATATCGTGGGGATCGGCGCGGAAGGCAGCCTCTTTTTCGCTCAGATCCCGGTCGCTGTCGTCCAGCAGGCCGACGGCGAGATCGACCAGGTCGCGGTCACCGGGCATCTGCTCCAGCAGCATGTTGAGCATTTCCGGCGAGATGGATGTGCTTCCGCCGCCCTCGCCGCCGCTGTCGGCGGGCCTGTTTTCATCGAGCCACTGTCCGACCTCGTCAAAGCTCAGCCCGAAGCTCTCCTCGCACAGCCGGTCGGCGGCGGCGCGCGCCTCCTCGGGGGACAGGCCGCCCTCGATCCCGGACTCCATGGCCTCGGCGGCCCGGTCGTACAGCGTCTGCGTGACCCCGTAGGCCAGCTGCTCCACGCTGAAATCCTCCAGATCCGGGCTGACCTCGCCGTATTCCTCCATCGCACGGCGGACAAACTCGGCGGCCTGCCGCTGATCGGCGGGCGTTTCGGCTTTCAGATCCTCCAGCAGCTGCCGCGTCTGGGCGTTGCCGCGGTGGCCGAGCTCCGCCAGCGCCAGGATCTCCTCCGGCGTGAAGACGACCTCCTCGTCGGAGCCATCGGGCACGCGGGAGGCGGCCTGCTGATAGATCGCCAGGCCCTGGTCGAGCGTACCGCGCAGCGTCTGATAGACGCCGTAGATCTGGTCAAAGGACTTCTTGCCCTCCGTGAACAGGATCAGCCCCTGCCGGAACAGCTCCATGCTCTCGTCGAGGGCGGCCGCCGCCTCGTCCAGCTGCTTGCGGCCCAGCACCAGCCCAGCGCGGGTGGCGGTATAGGTGGCAAGCTTCATGCGGAAATCGGAGCGGGCGCTGTTGTGCTTTGTTTCCTTATCCGGAAAAACTTCCATCGCCGCGTCGTAGGCCGCCTGCTCCTCCTCCATCTGCAGGCGCAGCGCCTCGGCCTTCTGGATGCGGCTGTCCAGCAGCGTATCCTCGCGCTGCTGCTCGCGGTAGTCTCCGGCGGCCCGGCCGAACCCAAGGGCGCCCGCGATGAGCGAGATGACGCTGACCACGGCGAGAAAAACGCCGAGCATGCGGGTTAACGCGGGATGCTTCACGGCCGAACCTCCTAACTTTTCAAAGAATACTTTATTATATCCTGTAATTATGAACATTCCAAGTCCAGTGCCGATTTTTTCTTGGCAGGCGGACAGGGATTTGGTATAGTATTTTCATCGAAACTGATGAGAGGTGAGCGCATGCTTTTGAGCTTTGCCCCGATGGAGGGCGTGACGAACGCGGAGTATCGCCGGGTCCACCGGCGTTTTTTCCCGGAGGCCGACCGTTACTATGCGCCTTTCATCGCGCCGGACGCCGGCGGCCGCTTCAAGCGCAGCCACCTGAACGCCCTGCTGCCGGAGGCAAACGAGGGCGTGAGGCTGGTGCCGCAGATCCTCGCCAACAGTGCGGAGGCCTTTCTCGGCGCGGCGGAGACGCTGGCGGAGCTCGGCTATGCGGAGGTCAACCTCAATGCCGGCTGCCCCTCCGGCACCGTGGTCAGCAAGCACAAGGGGGCGGGCATGCTGGGCGATGCCGCGGAACTCGACGCCTTTCTGGAGGGAGTGTTCCGCCGCACGCCCGTGGCCGTCTCGGTCAAAACGCGCCTGGGCCTGCACAGCACGGCGGAATTCCCGGCGCTGCTCGCGGTCTACCGGCGCTATCCGCTCAGTGAGCTGATCGTCCACGCCCGCGACCGCGAGGGCATGTACAAAAGCATCCCCGACCGCGCGGCCTTCGCGGCGGCGCTGGAGGACGCGCCCTGGCCGGTCTGCTATAACGGCGATATTTTTACAGCCCAGGATCTTGCCTCGCTGCGGCGGGACTTCCCGGCACTGGACCGCGTGATGCTCGGGCGCGGCGCGGTGACAAATCCCGCGCTCTTCCGGGTGCTCCGCGGGGGAGAGTCGCTTCGTCGGGAGGAGCTGCGCGCCTTTCACGACGCACTGCTGGACGAGGCGCTGCGGGGCGGCCTGCCGCCGGTCTACGCCCTCGCGCGGATGAAGGAAATCTGGTACTACATGATCTGGCTCTTCCCGGACAGCGCGAAGCTCTGTAAGGCCCTCAACAAAAGCCGCGACCTGCCCGCCTACCGCGACGCGGTGAGCGCGCTGTTTGCGCAGGCGGCCTTCGATCCGGCCGCGCGCTTCGGCGGCTGAACCGGGCGGGGCAATGTCACCAAATCGCTGCCCGCACCTTTGTGAAAAGCGCCGGTAAATGGGCCCCGATGGGCCGTTTGAATTGACAAAAACGGCAAAAGTTTTTATAATATTCATAAATTGGGCGGACTGTGTCCGCCTTCGGATGATTCGGAAACACCGGCGCCTCCGCAGGGACCGACCGCCGCGCGGAGGAAATGAAGATACGAAGAGAATGGGGGAGTAAGAAAATCAATGAGAGACCTGAAGCATCTGCAGTTCTTTGAAGACCTGCTGCAGGAAGCGAACAACGCTTTGATCGGGCAGGCCAAGCAGGACGGCAAGGTCTGCGTGGCCTACACCTGCGAAAACGTGCCCGAACCGCTGGTCAACCTGCCCGGCACCTTCTCGATCCGTCTCACCGCGCCGAAGACCGGCTCGATGGACATCGCCACCTACTACATGACCAACCTCCTCTGCGAGCCGAGCCGCGCCCTGCTCGAGCGCGCCATCGAGGGCGGCTTCAACTTCGCCGACTGCGTCATCACGCCCGACGGCTGCACGATGATGAACCGCGCGGTGGAGAACATGGAGCTTTTGAAGACCATGGGCAAGGACAACCCGAACTTCTTCCATGAGTACATGGAGATCGCCTTCAAAAACACCGAGAGCGACGTGGAGCTTGCCGTGCTGCAGTGCACCAACCACATCCTCACGCCGCTGCACGAGAAGTACGGCATCGATATCTCCGACGCGGCCATCCGCAAGGCCGTGGAGGATCACAACAAGCTCTGCCGCCTGATCCGCGCGATCGGCGAATTCCGCAAGGGCGACAAGCCGCGCATCACCGGCTATGAATTCCACGTGCTGTGCCTGGCCTCCTACGTCTGCCCGAAATACCTGATCCTTGACAAACTCGAGGAAACGCTCGAAGAGCTCAAGACCCGCGAGCCGGAAGAAAAACCCTGGCGCGCCCGCGTGCTGCTGGTCGGCTCGGAGATGGACGACAGCGGCTTTGTCAAGCTGGTCGAGGAATGCGGCGCCTTCGTCTGCTGCGACCGCTTCTGCTTCGGCTCCTATCCCGGCCGCGTGGAGATCGCACTCAACGACGAGGAGGACGCCCTCACCCAGGTCTGCCGCCATTACATCCAGCACTGCCAGTGCCCGCGCATGATGAACCAGGAGAAGGTCTACGGCCGCAAGCAGTATGTGGCGGATCTGGCGAAGGAATACGGCGCGGACGGCGTGATTTACGAGCAGGTCAAGTTCTGCGATCCCTGGGCCTATGAGCGCACGCTCGGCTCGGCGATGCTGTCGAACGACTTCGGCTATCCCGTGCTGTCCGTCGACCGCCCGTACAACATCGCGTCCTCCGTCGGCCAGATGCGCACCCGCGTGCAGGCCTTTGTGGAGAGCATCGAGATCAAGAAGATCCAGAAAGGTGGGCAAGCATGAAGACTGTCGAAAAGATCGTCAATCCCGTCAAGCGCGCCGGCGAGCAATCCCCCGGCAAGATCTATAACGAGAAGCTGAAGGTCCGCGCCCGCCGCGAGTGGCGCGGCCTGAAGGACACCCTCTACGATTACACCCGCTGGCTGTACCTGATGAGCGTGCTGGGCCGCTTCATCATCGTGCCGCGCAACGTCAAGGGCTTCTTCCGCTACCGCTGGATGATGAGCTATCTCTTCGTGCCGCACGGCATGGACAAGTTCACCATCGGCCTGCGCGACGAGGCGCTGCGTATCGCCCACACCTCCTTCAACTTCGTCATCGCGGACGTGACCCAGGCCATCGCCAACTGCTTCCGCGGCGACCGCCGCGTCGGCAACGACAAGGCCTATTCCGACAAGTGCGTCATCACCGACGAGAACTCCATGGTCACCTTCATGATGGGCTTTGACCGCGACAAGGTCCACACCATCCTGCGCGAGGTGCCCACGATGTTCGCCTCGAACATCTTCCACCAGTTCAACGTCATGCACTACCTCGACATCGCCCAGCAGTACGGCATCCCCGGCGACGTCTGCCCGATGCCCGAGGCCGAGGCCGGCATCTCCATCGACGACGACTTCTGCGTGCTCGGCTGCTGCGCCGTGCAGAACAACACCACCTGCGACGGCTCTCTGATGGGCAACGGCATCATCGCCAAGCGTCTCGAGCGCGAGTACGGCATCCCCACCTTCCAGCTGGCCACCCCGCTGCGCCACAAGGAGCCGGACGTGCTGGAGTACGCCGCCCGCGAGATCAAGAAGGCCATCGCCTTCGTCGAGGAGCACACCGGCGAGCACTGGGACTGGGACCGCTACTTTGCCGCCGCCAAGCGCGTCAACGACGCCACCCGCTGCCGCATCGCCCAGCTGGAGATCAACTCCACCCCGTACCCGCAGTTCTTCGGCGCGGCCTTCAGCCTCTATAACGACACCAACTACATGGGCAACTCCGGCCGCGACCCGAAGTTCGTGGACATCGACCACAAGCTGCTGAAGCTGGCCGAGCAGGGCTACCGCGAGAAACGCATGTACGCCAAGGAGTACCGCCACCGCTGCATCGTCTGGGGCGTGCAGCCGCAGTACACGATCGACATGCTCTACTGGCTGGTGCAGTGCTGGGGCGTCATGCCTCTGGCCGACATGCTCTCCATCATCAACACCGACATGATCGCCGACGAGGACACGCCCGCCAACCGCGAGCAGGCCTACCGCGACATGGCCATGCTGAACATGGAGATGATCATGCGCAACCACACCCATGGCGGCTATAAGGTGCTGCTGGACGATCTGTGGGAGCTGTGTGAGAAGATGAACGCCGACATGGTCATGATGTGGGAGCACATGAGCTGCAAGGCGCTCACCGGCATGCACGGCATGTTCGAGGAGCAGGCGCGCGAGCGCGGCATCCACATCATGTGGGTCTCTCATGACCTCTGCGATCCGCGCGTGTTCACCCGCCAGGCCATCCGCGACCAGGTCAACCAGTACATGCGCACGGTCATGCGCGAGGAGCCTCTGGATCCCTCAATCGAGATCGTCCCCGACAACGAAGCCTATTAATGTGAAGGAGAACGAAGATGAAGAATAAAGTTCTGAAAGCAATCGGAAAGCTGCTGTTCAAGCTGGTGATCGCCGGCGCGGCCTTCTTCGTGATCACCTTCACGGTCTATATGTTCAATCTGGATATGAAGGCGACCGCCATGCTCGCACCCTTCCTGGAGAAGTGGTACGACAAGCTGCCGCACAACCAGTACATCTGATTTCAGCGTTTCGTTTCAGAAAGGCCCGGGAGGAATCCCGGGCCTTAACAGTTAGGCAAAGCACAAATCCTGTCATTGCGAGACAGTGCACACACTGTCGTGGCAATCCGTTTTTCCTCAAGAGTTTCAAAACCTGGCTTTTTCAAATGCGGATTCCCACACCAGTGACATCGGTCACTGGTTCGGAATGACAAAAAACAACTTTAGCCATGGCAAAGGCCCGGGATTCCTCCCGGGCCTTTTTCTGTTGCGAAGCGATCCGATCTGTGATAAAGTAAAGATAAACGAGATTGTTTCCGGAGGAAACCAACCATGACCGATTATTCGCTGCTCTGTGAACAGCTGCGGAGCCTGGCCGAGAGCGAAAGGCACTGGCTGCCGCTGCTGTCCAACGCCTCGGCGCTGCTCTATGACGCGCTGCCCGATCTCAACTGGGCGGGCTTTTATCTGATGGAAAGCGGGAGCCTGCTGCTCGGGCCCTTCCAGGGGAAGATCGCCTGTATCCGCATCCCGCTGGGGAAGGGCGTCTGCGGCACGGCGGCCGCGCGGGACGAGACGCAGCTCGTGCCGGACGTGCACGCCTTCCCGGGCCATATCGCCTGCGACTGCGCCACCAATGCGGAGATCGTCGTGCCCCTGCACCGGGGCGGCACGGTGATCGGCGTGCTGGATATCGACAGTCCGCAGCTTGGCCGCTTTACCGAGGCCGACCGGGCGGGTCTCGAGGCCTTCGCGCGCGTGCTTGAGGAGACGGCGGAATGGAGGGAGCTATGAAGACGAAGATGAAAACGGGAGCGATCGTTTGTTTCGTGCTCGCGGCGCTGGTGATGCTGGTGCTGCTCGAACTCGGCAAAAACACGCTGTGGGGCTGGGCGCTGACGGCGGCGCTGTTCGGCGGCTTCTGGCTGCTCTATCCGCGCATCTCCCCGAAGGGCCTGCGTCTACTCGCCTGGCTGGGGCTGATCGTCCTCTTCGCGCTGGTGATGAAGCTGACGGAGCCGCCCTACCGCCCTATTCCGGCGACGGAAGGCAAACACCCCGCCGTCACCGGCGTCGTCACGGTCGCGCAGGGCGATCTGACCGGTCTCACCAATGCCGACGGCAGCGTGGAGGTTTATGCCGGCATCCCCTATGCCAAGCCCCCGGTGGGCGAGCTGCGCTGGCGCGAGCCGCAGGAGCCAGAGCGCTGGGAGGGCGTGCGCGCCTGCGACGCCTTCGCACCGATGTCGATGCAGCAGCGTCACTCCGCGCTCTATGACACCCTCTACCGCATGATCGGCTATCACGAATTCAAGCCCAGCCTCACAGACAACTTCCGCGAACCGGTGAGCGAGGATTCGCTTTATCTGAATATCTGGAAGCCCGCGGGAAAGCAGGAGAAGCTGCCGGTGATCTTCTATATCCACGGCGGCTCGCTGATGACCGGCCAGCCATCCTACACCGACTATAACGGCGAGGCGCTGGCCAGACAGGGCGTCATCATGATCACCTTCGGCTACCGCCTGGGCGTGTTCGGCTATTTTGCCGCGGAGGAGCTGGCGGCCGAGTCTCCCAACGGCACGACCGGCAATTACGGCCTCCTGGACCAGATCGCGGCGCTGCGCTGGGTGCACGAGAACATCGCGGCCTTCGGCGGCGATCCGGACAACATCACCATCGCGGGCGAATCCGCCGGCTCCTCGAGCGTCAACGCCATCTGCGTCTCGCCGCTGAGCGAGGGCCTTTTCCGCCGCGCCATCGCCGAGAGCAGCGGCATCACCGCCGTGAAGCCTTACCACACCTTCCGCACGATGGACAAGGCGCTGGAGATGGGGCGCGAGATCATGGCAGAGCAGGGCACCGCGAATATTGAGGAGCTGCGCGCCGTCCCGGCCGAACAGCTCGTGCAGACGCGCTATTCGAACGACTCCATGACCGTGGACGGCTATGCCATCACCGAGCAGCCCTATCTGACCTACGAGCGCGGCGCCAACCACGAGGAGGCGCTCTTAAACGGCTTCAACGGCCATGAGGCAGACGTGTTCCGCCTGCTGCAGACCATGGAGCCCGATCAGTATCCCGAGGCCGTGCGCCGCCTGCTGGGCGACGAGGCGGAGCGCTTCCTGGCGCTCTATCCGGCCTCCGACAAGAAAGAGGCCACGGAGAATTTCAACACGCTCCTGAGCGTCTGCTGGTTTGCCTACAGCCACCACGACTGGAGCCGCCGCCTGACCGAGCAGGGGAGGCCCGCCTACCTCTACTATTTCACCAAGCAAAACGGCGCCATCAGCGACTGGCACTCCGGCGAGATGATCTACGCCTACGGCAATGTCTGGCGCGTGCCCGCCAACTACGGCGCGGACGACCGCGCCCTGTCGGACACGATGCTCGCCTACTGGGCCAACTTCGCCCGCACGGGCGACCCGAACGGCCCCGGCCTGCCGCTCTGGCCGACGGCGGGGGAGGCGCCCGGACAGGTGATGAACTTCGATACCGAGGTGCGGATGCTCGAGGATCCCTATCTCGCCGTCTACGAGATGGTGGACGCTCACCAGAACACACTGAAATAAACAGACTGTTTCAGGGATCGCACGCGAATCTGTGCGATCCCTGATTCTATGCTGGTATTTCCCGGGAAAATGTGCTAAACTCGGAGCAGAAAAACATCCGAAAGGAGATCATCAACGAATGAGCAAAGTGGAACCTGCGACGATCCGCGCGCGCGTGGCCGCGCTGCGGGAGAAGATGCGTGAAAACGGCGTGGACGCCTATCTGGTGCTGACGGACGATTTCCACGCCTCCGAGTATGTGGACCGCTATTTCAAGTGCCGCAAATGGCTGTCGGGCTTCCGCGGCAGCGCGGGCACGCTGGTCATCACGGCGGACGAGGCCGGCCTTTGGACCGACGGCCGCTATTTCCTTGCCGCGGCGCAGCAGCTGGAGGGCAGCGGCATCGAGCTGCGCAAGATGGGCGAGCCCGGTGTGCCGACCATTCCCGAGTATCTGAAAAACACGCTGACGGACGGCCAGTGCCTCGGCTATGACGGCCGCACCGTCACCGACGCCTACGCCCGCACGCTGAAAACCGCCCTCTCCGGCAAGGAGATCCGCTATGCCGAGACGCTCGACCTCGTGGGCGAGCTGTGGACGGACCGCCCGCCCTTCCCGGTGCACCCGATCTGGGAGCTGGACGCGGCCTACGCCGGCCGGAGCCGCGCAGACAAGCTCGCGTTCCTTCGCGCGAAGATGGCGGAGCTCGGCGCGGACTGGCACCTGATCGCTTCGCTGGATGATATCGCGTGGCTCTTTAATCTTCGCGGCGGCGACGTCGCCTACAGCCCGGTGTTCTATTCCTACACCCTCCTGAGCGCGGATCACGCGATCCTCTATGCCGCGCCCGAGGCCGTGTCCGAAGAACTCCGCGCGAGGCTGGAGGCCGACGGCGTCACGCTACGGCCCTATCTGCAGGTCTATGAGGATCTGAAGGCCCTGCCCGCGGGCCAGAGCCTGCTTCTCAGCCGCGCCAGGACCAATGTCGCGCTGATCGGCGCGGTGGCCGAAGGCGTGAAGCTCATCGACAAGCCCAATCCGAGCACCCTCGCCAAGGCAACCAAGAACCCGGTCGAGATGGAAAACGAGCGCCAGGCCCATATCCAGGACGGCGTGGCCGTCACGCGGCTGATCCGCTGGCTGCGCGAGCGGGAGAAGGACGGCTCGATCGCGCGCGGCGAGATCACCGAGCTCGATGTGAGCGAGCAGCTGCTGGGCTATCGCAGGGAACGTCCCGATTTCGTCGATCAGAGCTTTTCGCCGATCGTCGCCTCCGGCGAGCACGGCGCCATCGTCCATTACGAGGCCACCGAGGAGTCCAATATCCCCGCGCGTCTCAACAGCTTCCTGCTGGTCGACACCGGCGGACACTATCTCCAGGGCAGCACCGACATCACCCGTACCTTTGCGATCGGAGAGCTCAGCGAGGAGCAGAAGCGCCATTACACCGCCGTGCTGCGCGGCCATCTGGACGTGGCGGCCGCCTGCTTCAAGCAGGGCTGCACCGGTGTCAACCTCGATCTTCTCGCCCGCATGCCGCTCTGGGAGCTGGGGCTCGACTATAACCACGGCACCGGCCACGGCGTCGGCTACCTGCTGAACGTGCACGAGGGCCCGCAGGGCCTGCGCCTGCGCGACGTCAACGGCGGCGCGCCCTTTGAAGAAGGCATGCTCACCTCCGACGAGCCCGGCCTCTATCTCACCGGCGAGTACGGCATCCGCATCGAGAACCTGATGCTCTGCGTCAAGGGACAGAAGACCGAATACGGCCAGTTCATGGGCTTTGAGATGGTCACGATGGTCCCCTACGAGCGCCGCGCCATCCTGCCCGAGATGCTCACCGAGCGGGAGCTGCAGCAGCTCAACGACTACCACGCCAAGGTCTGCCGCCTGCTCTCTCCCTGGCTGGATGAGGACGAGCGCGCCTGGCTTGCAGCCGAGACCGCGCCGATCACGAAGTAAGCCATGGTTGAAATCTACGGGACCCTCGGCCCGGCCTGCGCCTCGGCGGACACGCTGGAGGCCATGCTGCGCGAGGGGATGACCGGCGTGCGGCTGAATCTCTCGCACGTCACGCTGCCGGAGGCTGCCCCGATGGTGGAGGCGCTCCGGGAGGCCGGGAGACGCTGCGGCCTTACGCCGAAGCTGCTGATCGACATGCAGGGCCCGGAGCTGCGCATCGCGGCGCTGCCCGCGCCGATCGAGCTGCGCGAGGGCGAGACCGTTTCCCTCGGCTTCGTCCCCGCGCCGATCCGGGAGAAAATCGCCGCCGGGCAGGAGATCCTGCTTGACGACGGCAAGCTCCTCCTGCGCGCCATCGACGGCCAACACGCCGAGGTGCTGCGCGGCGGCGTGCTCGCCTCGCGCAAGAGCATCGCCCTGCCGGGACTGGAGCTGCGCCTGCCGCCGCTGACGGAGAGCGACCGGCGCAATCTCGCACTGGCGAAGGATTACGGCGTCACCGGCGTGATGCAGCCCTTCGTGCGCTGCCGCGAGGATCTGGACGCGCTGCGGCAGGAGCTGAACAGGCACGGGGGAGAGGCGATCCGCATCTTCGCCAAGATCGAAAACCGCGAGGGCGTGGCGCGGCTCTCCGAGCTGCTGCCCGCCGCCGACGAGATCGTCATCGCGCGCGGCGACCTCGGCAACAGCGGCCCGCTGTGGGAACTGCCCGCGCTGCAAAAGCGCATCGCCGCGGCTTGCCGCGGCGCAGGAAAACCCTTCATGGTCGTCACGCAGATGCTCGCCTCGATGGAGCACAGCCCTGTGCCCACCCGCGCCGAAGTCAGCGACATCTTCAACGCCGTGCTCGACGGCGCCGCCTCCGTCATGGTCACCGGCGAGACCGCCGTCGGTGCCTGGCCCGCCGAGACCATCCGCTATCTGACCCGCACGGCGCGGGAAGCGGAAAATTACGGTAACAATATTATGTAAACTCAACGCCACATAGAAAAGCAGCCGCACCGGATCCGGTGCGGCTGCTTTTCTATGTTTTACTGTTCGGAAAGCTCCGATTCGCTGATCTTGGGCTCTGCCTCAGCCTCAACGGTGGAGTTCTCTGCCTCGGCATCGACGGCGGCGGACTCGGCAGGCTCCTGCGGCGCTTCCGCCGCGGCTTCGGCTTCCGCCTGCTTCTGTGCCGCCTTGCGGCGTTTTCTCTTTTTGATCAGGCGGATCAGCACGATGACCAGGATCAGCAGCAGAAGGGCCACGCCGGCTGCGCACCAGATCATCAGCGTGATGTTGTACTCGCAGACCTGCACGTAGAAGCAGAGCTCCGAGCCGGTGGCGTCGAAGATCATGTAGCTGCCGTCCACGCGGTACTCGCGCTGTTCGGGCAGGCCGCCGGCCATCACAGTCAGGATCGGCTTTCCGCGCAGGATCGAGGTCTTCGGCACCTGGTAGTGCACCGAGTAGGATTCCAGATCCGCCGCGTGGCTCTGCACGTTCAGCTTCATGCCCTCGAGAAGCATATAGTGCTCGGGCACGATGACGCCCTCTTTCCAGGGGGCGACCGATACCGTCGCGTCGGGCTCAAAGAGGCCCTCGATGATGACCACGGACAGGGGAGAGCCGGGCCGCTGGTAATTGGCGGCCAGACCGGTCAGCCGGTCCAGATAGATCGCGTCGACGGTGACGGAGGACTTCAGCCGGTTCAGATTGGTCTCCGGCCAGTAGCCGCTGTAGCCGTGCAGCTCCGGCACGGCCGGGATGTCCTTGGGATCGACGCTGCCGCCGTAGGGGACGGTCAGCTCGCGGATCACCATGCCCTCGGCGCGAAAGCTGACCTTCAGGCTCTTGAAGCGCTCGGGCAGGGCCTCATTCCGGTAGAGCTCGCGGTAGCTGATGGGCTCGGCCGCGCCCTTGTAGCTGATGCCGTCGATGCCGCCCAGCGTATCGCTGACATAGGTGTTGCGGTAGATGAACAGGTCCTCGTCGGCCGCATCCGCCCAGCCGCAGATCGCGCCGCTGCAGGCGATGGTCTCGTCCAGGTCCACGATGGAGCTGCACAGCGTCACGCGCTTGCCCTGGCCGGCGATGCCGCCCACATATTCGCCGCCTTCCACCGCGCACAGGGCGTAGCTGCCGGTGACGATCGACTTGGACTGCCCGATGACGCCGCCGCAGTAGTTGCCGCCCGCGCTGACGTCGCCGTAGTTTTCGGCGGAGGAAATGACGCCCAGCTCGGCCAGGCCGCAGATGCCGCCGGTATAATCCTTCTTGCCGGTGATGCCGCCGTTGTTGACGCACTTGCGCACGATGCAGCGGGCAAAGTAAGAGTCTGTGGAGATCTGCACGGTGTCGGTGATGTTGGCCGAAAGGATGCCCTCCAGGTCAAATTCCGCCTCCACGCTCATGGCGCCCGCGATGCCGCCCACGTCTGTGTCGCCGTTGATTTCGCCGTTATTGGTGCACGAGAGCACCTTGCCGTCCATGTCCTCGTCGGTGTCCAGATCGGAGATGTCCTCCATCACGCGCATCTGCAGATTGCCGGACAGGGCGTTGGTGAACATGGTCAGGATGTTGCTGTAGTGGTCGTTGACGTTTTTCATGTCCCCGGCCAGACCGGCCATCGTGCCGTGCAGGGTGCGGCCCATGGTGTTCAGGCCGCTGGCGAGCGAGGCGTACTCGGCCCGCATGCGGGCGCGCTCGGCCTCCGCCTCAAGCTCCTCCTGGGATTTTTCTTCACGCCGCTCCGAGATTCGATCGCCCAGCGCCGTGCCGCCCTCATTGACCAGCCCCGTGCCCACGGTGCCGATCTTGGCGTAGTCTTCATCGGTGAGTTCTCCGCTGGTCATGTTGCCGATGGTATCTTCGCCCAGATTGTCAGCCGTTTCATTGACCTTGCCGGCGCCGGTATTCACGGCGTTCTGGAAATTCTCGCGCTTCTGTTCGCGCTCAGCGGACTTATCCTCTTCGGACTGGGTGTCCATGTATTCATTGGCGTAATGGGTGCCGATGTTGGTGCTGCTGGAGCGCACCTGGCTGGCGGAAGAGCCGAGTGCGGCGGAGTTTGCGTCCATGTCGTTCATGGCGGTATCCATGGCCTCCTGCAGCGCCTGGATCTCATCGACCAGGGAGGAGGAATCGTCCAGGATCAGATAGGGCTCCATCTGACCGACGATGCCGCCCACATCCTTGCGCCCGAAGATCGCGGCGTTGTTGACGCAGTCCTCCAGGAAACCGGACTGCCGCCCGGCGATTCCGCCGATGTTGTAGCCGTAGTGCTGATAGCCGACGGTGCCGTTGTTCGTGCATTTTCCCACAACACCGAGGCTGATGCCGACGATGCCGCCGATATCGGAGACGGTGTTGCCGTCCTCGGTGGAGACGAGGTTGATGCCGATCAGATCCTTGATATCCAGGGTTTCGATGTCCACGGCCTCGTCCTTGATCTCGATGTTGACCTCCGCGCTGTTTTTGCACAGGCGCAGGGTGCCCTCGTTATAGCCGCAGATGCCGCCGGTAAAGTGCTTGCCGCTGACGCTGCCCTCGGTGCTGCAGCGGCTGATCGTGCCGAGGTTTTCTCCGGCGATGCCGCCGACGGAGATCAGGCCGTCCACGATGCCGCTGAAGCTGCAGGAGACGACGCTGCCGCGGTTGGTGCCGACGATGCCGCCGACGCTGCAGCGGCTGCCCTCGGGGGCGATGACGCCGCTCACCTTGAGATTGACGATGCGGCCCTCGCTCTCCACATAGCGGAACAGGCCCTGGTGCGAGCCGTTGGAGGCGCAGCTGAAGTTTTCAATTTTGTAGCCGTTGCCGTAAAACTTGCCGGAGAAGGAGGGGATCGGCATGATGGCGCGCCCTTCGAAGTCGATATCGGCCTGCAGCTTGACCGTCAGACCGACCGACCAGGCGCTGCTGCGGCAGTTGCGCGCGAAGTCCTCAAACTCCTCGGCGCTGCGGATCGTGATAGTCCGCTTGCGGATGCTTTCCTCGTCCTCGCTGCCGATGATGAGCTTGCCTTCGGGCTCTTCAGCGGCTTCGGTCTCAGCCTCGCCCTCAACCGTCGTGTCGGTATCCGTTTCCGCAGCGAAGGAAGAGACGGGCAGAAGGGAGAACAGCAGCACAAAGGCGCACAGCAGCGCCAGGATCGCGGATGTCATATTACGCTTCATATTCATTTCCCTCCGCTTCTTCTTCGTTCGCGGCCGTCTCGCTGACGGCGGTGGTGTCGATATCGAGGTTGGCGTTGATTTCGCCGGAGAAGCGGCCGTGGACCTCGGCGTCGATATAGCCGTTGACATAGCCGCGCATGTGTCCGTCCAGGTGGATGGCGCCGGAGGAGCGGAAGAGGTTCCCCCGATGGGTGGCAAAGCTTGTTTTGCTGATGAAGCGGTCGCCCAGCAGCAGGATCTGCGGCAGCACGCAGGTGACCAGCAGCATCGAGATCAGCGTGCCCTTGCCGAGATACACGCCGATGGCGGAGATGGTCTCGTTCGAGGCCACCAGCGCAATGACGACGCCGGCGGCCGCCATCATCGTACCGGAGGTGACGACGGTGGGGAAGGCCTTGTTGAGCGCATCGGTGATGGCCTCCTTCGGCTCCATGGAGGCGCGGGCCTCCAGATAGCGGTCGGAGATGACGATGGCGTAGTCGATGTTTGCGCCCATCTGGATGGCGCTGATGATCAGATAGGTCAGGAAGAAAAGCGGCTTGTGCAGCAGGTAGGGCGAGGAGAAGTTGATGAGGATGCTGCCCTGGATCACCGCGATCAGCAGCAGGGGAAGGCCGCCGGAATGGAAGGTGAAGATCAGGATCAGCGTGACAAAGACGATCTCCAGGATCGTGATGACGGTGTTGTCCTTTTCAAAGGAGGCCTTCAGGTCGCTGCAGCTGGTCGTGTCGCCGACGATGAAGCTCGTGTCGTAATAGCGCGCGGCGATCCCGCGCAGGGCGCTGAGATATTCGTAGCTCTCCGGCCCCTCGGAGCTGACGTCGGATTCGATGACGATGCGGCTCCAGTTGTCGCTCAGCAGCTGCAGCTTGCCGTCGTCGAGCTCCTCCTTCATCTCGTCGATCTTGTCCTGGGTCTCCTGGTCGAGGTTGAGCGTGAGGTTGTCCTTGCTCTCCAGCAGGTAATCAAAGATGTCCAGCAGGGCGATGCGGTAGCTGTCCATGCCGGTCACGGCCTTGCCGTATTCGTTATGTTCGAGCGCGTAGCTGCCGTAGGCAAGCTCGGCGACCTCATAGTCGATGTCCATCAGCTCGGCAAACTGGCGCGGCGTGACCTCGTCGAGCAGCTTGTAGTCGTCGATGGCGTTGATATCGGAAAGGCCGATCACGTTCTGCGTGTGCCGCAGCTCCTTGATCTCCGCGACGATCTCCTTCTCGCTCTGGTTGTCGCCGGCGGGAATGATCATGGCGAAGGTGTTGGGCGTGCCGAAGGTGGATTTGATCTTCTCTTTGGCCAGCTGGATCTCGTTTTTGCGGATCGATTCCACGCTGTACTGGTCGTAGACGTAATTGACGCGGCTGGAGCAGAAGTAGGCGCCGATCAGCAGCGCGATAAAGAGGAAGGGGACCACATAGCGGGTCTTGAAAGCAAATTTGCCGAGGAAGGGCACGTCGGGCAGAAACTTCCGGTGCGCCGTGCGGTTGATGAGCCCGGAGAACATCACCAGCAGACCGGGCATCAGGCAGAAGACGGACAGCAGGCTGAGCAGCACGGCCTTGATGAGCACGAAGCCCATGTCCGCGCCGAGGCGGTACTGCATGAAGGTCAGCGCCAGCAGGCCGGAGATCGTGGTCAGGCTGCTGCCGGCGATTTCCGGGATCGCCTTGCTCAGCGCGGCGATCGCGGCTTCCCGCGGCGCTTTGGAGGCCTGCTCCTCGGTGAAGCGGTGGCAGAGGATGATGGCGTAGTCGATCGCCAGCGCCAGCTGCAGCACCAGAGCGATGGAGTCCGTGACGAAGGAGATCTCGCCCATCAGGAAGTTGGTGCCCATGTTCAGCAGCGCCGCCGCGCCGAAGGTCAGCAGCAGCACCGGGATCTCGCCGTAGGTGCGCGAGGTGAGCAGCAGCACCAGGATGATCACCACAAAGGCAATGATGTCGACGATGACCATTTCGCTGTCGATGATCACCTTGAGGGGATTGCCGACCTTGGTGTTGACGTAGAGATCGTAATCGGCAAGCAGCCGCTCGATCTCGTCCAGGGCAGCCTTGCTCTCCGGCGCGTCGCCGGAGCCTTCAAAGGTCACGTCATACAGCGCCGAGAGCCCCTCATAGTGCTCCGGCCCGCCGTCGAATTCGACCTCCTTGACCTGGTCGACGTCTTCGATCATACCGAGGATCCGCTCCGCCTGGTCGAGGGAGATGTTGCGGACAACGACCTGGGCTGTGTCATAGGTGACGAATTCCTCGTCCATGATGTCCAGACCAAGCCGCGTTTCGGTGTCTGCCGGCAGGAAGTGCTCCAGACTGTCGTTCGTGACCACCAGAGTGCTGGTGTAGATGCTCGCGGCGGCGAGCGCGGCGAAGATGATCAGGATCATCGTGCGCCGGTCGACGATATAGGACGCGATCCGGGTCATCAGTTTGTTTTGCTTGTTCATTCTGATCCCTGTTCCTTTCCGCCGGCCCGACTTGGCTCCCGACCCGGCAGAATTCAATCTATTCTAAACTATCATTATACAGGAAAATGAAGATAATTCCAATCATAGATATTATTTTGTCAATATAAATAGAAAGCGGCTCCGGAAGCGTATCGCTTCCGGAGCCGTCGATGATTCGGGTCGCTTCAGAGGTTCTTCTGGTACAGGACCCAGAGGCCTTTCAGCAGCAGGTGGTCGTCGCAGACGACCTCGCGCCGGCAGTAGGGCGTGATTTTGGAGGCGAGGCCGCCGGTGGCGACGACCTTGCAGGGCAGGCCGAGCTCGGCCTCCATGCGATCGACCATGCCGTCGATGGTGGCGGCGGTGCCGAACACGGCGCCGGAGCGCATGCAGTCGACCGTGTTGGTGGCGATGCACTTTTTCGGCGGAGTGATGGAGATATCCGGCAGGAGGCTGGTGCCCGCGGCGAGGGCCGCATAGCTCAGCTTGATGCCGGGGAGGATCGCGCCGCCGCGGAAGCACTTGTTCTCGTCGATCAGCGTGATGGTGGTGGCGGTGCCGAGATCGAGCACGATCACCGGCGCACCGTACTCCGCGATGGCGGCCACGCCGCCCACGACGAGGTCACAGCCGAGCGTGCCGGGGTCGTCGATGCGCACGTTCATCCCGGTCTTCATGCCCGGGCCCACGATCAGGCATTTCACGCCCGTCAGCATTTCGATCGCCTGGCGCAGCGGCTCGTTGACCGGCGGGACGACGGAGGAGAGGATCGCGCCCTCGAAGCCCCTGCGGTCAATGCCGAAGAAGTCAAAGAGCTGCATCAGCTCGATGCCGTATTCTGCGGCGGTCCGGCCGGGCTCGGTGCGCACGCGCACGGTGTTTTTGATCTCGCCCTGCTCCAGGCATCCGATCACGATATTGGTATTGCCGACGTCTACTGCGAGGATCATAGGATCAAACCCTGCCTTTTCTGCCGATTCGGATCAGCCGCACGATCACGGGGCTGAGAACGATGCTGATGGCCATTTCAATCAGGAAATTCACACCCACCAGGCCGAAGATCATGAACTTGCCCGCGCTTTCAAAGCCTGCGCCGGCGGCCCACTCGTTGATGGTGGGCATGAAGAAAAGCAGGCAGCCGAGCAGGAAAATGCCGGTGTTCACGATCGGCGCGGAGACGGCTGCGGCGGCCACGGCGGGGACCTCATGCTTTTCGAGCGCTTTGTAAATCAGACCGGAGACGAGGCCGGCACAGGTTCCCTTGGCCAGGACGGTGATGATGGTGCCGGGAATGTTGACGGCCAGGAAGGCGGCGGCATCACCGCTGATCAGGACCACGACGCTGAACACGAAGCCCAGCCAGGCACCGGCACCAACGCCATACAGAGCGGCGCCGACCACGATCGGCACAAGAGCCAGCGTGAAGGTGAAGATGCCAACGTGTCCGACGGCGGCGGAGACGGCCTCCAGGACGATGACGATGGCGGTGAAAATCGCCAGCCCCGTCAGGGTGCGGGTTTTCATGTGCTTGTTTTCCATATGCAATTCCTTTCTGCTGTCGCCCGGGTCAGGCCCGGTGCGGCGCAGGGATATGATAGTATCTTTGGAAGCGTTTGTCAAGAAAAGCAAAAGGAAAAGCTTGATGCGCAAAGCGCGCTGTGGTAGGATAAGGTAAGCGGGATAATCCGAACCACGGTTTTCCCGGGCTGGAATCCGCCCATCTTTCGTTAAAATACTCGGCAATACGGAAGTATTCCCTGCGTTTTTGCCTCGGCTGGACGAATTCCAGCTCCGGGAAAACTCTTGACCAAAACGGATGAGATTTCGGATGATTTTGGGTGCGAAGGAAGCAGGCTTGCTTTCCGCAAGTCAATGACGACAAGCCCAAAAGCGCCGAAAGATCTCCGTTTTGGCGGGTTCGGATTATCCCGCTTACCTTAAAGAAAAGGGAAAGGAGCGATCGCCATGGCCTGGAAATGCATCGTGGAAGGAAAAGAGCTCGCGGACGTCCGCGCAGACCGCAAAGAGTCCGAGAGCATCGAGAAATACAGGATCTCCAAAAACGCCGTCTATTTCGAGGGGCAGTATCTGCCGACGGCGCTCGTCACCGCCCTGCGCGCGCAGCCCTCGCTGTACTATCCGCAGTGCTGCTGCGGCCGCGGCGTGCCGGTATTCAAGATCCGGCTGGATTACGGCGCGGAAAAGCCGCTGATCCTGATGGTCGAGAAGGAAAAAAGCGCGGAGAAGATCGTCGCGGCGATCCGCGCGGCCAATCCCGCCGTCACCGTGGAGGAATATGTGGACCCGAACGCAGAGCGGCAGGAATGAAATTATGTAAATAAACTTATGTAAACTACAAACGGCAAAAAACAAGCACCCGTGTTGGCGGGTGCTTGTTTTTATATGAAGTCAGTTGAAGATCTTGTGCCGGGCGCCGTAGGAATCCTCCTGCAGGGGCAGAAACTGGTAGCCGTTGTCGAGACCCCATTTGATGATGTCCTCGACCGCCGCCACGCTGAAATCCTTGACGTCGTGCTGCAGCACGACGTTGGTGTCGTACTGGGCGCAGCCGTTGATGACATTGCGGTAGACCTCGTAGGTCGGGATCTGCACGGGTTTGGCGTCGCCGCTGGAGACGTTCCAGTCGAAGTAGTAATAGCCCATGTCGCGCATATAGGTCGCAAGCATGCCCATGATGCCGGGATTGAAGCTGCTGACGGTGTTCGAGCTGCCGCCGGGGAAGCGGAAGAGCTTGGTATAGGTCCCGGTCTGCTCGTAGATCAGGTCCTCGCACTTCTTGAAATCGTCGAAATAGGCCTGCACGCCGCGGTAGATCTGCCGGTAGTCATGGCAGAAGGTGTGCACCGCGATCGTGTGCCCCTCGTTATAGGCGCGGCCGATGCAGTCGTAATAATCCGGGTAATTGCCGGTGATGAAGAAGGTGACCTTCACATCGTATTTGGCCAGCAGGTCGAGCAGCTGATCGGTGTAGGGACCCGGGCCGTCGTCGAAGGTGAGGTAGATGGTCTTCTGCTCGGGGATGACGGCCTCCTTGCGTTCGGCCGCCACCACATGCACCGTACGGCTGGCGCGCAGCGTATCGCCGCGGCCGTTGCTGATCTGATAGTTCAGCGTGTAGTCGCCCAGCTTGTAGGGCGTCACGCGCCCGCTGACCTGGACCAGCTCGCTCAGATCGGTGCCGTCGCTGTCAATGACCGACCAGCCGGGATCGACCCAGTCCATGGCGGCCGGGCAGGTATAATCGCTGCCGCCGGTGAGCATGATCTCCGGGGCGACGCTGCCCTGCGGCGGTGTGCGCTCCAGCACGGCCTCGTTGCCGTGCTCGTCCGTGACGGAGTAGACGACCTTGCCGTCGAGATGCGTGACCTCGACCCGGTCGCTCAGATCGCCGTCCACCAGATCGTAAGCGCTGACCTCGGGTTCGGAATAGCCGTTCATCCAGCTGCTGCCCTCGACGTTTTCGGGGTCGGTCACGCTGATGCTGGGCGCCGTGGTGTCCAGCACGTTGACGATGCGCTCAAAGCGCTGCTCCTCGCCGCCGTCAACAACGACGTAGTGGATTTTGAACTTGCCCAGCGTGTCGGTCGTCATCTGCTCCTGGGCGTGGACGAGCTCCGTCTCGTTCATGAACTTGAAGAGCTTGCCGGTGCGGACGATCTCCACACCGGGATCGACGAATTCGCTGCCGTACTCCACGTTCATCTCTTCGTCGCCGATCATCATGATCTCTGTTTTCGATCCGTTCAGGCCGAAGAGCAGGGCGGAAGCGGCCGCCAGCACCAGGAAGGCGATCATCCCGGCCGAGCCGCTGCGTGTTTTCTTTTTCTTTCGCATGTCTGTCTAACCAGCTTGTTCTCAGATTTACTTCCATATTATATATCATTTTTTCCGTTTTCTGTACAGACTTTTTGCGAAATTATGATCTTAAGTCAGCTCCTGTTAATTTTCAGATAATATTGCCCTTGGCAAATACGGGTGATATAATAATAATTCGTCGGGAAAACCGGCAGAAATTCATATCTCCGCGGCAGCCAGCCGCGGGAAAGGACGATCCAATGAACAACACCGAAAAAACCATGGACAAGATCATTGCCCTGTGCAAGAACCGCGGCTTCATCTTCGCCGGCAGCGAGATCTACGGCGGCCTTGCCAACACCTGGGACTACGGCCCCCTCGGCGCCCGTCTGAAGAACAACGTCAAGGACGCATGGCGCAAGCGCTTTATCCAGGAGCGCCGCAACAGCTACGAGGTCGACGCCGACATCCTGATGAACCCCCGCGTGTGGGAGGCCAGCGGCCACGTCGCCAGCTTTGCAGACCCCCTGCTCGACTGCAAGGAGTGCAAGATGCGCTTTCGCGCCGACAACCTCATTGACGACTTCGATCCCGACGCCCATGCCGACGGCATGACCAAGGAAGAGATGTTCGACTATATCAAGGCCCACCACATTCCCTGCCCGAACTGCGGCAAGCACAACTTCACCGATATCCGTGAGTTCAACCTCATGTTCCAGACCTTCCGCGGCGTGACCAACGACGCGAAATCGGTCATTTACCTCCGCCCCGAGAACGCCCAGGGCGAGTATGTCAACTATCCCAACGTCCAGCGCACGATGCGCGCCAAGCTCCCGTTCTCCATCGGCCAGATCGGCAAGGCCTTCCGCAACGAGATCACCCCGGGCAACTTCACCTTCCGCACGATCGAATTCGAGCAGATGGAGTTCCAGACCTTCTGCAAGCCCGGCGACGACCTGGATCTGTACGAGTACTTCAAGGGCTTCGGCAAGCAGTTCTTCGAGGACCTCGGCCTGCCCGCCGAGAACCTGCGCTTCCACGACCATGAGAAGCTCGCGCACTACGCCAAGGCCGCCTGCGATATCGAGTTCCTCTTCCCGTCTCTTGGCTGGGGCGAGATCAACGGCACCCATGACCGCACCGACTTCGACCTGAGCCGCCACCAGGAGTACAGCGGCCAGAAGCTCGAGTATATCGATCCCTTCACCAACGAGCGCTATGTGCCCTACATCGTGGAGAGCACCTACGGCCTCGACCGCACGGTGCTGGCGCTGCTGTGCCAGGCCTACGACGAGGAGCTGGTCGACGCGGAGAAGAACGACGTGCGCGTCGTGCTGCACCTCAATCCCGCCATCGCGCCGATCAAGGCCGCCGTGCTGCCGCTGTCCAAGAAGCTCAGCGACAAGGCGCTGGAGATCCGCGACGAGCTGGCCAAGGAGTTCATGTGCGACTTTGACGAGACCGGCTCCATCGGCAAGCGCTACCGCCGCCAGGACGAGGTCGGCACGCCCTTCTGCGTGACCTACGACTTCGATTCCGAGCAGGACGGCTGCGTCACCGTCCGCGAGCGCGACAGCATGGAGCAGGTGCGCCTGCCGATCTCCGAGGTCAAGGCCTACATCGCGGAGAAAGTGAAATTATAATTCGGAATTCGGAGTTCGGAATTCGGAATTATAAGGAAGGATTTTGATATGAGAGACGGATTTGTGAAAGTCGCCGCGGCCTCCCCGGTGATCCGGGTGGCCGACTGCGACTATAACGCCGAGCGCGTGATCGAAACGATCCGCAGGGCCGACGCACTGGGCGTGAAGGTGCTGGTCTTTCCGGAACTGACGCTCACCGGCGTGAGCTGCTATGACCTCCTCACGCACCGCGTGATCCTGGACGGCGCGAAAATGGCGCTCGACAAGGTCGTGGAAGCCACAAAAGATACGGACGTGCTGGCCTTCGTCGGGCTGCCCTGGGCGGACGGCGCCGAGGTCTTCAGCGCGGCGGCGGCGATCTGCGGCGGCGAGCTGCTCGCCGTACTTTCCGGTGACGACGATGAGGACGAACGCCTGTTTTCCCACATCGCGCTCGACGAGCTGACCGTTGCCGTGGAGATCGGCGCGTCGCTTGACCGCAGCACGGCCGAAACCGACGATCTGGCCGCTTCTGGCGCGACGCTGATCTGCCAGATGGCCTCCTTCCCGGCCACCACCTCCTCCACGCAGGAGGCGGAGCTGAACGTCCGCTATGAGTCCCGCAAGGGCAAGGCCGGCGTGATCCTGGCCGCCCCCGGCACGGGCGAGAGCACGACCGATAACTGGTATTCCGGCCTCTGCCTCGTGGCGGAAAACGGCAAGATCCTCTCCGCGGACGAGCGGGCGGACAGCTTTGCCGTCAGTGAGATCGACGTGCAGGCTATGACGAATCTCCGCCGCGCCTCCGGAGGCTTTGACGGGGCGCTGGCCTATGAGACGATCGTGTTCGGCCGCGAGAGCGCCGACACCGCCATCACCCGTCATTACCCCAAGCACCCGCATCTGCCCGAGGATCCGAAGGACCTGCCCGCCTACTGCGAGCGGATGCTGCAGATCCAGGTCGCGGGCCTTGTCAAGCGCATGCAGTACGCCCATTTGGACCACTGCGTCGTCGGCATCTCCGGCGGCGTGGACTCCACGCTCTGCGTGATGGTCTGCGCGATGGCCGTGAAGAAGATGGGCCTGCCCTCCACGAACGTCATCGCCTGCACGCTGCCCTGCTTCGGCACCTCCAGCCGCACCAAATCCAACGCCATCGTGGTCGCCGAGCAGTGGGGCTGCGACGTGCGCGTCATCGACATCGGCAAGAGCGTCTACCAGCACTTCGACGACATCGGCCACGCCCACGACGACTACTCCGTCGCCTTCGAGAACGCCCAGGCGCGCGAGCGCACCCAGGTGCTGATGGACATCGCCAACAAGGTCAACGGCCTCGACGTCGGCACCGAGGACCTCAGCGAGTACATCGACGGCTGGTGCACCTATAACGGCGACCACACCAGCATGTACGACGTGAACCTCGGCCTGACCAAGACCCAGGTGCGCGCCGCCGTGGCCCACATTGCGGAAACGACGGAAGACCGCGTGCTCAAGGCCGCGCTTTACGACGTGCTCGACTGCCCGGTCACGCCGGAGCTTCTGCCGATCCATGACGATATGATCGAGCAGAAGAGCGAGGACGCCGTCGGCTCCTACAGCCTGCAGGACTTCTTCACCTGGCAGATGCTGGTCTGCGGCTTCGGGCCGCGCAAGACCTTCCGCCTGGCGAAGCTCGCCTACGGCGAGGAGTTTAGCGACGAGGAGCTGATCCGCTGGCTGAGAAGCTGGTGCAAGCGCCTGTTCACCCAGCAGTTCAAGCGCAGCTGCCTGATGGACGGCCCCGCGGTGATGGACTTCTCCATCTCCCCGAGAAACGGCTTCCTCATGCCCTCGGACGGCGAGTCGGCGCTCTTCCAGAAGGAGCTCGACGAACTCGAAGCAGAGCTGAAGAAATAACGATAAGCAAAAAACTCCCCCGGAACAATCCGGGGGAGTTTTTTATGTCTTGTTGTTTATTCAAGATTTAATGTTGCGCCGAGGAAGAGTACCGGCAGCGCGCAGATCAGCATGTACAAAAACAGGAACAGCACGCTCACGCCGCCGGCGGAGACCAGGCGGATGAAGCACAGCAGCACGCCGAGAACGGCGCTGGCCGCGGTGAAATACAGGTTCGTGCGTGTGGCGACGTAGACTTTGCGTCCCACGTCGGCCATGCTGCTGAGGGGGCCGAGCCCGTCGCGGCAGACCACGGCGGCCACCTTGCTGTCCTCTCCGGGCTTGACCGAGGAGATTGCAAAGCGCTCCACATAGGGCGGGAAGTCATAGCCGTCGGTGGCCACATCGAAGGTGTCATGCAGCATCACCGGGGTCACGTTAAAGTCGCGGATCGCAAAGATCGGATGGCGGCCGGAACGCATCAGACCGATGAGCGCCTTGCGCACCTGCGGATCGGCCGTGTACTTCATATTGAAGATGCCGTACAGCACGCCGTCCACCGCCAGCAGGATGCTGGTGCGGTCGACCAGCCGGAAGGGGATGCGCACGTTCATCAGCTGCATCAGGTCGCTGCTGCCGCAGAGGATCACGCTCGAGTCGATCACGCCCTTCATGCCGCCGCCGGGCAGATACTCAAAGTCCTCGATCTGCCGCATGACGCAGTTGTTGCGCTCCATCAGGTCGGCAAAGCTCTTGGACACGCAGCTGCCGCTGGCGATGAGCATGCTGCCGGCATAGGAGATGATGCGCTCGGGCTTGGCGTCGGCAAAGATGCGCACCTGCTCGATCTCCACGCAGCTGTCCGGGAAGAGGTCGCGGTCGGTGACGATGAGGTTGCGGCTGCGGCCCACGTCACAGGCCCCGGACCAGCCGGCGATCGCCGCGCCGCTGGGGAAGATGCGGAAGGAGCCGGTGAAGTAGGGGAGGGCAAAGCACAGCAGCGAGCAAAAAGGCACGGCCGCGCACAGCAGCACCGAGAAGATATAGATCAGATCTTTCAAATTGCGGGTGAACGCCGCGGTCAGCAGCGTGAGCAGGGCGACCAGCGCCAGCATGGGCAGGCCCATCTTCTGAAACAGGGTCTCGTCGGCGGGCGCTTCCTCGCTGCGGCGGACAAATCCGGTGTAGGAGCGCTGGGATTTGAGGATGGTGGTGCCGCGCTCCTTCATGCTCATCTCTCCCGTGACCGTATAGGCCCGCTTGGCGATGGCCGGCACGCGCAGCGATTTGCGCAGGCCGCGGCAGCTGAGCAGGGAGGCCAACAGCACGCCGGCCAGCGACAGCGAGGAGAGCAGGCACAGCGGCATGTGCGGCTGCGTCAGCTTTCCGGTGCCGACCAGCAGCGCGTCAAAGCCGGTGACAAGGCAGGCCAGCACCGCCATCGAATCCGCGCCGAAGCGGCGGCGGACGGCGTTGAGCACGCCGCCGGTCAGCACGTCCTGGCACAGCAGCATCACCGTGCCCTGGATGGCCAGGCAGAACCAGGCCGCCACGCGGATATTGCCCAGCTCGCCGAACACGGGCAGGCCCAGGGAGATCCAGGCCAGCACCGCCAGCAGCACGCCGCACAGGCGCAGGCGCAGCCGCATCGAGCGGATAAAGCGCCCGTAGTAGCGCGAAGCGTTGGCGGGCGTTGCCTCGGGGCCGAGATCCTCGTCGTCCTCCTCGGCGGTCACCAGGGTTTCGGCGCCCTTGCGCAGACCGTAGAAGGCCGTGGTCACCAGGGTGCTCAGGTATTCTTTAAAGCTTGCGGGGAAAAAGCTGCCCTTTTTCAGTGGGATGCGCGCGTCGCCGTCCTCGGTGACCGCGCCTTCCTCCGGCGTGTCCGAATAAATGGCGGGCGAGGCGCTGGTGTCGGGAAACAGCGAGGCGTATTCCCGTGTGGATGCAGCGCGCGTCCAGCTCGGGGTAAAGCGCGGCTTCTCCGGCGCTTCCTGCGCTTCGTCATCGCCCGTTTTCTCTTCGCCCGTTTCCTCCGGCCTCTCTGCCGCGGGCATTTCTTCCTCCGGCTCTGCCGAAGGTGCATCGGTCAGCGGCTCAGCGGTCTCCGGTTGCGGAGCGGGGCGGGGGACGTCTTCGGCGGGCTTTATCTCGCCGGGCAGGATCAGCTCCTGCGGCTCGGGAACTTCGATTTTGCGGGATGCCTCGCGCCGTTCGGCCTCCTGCCGCTCCTGCTCCCGGCGCCTGGCCGAAAGCTTGTCTCGCATTTTCTGAAAGAGCTTCGGCGGCGTCGGCTCGTCCGGGCGTTCTTCCTCCTCGTCAAAGGCGTCGACGTGGGTGGGAATGAAGCCCTCGGCCTTCGGCGGCTGATAGCTTTCGTCGGCGCTGCTGTCCACGTCGGCGCTGCCGTAGCGCAGGCGGCGGCGCTCAGCGCGGCTCTGCGCCGTGACGAAGCGCTCGTCCACCGCGGGAGGCTCCGGCCCGGCCTTGCGCCGCGGCTCGAAGGAGGGCTCCGCCTCGCCCCGGGCATAGGAGGCGAGATACGCGCGCACCTCTTCCTCGGTGGGCAGGCTGCTGCGCCTCGGCGCGGGCTGCTGCGGCGGGATCTGATAGTCCCCGGGCGCCGCGTCCTTCTTGTATTCGTTGATGATATCGTCCAGAGCAAAGCTGCCGCCCTGCTCCGGTACGGATCCAGTCTGGCTCATGATCTCTTCTGTCCTTTATCTGTTCAGCTTCTCTGGCGGAGCACCTCGTACATGACGATCGCGGCAGCGGCGGAGGCGTTGAGAGAGTTGATCTGTCCGCGCATCGGGAGGCTCACGATGAAGTCGCAGCACTCGCGCACCAGGCGGCCCATGCCGTCGCCCTCCGAGCCGATCACCAGCGCTACCGCGCCGGAAAAGTCGGTCTTCCACAGCTCGCTCTGCCCGTCGGCGGCGGTGCCGTAGACCCAGAGCCCGCGCTTTTTCAGCTCCTGCAGCGCGGCGGGGAGATTGGCCACCCGCGCCACAGCCATGTGCTCGGCCGCGCCCGCGGAGGCCTTGTCCACAATGGCGGTCAGGCCGGCGCTGCGGCGCTTGGGGATGATGACCCCGTGCGCGCCGGCGCATTCGGCGCTGCGGATGATCGCGCCGAGGTTGTGCGGGTCGCTGATCTCGTCGCAGACAATAACGAAGGGCGGCTCGCCGCGATCTTCAGCGATGGCGAAGATGTCGTCGATGCTGCAGGTGTCCCGCACGGCGCACAGCGCGATCACGCCCTGGTGCGCGTGGGTTTTGCTCATGAAGTCCAGCTTGCGCCGGTCGCACTCCACGACGACCACGCCCTTTTCGCGCGCCTTGGAGGCGATGTGCCCCAGCGTCTTGTCCACGTCGCCGCGGGCGAGATAGATCTTGTCGATCGACCGGCCGGCGCGAAGCGCCTCAATGACGGCGTTGCGGCCCTCGATCAGTTCGTTTTCCACTTCAAAACTGCGTTCTTCCGACATAATACCTCTCCGAATATAATAATCCGCATATCATCATACCACAGCTTTGTGAAAACGCAAAGAGGTTTTTTAGTTTTACAATTATTTCATTTACTTCTTTTTAAAAACGGGGTATATTGGTTTTGTTACGGAAAGGAGGCGCGTCCATGAAAGATCCGATGGCCTGGGTAGAACGCTTTTGCTACAAGCATCCCCGCTTCGGCATCCCCAATCTGATGCGCTATGTCGCCATCGGCAGTGCAGCCTACTGGCTGCTGAACCTGGTCAACCCGCTGCTGGTCAGCTATTTCAGCTTTTCGGCCGAGCGTGTGCTGCACGGCGAGGTCTGGCGTCTGCTGACCTTTTTCTTCATCCCGGAGAATATGGGCTGGCTTGGCCTGATCACAATTTATTTCTATTTCTGGATCGGCTCCACGCTTGAGCAGCACTGGGGCACCGGCCAGTTTACGATCTATTTCTTCTCCGGCGCGATCCTGACGATGCTTTACGGCATCCTTTTGTACCTGATTTTCGGCATCGACATGTATCTGACGCCGACCTATGTGTATCTGGCGATGTTTTTCGCCTTTGCGGTGTTCTTCCCCAATCTGCAGGTGCTGCTGTTTTTCATCATCCCGGTCAAAATCAAATACCTGGCCTGGCTGGACGCGGCCCTCTTTGCCTACAGCGTCATCACCGCGCCGTTCCCGTACAATCTGCTGCCGGTCATCGCCATGCTCAACTTCCTGATTTTCTGCGGTGGGGAGCTGCTGCACATGCTGCGCGGTAACCGGACCACCAGAAACGCGGTCAACTTCCGGCGCGAGTCGCGGCGCATCCGCTACGAGCAGGCGCAGAAGCTCTATAACCACAAGTGCGCGGTCTGCGGCCGCACGGATACGGATTATCCTGATCTGGAGTTCCGCTACTGCTCGCGCTGCGCGGGCTACCACTGCTTCTGCCAGGATCACATCAACAATCACATCCACTTTACCGAGTAAAAAACCGGGTCTCCCTGAGAGACCCGATTTTTTTCGGAAATTGGAAAAATAAAGCTTGCATTTGCATGCGTGTTGTGCTAATATAATCGGGCGAACGCGGAAAGCGTTCTTTACATACCGGGTCGCGGCTCCCAGGGAGCGCGATTTGGAGTTATCCGGGTGTAGCGCAGATGGTAGCGCGCTTGAATGGGGTTCAAGAGGCCGCTGGTTCAAATCCAGTCACTCGGACCAAATAAAGCAGATCGTCTTTTGACGGTCTGCTTTATTTCTTTCTGATGGCGCTGTGAACCAGCGGCCTCTTGCATTTCAATTGTTGGCCGCTGGCGACGGGAGCGCAGCGACCTAGTCCCCTGCGGGGATTCAAATCCAGTCACTCGGACCAAATAAAGCAGATCGTCTTTTGACGGTCTGCTTTATTTTTTTCTGATGGCGCTGTGAACCAGCGGCCTCTTGCAATGCAATCCGCGGACGATAGCTGTTGACCTTTTGGAAAATTATTATTATGATAAAAGCGACAGAATCATCGGGGGAGGAGTGCGTCATGAATCGGGACCATCCGTATTACGCACGCTATGTGCAGATCCTGAAGGAGGAACTGCTGCCCGCCATGGGCTGCACGGAGCCGATCGCCATCGCCTATGCCGCCGCCAAAGCACGGGCTGTTCTGGGCCGGCTGCCGGAGCGGCTGCTGGTCGAGGTCAGCGGCAACATCATCAAAAACGTCAAAAGCGTGGTCGTTCCGCACACGGGCGGCCTGCGCGGGATCCCGGCCGCAGCCGCCGCGGGTGTCGTGGCGGGCGACGCGGACGCAGAGCTGGAGGTTCTCTCCTGCGTGACCGACAGCGAGATCGCCGCCGTGGCGGAGTATCTCAAAACCGCGCCCATCGAGGTGCGTCACGCGGATACCGGTCACATCTTCGATATTCAGGTCAGCGCTTTTGCGGGCGAGGACTGCGCCGCGGTGCGCATCGTGGATTACCATACCAACATCGTCCTCATCCGGCGAAACGGCAAGATCCTGCTGGAAAAGGAGATCGCCGCTGCGGAGGAAGGACTCAGCGACCGGAGCTTCCTGTCCGTGGAGGGCATCGTGGATTTCGCCGGGAGCGTGGAGCTGGACGACGTGCGGGCGACCCTGCAGCGACAGATCGACTATAACATGGCGATCGCCGAAGAGGGCCTGAAAAACAGCTATGGCGCCAATATCGGCAAGACCCTCCTGCGCGGGCATGAGGACTGCCTGGAATACAAAATGCGCGCCTATGCTGCCGCAGCCAGCGACGCGCGCATGAACGGCTGCGAACTGCCGGTGGTCATCAACAGCGGCAGCGGCAACCAGGGCATCACCACCAGCGTCCCAGTCATCGTCTACGCCCGGGAGACAGGCAAGAGCGAGGAGGAGCTGCTGCGGGCGCTGGTCGCCGCAAACCTGGTGACCACCCACCTGAAAACCGGCATCGGCCGCCTCTCGGCCTACTGCGGCGCGGTCAGCGCGGGCTGCGGCGCGGCGGCGGGCATCGCCTGGCTGCAGGGCGGCCGCTTCCACAAGATCGCCCATGTGATCGTCAACGCCGTGGCTGTCACTTCCGGCATCGTCTGCGACGGGGCCAAGGCCAGCTGCGCGGCCAAGATCGCCTCGGCGGTGGACGCGGGACTGCTGGCCCTGGCCATGTACCGCGACGGCAGCCAGTTTTACGGCGGCGAGGGCATCGTGAAAAAGGGCGTGGAGAACACCATTGCCAATGTCGGCCGCCTTGCGCGCTTCGGCATGGAGCAAACCGATAAAGAAATCATCTCATTAATGATGGAAAACTAAGGAGGAACGGATATGCAAGCTGGAACCAAGACCCACGGCTTCACTGTAAAGCGCGTCCGGGAGCTGCCGGAGCTTTCGGCCAGACTCTGGGAGATGGAGCATGACAAAACCGGCGCCCAGCTCATCTGGCTGGATCGGGCGGACGAGAACAAGGCCTTCTCCATCGCCTTCAAGACGATCCCGGAGGATTCCACCGGCGTATTCCACATCCTGGAGCACTCGGTGCTCTGCGGTTCGGACAAGTATCCGGTGAAGGAGCCCTTCGTGGAACTGCTGAAAAGCTCCGTGCAGACCTTCCTCAACGCGCTGACCTTCCCGGACAAGACCGTCTATCCCATCTCCAGCCGCAACGACCAGGATTACCTCAATCTGATGGACGTGTATCTGGACGCTGTGCTGCACCCGGCCATCTACCACAAGCCGGAGATTTTCCGGCAGGAGGGCTGGCGCTACGAGCAGGGGGAGAACGGCACCGTCTACCAGGGCGTGGTGCTCAACGAGATGAAGGGCGCTTTCGGCGCGCCGCAGGAGGTGCTGGAGGCGAGCATGACGGCGCTCCTCGCGCCCGACACCTGCTACCGCTTCGTCTCCGGCGGCCATCCGGAGCATATCCCGGACCTGAGCTACGAGCAGTTCATCGCCAACCATCGGAAATACTACCATCCCTCCAACGCCCGCATCTCCCTCGTAGGCACGGTCCCGCTGGACGCGGCGCTGGAGAAAATCGACGGCTTTCTCAGCGGCTTTGACCGCCAGGAGTTCGACTTCACGATCCCCATGCAGCAGCCGGTGGCGGCCGTGACGCGCGAAGTGCCCTATGAGATCGGGGCCGAAGAGCCGACGGAGCAGCGCGCGATCATCTCCTGCGGCCGCCAGCTCTGCCGCTTTGACGAGCGGGAGCGCTTCTTCGCCGCCGCCATCCTCGCCGACTACCTCGCCGGCGACAACGACGCGCCGCTGAAAAAGGCGGTCGTCGGCGCGGGCCTCGGCCAGGACTTCGAGCTCAGCGCGCAGGACGGCGTGCAGCAGAGCTTTCTCAACTGGACGGTATGGAATACCGACGCTGACAAGCTGCCGCAGATCCGCGAGACCGTCCGAAAAACCCTGACGGATATCGCCGAAAAGGGCCTGGATCCCCAGCGCCTGCGCGCCTGCTACAATTCCTTTGCCTTCCGCCTGCGCGACCGCGACGGCGGCTGGGCGCCGCGGAGCCTGTCCGAGGCGCTGACTGTGCTGGACACCTGGCTCTACGGCGGCGATCCGGCCCAGGCCCTGCTGGTGGAGGACGATCTGGCCTCCCTGGCGGAAAAGCTGGAGGGCGATGATTTCGCCGATCTCCTGCGGGAGCTGCTTTTGGACGACAGCCACAGCGTCACCGTGGTGCTGACCCCGTCCAAAACGCTCGGCGCGGAGAAGGCCGCGAAGGAAGCGGCCCGCATTGCCGCCGAGAGCGCGCGGTGGGACGATGCGCGCAAGGCGGAGCTGAAAGCTCAGGCCGAGAGCCTGGCCGCCTGGCAGCAGACGCCGGACAGCCCCGAGGCTCTGGCGACGATCCCGGTACTGCAGCTGTCCGATCTGAAAGAAAAGCCCGAGCCGCTGCCCGTGACCGTGACAAAGCTCGACGGCATCCCCGTGCTGCGCCATGGGACGGCCGGCAAGCTGGTGGCCTTCAAGACGATCTTCAACGCCTCCGACCTCCGGCTGGAGGAGCTGCCCGAACTCGTGGCCCTGAGCATGCTGCTGGGCACGATGGGCACCGAAAAACACAGCGGGGAAGAGCTGCAGATGCTGGTGAAGGAGCGGATCGGCCGCTTCGACGTCAAGCCCGTTATTCTTTCCGGCAGCGATCCGGCGCATGCCCGGGTGCAGATGTCGGCATCGGCGGTATGCCTGGCCGAGCAGGCCGAGGCCGCCCGGGAGCTGCTCGCGGAGATCCTCACGCAGACGGACTACAGCGACCGCAGGCTGCTGCGCGATCTGCTGCAGCAGTCGGCCATGGGCGCACAGATGTCGCTGTCCTCGGCCGGCCACCAGTACGCCCTGATGCGCACCTCCGCCTATACCAGCGCCCACGGCGCCGCCCGCGAATATACCGGCGGTACGGAGCTGGCGATCTGGCTCAAGCGCCTGAGCACCGCCGCGGACGAGGAGCTGGACGCTCTGCTTGCCCGCCTGAAAGCGTTCGCCGGCCGCATCTTTACGGCGGAGCGCCTGACGCTCTCCTGCACGGAGAATACGCCGGAGGCGCTGACGCAAGCGCTGATCGCCGCCTTCCCGCGGACCGGGGAGCAGGTCCCTGCAGAGGCCGCCTATGCGCCGCTCGGTATCCGCCGCGAGGGGATCGTCATTCCCGCCCAGGTTGGCTATGCCTCCCGTGCCTGGAACCAGCGCCTGGACGGCGGAAAGTTCACCGGCAGCCTGCCGGTGCTGGCGAATATCCTGAACTTCGTCTATCTCTGGAGCGAGATCCGCGTGCAGGGCGGCGCCTACGGCTGCGGCTTCCTCGGCCGTGACGACGGCGATCTGGGCTTCTACACCTACCGCGACCCCCAGCCCGCGCGTTCTCTGGGCGTGATGGACCGCTCGGCGGACTTCGTGCGCAGCTTCTGCAAGGACGATCCGGACCTGACCGGCTATATCCTGGGCTCGGTGTCCACCCTTGATCCGCTGCTGACGGAGGAGAGCCGCCGCGCCGCGGCGGAGAACCGTTACTTCAAGGGCATCACCGAGGAGGACGTCTGCCGCTGGTACGGGGAGCTGATCCATACGACGAAGGAGGATCTGCTGGCCCTCTGCCCGCTGTTGGAGAAGATCCGCGACCAGCGCTCCGCCTGCGTGATCGCCGGCACGCCTCAGCTCGACGCCTGCGGAGACGCGCTCGAGCAGCGCATCAGCCTTAGCTGATCGGAACAACCCTAACAAAAATGAGCCGTGATCTTCGGATCACGGCTCAATTCTTTATGATTTTGGATCAAAGCAGGTCGGCGGAGGAGAGGTAACGCAGATAGCGCATCGCCGCGTCCGTGCGCGGACTGTTGGCCACCAGTCCGAGATAGATTTCGCTGCCGAAGCCGGCGTTTTCGAACAGCGGCAGGGAACTGAGGGCGAGCGCGTTCAGGACGGACTGCGTGACCCGCTCACGGTCTTCGGCCTCTCCCAGCATGACCTCGATTGAATTGTCCGACAATACGACCTCGTTTTCGACCAGCAGCGGGGAAAACTCCTTTGCCAGATCTGGATCGGTCTCCAGCAGAGCGGGCAGCTCCGCCAGATAGCCCTTCTGAGAGAGAATGTCATAGCCTTCCCGGTTCATGATGACGAGATCCAGCTTCTGCGACTGGATCGCGCCCATCAGCTTCATCTGCGAGGCGTAGGCATATTCGTGGTTGAGCGTGTCGGCGTCCTCGGAAATATAGAGGTCACGGTAGAGATAAACCTCCTGACGCCTGGGATTGCCGCCGTCGTATGTGATGAAATCCGCAGTCAGCGCGTTTTCCAGATCTTCGCCGACGGCGACGTTGATCAGCGCCAGCTGCAGCACGGGCTCCTTTTTCGTCAGCTCCCGCTGCAGCACGGAGCCCAGAACGAACAGAACGACCAGCACCAGCAGGATCAGCCACTTGTAGTAGGTCAGGATGTGCTCCAGCTTTTTGTCCGGACTCATCGCGCGAAAAGCCGCCTTTTGGGCGGCTTTTTCTTCGGGTGAAAGCTTCATGGCGTATCCTCCGTCTGCTCCTCCGCCCGGTCCTCCGGCGTGCCGGAGACGGAGATCAGGATCCGGTCGAGCAGCCACGCGCTGATCAGCGCGCAGAGTCCCTCGCCGAACACGATCAGCGGCGTGAACCAGGCCACCACGACAAAGAACATGGCAAAATGCACGGCAAAGATCAGGATGGTGGCAAAGAGATAATGCGTGCCGATCAGGAAAGAGTTTTTCAGCATCGAGCGGTTGTTGTTTTCCACGCTGGCAAGCAGAGGGAAAAGGTATTCCAGCACGATCACATAAGCGACGGCGGCCGCGATGACGACCGCAAGGATCAGCGTCCAGATTACGGCGGGCGTGCCCGTGCTGCTCTGACGCAGGTGGTAGAGGATGTACCCGTCGCCCGCGAGGAACAGCCCGACGCCCAGCATGATCAGCCACAGCACGGTCGCCTGCTTGAAATTCTGCCTGAACGAGCGGAAAAACATCGCGCCGACGTGGCTGTCCTCGTCCCGCACGATCTTCAGACTGGCGTAATACAGGGCCGTCGTGGCGGCGCCGATCGTAAAGATCGGGATCGAGCAGACAAACCACAGCAGATTCAGATAACAGGCGTAGCACAGCTTCAGCAGCAGCTGGCTGAATTTGCTTTCATAGGAAAAAAATCTCATGGCGGGGGAGCTCCTCCATCAAGCTTTGTCTATTTTTGTCGAATCGCGATAGATCAGGTCGGTCTCCGTGTGGACCACGCGGTAGTCGAGCGAAGGCTCCTTCATGCGCGACAGCAGCAGCTGCACCGCGGTAAAGGCCATGATCTGGGTGTGGATGTGAACGGTGCTCAGGGCGGGACGGATGATGCGCGACTCCGGCGCGTCGTCGAAGCCCAGGATGCGCACGTCCTCCGGCACGGTTTTGCCGATGGAAAACAGGCCGCGGATCAGGTCGCCGGCGACAAAATCGTTGGCGCAGATGAACACGTCCGGCAGCTCCTCCAGGCCGGCCAGCTGTTCGATAAAGCTGTCAGCACGGTTGTGGCAGAAGCAGAAGCGCTCGTCCACGGGGGCGCCGGCCATCAGCATGGCCATGCGAAAGGCGGTATAGCGCTCATAGAAGGACTGGCAGTGGTTGTAGTCGCCGACGAAGCCGATCCGGCGCTGGCCGGCGGCGAGCATGTCGTTGACAAAGCGCGTGATCCCGACGGTGTTGTCCATATAGAGCTGGTCAGACGGCAGGGAGAGGCCCTCGCGCTTCACCGGGCCGTCCACGAACAGGGTCGGCAGGCCAAGCTCACAGACCATTTCGTCGTAAGAGCGGTTGAACATCTCGATGCAGATGATGGCGCGCACCTGATCCCGGCGGAAGGTGAGCGGCAGGCTCTTTTCGCGCAGGTTCTGCTCCGTAACGCGGTGGGTATTCAGCGTATAGCCCAGCTGGGAGATCTCCCGCTGAAACTTGTCCAGCATGGTGGAGGCGAAGTGGGACTGGGTCATGAATGTCGCGGTCAGCAGCGCGATCTCCCCGTGGTGTTCCGAACCCTCCGGCCGGAGAGAGCGGAGCCCGGCAAAGGTGCTGACGTAGGAAAACTGCTTGTACCCCATCTCAACGGCCTTCTGCAGGATCTTTTCCCTGGTGGCATCCGCAAGTCCGTCAGAATTGTTGATGGCCTTGGAGACAGTGTTTCGAGAGACGCCGAGCGCGTCGGCGATATCCTGAATGGTAACTTTTTTCATGGTCGCTCACCTGATTGTTATAATAATTGAATCATACCACACCGGCTGTGCGGATGTCAAACCGCGGCGGACGGAATCGGGCAAATGAAAAGCCCGGAAAAAGGCTATTTGGCAGATTGACTAAATCGGGTTTTGGCCTCCTGTTCATATTGTGCAAATGTAAATTATTTATTGACAGAAAACCCCTTGAATGCTAATATCGTAACGTAGTATTCCCCGATGGAATTGTGCAAATGCACAATAAAAAGGCATCTGCATCTGACGGAGGAAGAAAAGAGAAAAGGAGGAGAGTCCATGAAAAAAGCTCCGGTTCCTGCCGCTGCCGGAAGCGGCGGGAGTTCCAAAATGCACAACACTCTGGTCTATCTCCGGCAGCATTGGCAGCTGTATCTGATATTCATGCTGCCCGCGTTCCTGCTGACGATCATTTTCCGCTATATCCCGATGGGCGGTATCCTGATCGCCTTCACGGAGTACAACCCCATCCGCGGCATCCTCGCAAGCGAGTGGGTCGGCTTCGCGCATTTCCAGCGTTTCCTCTCGTCCCCCGACTTCATGCGCTACCTGATGAACACCCTGAAGCTGAGCGTTTACGGCCTGCTCTGGGGCTTCCCGGCCCCGATCCTGCTGGCCTTCCTGCTCAACCGTATCCTGAGCAGCAAGATCAAGCAGAAGATCCAGCTGGTGCTGTACATGCCCAACTTCATCTCGGTCATCGTTCTTTGTGGTATCGTGCGTATCATGCTTGCTCCGACCGGCATGATCAACTCCCTGCTGGGCACCAGCACCAACTTCATGACCATGCCCGAGGCCTTCCGTACGATCTACATCGCCTCCGGTATCTGGCAGGGCGCAGGCTGGGCCTCCATCATCTATACGGCCGCGCTGTCCAACGCCAGCAAGGAGCTGAAGGAAGCCGCCGTCATCGACGGCGCCAACATCATCCAGCAGATCAAGGCTGTTGAATGGCCCGCCATCAAGGACACCGTTCTGATCCAGTTCATCATGTCCGTCGGCAACATCATGTCCGTCGGTTTTGAAAAGGCCTACGCTCTGCAGACCGACCTGAACCTGAACGCTTCCGAAATCATCTCCACCTACGTGTACAAGAAGGGTCTTCTGGACGGCGACTATGGCTTCTCCACCGCCGTCGGCCTGTTTAACACGGTCATCAACGTCATTCTTCTGATCTCCATGAACGCCCTCGTCAAGAAGATGAACGAAGGCAAAGGCATTTAAGGAGGGGAGCGGAATATGAAGACCAAGAAAAAGAAAAGCGAATTTGCCAAGCTTCCCACCGGCGACAAGGTCCTGCTGACCATCTGCTACATCATCCTGGGCCTGTTCCTCGTGGCCATCATTCTGCCGGTCATCTACATCATCCTCGCGTCCTTTGTCGACCCGGTCACCCTGCAGAACAAGGGCCTGACCTTCGACTTCTCGCAGTGGACGACCACGGCGTACTCGCGTGTTCTGGGCAACTCCCAGATCTGGGTCGGCTTCAAAAACGCCCTGATCTACTCCATCCTCTTCACGATCATCTCTGTCGTCGTCACCCTGCTGGCCGCCTACCCGATGTCCCGCGCGGACTTCAAGGGCAAGGGCTTCTTCAACACCCTTTTCGTCATCACCATGTTCTTCGGCGGCGGCCTGATCCCGACCTACCTGCTGATCTCCAACCTGGGCATGCTGGATACCATCTGGGCCATCCTGATCCCCGGCGCCTTCAGCGTGTGGAACATGATCATCGCCCGCACCTATTACATGGGCATTCCCCGCGACCTGCAGGAGGCCGCCGAGATCGACGGCGCCACCGAGATGGTCTACTTCTTCAAGATCCTGCTGCCCGTCTGCACGCCGATCATCGCCACCATCGCCATGTGGCAGTTCGTCGGCATGTGGAACAGCTACTTTGACGCGATGATCTACCTCAACAGCGCCTCCAAGCAGCCGCTGCAGCTGGTGCTCCGCGCCATCCTGATCCAGAGCCAGCCTCAGCCCGGCATGGTGTCCGACATGCAGTCCACCGCCGCCCGTGCTCAGCTGGCCGAGCTGCTGAAGTACGCGACGATCATCATCTCCTCCCTGCCTCTGATGATCATGTACCCCTTCTTCCAGAAGTACTTTGACAACGGCATCATGGCCGGCGCCGTCAAAGGCTAAGCGTGCTCACGCGTGAAAACGCTGAACAATACAAAATGAAAAGGAGAAACAACATGAAGCTTCGCAAAATCATGGCTATGATCCTGGCTCTCGTCATGGCGACTGCTCTTCTGGCCGGCTGCGGCGGCTCCGGCAACGCCGGCGGCGCTGCTTCCGCTCCTGCGGATGTGCCCGAAGGCGGCTACACCTTCCCCCTGGCCGAGAAGGCTGAGATCAGCGGCCTGACCAGATTCCCTGCCAACACCGAATCTGATCCCAACAACCGTACCATCTACAAGCGTCTCGAAGAGAAGACCAACGTCCATGTCAACTGGAAAGCCATCCAGGCCGACCAGTGGGGCGACAAGATCGCGCTCGAGATGGCCAACATCAAGACCCTGCCCGAGTTCATTTCCCCTGCCGGTCTTGGCGACGCCGATATCCTGAAGTATGCCAAGCAGGGTGTTATCATCCCGCTGGAAGACTACATCACCCCCGAGCTCATGCCGAATCTGTGCAAGGTCTTTGAGCAGGCTCCCGAGTACAAGGACATGTGCAAAGACGAGAACGGTCACATCTGGACCCTGCCCTGGATCGAGCAGCTGGGCGTTGGCAAGACTGCCATCCAGACCATCGGCAATATGCCTTTCATCAACACCGCATGGCTTGACTTCCTGGGCCTTGAGATGCCCAAGACTGTCGACGAGTTCGAGGCTGTTCTGATTGCCTTCCGCGACAATGCCGACAAGCTGAAGAAGGAATTCAACATCGACGGCGACATCATCCCCCTTGCCTGCATCGTCAACGGCGGCAATGAGGACTGCCGTGTGCTCTGCAACGGCTTCGGCGAAGGCTACGGCGATCCCGACGACTGGCGCCACATCGTCATCACCGATGACAAGCAGGTCATCTGCGCTGCCACCACCGAAGGCTGGCGTAAGGGCGTGGAATGGCTCCACAAGCTCTACACCGAGAATCTGTTTGACCCCGATGCCTTCACTCAGGAGTGGAGCACCTACGTTGCTAAGGGCAAGTCCGGCCGCTACGGCGTCTGCTTCTCTTGGGACGTTGCCAACATCGTTGGCCTGACCATGGCTGATATCCAGAACGGCACCGCCGGCTGGGCTCCGCTGCCCATGCTGAAGGCTGACACCGTGAACCTCACCCCCAACACCGGCTCCCTCACCTCCGGCTTTGACCGCGGCCGCGGCGCTGTTCTCACCGCCAACGCCAAGAACCCTGCCCTCATTTGCGCCTGGCTCGACCAGATGTATGATCCCATCCAGTCTCCTCAGAACAACTGGGGCACCTACGGCGAAGATGACGGCTTCGATATCTTCGTGATGGACAAGAACGACAAGGGCGAACCCATGCTCAAGCATGCCGACCTTGGCGATCACTCTCCTGTTGAGGTCCGCGAGGCCGAGATGGTCGACGGTCCTCTGGCCGTTCTCGACAGCTACTACGGCGTGTACGTCACCTGCCCGGACGATGCCCTGTATCGTCTGAACTGGATCAAGGACATCTACACTCCCGACATGCACACCAAGTATGTCTTCCCGAACGTTCTGATGTCCTCTGACGACACCAAGGAGATCTCCAACCTGCTTGCCGATATCGACAAGTGCATCGAGACCGCCCGTGCCAATGCGATCATGAATGGCTTCTCCGACGCCGACTGGAACAAGCTGCAGAGCGATCTGCAGGCCTACAAGCTGGATCAGCTCCTGGCCATCTTCCAGAAGTACGTGGATGCCTCTTCTGACGCAGCACTGCTCGCAAAATAACATGCAATCACCCATTCGCGCCGCTCCGGCGGCGCGAATGGGCAGAGAGAAGGGCTTTCCGCGGAGAGCCTTTCTCTCTGCCAAACGCTGACAGGAGGATAGACCATGACCAGCAAAATGCTGCAAAAGGCACGCGACTTTGAAAAGAAATATCTGCCCTATACCGTTTCGGAGCAGCCCAAATTCCATGTGACAGGCGGCATCGGATGGATCAACGACCCCAACGGCTTTGCGCCCTACAAGGGTGAGTACCACCTGTTCTTTCAATATTACCCCTACGATACCAAATGGGGTCCCATGCACTGGGGCCATGTCAAGACCCGTGATTTCATCCGCTGGGAGCGCCTTCCCGCGGCTCTGGCTCCGGACAGTGAGTACGACCGCGACGGCTGCTTTTCCGGCAGCGCGGTGGAGCTGCCCGACGGTCGTCATCTGCTGATGTACACCGGCGTGCGCAACATCCGCCGCCGCAACGGCATGATTGAATCTTTCCAGACGCAGTGTATTGCCATCGGCGACGGCGTCGACTATGAAAAGATCGAAGGCAATCCCGTGATCGACGCGGCTATGCTTCCCGAGGGCGGCAGCGTTCACGATTTCCGCGATCCGAAGATCTGGCGCGAAGGGGATACCTTTTATGCCGTGATCGGCAACCGCTGCGCCGACGGCAGCGGCACCATCCTCCTGTATCAGAGCGAGGATGCGGTGCACTGGGAGTACGTCAGCGTGCTCTCCGCCTGCCACAACCAGTACGGCCGCATGTGGGAGTGCCCGGATTTCTTCCCGCTGGACGGCAAGGACGTCCTCCTGGTCTCTCCGCAGGAGATGACCGCCATCGGCCTCGAGTTTCATCCCGGCAACGCCAATGTCTGCCTGATCGGCCATTATGATAAGAAGGCGCATCATCTCAACCGCGAGAACGTGCAGGCCATCGACTACGGCCTTGACTTTTATGCGCCGCAGACCCTGTTGACAGAAGACGGCCGCCGCGTGATGATCGGCTGGATGCAGAACTGGGAGACCTCCTCCTGCAAGCCGCAGGAGCTGCGCTTCATGGGTCAGATGACCCTTCCTCGCGAACTGTGCGTTCGAGGCGGACGCCTTTACCAGACCCCTGTGCGGGAGTTGGAGAAGTACCGCGGCGTTCTGATTGACTATCACAATGTGCTCATTAACGGCGAGACCAGCCTGCGCGGCATCTCCGGGCGCTGCCTGGACATGACCGTGACTGTGCGGCCCGGCAATGAGAACAGCATGTACAAGTGGTTCCGCCTGTATTTGGCACGTGACGGCGAGCACTTCACCTTTATCCGCTATCGGCCGGAGACGGGCACCATCAAAGTGGACCGCACGCACAGCGGCTTCCCGCATGATATCGTCAACGTCCGTGAATTCCCGGTCAATCTGAAAAACGGGGCGCTGAAGCTGCGGGTCATCATGGATCGCTACAGCCTGGAGCTCTTTGTCAACGACGGCGAGCAGGCCGCGTCCTTTGTGCTTTATACGCCGCCGGAGGCGGCCGCCGTCAGCTTTTCGTCCGACGGCAGCGTGATCGTTGACGTGGAGAAGTATGATCTTCAGATGGAGTGTGAACAATGAAGAAGGCTTATGATGTGATCGCACTCGGCGAGCTGCTGATCGATTTCACCGAGAACGGCCAGAGCGGGCAGGGGAATCCTCTGCTGGAGGCCAATCCCGGCGGCGCGCCCTGCAATGTGCTGGCCATGCTGCAGAAGCTCGGCAAGCGAAGCGCCTTTATCGGCAAGGTCGGCAAGGATATGTTCGGCTTTCAGCTGCGGGAAGCGGCGGAGAATGCGGGCATCTGCATGGATTTCCTTCGCATGGACGAGCGCGTCCATACGACGCTGGCTTTCGTCAAGACTTTTCCGAACGGCGACCGGGACTTTTCCTTTTACCGCGATCCCGGCGCGGACATGATGCTGACGGCCGACGAACTGCCGCTCGATGCGCTGCGCGACACGCGCATCTTCCATTTCGGCACCCTGTCCATGACGCATCCGGAAGTCCGCTTTGCGACGAAAAAGGCCGTGGCTGTTGCAAAGGAAGCCGGCGCGCTGATCTCCTTCGATCCCAATCTCCGCCCGCCGCTCTGGGACAGCCTCGAGGAGGCGCGGGAGCAGATCGCCTGGGGCCTGAGCCGCTGCGATATTCTGAAGATCGCGGACAACGAGCTGGAATTCATGACCGGCGAGACCGACTTTGACAAGGGCGCCGCCATCCTTCAAAAAGCCTATCCCAACATCCGCGTTCTGAACGTGACGGCCGGTGCAGACGGCAGCTACAGCTACTACGGCAAGAGCAGGGTCTTTGTACCCAGCTTCCGCCTGGGCGGCACCATCGAGACCACCGGCGCCGGAGATACCTTCTGCGCCTGCGTGCTGAACTATGCGCTGGAAAACGGCATCGAGAAGCTGAGCGACAGGCAGCTGAAGGATATGCTTCGCTTTGCCAACGCGGCCGCCTATCTGGTAACCACCCGGAAGGGTGCGATCCGCTCCATGCCGGAACGGGCGCAGGTCGAAGAGATCCTGGCAGCAAACTAATGTAATTTCCACGGCCCCGGCCACTCCACACTAATGGCCGGCAAGCTGTGAAAAAAAGGAGGAAAAAAACAAGCCCAGGCTCGGGCTGCGGCAGTGTGGAGACCTGTCGTAACGCGGACCGTTCCAACGCGGACGACCGTGAGTGCACATCAAGCGGATGCTGTGTGCACGGAGCCGGAAAACATGGCAGAAGTCAAGCTGGTAAACATCAAGAAGGTCTACCCCTACATCAGCGGCGAAGAGAAGAAAAAGAACAAGAAAAAGAGCGCTGATGAACCCGAGAAGAAGAAAGTCAACCTCCAGATCACGGACGAGGGCGTCGTCGCCGTTCAGGCCTTCAACCTCGACATTAAGGACAAGGAATTCATCGTTCTGGTCGGCCCCTCCGGCTGCGGCAAGTCCACGACCCTGCGCATGGTGGCAGGTCTGGAAGAGATCAGCGACGGCGAGCTGTACATCGACGGCAAGCTGATGAACGACGTGGCTCCCAAAGACCGCGATATCGCCATGGTTTTCCAGAACTACGCCCTGTACCCCCACATGACCGTGTATGACAACATGGCGTTCTCCCTGAAGCTGCGCCACACCCCGAAGGATGAGATCGACAAGAAGGTCCGCGAAGCGGCCGAGATCCTGGACATCACCCAGTACCTCGAGCGTAAGCCGAAGGCGCTGTCCGGCGGCCAGCGCCAGCGTGTCGCCATCGGTCGCGCCATCGTGCGTGCCCCGAAGGTGATGCTGATGGACGAGCCTCTGTCCAACCTGGACGCGAAGCTCCGCAACGAGATGCGCGCCGAGATCATCAAGCTGCGTCAGCGCATCAACACCACCTTCATGTACGTCACCCATGACCAGACCGAGGCCATGACCCTGGGCGACCGCATCGTCATCATGAAGGACGGCTACATCCAGCAGATCGGCACTCCTCAGGAAGTGTTCAATCATCCCGCCAACCTGTTTGTCGCCGGCTTCATCGGCATGCCCGTCATGAACTTCTTTGACGCCGAGCTCAAGCGCGAGGGCAGCAAGTTCTTCGTCGAAGTGGGCGGTATCAAGGTCGAGATGGATCCGGAGAAGGAAGCGCGTCTGCTGAAGAATGACGTGCAGAGCCAGCCGATCACCCTGGGCGTTCGTCCCGAGCACACCGATGTGGCGCAGAGCGGCATCAAGGCCACGGTCGAAGTGGCTGAGATGATGGGCTCCAGCGTGCATCTGCATGTCAACGCCGACGGCCGCGACGTCATCATCATCGTCCCGACCATCGACATGAAGGGCAACTACAACATCGGCGACACCGTGTACTTCACCTTCGGCGGCAATGTCGCTCATGTCTTCTCCAAGGAGACCGACAAGAACCTCGAGTTCTGATCCGCCTGTTTCCGCGGAAGCTTCTTTCAAACCAATATATGAAAAAGGCGAAACACTGTATCGTGTTTCGCCTTTTTTCTGTCTGTATGAGCGTTTATCTTGCAAAGCTGCCCAGATAAGTCAGGCTCTCCTTCGGCCTGCGCTCCTGCGTGGCGCGATCGACCGCGATCAGGCCGAAGGTCATGCTGTAGCCCTTCTGCCACTCGAAGTTGTCCATCAGGCTCCAGTAGCAGTAGCCCTTGACGGGGATGCCGTCGTTCAGACAATTTTCCACGCCTGCCAGCGCCCGGCGGATGAATTCCACCCGGCGGCTGTCGTCCGATACGGCCACGCCGTTTTCGGTCACGATCAGATCGCCCTTAAAATCCTCGTGTACTTTCCGGATCACATGCTCCAGCGCCTCGGGATAGAACTCATACTCCATCTGCGTCAGCTCCGCGCCCTCCGGGCAGGGGAGCTGTCCCTCCGGGCCGTACTGGGTGCGGGTGTAGTTCTGTACGCCGAGGAAATCGTCGCCCTGGATATAGGGCAGGTAGTGCCGGAATTCCTCCTCCCAGGCCGCCTCGGCGAAGCACTCGCCGCCGGGCAGCGCCTGCAGATCGTGCACGGACAGCGTGATGCCGACCTTCATGTTCGGATACAGCGCCTTGATGGCCTCCTTCGCCGCCTGGTGGGCGCGGAAAACAAGCCTGTCGCCCTCCGGCGTGCGGGAGGAGACGAAGATCTGCGGCTGCGGCGTGCCGAAAACCTGGGCGTTTTCCATGGCGGCAAACTTCATGTTCTCCATCATCTTCTCGAAGTTCATGCCCACCTGCACGCTGCCTTCGGCGCTTTTGGCGTTTTTGGCCGCCTGCTGTGCCATCAGCTGAAAACGCTTTGCGATGGCCGCGAGCTGCAGGCCCATGTTGGCCTCGTTGATGGTGCAGATATAGTTGAGCTCACTGCCGAGCTTTTCGGTCACGTAGGCTGCGTAGCGGCGGAAGTCCTCGACGGTGCTCTCCGCTTCCCAGCCGCCCTTGCGGATGAGCCACACGGGGCTCGTGAAGTGCAGCAGGGTCACGATCGGCTCCACGCCGTGTGCCCGGCAGCAGGCGATGACTTTGCGATAATGCTCGATCTCCGAATCGTCGAATTTGCCTTCCTCCGGCTCGATGCGCGCCCACTCAATGGAGAAGCGATAGGCGTTCAGCCCGGCGTCGGCGAGAAGTTTAATGTCCTCCTCGTATCGGTTGTAGTGGTCGCAGGCCAGGCCGCTGGGCTCGGCAAAGCTGGTATGGGGCAGCTGCTCCTGCGCCCAGTAATCGCTGTGGACGTTGTTGCCCTCCACCTGATGGGCGGCGGTCGCCGCGCCGATGAAAAAGCCCTTGGGGAATGCCATGTTCTGTTCCTCCTTCAGTTGAGCTTCAAGCAGTCGCCTTCGGTGATGCCGTTTTCATTGAAGGCGTCCACGCGGACGTAGTATTCTCTGCCCTTGATCAGTGCGCCGATGCGGTGCTCGCCGGCAGCGAATACCATGTCGCTGTGGTAGAGCTTCTCCGGGCTGCTGCCAAAAAGAATCGTAAAGCCCAGGGTGTTATCCTGCGGTGTGATGTTGACGGTCATATCCAGATCGTTGGCGCGCTGCGCGGTAAAGGCGGGGGCTGCGCTCTTTACACCGCTGCCGAGACCGAATACGCGCAGACCGGACACGCAGGGATTCTGCGCGTAGGGCACTGCCATTTGGCTCAGCCGGAGATAGCGGGCGGCAAAGCCCTCTTCACGGATAATCAAATCGTGGCTGAGATCGGTGGCGGCGTCGGACTTGTCCTCGATCACAAACCAGTGCTCCCCGTCGGCGCTGCCCTCCAGTTTCCATTGCGTCACCTGGTCGGCCTCCTCGATATAGCGCGCCTGGGAGCCGGGACGGATCTCGCCGGGGCAGGGGACGTCGATTTTATCGTCGGCAAAGTTGACCTGCACGGCGTGCACGTCAAAGACCTTCCCGAGATCGACGCAGAGCCACTCTTCGCGGTCGTTCGTCGCCGCGCGCCACCAGGTCTGTACGTTTTCCTCCGTGGCTCTGTCGGCCTCGTGGCCGGGAACGTAGGACGAAGCGTAGGCGTTTTTGCCGACGCTCAGCAGCATCCATGCCGGATCGCGCCAGGCGTCCTGCCGGAAGCCGGAGAGAGTCATCGGCCAGTCGCCGTAGCGCTGGTTGCAGAACAGCTCGCCGTCGGCGTCGTAGCCCGCGGGCCAGAGGCCGCAGCGGCGCTCGAAATCGTGGTTGACGGAGATGCGCATCGTGGCCGTGTGCCACCAGTTGCCCTGCTCGTCCTGCATCGTGGAGCCGTGGCCCGCGCCGGGCAGGAAGCCGCCGGGCTTGTAGGAATAGGGGTTGTTTTCGGCCAGCACAAAGGGGCCAAGCGGGCTTTCGCCCACGTAGACGCCGTCGGAATAGGTGTTGTACTGCGCGCCCGGGCAGGCGTACTGGAGATAATACTTCCCGCAGTGCTTGTCCATCCAGGCGCCCTCGATATAGGGCTTTCTGGTGAACATACCGCGGATCAGAGGCTTGACATCGGCGGGCAGCAGTTCCTCCGGTACGGGACCGTTGGCCACAAAGGCGCGGTATTTGGACTCCACTTCTTCCTCCGTGGCCGGCAGCGTCGTGTTGTTTTCACCGATGCGCTCATACCCGATGCGATAAGGATCACCGAAGATTAGCTCCTTTTTCTCCCCGACGGGCTGCATGGTCTCCGGATCCAGCTCCACGCCGTAGATCGGCGTCTGGTTGGAGCAGCCCCAGTAGAAGTACACCCGCCCATCGTCGTCGACAAAGAGGTTGGGATCCCAGTAGGGGAAGCTGCCCTCGATGCGCTCATAGGGGCCCTTGAGGATGTCCTTTGTGCGCCAGCGGTCGCAGTTGTGCTCGCGGTTGGAGGCGCAGAAATACACCCAGTCGCCCAGCACGCGCACGTCCGGCGCGTAATCGTAGAGCGGCAGCGACTCCGGCAGGCGGTGGTTTTCCCAGCACACCAGATCGTCGGAGACCCACACGCCCAGCGTCATCGAGGCGAAAATATAATAGCGCCCCCGGAACATGATCATTGAGGGATCGGCCGCCTCGCGGCAGATCTGCAGTTTCCCGTGCAGGCGGGGATCGGCGTTGAACTGATAGCGGTAGTTGATGTTGATCGGATTACAGAAGTATTTCATCGTGAACCTCCCCAGAAGATGCTTCGATTACCTTCCCGTTCGGCAGCTCGATCCGCGCCGGAACGGGAAGCGTAAAGTCAAAGATCAGTTTATCCTCTTTGTATTCCCAGGCGCTGCGGATCGTACCGACGGGGGAGCGCCACTCCGCCTTGGCAAAGCCCAGCGAACGGTCCGGCTGCGGACGGATCGTCAGCTTCCCGGCCTGCAGCCGGATGCCGCAGACGCCGCCGAAGAGCCAGCCGGTGATGGCACCGTAGGAATAATGGTTCAGGGAATCGTGCACCGTGCCGTCGGCACGCACGCCGTCCCAGGTCTCCCAGATCGTGGTCGCGCCCTTCCGGACCGCGTAGAGCCAGCCGGGGCAGTCCGTCTGCAGCAGCAGGCGGTAGGCTGTGTCGGCATGACCGTTGTCCGCCAGCACCCGGCAGAGATCGGGCGTGGAGAGGAAACCGGTGTTCAGATGATACCCCTTGTTCACCACCAGATCGTTCAGCGCGTCAGCCGCCTTCTGCACCTCGTCCCCGTCCAGCAGGCCGAAGGCAATCGGCCGCACATACTCGCACTGCCGATCGGATCGGATCTCCCCGTTTTTCGTGCAGGTATAGCGGTAGGCCTTTTTCGCGTTTTCCGCGATCTCCGCAAAGCGCCTGGCGTCCGCCGGCTTGCCCAGGATCTCCGCGATCTGCGACAGCAGGGAAGCGGAGCGGAAATAATAGGCGGTGGCGACCTCGGGCATACCGAGCATCATGGCCTTTTTCATGGCGGCGCCGTTGTCGATATCGGGCTGGCACCATTCGCCGAAGTGGAAGCCCTCGTCCACCAGGTATTTCTTATAGGGATTGCCGAGATTCTGCAGCCGGGTTTTCGAGGCCCGCTTTTCCGTGAAGGTGATCCAGCGGCACATCATGTCGTAGTTTTCTTCCAGGATCGTCCTGTCGCCGTAGGCCTCGAACAGCGCCCAGGGCACCAGCACGCAGGCGTCGCCCCAGCCGGCCGAGCCCTGCAGCATATTGGAGATCATGCTGCCGCTGTTGTTCACCGGCGCGATATTCTGCACCAGCCCGTCCTCTTTCTGCGCCAGGCGGCATTCGCCCAGCCATTTGCGCAGCACGGGGTAACAGTCCGCCAGATAGACGGCCGTCGGGGCAAAGACGCCCGCGTCCCCGGTCCAGCCCGCCCGCTCGCGCGTCGGGCAGTCGGTGGGGATGTCGCAGAAGTTGGAGCGCATGCTCCAGAGGCTGTTGAGGAAGAGCCGGTTCACGTCGGCGTTTCCGCATGTGAAGAAACCGGTCTGGGCCATCTGCGAATAGACGGCGACGGCAGTGAAGGCCGCGTCCGTCAGGTCAATGTCGGTTTCAATTTTCGCATACCGGAAGCCGAAGATCGTGAAGCGCGGCTTCCATACGTTCAGGCCATCCTTGCAGACGTATTCCAGCTTCTGTGGGATGCCGTTCTTGTTGCGGTCGCCGGGATCAAAGTTGGCCTGCGTGAAGTTGCCGTTTTCGTCCAGGGTCTCGCCGTGCCGGAGCGTGATCGTCTGCCCGGCGCGGGCCGTCAGGCGCAGCTCCGTATAGCCCGCGAGGTTCTGACCGAAGTCGATCAGGGTCTCGCCGTTGGGCGCGGTGAAGATCCGGCCGGGAAAACGCTCCTGCTCCAGGACCGGCACGCTCTCCGTGGGCGCGAGATTGGCCGTGCCGAAGTCCCGCACGGTCACGCCGTGCCAGCCGCTCATTTCCTCCAGGCGCGCGTCATAGCGCTCGCCCTGCTGCAGGTCGTTTTCCCGCGTGGGACCGTTCTGGCTGGCCTCCCAGCGATCGTCGCTGCAGATCAGCGGCTCGCCGCCGAGCTCCAGCTGGCAGAGCAGGGCGATATCATCCCCGTAGTAATTGCGCAGACCGTCGATGCCCACGCTGCCGCGGTACCAGCCGTCGCCCAGCGTGACGATCAGCTCGTTGTCGCCGATATTCAGAAGGGAAGATACGTCGTAGGCCTGGACGGTCAGACGCTTTGCGTAATCGGCCGTGCCGGGGGCGAGGACGAAATCGCCCACCCGCTGCCCGTTCAGCCGCGCTTCATACAGCCCGTGGGCCGTGATGTATAAGACGGCGTTTTCGGTCGTCTCAGCAGAAAAGCGGCGGCGCAGAACGGACGCGGGCTGCCGCGCGTCTTTGTCGTGCGGCAGCTCCGGGTCGATCCATTTGGCCCGCCAGGAGGCGGGCATTTTGTTTTGTATCATAGCCATCTCAAAACCTCGCATTGAGCCATTGAGCGCTCAGCTCCAGACTCTTCACCGGGTCCCTGTCGATCCAGTTCCGGTGGCTTTCCAGCACCGCGGCCTCCACGCCGTTATCCACGGCGATCTCCTTCAGCCCGTCCAGATCCATGTTGCCCGTGCCGAGCTCCATGCTGTCCGCCTTCAGGATCGGCGTCATGGCGGGGCCGCTTTGGCGGCTGCCGCGGTCGGTGACGTGCCAGAGGCGCATGCGGCGGCCGAGGCGTTTCATCCAGAGCTTTGCGTTCGCGCCGCCGTCGGTGAACCAGAAGCTGTCAAACTCAAAGTTTACATCATTCTCATCTGTATCATCAATCAGGATGTCAAAGGCACGCAGACCGGGCTTCACCTGCAGCAGCTCCACATTGTGGTTGTGGTAGAGCAGCTCGATCCCCTGCGCCCGGAGCGTTTCGCCCGCGCGGTTGAGGCGCTGCGCCAGCTCGCGCACGGCGGATTCGCTGCCGTAGTCGAAGCGGTACATCCCGGTGATCACGATTTTGTCCGTGCCGAAGCTCTTCGCCTCGTCGATCACCGCGTCCGCCTCGCGCTCCAGAGAGCCCAGGTCGGCGTGCAGGCTGACGACCCCGAGCCCGCTCTCATCCAGCAGCGCGTGCCAGTCGAGCTTCCCGCCGTTTCCGGTGGGCATCCCGGCGGCGCGGGTCATCAGCCGCACCATCAGGGACGAGGGATGGATCATAAAGCGATTGAGCTCAAGGCCGTCGTAACCGGCGGCCTTGATTCTGTGTAAGGTTTCACGGGCCTGTGACTCGTTCCCGGTCACGGTGCCCAGCATGATCTGTTGTACGGCTTTTTTCATTTTTTGATCCCCTGCAGCACGCGGTTGAGTTGCTTGATGCTCTCCTCGTCCGCGCCGCCCTGCTTGAGAAGGCTCAGCATGGTCATACGTCCCATCATGCGCTGCAGCGCAGGATTGTCCTTCACCGCGTCGGCTACGTCGCCGCGTTCGGAAGCGCCTTTGGCCATCATCGCGTCCACGATCGCGCCGGCCTGCGGGTGAGAGCGGATCTCGCCCAGCGTATCCTGAATGGAGAAGCAGCTCGGGTCGATGTCGTCGGCGTCGAACCAGTTGGTGACGGAGGCGGCCGCCTTGTTGAAGATATAGCTTTCGTCCGGCTCGCTGACGCGGCGGATGCACATCACGTCGCTGCAGCCCTCCGCCTCGGCACGGATCATATGCTCGCCCAGCAGCGGGATACGGAAGCGAAACACCGTTCGGCCGCTCATGGTTCCGACCGGCGTATCGTCCACATAGAGCCTGACTTCAGCGCAATTGGAGTAGACTTTGATCTCGGTTTCTTCCTCACAACGGTTTACATAACGTTTACCACAGAGGTGGACGAAGGGCTCGCTTTTATTCCAGGCGGCCTTATAAAGATAGAAGGCGTCTTTGCGGAGGCTGCGGTCGAAGGTGACGAGACCCTTCTGGTTTTCTCCGTGCTTGCCGCCCTCGTCGCGCCCGTCGGCGGCGAAGTCGAAGAGGTTCCACACGTGGGTGGCCCAGAGCCAGGGGCGGGCCTCGATCATGCGCAGCATGTGCTCGTGGTACAGGGCCTGGTACTCCTCGGTGTAGTCGCCCTTTTCGGGACGGGAGGAGTGGAAGGCGGGATTCGCGTCCGCGCCGTATTCGGAAAAGCCGATCACACGGTCGGGGTATTTCTCGTGATACTCGTCGAAAAATTCGTCCGTCTGCTCCAGCTCTCCGAGGTACCAGCCAAAGTAAAGGTTATAGCTGTTGATGTCGGGGATTTCCAGGATGGGGCTGTCGATCTCCAGCATGAAGACGTCCGCCATGGTGGTCAGACGGGTCGGATCCATCCGATGGCAGAGCTCGTTGAGCAGCCGGTGGTTTTCCAGCAGATCCTCGTTCACGGCGCTGGCTGCGGTGATCTCGTTCGACAGGCCCCAGACAGCGATGCAGGGGTGGTTATAGCACTGAGTAACGAGCTCGCGCATCTGGGAGAGGGTATTCTCCCGGCCCTTCGGCATGTGCATCGTGATGTACGGGATCTCGGCCCAGACGACGATGCCGTTTTCGTCGCAGAGGTCGTAAAACTCCTGCGCGTGCTGATAGTGGGCCAGGCGCAGAGTGTTCGCGCCGAGCTCGCGGATGATGGCCATGTCGGCCTTGTGATCGTCAACAGAGAGGGCGTTGCCCCTGCCCTTGAGATCCTGGTGGCGGCTGACGCCGCGCAGGGGATAGCTGCGGCCGTTGAGGAAGAAGCCCTTTTCGGGGTCGCAGGCAAAGACGCGGCAGCCGAAGCGGGTGGAGACCTCGTCGCCGGAGGGCAGCTTCGCCGCGGCGGTGTAGAGGTAGGGATCCTTCAGTCCATCCCACAGGTGCACGTTTTCAATCGTAAACTCCGCCGAGCGCTCGACGGTCTTCGTTTCGCCGTTTACGGTAATATCCACAGAAGCGGCGTTGTGCCAGGTCTCCACGGTGACGGTCGCCGTTTTCTTTTCCAGATCGACGACCGGCGTGACCTTGATGCCGGGCGTGCCATCCTTGAGCAGCTCAAAATGCTCGGCGGGAACGGCGATCAGGTTCACATCGCGGTAGAGGCCGCCGTAGAAGGTGAAGTCCGCCTTCTGGGGATAGACCTGATCGCTCTCCTCATTGCTGACGGAGATCGCCAGGATGTTCTTCTCGCTCAGCCGGTCCGTCAGTTCTACGCGGAAGCAGGAGTAGCCGCCCTCATGGCGGGCAAGCTTCACGCCGTTGAACCAGACCTCGGCCGTCATCGCCGCGCCGTTCACTTCCAGAAACAGGCGCTCGCCCGCGGTCTCCTCCGCGCTCAGCTCCCGGACGTACCAGCAGCATCCGCGGTAATAGTCGTTGCCGCCGTCCTGGCCGTCTACGGCGTTCCAGGTGTGGGGCAGCGTGACCGCCTCGCCGCGTACTGCGTACGCGGCGGCGGTCTCAGCGGGGACGTCGGCTTTCAGAAAGCGCCATCCCTCGTTGAGGTTTGTGATCTTACGCATTTTTCGGATCTCCCTTATGCAGTTCTTCCTCAAAGAGCTCGGTCTGAGCCTCAGCCTTCTTGTCGGCGATGCGCTTCTGCACTTCGACCATTTCGGCCTTGCCGAGCCTGCACTTGCGCATGGCCAGCAGCGTGCAGATGAAGCCCAAGATTGCCAGCCCATAGCGCAGGAACATGGTCATCCAGAACACGCCGGAGGTCTGCTCATCGGTGGGCTGGGGCATGGTGGTGGTATAGCCGATCAGGGCCACGCAGCCGGTGGCGATGGCAGCGGAGAAGGAGGAGACGATCTTGTCCACCAGGCTGTAGGTACCGGAGACCACAGCGGGGATGTACTTTCCGCCGCGGTCCAGCTCATAGTCGATCAAGTCGGCCATGAAGCCGGTATTGGCTGTCGTAACGCCCATGGCAAAGCCGTTGACCGCAAAGGTCAGGACGATGAAGAGAATCTTGAAGATCAGCGAGGTGGAGATGGCCGTGGTGCCTACGGTGCTGCGGGTGATGATGAAGAAAACGATCATTGCGATATTGGCAAAAATGCTGTAACGGGTCCAGGCGACGATGGATTCCTTGTTGCCGTGCTTGCCGGCGTAGCGGGCGCCCAGAATGGCAAAGATGATCGAGGGGAACATGCCGATCATGCTGAGCGTCGTGGCCAGGCCCATATTGCCGATGAGAATGCCGTTGAGCATCGTGCTGACGATGGAGGCGGAGGAGGCCTGCTGGGCGATCTTGTCGGAGGAAGCGGAGATGATATAGCTCTGCAGGGGCTTGTTGTTCTTCAGCACGTCCCACATATCCTTGAATTTCAGACGCTCGCGCTTGCCGATGCCCTTGAAGTTTTCGGGCTTGTCATAGGCGGAGATGCCGATGCAGACCAAAACCACGCCGACAAAAGAAAGGCCGATGCAGACCCAGGTGACGACATTCAGGAACTCCTGATTGAAGCTGCCGCCGAAGGCGGGCATGAGCTTGGTATAGACAACGATGTTCAAAACCATGGGGGTGATGTAGTTGAGCGCTGTCTGCCAGACGCCCACGGTGGGGCGCTGCTTGGGATCGTTGGTGAGCAGAGCGGGCAGGGTCTGGGCGGTCATATTTACGATGGTATAGCCGATGACATAGAGCATGTAGCAGGCCAGGAACACGGGGATGCCGTGCCCTTTGCTGGACATGACATTGAACAGCAGCAGCACGCCGGCGCTCTGGATCAGCCAGCCAAGCACCATCAGCGGACGGACCTTGCCGAAGGGCGTATTGACGCGGTCGTACAGGAAGGCGAGCAGGGGGTCGGTGATGGCGTCAAAAATGCGGGTGAAGGTCAGCAGACCGCCGACCACCAGGGTCGCGATGCCGTAACCGATGCTGGCCGAATAGCTGGCCAGGCCGATGAGAAAGTACATTGCCATGCCGTTAAAGGCATTGAAGGCGATCAGAATGATCTGCCACAGTTTGGCGCGCCGATACTGCACGCCGTCGATCTCGCTCTGGGTCATTTTTTCCTTAGCCATGATGATGTCTCCTGTTCTTTTTATATTTTGTTCTTTTCCGGTTTTGCTTCCATCGTCATTGTACAAAAATACCGGGATATCCGTAAAGCCAATAATCCCGGCAAAGTTACAAAAATTCGGGAAAGTTCTTGCCCGGGCAAAAAAAGTGTGTTACAGTGAAAAACAGGAAAAACAAAGAAAGGGGAGCAAAGGCATGGAACGGAGCATGACGCAGGGAGAACAAAATCTGCTGATGCTGGAATCGGTCATCCCACGCGGGGAAAAGCTGTACGTCTGGTGCTTTGACGAAGCGGGAGAGCAGATCGCCACCTCCTGCCCGGAGGAAGACGAAGCGCTGCTGGCGCGCTCCTTCTCCGTGCTCGGCGCAAAGGAAAAGGCGCTGGCCTTCGCCCGGGACGCGAAGACGGCCGCACCATGTCTGATCGGCTCACCGATCGGGATGCAGTGGGCGGTGACCTTTGAGACCGAGCGGAAACGCAGCCTGATCTTTGTGATCGGCCCGGTCTTTTATGCCGCCCCTTCAGAGCGGCAGATGCGCGCCTCGCTTCGCCCGTTTACCGACAGTATCGAGAATGCCCGTTGGGGAAGCGAACTGATCGCCGCACTGCCGCGTCTGCCCGTGATCCCATACGTCGTGTTCAGCCGCTATGCGGTCATGGTGCACAACACGCTCACCGGCGAGCAGCTTGGCCCGGAGGCACTCGGCTCCGTGTCTCCCGTCTCGGAGATCAGCGCGACGGCTGCCGGACCGCGTGACCGCGAAAATGTCTGGCTGGCTGAGCGCGGCCTGCTGCAGGTGGTGCGCAACGGCGATATCAACTACCACAATGTGATCCAGCGCAGCGTCCAGCTCAGTCCCGGCGTGCCGGTACAGGGCGCCGATCCGCTGCGGCAGGTAAAGACCAGCATCGTTGTCTTTACCACCCTGGTAAGCCGTGCCGCGATGGAGGGCGGACTCTCGCCCGAGATCGCCTATCCGCTGGGCGACTCGTATCTGCAGTCCGTGGAGGACTGCCGTGATTCCGGCGAGCTCGGCGCTCTGGCCAATGCGATGTACCACGATTTCATCTATCGCGTGCACCACCTGCGCAGCAATCCCAACTATTCGCACGCCATCCAGAAGTGCTGCGACTATATCGAGCTGAGCCTTGACCGCAGGATCCGCGTGGCCGATCTCGCTTCGCTGGTAGGCTATACCGAGTATTATCTGACGGAGAAGTTCAAAAAGGAGACCGGGATGCCGGTCAGCCGATACATCCGCTTTGCCAAGGTCGAGCGGGCGAAGGTGCTGCTTGAGTCAACGCAGATGAGCGTGAAGGAGATCGCGGAGCAGCTTGCCTTCAACACGGTCAACTATTTCATCCAGAGCTTCCGCGACACGGCGGGCTATACTCCCGCGCAGTACCGGAAACGCTTTCAAAAGAACTGAGCGCTCCGCGCCGCAGATTCAGAAAACAGAAAGCCGGCGGAACCAAACGGTTCCGCCGGCTTTGCATGTTTTCCGGGGATGCGCTCAGTCGAGATAGCCCTCGCGGCCCTTGACGCCGAAGCGCTGCTCGAGCTGGTGCATCATGTCGTCGGTGATGGTGTTGACGCGCGGCAGGTGGGCGATCTTCATATAGATCTCGGCGGCCTTTTCCGCGGTCTCGATGAGGCCGAAGGTCTCGTCCAGATCCTTGCCCGCGCCGTAGATGCCGTGCAGACTCCACACGACCAGACGGGCGGTGCGCATCTTCTCGGCGGTCGCCTCGCCGATCTCATTGGTGCCGCAGAGCATCCAGGGCAGCACGTTCACGCCGTCCGGGAAGACCACGATGCACTCGGTGCACATCTGCCAGAGGGTGCGGGTAAACTCCCGCTCGTCCAGGGTGTGAACATAGGTCATGGCCAGGAGATTTGCCGGGTGGCAGTGCATGACCACGCGGTTCATCGGGTCGACCTTGAGGCGGGCCACATGGCTCATCATATGGGCGGGGAATTCGCTGGTGAACTTGCCGCCGTCGGAGTAGCCCCAGAGGAGCTCCGCCGTCTCGCCGCCGTCGGTCAGGCGCACAAGACCGAGGTTCACGTCGGGCGCGTACTGCACGTTCTTGAAATACTTGCCGGTGCCGGTGACGAGGAAGTACTTTCCGTCCAGCTCCGGCGCGGAAAAGCCGGTGGGGATCGTGCGCAGGACCTTTTCGGTGTCCAGATATTCCTTCACCTGGCATTCGTCCAGCAGCAGGCTGATGTTGCCGCCGTTGCGCTCGTCCCAGCCGTGGGCGTACATGTTGGTTGTAGTGCGGATCATCTCCACCATAAAGGGAGCGGTCAGAATGTCTTTCATATTCTATCTCCTTTCCTATTCGGCCCCCTTGCCTAAAGGGGGCTGTTAGCTGTCAGGCTGACTGGGGGATATTCCTTACCTCGTGATGATATCCACGGGGACGTTGAAGATCTTGGCGACCTTCAGGATCGTGTCGATGTGGCGGCCGGAGGCGGCGGCCATGTGATGGGTGGGGCCTGCCTCGCTCCAGCGGTTGCAGAAGTCCCGCGCGCCGCAGGTGAAGCGGGTGCGCATGTTGGTGTCGCCAAAGGTGAAGATGGGGCCGGGCTCGTTCACGCCCTCAGCCACCACGAACTTGAAGTGGCCGTCACGGTCCTGGGTAATGCCGAGGTAGGTCACAGGGCCCTCGGCGGGATAGAACTGGGTCAGGTACCCGCCGCCGGTTTTGCCGTGGAAGACGGGGACAATCTTCATGGTAGGCTTCTTGGCCTTGGAGATATCCGCGTCGCCGGAGCCGGAGTGGCCGATGATGCAGATGTCCTCATCAAAGTCGATGGAGTACATCTCGCTCAGCTGACCCATGCCGGAGATGGTCTTGAGAATGCTCATCGCCATAGCAACCTTGATATCGCCCTCTACGGCGCAGGCGGTGCCCTGCTTGATGAGCATGGAGAAAGCGGGGATCAGCATGCTGTCCAGCTTGCCGGCCACGCCCTGGGCAAAGCCGTCATAATGGCTGGCCACAAAGCCCAGCTGCTCGTCTTTGACCCACTGCTCGAAGGCGACCACGTACTTGGCCATATCCCAGACCTTTTCGACCGTGCCGCCGCCCTCGATATCGAAGGTGTTCAGGATATCCTGCGCTTTGGCGCGGATGGCGTCCTCGTCGGTGATATCGTCTGCAATGGCCCACATCTTCTCCCAGTCAAACTGCTTGGTGTAGAGCCACATGCGGTGGTAGAGGTTGGTCTCGTCGATGTACAGGTCCATCATGCCGGGATAAGGCCGGCCGATCTGGGCCAGGTTCGTGTCACGGAAGCGGCGGCGCACCTGTGCGGCACGGCACCAGTCGGCGAGCTCCGCGTCAACGGCGGGGTCTCCCCCCTCGACGACGCCGGTGATGACGGCGTGACGCTTGCCGGCGCGCTCAAGATCCGCCACCATTTCGCCCACGGCGCCGCAGGCATAGAGCGTGCCGAGCCAGGTTGCCGTATCGGTGTTGGCATAATCCGGCGCTTTCTTCTTCTGGAGGTTCACCAGCACGACCGGCACGTCCAGATCCCGCACGGCGGGGAGCATGTTATAGCTGGTGGCATAGGTCAGCAGCTGCAGGATGACAAGGTCGACATCCGCGGCGCGGAACTTGTCACCTGCCGCCATAGCGAGCTCCTTGGTGGTGACGATGCCGCCGTCGATGAGTTCGACAGAGTCGGGGATGCGCGTTTTGAAATCCGCATACTGGGCCTCAAACTCGGGCACCAGGCTCGGGAACTGGGGCAGATACGCCCCCAGGGCGATGGCGAATACGCCGACGCGTGCTTTGGTTTCAACTAACATATTGCGCCTCCATTTTAAGTGAGATTCAAAATCTTTGATTTTGTCAATCGAACTTATGCGTTAGCTGTATTTTCAAGTTTCCGATGGCCGTGGCCTCGATGGGCAGAGCGACGACCTTTTTGCCGCTGGCTTTTTCGGTCAGCTCGTTCAGAAAAGCGTTCTTCGCGCCTCCGCCCACGATGTAGATGCGGTCATACTGCCTGCCGGTGTTTTGCTGCAGCTCCAGGATGGCGTCCCTGTAGCAGAGCGCGAGACTCCGATAGGCGCAGCGGAAGTAGTCACCCACGGTCTGGGGCTGTGTGCGCAGCGCACGATCGAAAGCGGCCTTCATGCTCTCCGGCGCGAGGAAGGCGGAGGCGTTGGCGTCGACCGTCTCCTCAAAACGGCTGGCCTCGGCTTCGGCGACGATCTCACCGAAGGGCTTGCCGGGGCAGAGCTCATCCCGCAGGCGGTTGACGAGCCACATGCCCATGATGTTTTTCTGATAGCGGTTGTAGCCCACGCCGCCCTCGTTGGACCAGTTGGCCAGCTCGCTGGCGGCGTTGGTGATGGGCTTGGGGGTCTTCACACCCAGCAGACTCCAGGTGCCGGAGGAGATATAGGGCGCGTCTTCTTCCATGGGGATGCCCTCGACGGCCGAGCCGGTATCGTGGGTCGCGCAGAGGACGACCTTGATGCCCTCATACTCGCCGATCACCGTGCCGGGCTGCTGCAGCGGATGGAACAGATGCTCCGGCAGGCCGAGCGCCTTGATAATGGCGGGATCGTATTCGCCGGTCTCGGCGGAGACCATGCCGCCGGTGGTGGCGTTGGTGTACTCGTGGGCCTTGACGCCGCAGAGCTTCCAGAGCAGATACTCCGGCATCATCAGAAAGTCCGTCACGCCGTCCAGCCGGCCGGACTGCTTGTCCGCATAGAGCTGGTAAATGGTGTTGAAGGGCTGGAACTGGATGCCGGTCTGCCGATACAGGCGGGTAAAGCTGATCTTCTCGTGCACCTGCGGGATATAGACCTCCGTCCTCTTATCCCGGTAGGCGTAGCAGGGGAGGAACTCCTCGTCGCCCCGGAGCAGCACATAGTCCACGCCCCAGGTGTCGACGGACAGGCTCTCGATCGTCCCGAAGCGCTCCCGCGCTTTTCCGATGCCGGCCTTCACATGAGCGGTCAGCGCTTGGATATCCCAGGTCAGATGGCCGTCCCGCTCCGTCACCCCGTTGGGGAAGCGGTAGACCTCCTCGGTTTTCAGTTTTCCGTCTTCCGACCAGCCTACGATGTGGCGGCCGGAGGAGGCGCCGATGTCGATGGCAAGATAGCGTTTCAAAGCGATCGCCCTCCCTTCCTGTATACCAATATACAGAAAGAGAGGGCAATTTTGCAGGTCTTGACTTTTCCAAAAAAGTGTCCTTATTTGCTGAGCCTGTAGCGCCGGGGGGACAGGCCGAAGCGCGCGGCAAACAGGCGGTGGAAGTAACTGAGGTTTTCATAGCCGACGGCGTTTGCGATCTCGTCCACGTTTTTGCCCGTGTTTCGCAGCAGCCAGGCCGCCTGGCTCAGACGTTTTTCCTGCAGCAGCTCCGTGTAGTTTTTCCCGGTTTTCTGCCGGATCAGGCGGGAGAGAGAGGGCAGCTCGTAGTGGAGCCTCTCCGCGATCTCCGTGAGGCTCCCGTCCCGATAGTGCTCCTCAATATAGCGCAGGACGGAGATGAGCGCGTTCTGCTCCTGGGTCTCAAACTGCAGGGCCTCCGTGTGGTTCATCAGCTGCGTGAACAGCAGGCCCATCGTCATTTGCAGGATACCGCGCTTGTTGGGCGTCTCCTCCATCAGGGTATAGAGCAGGTTTTCGATCAGGTTCTGGATCGGCAGGATGTCCGCCACATGAAACAGCAGATAGCCCGCCTCGGTCTCCCCGGTCAGGCAGCTGACCACAAAGCGGCGCAGCGGGGTCTCCTCCTCGCCGAGGAAGGGCAGCGTGCCGGAAAAGAACGCGGGCCGCACGATGAAGTTGACCGCGACGTCGGTTTCGCCCGCCGGATCGATGGCATGCCGCGCGTTCTGACCCAGCATCAGCAGTTCACCTTTTCGAAGGGTGATGGCTGTGCCGTTGACGGTATGGCGCGTCTGGCCCGCGCACATGTAGACCATCTCCACATAGTCGTGGCTGTGCTCCGGGAAGGCGATAAAGCGGGTGTGCGGGCGGATGGCAATGAGCTTGCCCTTTTCCAGCAGCTTTTCGCCGCTGATCACGTCCCGGCTGCCGTCCATGTACAGGCTGCGGTCGATATGGCTGCGCCCGTCCAGGATCTCCTGCTCTTCCTGCGTCACCCGGGATAGCCTGCGGATAATACTCGGGTCCATACGCAGCGCCAGGCCTCAGGCCCAGGGGTTCTCCGTGGGGTAGGGGAGGCTCTTCGGCTGGTTCCAGCCGATGTCGCCGACACCCAGGAACTTGAAGACCTCAAACAGCGCCTTGCCGTGATGGCCGAAGGCCACCGCGCCGTGATGCGGAAAGCGCTTCTGGATCAGCACATGGCGGTAGAAGCGGCCCATCTCATGGATGGCGAACACGCCGATGCCGCCGAAGCTGGTGGTTGCCACGGGCAGCACCTCGCCCTCGGCAATGTAGGAGCGGAGCACGCCCTCGCTGTCGCACTGGAGGCGGAAGAAGGTAATCTCGCCGGGGGCAATGTCGCCCTCGAGCGTGCCGCGGGTGAAGTCGGGATCGCTGCCTTCCGGCTCGAGCAGGCGGTGCTGGATGAGCTGGTACTTGACGGCGCGGTCTGCGCACATCTTGCAGCTGGGCGTGTTGCCGCAGTGGAAGCCCATAAAGGTATCCGTCAGGCTGTAATCGAATTTGCCCTTGATCTGCTCCTCCCACATGGAGGCGGGCACGGAGTTGTTGATATCGAGGATCGTGACCGCGTCGCCGGAAACGCAGGCGCCGATGTACTCGCTGAGCGCGCCGTAGATATCGACCTCGCAGCTGACGGGGATGCCGCGGGCGGCGAGACGGGAGTTGACGAAGCAGGGCTCAAAGCCGAACTGCTCCGGGAAAGCGGGCCAGCACTTGTCCGCAAAGGCAACATACTTGCGCGCACCCTTGTGCTCCTCCGCCCAGTCCAGCAGCGTCAGTTCAAACTGCGCCATGCGCTCGAGCAGATCGGGGAAGTACTTGCCCTCGCCCATCTCGGCGGCCATGTCGGCGCAGACCTCCGGGATGCGCTTGTCGCCGGCGTGCGCCTTGTAGGATACCAGCAGATCGAGCTCGGAGTTTTCTTCAATTTCCACGCCCAGCTCATACAGGCCCTTGATCGGCGCGTTGCAGGCGAAGAAGTCCTGCGGGCGCGGCCCGAAGGTGATGATCTTCAGGTTCTGCACGCCGATCACCGCGCGGGCGATGGGGTAGAAGTCCTTGATCATGCGGCCGATGTCCTGCGCGGTGCCGACGGGATATTCGGGGATGTAGCCTCTGAGATGGCGCATGCCGAGGTTATACGAGCAGTTGAGCATGCCGCAGTAGGCGTCGCCGCGGCCGTTGATGAGGTCGCCATCGCCCTCGGCGGCCGCCACGAACATGCAGGGGCCGTCGAAATACTTGGCGATCAGGGTCTCCGGCGTCTCGGGACCGAAGTTGCCGAGGAACACGACCAGCGCGTTGCAGCCGGCGGCTTTCACGTCTTCGACAGCCTTGAGCATGTCTTTTTCGTTTTCCACCGTGACGGGGCACTCATAGATGTTGCCGCCGCAGGTTTTGACGATGGCCTCGCGGCGCGCGATGGACAGGCCGATGGGGAAGCAGTCGCGGGAGACCGCGATCAGGCCGAGCTTGACTTCGGGGATGTTCTGCATTTATTTGACCTCCTGAAACAGTTTTTTCATGGCGGGGTAGATTTTCCGGAATTTCTGATACCGCTCTTCATAGCGGGCAGCGAGCGCGGGATCGGGTTCGACCGTCTCCCGCACACGGACGAGCTTCTCTGCGCAGGCGGCCACGCTGCCGTAGGCGCCGCAGCCGACCATGGCGAGCATCGCGCCGCCGTAGCCGGGCCCTTCCTCCGTCTGAGGCAGATCCAGGCGGATATTCAGAACGCCCGCGAGGATCCTGCGCCACAGCGGGCTCTTTGCGCCGCCGCCGCAGAGCATCGAGTGCGTCAGCTTGATGCCGAGGCTTTTCGCCACCTCGAAGGAGTCGCGGATGGCGAAGGCCACGCCCTCCAGTACCGCCTGCGTGAGATCGGAGCGGGACGTGTCCATCGACATGCCGATGAAGCAGGCGCGCGCGTCGGTGTCGTTGATGGGGCTGCGCTCGCCCATCAGATAGGGCAGGAAGAAGACCCGGCTGCGGCCCAGACGCTCGTCTGTGATCTCCGCCTGCTCGGCGGCATAGTCCGCCGTCTTCAGGATCTCTTCGCAGAACCATTTGTTGCAGCTGGCCGCCGAGAGCATGCAGCCCATCAGATGGTAGCCGCCGTCCGCGTGGGCAAAGGCGTGCAGCGCGTTGTTGGGATCGACGCCGAAGCGCTCCGAGGAAATGAAGATCGTGCCGCTGGTGCCGAGGGAGATGTTGCAGCCGCCCTCGCCGACGACGCCCGTGCCCACGGCCGCGGCGGCGTTGTCGCCCGCGCCGGCCACGACCCGGCAGTCGCGCGGCAGGCCCAGCGCGCCGGAGACAAAGCCGCGCAGCGTGCCGATGACCTCATAGCTCTCAAAGAGCTTCGGCATCTGCGCCTCGGTCACACCGCAGATTGCCAGCATCTCCTCCGACCAGCGTCTGTGCTCCACGTCCAGCAGCAGCATGCCGCTGGCGTCGGAATAGTCGCAGGCGTGTACGCCGGTCAGGCGGTAATTGATGTAGTCCTTCGGCAGCATGATCTTTTTGATACGCGCAAAGTTCTCCGGCTCGTGCTTTTTCAGCCACAGCAGCTTCGGCGCGGTGAAACCGGCAAAGGCGATATTGGCGGTCAGCTTCGAGAGCTTTTCCTTGCCGACGGCCGTGTTGAGCCATTCCGTCTCCTCGGCGGTCCGTCCGTCGTTCCAGAGAATGGCGGGACGGATGACCGCGTCGTTCTCATCCAGCGCGACGAGCCCGTGCATCTGCCCGCCGCAGCCGATGCCGCGGATCTCCGACTTGTCCACATGCTCGGTCAGCTGCAGGATGCCGTGCTGCACGGCCTTCCACCAGTCCGCCGGATCCTGCTCCGACCAGCCGGGCTGCGGAAAACGCAGCGGATACTCCTTCGTGACCGTTTTGAGGATCCGGCCGCTTTCATCCACCAGCAGCAGCTTGACCGCCGATGTGCCAAGATCGATTCCAATATAGAGATTGATCTCATCCACCCCCATCATAGACATTTTTATTAATTATAGCTCCTGCCTTCCCTGAAATCCATGATAATTTTTGCTTTTTTATTAGACAATCTTGATATGCGCTTCATTTCGGCAAGCTGAACATTTTTTCTGCTCCGCTTTTGTGAGAAATAACAAAGCTCCGGCCGGATCCCTCAGTCCGACCGGAGCCTTGCGAGCAGAGCTTTGCTCTGTTCTCTTGTATAGAAACGCTCCAGCGAGTGGAGGCTGCGGCGGACGGGCGCTTCCTGATCGCCGGCGGCCTTCCGACTGTATTCTTCCGGCGTCAGGCCGCTCTGCTCCTTGAATGCGGCGGAGAAATAGCGGTAATCCGAAAAGCCGGACTCCTCACAGACGTCCAGCATCCGCATCCCGCCGCCGTCGATCAGCCGGCAGGCGCTGTGATAGCGCACGGAATTGACGTAGGCCTGGAAGGTCTGGTTCATCGCTGCCTTGATAAAGCGAGAGAGATAGCTGGTAGAGCAGCCCTCCGCCGCGGCAAAATCCGACAGCCTGATCTTGTGCATGTAGTTTTCGTCAACAAAACGGATAAAGCGTTCCAGCCGGGCGTTTCGCTGATCGGACTGGCTGCGCTCCTCGTCGGTCATCGTGCGGCAGGGCACGGCCGTCAGCAGTAGATGCAGCAAGCTGCCGCAAAGGCCGACGCAGCTCAGCTCATAGAAGGCCGGGCGATCCAGATAATCCGCCGTTATCTGCCGCAGAAGCTGCCGCGTCTGCCTGGCCTGCTCCTCGCTGAGACTGGGATTCAGGTGGGAATCCTCCAGCACCGTCCGGCCGAGGATCGGAGCAGCGTCGGCAAAGAGCTGCGGAGCGATCTGCAGGCACAGGAAGGTGGGCGTATCTCCGATCCGCCGGAATTCATGCACCTGCCCGGGGTGAAACAGGAACAGATCGCCGGCGCTGCCCTCGCAGACGGAGGCGCCGTAATGGACGGACAGCGTCCCGTCCGTGACCCAGATCAGCTCCCACTCGGGATGGACGTGCGGTGTGCGGTATTCGACGGTATCGAAAAACAGGCTCAGGCCTTCGATCTGCCGATGCTGAATGATTTCAAGCTCTCTCATTGTTCGCGCCTCCCTGCCCATTGTAGCACGAAGGAGCCTGTCCGGGCAATCCATATATCGACTGAAATTGAAGACACAGGTCTACCTTTCGAGAGCTCAGCGGGATTGAACCTGTCCGCAGCAACGAAAAAACACCAAACAAAAGTCCGGTGTTTTCCGTTGGTGGAGATAAGCGGGATCGAATCCCCTCCGGGGACTAGGCGACGTTCCGCCGCCGTCGCCGCATTCTGATTGTAATGCAAGAGGCCGGCGGTGTACAAACCTGCCGGTTTCACCAAATGAAAAAGGCAGCCTTTCGGCTGCCTCGTTCATTTGGTGGAGATAAGCGGGATCGAACCGCTGACCTTTCCGGCGGTAAACGCCGGAAAGCCCGCCGGAGGCGGGTTCTGATTGAAATGCAAGAGGTCAGCGGTGTACGAACTGCCCATTTCACCAAACAAAAAACCGAGGACAAAAGTCCTCGGTTTTTGCTTGGTGGAGATAAGCGGGATCGAACCGCTGACCTTTCCGGCGGTAAACGCCGGAAAGCCGCCGAAGGCGGATTTGATTGAAATGCAAGAGGCCAGCGGTGTACGAACTGTCTATCTCACCAAAAAGAAAACAGCCACCTTTCGGTGACTGTTTCTTTTGGTGGAGATAAGCGGGATCGAACCGCTGACCTCTTGAATGCCATTCAAGCGCTCTCCCAGCTGAGCTATACCCCCATGCGCAAGGAGTATATTAGCAGAGGCAACCGGAAAAGTCAAGAAGAATTTTTCCCTTTTTGCAAACTTTTTCTTTGCCTGTGCCGGCACAGAGAAAAAGGCTCTTGCGGCAGGGGAGAGGATGAATTATAATGAAGAATCAGGAAATACATCAAAGCTTTCTATATTTCTTTTTTCAGGAGGAACATTTATGCACTGCACAAGAAAAGTCCGCGAGGATCTGATCTGGGTCGGCGCTGACGACCGCAGGCTTGCCTGCTTTGAGGGCGTGTACGGCGTGCCCGAGGGCGTGTCCTACAACTCCTATCTGCTGCTGGATGAGAAAACCGTGCTGTTTGACACGGTGGACAAGGCCGTGTACAGCGTATTTTTGGAAAACGTCGCCTATGCGCTGGGCGGACGTCCGCTCGACTATCTGGTCATCCACCACATGGAGCCCGACCACGCCGCCACGCTCGAGCTGCTGGTTGCGCGTTATCCGGAAGCGAAGATCGTCTGCAATGACAAGATCAAGACCATGCTGGCGCAGTTCTTCCCGCTCGATCTGAACGAGCGCATCGTTCTGGTCAAGGAAGGGGACAGCCTGGAGACCGGCCGCCACAAGCTCAGCTTCGTCATGGCACCGATGGTGCACTGGCCCGAGGTCATGATGAGCTACGACAGCACCGATAAGATCCTCTTCACGGCCGACGCTTTCGGGACCTTCGGCGCGCTCAACGGCCGCCTCTTTGCTGACGAGACCGATTTCTTCGGCGAGCATCTGGACGAGGCGCGCCGCTACTATACCAATATCGTCGGCAAGTACGGCCCGCAGGTGCAGGCGGTGCTGAAAAAGGCCGCCGCGCTCGATATCGCGTACGTCTGCCCGCTGCACGGCTTCGTCTGGCGCAGCCGCTTCGGCGAGTTCCTTGAAAAGTATCTGCTCTGGTCGAGCTATACCCCGGAGGAAAAGAGCGTGCTGATCGCCTATGCCTCCGTCTACGGCCACACCGAGAACGCGGCCAACATCCTCGCTGTCAAGCTGGCCGAGCGCGGCGTGAAGGTGCGCATGCACGACACATCCGTCATCCCGGCCAGCTACATCCTCTCCGACGCTTTCCGCTGCAGCCGCCTGGTCTTTGCCGCTACGACCTACAACAACGGCGTCTTTGTGACGATGGAAAACCTTCTGCACGACATCGCCGCCCACAACCTGCAGAACCGCAAGATCGCCCTGATCGAAAACGGCAGCTGGGCGCCCACAAGCGGCAAGGCGATGCGCGAGATCCTCGGCGGCCTGAAGAACATAGAGATCCTCGACAGCCAGATTACGCTTAAATCCGCCCTGACCGAAGGACAGCTTGCGCAGCTTGACGCCCTGGCCGACATGCTTGCCGCCGATCTGTAAGAGAAGCTCCGGCAGGGGGAGTTCGCCCCTGCAGGGCAGTGCGTTCAAATTTTATCAAACGGAAAAAAGGATTGACGAAATCACCGTAAGTCGATATAATATCAGTGGCAATTATCAGCAATTATCACCAAATATCAACGCAGGAGGGAAAGAATTTCCATGAAGAAAATTAAGAAGGCACTGGTTCTGGCCTGCCTGGGATGCCTTGGCTATTGCATCGCCAAGCTGCTCCGGACAGAAGCTGCACAGGACAAGCTGTTCGAGATCCTCGGTGAGGACAAATACCTCAAGATCCTCGATACGGTCAACCTCGTCGGCGATCTCCTGAGCTGGCCTGTCAACTTCGTGAAGGCACTGCTTCCTTGACGCACCGCAAAAAAGAAATCAACATTTGGTAAAGGGGTTACATTATGAATCAGAAGTATGAAGCTCTATTTACTCCGTTCAAAATCGGGGAAGTAGAAATCCCGAATCGCATCGTGCAGTGCTCCATGGGCGGCACCACGCTGTTCGGCTGGCTGGAGCCCTCTCACTTCGACGAAGAAGCCGCATATTTCCTGCTCCAGAGAGCCAAGGACGGCGTCGGCCTGGTCCTGCCCGGCATGCAGGTCATCCGTGACACCATGGGCCGCAAGTGGCTGGATTCCAACCGCCAGATGTACCGCGTCCTCAAGCCCTACATGGACGAGTACCACAAGACCGGCAGCAAGCTCTTCATTCAGCTGGCCGGCGGCTTCGGCCGTTCGATGGCCGTCACGCCCTGGATGGCCGCACTGGGCCGCAACAACCTGCTCAACAAGCTGGCCAGCCCCGTCGTCGACGTGCAGTACGCCTGCGCCTCCGCTTCCGCCACCCCGAACCGCTGGGCCGACAACCTGACCTCCCGTCCCTTCACCGTCGAAGAGATCCAGGAGATGGTCTGGCACTTCGGCGCCACCGCCAAGAAGCTGCGCGAGGCCGGTGTCGACGGCGTTGAGATCCACGCCGTGCACGAAGGCTACAACCTCGACCAGTTCGCCATTGCCAACATGAACTTCCGTACCGACCAGTACGGCGGCTCGCTGGAGAACCGTCTCCGCTTTGCCACCGAGATCGTCCAGGAGATCCACAAGCAGGCCGGCGACGACTTCCCCGTCTCCCTGCGTTACTCCGTCCGCTCCTGCACCAAGGGCTGGCGCAAGGGCGCCATGCCTTACGAGAAATTCGAGGAGTTCGGCCGCGACATGCCCGAGTCCGAGAAGGCCGTCAAGATCCTGCAGGATGCCGGCTATGCCTTCCTCAACTGCGACAACGGTACTTACGACGCCTGGTACTGGGCTCATCCGCCACAGTACATGCCCGACAACTGCAACCTGGCTGACGTCGAGCACATCCGTCAGTTCATCGATATCCCCGTCGCCTGCGCCGGCCGCATGGATCCGGTCAAGGCCGCCGAGGAGATCGCCGCCGGCCGTCTGGACGCCGTGGCCATCGCCCGCCAGAACCTGGTCGACGAAAACTGGGTCACCAAGATCAAGACCGGCCACGAGGACGAGATCCGTCCCTGCATCCGCTGCCACAACGGCTGCTTCAACTTCTCCAAGTTCGAGGGCACCGAGAACCTGCAGTCTCTGGGCGACTCCCTGCACCTGGGCCGCTGCGCGCTCAACCCGCCCACGATGCAGCACAACCGCTACAAGATCGTTCCCACCAAGAACCCGAAGAAGGTCGCCATCATCGGCGGCGGCATCGGCGGCATGGAGTGCGCGCTCGTTCTGAAGCGCCGCGGCCACAACCCCGTTATCTTCGAGAAGGAAGATCAGCTCGGCGGCCTGTTCCTCACGGCCTCCGCCATGACCTTCAAGGAGAACGACAAGCAGCTCATCGAGTGGTACAAGAATGAAATCAAGAAGGCCGGCGTTGAAGTCCGCTTCAATACCGAGGTCAACGACCTGGGCACCATCCGCCGCGGCTTCGACGAGATCATCGTCTGCACCGGCTCCGTCCCCAGAACGATGCCTCAGATCAAGGGCTTCGAGAAGACCCGCACCTTCCGCGAGCTGCTCCGCGAAAAGAAGGTCGAGGGCGACAAGATCGTCTTCCTCGGCGGCGGCCAGTCCTCCTGCGAGGCGGCCTATGACCTGGTCCTCGCCGGCAAGCACCCGACCATCGTCGAGTACGGCAACGACCTGGTGGCCGCTCAGGCGACCTGCCTGGCCAACACCTCCTTCCTGCGCGACGCGATGGAGTACCACAAGGTTCCCGTGTACCTGCACAGCACCATCACCGAGATCGGCGACGGCTACTGCGTCATCAAGACCCCGGACAAGACCTTCAAGGTCGAGTGCGACGCCGTCATCAACGGCATCGGCTTCGTGCCCGCCCCCGTGGGCGAGAAGGCCCCGCATGTCCACCGTGTCGGCGACTGCGTTGCCATCGGCAACCTGCGCACCGTCATCTGGCGTGCCTGGGACGTCTGCATGAGAATCTAGTCCCCAACCAAAGACCCGAAAGGATGCGCCGCGAGGCGCATCCTTTTTTAGAAAGGGCAGAACCATGAACAATAACAAAGACAGCAGGAATTCTTCCGGGCTCGCGCTCGGTCTCTGCCTGGGCGTGAGCCTCGGGACGGCGATCGGCGCGGCTACGGACAATATGGGCCTCTGGATGGCCCTGGGCCCCGCCTTCGGCCTGCTCTTCGGCCTGGTGATCGGTCACCGAAACGCCTCCGGCGAAGAGAAGAACGGGGAAGAGGACGACGATATGACCGACAAAGAGAATAAGGAAGAATAAAAAGGGGAGTATCCGATGATCAGACGCAGTGAAGATAAGATCGTGGAATCCAAAAAACTGTTCGGCGGCCAGGGCGAGGCAGAGATGCACAAGATCCTCAACGGCGCGCCGGAGATGTACAACAAGGGCCGGGTGTTCAATCACCTGGTGCTGCATCCCGGCTGCGAGGTCGGCTGGCACGTGCACCAGGGGGACGGGGAGACCTATTACATCCTCAAGGGGCACGGGACATACAATGATAACGGGACAGTCGTCGAGGTCGGTCCGGGCGATGTGACCTTTACCGACAGCGGGGAAGGGCACGCCCTTCTCAACAGCGGCGAGGAGGATCTCGAGGCTATCGCGCTGATCCTGTACTGCTGAATCAAGATAACGATCATCGGCTTTCGCTTTGTCGAAAGCCGATGAACTTTTTTTGTGGAAAATGTGAGATTGACAGAATAATAACGGGATTGTCAGAAACTTATCTAGGGAAAATGACGAAAACCGCCGTCAAATCGGTAGACAATGGCGATCGTTTTGTGCTATGATACAGGGGTCATTAAATGCGAGGTGAAGTGTATGACCCATACTTTCAAGGGCGGCGTTCATCCCAATTACATGAAGGCACCGGAGATCCCGATGACCGTCATGACCCCGCCGCCTCAGGTAGTCATCCCTATGATCCAGCACATCGGTGCGCCCAACAAGCCTCTCGTGCAGAAGGGCGACTATGTCACGATGGGGCAGAAGATCGGCGAGAGCCCGGCTCCTGTCTCCGCGCCTGTCCACGCCTCCGTCTCCGGCAAGGTCGTGGCGGTCGAGCCCCGGCCTCATCCTCTGGGCGACATGATCCTGTCGGTCGTCATCGAAAACGACTACAAGGACACGCCCTGCACCGATCTGGCTCCGCTTACGGAGGAGCAGCTGAAGGACTCCGACGCGATCCTGGAGCGCATCCGTGAGGCCGGCGTTGTCGGCATGGGCGGCGCGATGTTCCCGACCGCCTTCAAGATCCGCGGCGGCATCGGCAAGGTCGACAAGCTCATTATCAACGGCGCCGAGTGCGAGCCCTACCTCAACGGCGACCATCTGACGATGCTCAATTACCCCGAGCAGCTGCTCAAAGGCATCGAGCTTGTGCGCATTGCTAGCTGCCTGGACAAGTGCTACTACGGCATCGAGAAGAACAAGCAGGACGCCATCGACCTGCTCAATTCTCTCCATCCCGAAAAGTACGGCATCGAGATCGTCCCCGAGGAGATCAAATACCCCCAGGGCGCCGAGAAAATGCAGGTCAAGGCGGTCACCGGCCGCGAGGTCAAGCCCGGCGGCATCCCCTCGGGCGTCGGCGCCAATGTGGTCAGCACCCGCACCTGCTACGCGATCTACCAGGCCTGCTATGAGGGCAAGCCCGTGATCGAGCGTATCGTCACCGTCGCCGGCAGCGCGATGAAGGCGCCGACGAACATCCTGACCCGTGTGGGCACGCCCTTTGAATACATCGCCGAGCAGTGCGGCGGCTTCGTGAAGACGCCGCGCAAGATCGTGCTCGGCGGCCCGATGATGGGCATCTGCGCCACCAGCCTCGAGGCGCCCAACATCAAGGGCACCGCCGGCGTCCTCTTCTTCACCGAGGAGGAAGACCGCCACGAGGACGAGCCGACCTGCATCCGCTGCGGCAAGTGCATCACCGTCTGCCCGATGAACCTCGAGCCGGTGTTCATGTACATGTACTACAGCAAGGGCGACTTTGAAAACATGGCGAAATACCATATTACCGACTGCTTCGAATGCGGCAGCTGCGCGTTCAACTGCCCGGCCCGCATGCCTCTGACCCACGCCTTCAAGACGGCCAAGCTGATGTTCCAGGCCAAGGCCGCGAAGGAGAAGGCCAAGGCTGAAGCGGAAGCTGCCAGAAAGGAGGTCAAGGTCTGATGGCTGTCAATCAGAAAGAACGCATCGTCTTTGACGTTGCCTATCAGCCCCAGGTGCGTACGGACGTCAATACCGGCCGCCTGATGGGCCGCGTGATTTGCGCGCTGCTGCCGGCCGTGGCCGTCTCCGTTTGGCAGTTCGGCCTGCAGGCCCTGCTGCTGATCGCCGTTTCCGTCGCCTCCGCGGTCTTCTTCGAGTGGGCATACCGCAAGCTCCTGAAGAAATCCGCCACGATCGGCGACTGCTCCGCCGCCGTGACCGGCCTGCTGCTGGCCATGACCATGCCGCCCACGGCGCCTCTGTGGCTGCCGGTGATCGGTACCTTCTTCGGCATCGTTGTCGTCAAGCAGCTCTACGGCGGCATCGGCAAGAACTTCCTCAACCCCGCCCTCGCGGCCCGCGCCTTCCTGCTGGCCTCCTATGCGATGGCGCTCGGGCAGTTCGCCTTGCCCCGCTCCCTGCAGGGCGTGGTGGACGGCATCTCCGCCGCCACTCCGCTCAGCTATCTCTACAGCGGCGAGCCCATGCCCGCCTACTACACGCTGCGCTCCATGATGCTGGGCATGCGTCCCGGCGCCCTGGGCGAGATCAGCGCCCTGGCGCTGCTGATCGGCGGGATTTACCTCGTCGTCAGCAAGGTCATCTCCTGGCGCATCCCGGTGTCCTTCATCGGCACCGTCGCGCTGCTGACCCTGATCTTCGGCCATGAGGGCTATTCCAATGTGGACTTCATGCTCCTCAACCTCTGCTCCGGCGGCCTGTTCCTCGCGGCCATCTTCATGGCCACCGACTACGCCACCAGCCCCGTCACCCTCAACGGCCAGCTGCTCTACGGCTTCGGCTGCGGCGTCATCACCGTGCTGATCCGCTACTTCGGCGGCTATCCCGAGGGCGTGACTTACGCCATCTTGCTGATGAACCTCTGCACCTGGGCCATCGACAAGGCCTTCTACCGTCATCAGTTCGGCGTGAGCAAGGAGGACATCGCGGCCGAGAAGGCTGCGAAGAAAGCGGCAAAGGAGGCGGCGAAATGAATAAGATCCTGAAGCTGACCTTTGTCCTGTTCCTGATCTGCGCCATCGTGGCCGCCGTCCTCGGCGGCGTCAACGAGCTGACCTATCGCCGCATCGAGGCACTCCAGGCGGCCAAGACCGCCGCTGCCTTCGGCGCGGTGCTCGAGAGCGAGAGCTACACGACGCTGGACGTCGCGTCCCAGACCATCGTCGCCAACGGCCAGAAGATCAAAATCAACAGCATCTCCGAGGCCGATAACGGCAAGGGCTATGTGGTCGAGACCACCTTCTCCGGCGCGCAGGGCAACATCACCATGGTCGTCGGCGTGAACAAGGCCGGCAAGTGCACCGGCATCTCCATCACCGAGCATTCCGAGACCTCCGGCCTCGGCGCCAACGCAGCAAGCTCGGCCGAGGTCGGCGTCAACTTCCGCAATCAGTTCAAGGGCCAGGATGAGACCATCGCCCTGACCAAGGCAGGCGGCAAGATCGACGCGCTGTCCGGCGCCACCATCACCTCCCGCAGCGTGACCAACGCGACCCTCGCGGCGATCCTCGCCGTGAAGGCTCTGGGTTAAGGAGGGCAGGCAAATGTTTAAGAAACGGCTAAAAGAGGGCGTTATTACCAATAACCCCATCCTTGTGCAGCAGCTGGGCATGTGCGCCACCATGGCCATTACGACCTCGCTCTTCAACGGCATCGGCATGGGCCTGTCCGTGCTGATCATCCTGACCTGCTGCAATGTGGCGGTCTCCGCCATCCGCAAAATCATCCCCGGTGAGATCCGCCTGGCGATCTTTGTCGTCGTCATCGCTGGCTTCGTCACCATCGTCGACCTGCTGCTGCAGGCCTTCATCCCGGCGCTGAGCGAGTCGCTCGGCGTGTTTATCCCGCTGATCGTCGTCAACTGCATCATCATCGGCCGCGCCGAGGCCTACTGCCAGAAAAACGGCGTGTTCGACTCCTTCATCGACGGCATCACCCAGGGCCTCGGCTACACGGTCGTGCTGGTCGTGATGTGCCTGATCCGCGAGCTGCTCGGCAGCGGCCGCTTCGGCGGCGGCCTGATCGACCTCGCCCGCGGCATCACGCTCGACGGCACCGGCGCCGGCATCCAGATCTTCTCTCCCGACTACGGCGCCTCGATCCTGACCCTCCCGGTCGGCGGCTTCCTGACGCTGGGCTTCCTCTTCGCCGCGATGCAGTACGCGCTGAAGAAGGCGGCGGAGAAAAAGGAAAAACCCGTGGAAGAGGACAAAGACGAGACTGAAGAAGAGGAGGCGCTTGCGAAATGAGTGAACAACTGACCAGCATCCTGACAATTTCCCTCGGCGCTATCCTGATCAATAACTTTATCTTCTCGCAGTTCCTGGGCTGCTGCCCCTTCCTGGGCTGCTCCAGCAAGGTGGAAACGGCCTCCGGCATGGGCCTGGCGGTTGTGTTCGTCATGGGTCTCGCCTCGGCGATCTGCTATGTGGTGAACATGCTGCTCGTCCGTCTGGGACTCGAATTCCTGCAGACCCTGGCCTTCATCCTGGTCATCGCCGCGCTCGTCCAGTTCGTGGAGATGTTCCTCAAGAAGATGGTCCCCTCGCTCTATTCCGCACTCGGCATTTATCTGCCCCTGATCACCACCAACTGCGCGGTGCTGGGCGTTGTGCTGCTGAACGTGCAGAATGACTACAACTTCATCGAGTCCGTGGTCTACGGCATCACCGGCGGCCTGGGCTTCATGCTGGCGATCGTTCTGTTTGCGAGCGTGCGTGAGCGCATCGACTTCTCCGATTATCCCGAGTGCTTCGAGGGCTTCCCGATCTGCCTGATCACCGCCGGTCTGCTGGCCCTGGCTTTCATGGGCTTCAACGGCATGAAGATCTTTTAAGGAGGGCGCTGCGATATGACGATTCTGTATTCTGTTCTCGTTCTCGGCGCGCTCGGCGCGATTTTCGGCGCGCTGCTGGCCTTTGCCTCCAAAATCTTCTATGTCGAGGTCGATCCCAAGCAGGCGGCCGTGCGTGAGTGCCTGGCCGGCGCCAACTGCGGCGGATGCGGCTATCCCGGCTGCGACGGCTATGCCGCCGCGGTCGCCAGGGGCGAGGCGCCCTGCAACAAGTGCGTGGCCTGCGCGCCCGAGATGCACGCCAAGATCGCCGAGATCATGGGCGCATCCAATGAGGAAGCCGAGAAGATGGTCGCCTTCGTGCCCTGCTCCGGCTGCACCGACGTGGCCGAGCCCCGCTTCAACTACACCGGCCCCGAGGACTGCCGCGCGGCCATGCTCTTCGGCGGCAAGAGCAACAAGCTCTGCACCTTCGCCTGCATCGGCCTAGGCAACTGCGTCAAGGCTTGCCAGTTCGGCGCCATGCACCTGGAAAACGGCGTCGCCAAGGTCGACCGTTCCAAGTGCGTCGGCTGCGGCGCCTGTGTGGACGCCTGCCCCAAGAGCATCGTCAAGCTCATCCCTGAGAGCCAGCGCGTCATGGTCGCCTGCTCCAGCAAGGACAAGGGCGCGGCGGTGATGAAGATGTGCAAGGCCGGCTGCATCGGCTGCATGAAGTGCCAGCGCGAGTGCCCCGCCGGCGCGATCGAGGTCAAGGACTTCCTGGCCGTGGTCGATCCCGAGAAGTGCACCCGCTGCGGTCACTGCGCGGAGGTCTGCACGCGCCACATCATCACCGACTTCGGCGAATAATCAGCATCATGCAAAAACAGGCTTCCGGAGAACCGGAAGCCTGTTTTTTACAGTTTTTTAACCTTTCCCAAAGCCGCCGGTGTATAATGGTTATATGATGGTGAAAAGATAAATAGCTTTTCACCGCGCCGCTTTGCGGCGCAGCAAAACAGCAGCGCTGTTTTGCCATATACTCATTGCAATGAACATCAGGCGAATGATTCATAGAATCATTCGCTGCCAAACTTGTCGTTTGGCAGCGAAATCAATCGAATCCTCGATCGATTTCACCATCCGATGATCATTATAATAGGATCAAACAAACTGCGGAGGGAAGAACATGAGCAAACGCGCTTTGATCGTTGAGGACGACAGCAATATCGCCGAGCTCCTGCGCCTGTATCTGGGGCGGGACGGCTTTGAAGTGATGATCACCGGCGACGGCAGCAAGGCCGAAGGCATCTTTGACCTCTTCACGCCGGACGTGGTGCTGCTGGACATCATGCTGCCCGGCAAGGACGGCTGGCAGATCTGCCGGGACATCCGCAAGAAATCCTCCACGCCGATCATTATGCTCACGGCAAAAGGGGAGACCACCGACAAGGTCAGCGGCCTGGAGATGGGCGCGGACGACTATGTGACCAAGCCCTTCGACGTCAAGGAGCTGATCGCCCGCATCCACGCGGTCATGCGCCGCACGGACGCCGATGCGCCGGTGGAAAAGAAGCTGACGTTTGACAAGCTGGTGATCAACCTGGACTCCTATGAGCTGATCGTGGACGGCAAAAAGGTCGATACGCCGCCGAAGGAGATGGAGCTGCTGTTTCATCTGGCCTCCTCGCCGAACCGCGTGTTCACCCGCAACCAGCTGCTGGACGAGGTCTGGGGCTTTGACTATTTCGGCGACTCCCGCACGGTGGACGTGCATATCAAGCGTCTGCGCGAGAAGCTGGAGGGCGTGTCCGACCAGTGGTGCCTGAAGACCGTATGGGGCGTCGGCTATAAGTTTGAGGTCGAGACCGGCGCCTGAGCACAGACAGAAAAAAGACAGGGAAAACTTTTCCCTGTCTTTTATTTGTTATGCCCTGTTATTCCGGGCGTCTGCCGTCGCAAAGGTAGAAGACGGTGAGCAGACCCGGGCCGCAGTGCGCGCCGATGACCACGCCGAGCGCGGTGATCGTGATGCGGCCAACCTGGGGATAGGCCTTTTTGATCTCATCGCGTACCCATTCGGCGTCCGCGCGGCAGTCTGCCTGCAGGATGTGAAATTCCAGCCCGGTGGGATCGATGCGGCTGAGGTCGTTCAGCACGCCGCTGAGGATGGCGTTCAGCGCCGCCTTGCGCCCGCGCACCTTTTTCGCCACGTCCAGGGTGCCGCCGTCGGGGACATAGAGGACGGGCTTGATATTGAGCATCGAGCCGACCAGCGCGGCGGAGTTGGAGACGCGGCCGCCGGCCTTGAGGTAGTTCAGGTCGTCGACGGTGAAACGGTGAGCGATCTTCAGCTTGTTCTCTTCGCCCCAGGCGACGACCTCGTCAAAGCCTTTCCCTTCCTCTTTCAGCCGGACCATCCGCTCGACCAGCAGGCCCAGACCGCCGGAGATGCAGCGCGTATCCATCACATACAGCCGCTGCTCAGGGTATTCGGGACGGATCATATCGGCGGCCTTGTTGGCGTTGACGAAGGAAACGGACATCTTCTGGCTCATGTCCAGGAAGATCACGTCCTTGCCGGTGTCCAGAAGACCCTTGAAAAAGTCATAGTAGCTGAATTCGTTGATCATCGAGGTCTTGAGACGGTCGCCTTTTCGCATGCCTTCATAGATGGCCTGGCGGCTCTCCTCGCGGCAGTCGTCCTCGCACAGGCGGTCGCCGACGGTAAAGGTGTAGGCGATAAAGGGGATCTTGTGTTCGTCCAGATAAGTCCTCGGCAGATCGGAGGTCGAGGAGGTGGCAATCAGATAATCGCGCATATGTTTCTCCTTGTTCTTTGAAGTCTTTGCCTATTATACAACAAAAACGCCGCGCAGGGAAGTCCTGTGCGGCATTTTATCCAGTACCTGACATTACCAGTCGGAATCCCAGTCGGTGTCGCCGGCATCCCAGCTGTCGAAATCATAATCCCAGCTGTCAGAGTCATCCGCTTCCGTCTCGGAATCGGACGCTTGCTGAGAAGAATCACTGAAGCTTTCGATTCCGTAATCGTCGTAGTATTCCTGGGAACTGAAATAGTCCTCGTAATGATCCTCCAGTTCCTCATCCACGCTGCCGATCGGGATCCAATCGAAAACGGAATTGCTGTAATAATACCAGTCGTCATTCTGATGATAGTAATAGTTGTTGTTGTAGAGGTAATACCCGTTATACGGCTTTTTCGCGTTGGAGGGCAGCAGCATGCTGACCGCCAGCACAGCGGCGATGAAGATGAGTAAGGTCGGGGAGAAAAAGAGTGAGCGTTTTTTCCCGCCCATGCCGTTGCTGCGCAAAACCCGTGCATTGTCCGCGCCGCCGCGCCGCCTCACGGTCTCGTCCCGCAGCTTGAGATAGAGCTCCCGTACCGCAAAGGCTTCGTCCGGCCCCTGGTAGCGGATGGAGCGGCTGCCATCGGCCTTGTTCTTGTATACGACGAAGTTACCGTCGTAGTCACGATAAATGCCGAAAGCACGGGGATCCGGATAATCCTGGCCGATGAAAAAGCGCATCTGCGCAAGCGGCATGTTCTTCTCGCGGCAAAAGGCCTTGAGCTCATCAATCGTGCGGGGAATGCCGGTCCGCCCGGACTCCGTTGCGGGAGCGGCGGCATTTTCCGACACCGGAGCGCCGCAATGGGGGCAGATCCGGTCGTTTGGACCGAGACGCGATCCGCAGTATTCACAATAGTTTGCCATCAGTGCGCTCCTTTCTCAGTGACTGTCCGTGAACTCAGACGTAAGCCAGACCGAAGATCCCATATCCGTTGCCATTGTCGAGGAAGTAAACGCGGTAGGTGCCGTCGGCGACATTGGTATAGCCGGCGGCGCTGCCCTCGGCGTGGTAGCTCACGTCCACCATCAGGCAGTTGCCGGCGATGATGCGGACCTCGCCCGCTTCGGCGTCATAGGTCGCGTTGCCGTAGCAGGTGTCCCAGGTCACACCGTCATAGGAGTCGAGGATCAGCTGATAGGCCTGCGAATCCGGCATGACGTGGTTCAGAGCGTTCCACATGTGGCCGCGGGTGTTGGAGTTTCCGAGCATGTAATAATACAGCAGCGCATAGATGAAGTTTTCGGCGCGCTGCTGGTAGCCCTCGGCCTCTTCGCCTGTCAGAACGTAAAAGACAGTGCCGTCTTCGGCGGTACTGATCGGGCGGTCGGCAGGCGCCTCGGCCGTCAAAACGGGCTTGGTGAGCTGGCCGCGCACAGTGTAGGTCTCCCAATGGACGGGATCGACGATCAGATCGGCGTATTCCTCCATGTCGAACAGCCGGGTCTCCGCCTCGGCGCTGCTGCTGTCGACCGGCTGGCCGTTGCAGTATACGGCGTAGCCTTCCGGCACTAGAAGGCTGGCCTCCTCGCCGCCTTCCAGCTCCACCTTTACGTCCGATACGGACCAGTCCAGGCCGGAGCCGGAGAGCGTCAGTTCGGCGATGGTCTCATCCCCGCTCTTGATGATATAGCTGGGATGCGCATCCGTGGAATCCTCGGCCTTCCAGTATTTCAGATCCGGGTCGGAGAAGCGCTCCTGCATCAGGGCGAGCACCTGCGCCGGATCGTCATAGTTGGCGGGGTGGGAGGCATACCAGCTGTCGGCCCAGTGCTGGGCATCGGCAGAGGCGACGTAGTCCTCAAAAGCCTTCTGCGGTGCGCGGGATACCGCCAGCTCATAGGCGGCCTGGCGATCGCGCTCCGCCTGTGCGGCTGCCTCGGCGTCCACGCCCTGCTGATAGCGGCTGAGGAAGATCCACAGCACGATCAGCGCAATGCCGGCGACAAAGACCAGAAGGGAGGAGTAAATATGCAGACCAAAACGGAATTTGGATTGCTTCTTGCGTTTCTTTGCGGTCATCAGTTGCTGTCTCCTTCCTGCAGAACGAGAATCGTGGTGGCGAGCGGGCGGGCGCCGATGAGGTTGGAGCCCTTGGTGATCTGTTCGCCTTCATAGATCATGGCCGAGGAGGAGCCGCCGTCCAGGTTGCCGGCGTTGACCGCGCCGAATTCCTCCATCAGATCGGCCAGATCGTCGTAGGTGGCGCCCAGGCTGTCCGGGTGCCGCCCCTCAATGACCGCGATCAGGACTGCACCGTCGGCCCGCTGGCCGACGCAGGTGCGGGGATTGACGCCGCCGCCCAGGCCCGTCAGCTTGACGCCGTCCTTGATGAGCGTGGGTCCGGGAGGAAAGCTGACGGCGGTGACCAGACCGAGATCCAGCGCCTCCTGGCCGGTCATGCTGCCCACATGGAGCACATGATCCTGGTCAAAGCCTATCACACCATTATAATAAGCGCGGGTGGAGCCGTAGCTGATCTGCCCGTCCTTCATCACAAGGCCGTCGGGGATGCCGCCTGTGCCCATGCCGCCCGGGTCCTCAAAGCTGCCGGCGTTGGTGCCGGCAACGGCGTTATACCGCTCCACGAACTCGGTCAGATACCAGCCCATGCCGCCCCAGCGCTCCAGCGTACCGACGATGACACGGGAGGGATCGTGGACGATCAGCATCTTGCCCTTGAAGGTCGACTTCCGGATATCGACGACCTCCAGCTCCTCGGTGAAGCTGCTCTCGTCGATCTGCACGAGGGGTGTTGCTTCGGGCTCCGCTTCGGCTTCGCCGTCCTTCGGCTCATAGCCGATGGCGCGAAAGCTGTCGGGGACAGGCTCCTCTCGCACGGGATGCAGGATCGCCTGCACCTCGTCCTCGGGCAGGAACAGGCGCGGAACGAATTTCAGCGCGCTGGTCTCGTCCATCGAATTGACGAAGAGGCGTTTGGCGGCCTCCGAAGGGCCGTGGGTCATCACGCCGCAGACCGCCACCAGAAAGACGGCGACGATCAGCACGGTACTCAGGATCACGGCAAGCGCATGGCCGACGGTGATGAAAAACGAGGCGACAGGACTCCGTCTGCGTCTGGGCGGACGGGCTGCGGCCCGGGAATTGTTCTCTCTTTCAGGCATGGTTTTCCTCCAAACGATAAAACATCATCTTAATATAGCAGATTTTATCCTCTTGTGCAAGAGTCGGCAGCAAGTTCCAAAAGCTTCTGCGGAAAGGTCTTCTCCCGCTTGCGCTCTGCTCCAAGGCGTGATAAAATACCTTAGTTAAAATGAATTCACATCGGAGGATGCGCCATGAGTCTGATTCGCGATCTGTCCCTCGCCCCGTCCGGAGAAATGAAGATCCAGTGGGTGGAGCGCCATATGCCGGTGCTGCGCGGCATCGGCGAGGATTTCCGCCGCACGCGCCCCTTTGAGGGCCTGAAAATCGCCCTGTCCGTGCATCTGGAGGCTAAAACGGCCTATCTTTGCCGCGTGCTGGAGATGGGCGGCGCGGAGATGTACGTCACGGGCTCCAACCCGCTGTCCACGCAGGACGACGTGGCTGCGGCGCTGGCATCAAACGGGATGCAGGTCTTCGCACGCTACGGCTGTTCGATGGAGGAATATGAGCAGTGCCTGTGCGAGGTGCTCTCTCCCGGCCCCAACATCATCATCGACGACGGCGGCGACCTGGTGCACCTGATGCACACGAAGTTCACCGACCGCATCCCCGGCGTCATCGGCGGCTGTGAGGAAACGACCACCGGCATCCACCGCCTGCGCGCGATGGACCGCGCGGGCGAGCTGCGCTTCCCGATGGTGCTCGTCAATGACGCCGACTGCAAGCATATGTTCGATAACCGCTACGGCACGGGCCAGAGCGTCTGGGACGGCATCATGCGCACGACGAATCTGATCGTCGCGGGCAAGTACGTGGTCGTGTCAGGCTACGGCTGGTGCGGCAAGGGCGTGGCACTTCGAGCCAAGGGTCTCGGCGCGAAAGTCGTCGTCACCGAGACGGACGCCGTGCGCGCGCTGGAGGCCGTGATGGACGGCTACGAGGTCATGCCGATGCGCGAGGCGGCCAAAATCGGCGATATCTTCGTCACCGTGACCGGCTGCTCCGGCGTCATCACCGCCGAGCACTTTGAAACGATGAAGGACGGCGCGATCCTCTCCAACGCCGGACACTTCGACGTAGAGGTCGACATGGCCGGCCTCAACGCGCTGGCCGTGAAGAAATACGAGGCGCGCCATAACATTCAGGGCTATGTGCTCCCGAGCGGCAAGACGGTCTTCACGATCGCCGAAGGCCGGCTCGTGAATCTCGCCGCGGCCGACGGTCATCCGGCGGAGATCATGGACATGAGCTTTGCCGTCCAGGCGCTCGGCGCGCAGTATCTGGCGCTCAACCGCGGCAGCATTGCGCCGGGCGTGCTGGATTTCCCGCGCGAGCTGGACGACGCGGTCGCCCGCCGCAAGCTCAAGGCGATGGGCGTCGAGATCGATTCGCTCAGCCGCGAGCAGGAGGCATACCTCGGCGTGTAAGCGCCCGCAAAACAGGAAGTGGAGGTGAGTCCCTTGGACGAGCTGGAAAACCTGGAGACTTTGGACTATGACGCCCTGCAGGAAAAGCACAGCGACGAGCTGCTGGAACTGCTGGATCAGAAAAATATGAAGGAGCTCAAGCTCCGCATGGAGGACATGAACGAGTTCGACCTGGCGGAGTTTTTGAGCGAGATCGACGACAAGCGCATGGCGATGGTGTTCCGCCTGCTGTCGAAGGAGCGGGCGGCGGAGGTCTTCGCCAACTTCGAGCCGCCGGAGCAGGAGAAAATTATCAACTCCATCACGGACTCCGAGCTGACCGGCATCGTCGAAGAACTCTACCTGGACGACGCGGTGGACATGATGGAGGAACTGCCGGCCAACGTGGTCAAGCGTGTGATGCGCGCGGCCACGCCGCAGACCCGCGCCCTCATCAACCAGTACCTCAACTACCCGGAGAATTCCGCCGGCAGCATCATGACCGCGGAGTTTGTCGATCTGAAGAAGTATATGAGCGTCAAGGACGCCTTCGCCCGTATCCGCCGGATCGGCGAGGACAAGGAGACGATCTACATCTGCTTCGTCACCAACGCCTCCCGCAAGCTCGAGGGCGTGGTCACGGTCAAGGATCTGCTGCTGGCCGATCCCGACACGGAGATCGAGGAGCTGATGGACCGCAACGTGGTCTTCGCTTCCACGACGGAGGACCAGGAGAGCGTATCCGAAAAATTCTCGGACTACGACCTGATGGCGCTGCCGGTGGTGGATAAAGAGGGCCGTCTCGTCGGCATCGTCACCGTTGACGATATCATCGACGTCATGGAACAGGAGGCCACCGAGGACATCGAAAAGATGGCCGGTATGCTGCCCTCCGATACGCCCTATTCCCGCACCAAACCGCTGGAGATCTACAAAAACCGCATCCCCTGGCTGATGTTCCTGATGCTCTCGGCCACCTTCACCAGCATGATCCTGACCTCCTTCGAGCAGATGCTGGCTATTGTGCCGGGCCTCGTCGCCTTTATCCCGATGCTGATGGGCACCGGCGGCAACTCCGGCGCGCAGTCGGCCACGGCCGTCATCCGTTCGCTGTCCCTGGGCGATATCGAGCCGAAGGACGCGCTGCGCGTGATCTGGAAAGAGTGGCGCGTGGCGGTGCTTTGCGGCGCGACGCTTTCCGTGGTCAACTTCGGCAAGATGCTGCTGCTGGATCACCTGATCCTGGGCAATCCCTCGGTGACGATCCTGGTCGCCGCCACGGTCAGCCTCTCGATCGTGTTCATCGTCATGTTCGCCAAGCTCGTCGGCAGCCTGCTGCCGATCGGCGCGGAGAAGATCGGCCTTGACCCGGCCGTGATGGCGAACCCCTTGATCTCCACGCTGACCGACGCCGTGAGCCTTCTGATCTATATTTATATCGCAAAACTGATTTTGGGGATTTAGCCTATGCTTCCGTTGATTCAAAAGCTGCTGCTCTTCATCGTGCTGATGCTGGTCGGCTATATCGGCTCGCGGCGCGGCATGCTCGGGCCGGACTTCGCCCGCAGCGCGAGCAAGCTGACGCTGAATGTCTTTATGTCCGCGACGATCCTGTACTCGGTGGTCAACAATCCGCCGGTCATGGACGGCGGAGAGCTGGCCTGGTCGCTGCTGGTGGCCTTTCTGGTGCTGGCGCTGGGCTATGTCGTTTCCGCGCTGATCACGCGCCTGCTTCCGCTTCCCAAAGAGCGCGCGCCGATCTTCGAGCTGCTCGTGTCGGTGATGAATCCGATGTTCATCGGCGTTCCCGTGGCAGAGCTGCTGCTCGGCTCGCAGGGCGTATTCTACATCGCGCTTCAAAACGCCTTTTTCAATCTGCTGCTCTTCACCTATGGCGTCTGGCGGCTGAAGGCGGGGGACCGCGGCAGGCTGCGGCTCGGTGACATCGTCACGGTGCCGCTGATCGTCACGGTGCTCGGCGTCGTGATCTTTGCGCTGCGCCTGCCCTGCCCGGCCTTTCTGAAGGACATGCTCGGCGCCGTCTCCCCGGCGACCATGCCGATGTCGATGGTCGTGATCGGCGCCTCCCTCGGAAAGGTCCGCCTGATCGACGCCTTCACGGAAAAGAGCCTGTATCTCGTTTCCGCGCTGCGCCTTCTCCTGATGCCGCTGCTGACCTGGCTGTTGTTCCTGGTGCTCCCGGCCGACCCGATCCTGCGCAGTGCGATGCTGATCGTCAGCGCCTGTCCGAGCGGCATCATCGTCAGCATCCTGTGCATCCAGCACGGCAAGGACTATGAATACAGCTCCAAGGGTATTTTGCTGGATACCGCCCTGTCCATGCTGACCATCCCGCTGATGGCCGCTGTTTTATTGTAGAAAAACGCTTGACAGACGGGAAAAAGCTGCTATAATACCCTTCGACAATTGAACACCTTATCAAGAGCGGTGGAGGGAACGGCCCTGTGAAGCCCGGCAACCTGTGCGAGAGCATAAGGTGCCAAATCCGGCGGTGAAACGAAAGATGAGGCTTTAATAAGCATGATTTCTGCCCTGTCTTTCGACAGGGCAGTTTTTTCATCCTCTTTGCCTCCCCCTCCGGGGGAGGTGTCAGCAGCGCTGACAGAAGGGGTTTTCCAAAATATTATTGATCCAAAAGGAGATAGATACCATGAGCCATTTTCTGTTTACTTCCGAATCTGTGACCGAGGGTCATCCCGATAAGATCTGCGACCAGATCTCCGACGCCATCCTCGACGCCATCCTCGCGCAGGACCCGATGGGCCGCGTCGCCTGCGAGACCGTGGTCTCCACGGGCCTTGTGCACGTGATGGGCGAGATCAGCACCAGCTGCTATGTGGACATCCCGAAAATCACCCGCGAGGTCATCCGCGACATCGGCTACGACCGAGCCAAATACGGCTTCGACTGCGATACCTGCGGCATCATCACCAACATCGACGAGCAGTCCGGCGATATCGCCATGGGCGTCGACCGCGCGCTGGAGAGCAAGACCGGCGAGGACAGCGAGCTCCAGAACGGCGCCGGCGACCAGGGCATGATGTTCGGCTACGCCTGCGACGAAACGCCGGAGCTGATGCCGCTGCCGATCTCTCTGGCGCATCAGCTGGCCAGAAAGCTGACGGAGCTGCGCAAGAGCGGCACGCTGCCTTACCTGCGCCCGGACGGCAAGACCCAGGTGACCGTCGAATATGACGAAGACCGCCGCCCAGTGCGCGTGGATTCCGTCGTCATCTCCACCCAGCATTCTCCGGAGGTGAGTCTGGAGCAGATCCGCAAGGATATGATCGAACAGCTGATCCTGCCCACGATCCCCGCCGAACTGCTGGACGAGAACACCAAGTATTATGTAAACCCGACCGGCCGCTTCGTTATCGGCGGCCCGCAGGGCGACTCCGGTTTGACCGGCCGTAAGATCATCGTGGACACCTACGGCGGCAGTGCGCCCCACGGCGGCGGCGCTTTCTCCGGCAAGGATCCCACCAAGGTCGACCGCAGCGCGGCCTATGCGGCGCGCTGGGTGGCCAAGAACGTGGTCGCAGCAGGCTTGGCCCGCCGCTGCCAGGTACAGCTGGCCTATGCGATCGGCGTGGCGCACCCGGTCTCCGTCCTGGTCGAGACCTTCGGTACCGGAAAAGTTTCCGACGAACGCCTGTCCGCGGCGGTGCAGCAGGTCTTTGATCTGCGCCCGACGGCCATCATCCGCGACCTTGACCTGCGCCGCCCCATTTACCGGAAGCTGGCCGCCTACGGCCATATGGGCCGCGAGGAGCTCGGCGTCCGCTGGGAGCAGACCGACCGGGTCGATGCGCTCCGTGAGGCGCTGCGCTGATGCATATCCCGAGCGGCGCGAGCCAGACCATCGAGGTGCTGGATTTTGAGGAGGCCCTGGCCCTCTCCGGCCAGGGCGACCGCTATGACCGCGAAGCCTGGATCTATGTGCCGGATTTTTACACCGAATACCGATATATCCTCGGCACACGGGGAAACAATCCGCTGATCTGCATCGGCGTGAACCCGTCGACCGCGGAACCGGGCAATCTGGACAACACGCTCAAGTCCGTGCAGCGCATCGCGTCCGGAAACGGCTATGACAGCTTCATCATGTTCAACGTCTACGCCCAGCGCGCCACACGCCCGGACGACATGGACCGTGTCCGGAACGAGCGTCTGCACAGGGAGAACATGCGCGCCTTCGCCTATGTGCTCTCGCAGGTAGGGGAGGGGCTTCGCCCGGCGGTGTGGGCGGCTTGGGGCGCGGTGATCGAAAAGCGCGCCTATCTGCCCGACTGCGTGCGCGACATGGTCGCGGTCGGCCGCCGCTTCGATGCGCGGTGGCTCTGCGCCGGCAAGCGCTCGGTGAAGGGGCATCCGCACCACCCGCTGTATCTGCGCAAGGATGAGAAGACCGTTCCCTTTGACGTGGAGGAGTATTTAAATACCTTATGAAATTGATGGAAGAAATCAAGGCCTATCAGCCCTGCTGCGAGCAGGAGGAGCGGGACAAGGCCGTGATCCTGGCTTTTCTGGCCGAGCATGACGACGCGTTCCTGCGCGAGAACCTCGTCGCGCATATGACGGCCTCGGCCTGGGTCGTCAATCCTGCGCGCAATAAAGTGCTGATGGTCTATCATAAGCTTTACGATTCCTGGGCCTGGACGGGCGGACACGCCGACGGCGAGACCGACCTGCTGGGCGTCGCGCTGCGCGAGTGCCGGGAGGAGACGGGCGTGCAGCATGTGCGCCCTGCTTCGGAGGAGATCTATTCGCTGGAGATCCTCACCGTGGACGGGCACGAGAAGCGCGGACAGTATGTGCCGAGCCACCTGCACCTGAACCTGACCTATCTGCTGGAGGCCGACGATGCTGACAGCCTCCAGATCTGCGAGGCGGAAAACAGCGGCGTGCGCTGGTTTTCACTCAATGAGGCGCTCACGGCGCCCAGCGAGCCCTGGATGATCGAGCGCATCTACCGCAAGCTCAACGCCAAGATCCCGCGCGCGACTTGACACAAAACTACGTGCGTGATACATTGATAAAGCACTTTGCCGGTGTGGTGGAATGGTAGACACCAGGGACTTAAAATCCCTTGCGGGTAACCGCGTACCGGTTCGAGTCCGGTCACCGGCACCAGAAAAGGGGCATCCGAAAGGATGCCCCTTTTCTGGTGCCGGTAACCCCAATCACGAAGCGGCCCCGGCGACGGACGAGCGCCATAAAAAACTGAGGACGGAAAAGGATTCCGTCCTCAGTTTTTTCGTTTACGGCTCACACGGCACGCACAGTCTGCTTCGGATCCCGCCGTTATCGAAGAAGCGCTGCACGGCCAAAAGACCGGCCGCCTTATCTTCCAGCTGGTGATTGAGGCGGCTTTTCTCCACAACGGTGACGTGCCCGCTGTCCACGCCCTCTCGCATCTCGCTCAGAAGGCGGGAGAGGTAATAGGGGTTTTCAAAGATCCCGCCGTAGAGGACGATCTTCCCCGGGTCGATGAGATAGATCACGGATTTCAGGGCGTTTCCCAGCGCGGAGACGGCCTGATCCACCACGGTGGCCACACCGTTGTCCCCGTTGCGCGCGGCGGTCAGAATATCCTCCACGCTCAGGTTTTCTCTGCCCTTTTCCCGGCTAATCTTCCATAGGACAGGTGTCTGTTCCGGCGACAGCAGCGCCAGCGCATCCTCACGGATGGCCGAGGGGGAGGCGATGGTTTCCAGGCAGCCGCTTTTTCCGCAGGAGCAGGGCTTGCCGCCCCGCTTGATGACCGGAATATGCCCGATCTCGGCGCATTGCTCCGTGACGCCGTGCCAGATATGGTCGTTCATGGAGAGAGCGGCGCCGATGCCGTATTCACAGCGGAGGAAGAACTGGGAGCCGCGTCCGTCGTCGTCTGCCAGAAACAGCTGCGCGGCAAAGAGCGCGCGTACATTGTTGTCAAGGACGCAGGGAAAGCCGGTGAGTTCTTCAAAGCGGTCGCACAGGGGATAGTTTTCCTGCTGCAGCGAGCCGAAGCTGTTGGTCACGCGGCGGCCGTCCGCGGATGTGATGCCGCGCACGGCCAGACCCAGACCGACGATCCGCTCCCGGGGAATGTCGTGAGCCCGCATCAGGTCCAGAAGGCGCTGCGCAAGCATGGCGGAGGTGCTGTCTGCCTCTGCCCGCGCTTCGATGGGGATGTCCTCGGAGAAAAGCACCGCGCCGTCCAGCCGAACGGCGGAAACGATCGCCTGCCGCAGATTGATCAGCACACCCAGGGCAACGCCGGCGGAAGGGTCGAGCTCCACCAGGATCTCCCGCCGTCCGGCGCCGTCGCCGGGCAGCATCTTGCCTTCGCGCACAAGGCCGTCGCTGATCATTTCAGCCACGATCTTTGTAATGGCGGCCGGCGTCAGCTTGATCGCCTCGGCCAGGCGCTTGCGGGACATCCCGCCTTTTTTGTGGAGGATGTGAAGCGCAGCGCTCCGGTTATTCCGCTTGACGCCCATCATATTGTCACCTTCAAAGCGCATGTCACATACTCCTTTCATAATGATCGGACAGGATCAGTTTTTGGCCTCGTGATGGATGCGGCTGCGCAGCAGCAGCACCGCGGCGCCGGCCAGCACGATCAGAATGCCGAGCATTTTTTTCGCGTTCAGCTCCTCGTTCAGGAAGAACACGCCGATAAAACAGCTGACGACCGGCATCAGCAGCAGGCAGAGCTTCACCACCCAGACCTCGTATTTTTTCAGGTTGCGGTAGTAGAAGAAGTAGATGCCTGTCTGAGCCAGACCGCCCAGCAAAACCAGCCACCAGAGATCGCGCAGGCTCGCCCAGTCGAAGCGGCCGAGATCGCCTGTCACAGCGGCGGCGGTTCCGAAGAGCAGCAGCACCACGAAGTTGTTGTAATAGGAGATCATGTCGGCGTCCTCGTGGTATTTGTCCTGCGCCCGCTTGATGATGAAGGCGTTGGCCGTGACGCACATGGCACTGAGGATGAAGAAAAAATCGTAGAGATTCAGGCTCATGCTGCCGAAATCCACGCCCAGCACCAGCAGCACGCCGAACAGCATCACAAAGGTGCCCAGCCAGTCGGAGGCATAGAGTTTCTTCTTGTACAGGACCACCGAGACCAGATTCACCATCAGCACGTCAGTTTTGAGCAGGGCAGTGCCGGTGCTGAGACTGCCGCCGGCATAGCCCAGATTGGCGAACAGATCCAGCAGAAAGCCGAAAACGCCGATCATCAGCAGGATGCGCATGGCCTTTCCCTGGTGAAACAGCCGGGAAAAGCTGCCGTCCAGCAGGAGCTGGGCGGTGAGGAACACCAGCGCCGAGCTGCGCAGCAGAAAACCTGCCAGCAGCGCCGAGCCGGTCGCCCCAACGACCACCTTGCTGACGGCATAGTAGATGGACCAGGCCAGCACCATGCCGCCGATCATGCCCACGGCGCTCCGATTGGCGTGCTTCATCTCAGCGCTTCGAACATATCCCGCAGAGCCTTTTCGTCCAGCTTTACGGGGTTGTTGTTCATCAGAGGATGAGCGGCGCAGTCGCGGCAGAGCTTGTCCATGTCGACCTCGCCCAGATCGCCGAGCTTTGTGCGCAGACCGGCCATCTCCTTGAAGGCGCGGATGCGCGCGGCAAGCTCGTCCGTGCCGCTCAGACCGACCGCGCGGCAGAGGTATTCCAGGCGCTCGTCGGCGTTGATCTTCACCAGGCTGTCCAGCGTAAAGGCGCAGGCCTCGCCGTGGGGCAGGTGATAGTCTTCGGACAGGGGATAGCTGCAGGCATGGCTGGCAGCGGTTTTCGGAAGAGCAAAGCTCAGCCCGCCCATCAGCGCGGCCAGCGCCATATTGCCTCTGGCCTCGCGGTCGTCGCCGTGGCGGTAGGCCGTCTCCAGATTCTCGAGGATCAGGCGCACGGCCTGGATCGCCGTCAGGTCGGGGATGGGCTGGTGATTCTTGCTCCAGTAGCCTTCGAGGGCGTGCGCCATGGCGTCAAGGCCGGTGCACATGGTCGTGCGGGGCGGAACGCCGATGCTCAGCAGCGGATCGACGATGGCGGCGGTGGGCATGAAGGCGGGGTTGTTGATGGTCTTCTTTTCCTTGCCGTGGCTGACCACGGAGACCTGCGTCACCTCGCTGCCGGTGCCGGCGGTGGTGGGCACCGCCAGGATCGCCAGACGGCTCTTCGCGTCAAAGCTGCGGCGTCCCTCGTAGTAATCGAGGGCCTCGCCCTCATTGGGGGCGACGGCCGCCGCGAACTTGGCGGTATCCATGGAGCTTCCGCCGCCGATGCCGATGACGGCCTGGGCGTCATGCGCCCGGCAGAGACGCACCGTCTCTTCGATGCCGGAGAGCTGGGGATTCTGCTCCACCTGGGAAAAGAGCGCCACAAAACGCTTGTCAGATGCCATCATGGCCTGCGCATCCGGCGCGAAATGACGCCCGCAGACCAAAACGGCACGCTCGATCCGCAGTTCCTCCAGGATCGCAGAAAGCTGAGCGAATTTTCCCTCACCGAACCAGATTTTTACCGGCTGGGCGTAAATAAACTCATTTGCCATAGATGCTGTCCTCAATGGCGCTGACCTGAACGGCGAACTTGTGCATGTTGGCCGCACGCCAGTCTTCCAGATCCTGGCACCACTCAGTGGCCAGGAAGGTCTTGGTCATCTCCACAGCCATCTCGGGGCCGACGATCCAGCCACCCATGCAGAGGATGTTGGCGTTATTGATGGCGCGGGCCATCTTGGCCGAGTACACGCCCTCGCAGGCCACGGCGTAAACGCCCTTGAACTTGTTGGACACGACGCACATGCCGGCGCCGGTGCCGCAGATCAGGATCGCGCGGTCATATGCGCCCTTCTGCACCAGGGGAGCCACAGTATTGGCAACTTCATAGTAAGGATGAACATGATCCAGATCCTGGGTGCCGAGGTCATCAAACTCCACGCCGGCTTCGGTCAGCCAGGCCTTGATGGCTTCCTTGGCGGAAAAGCCGGACTTATCGCTTCCAATGGCAATCTTCATGATGAACGAACTCCTTCCAATCAATCAATCATATTTATTATCGGGATTTTATTTACTTCAGGCTGACGGCGCGTTTGGCCTTGTCGACGATGTTGTCGACGGTCAGGCCCATGACTTCGCGCAGATAGGGCATCTTGCCCACTTCACCGAAGCGGTCGGGCACGCCGACGGCGCAGACGGGGATCTTCTCCTCGGCCAGCGCTTCGAGCACCGCGGACTGCAGCCCGCCGATGACGTTGTGGTTCTCCACCGTCAGCACCGCGCCCGTCTTGCGCGCGGAGGCGATTACGGTCTCGCGGTCGATGGGCTTGATGGTGTGGACGTTCACGATCTCGGCGTCGATGCCCTCGGCGGCGAGCTTCTCCGCGGCGTCCAGCACGTCCTTCGTCAGGAAGCCGGACACGAAGATGCTCA
>Ga0310691_10000102_pt1 | contig 167456 bp, 174 predicted proteins | sample 176DNAGHGlowgp2_FD_203887 | JGI IMG/M metagenome (GOLD analysis project Ga0310691, IMG submission 203887) | Sheep rumen microbial communities from Palmerston North, Manawatu-Wanganui, New Zealand - 1766 DNA GHGlow gp2 (v2) (version 2) | ecosystem: Host-associated > Mammals > Digestive system...
TTCTTTGTCTGCATCTAAAATAGCAACTAAAGAAACCTCTGGAATATCTAAACCTTCTCTTAAAAGGTTTATTCCAACTAATACATCAAATTCACCAAGTCTTAGGTTCCTTATTATTTCCATTCTTTCTAATGCTTTTATATCCGAATGCATATAATTTACTTTTATATCAAGGCTTTGAAGATATGCTGTTAAATCTTCCGCCATTTTCTTAGTTAGAGTTGTAACTAAAACTCTTTCATTTTTTTCTACTCTTATTCTTATTTGCTCAATTAAATCATCAACTTGATTTGTAACTGGTTTAACCTCTATTTTAGGGTCTAGTAAACCTGTAGGTCTAATAATTTGCTCTACTACATTTTCTTTTGAGTGTTCATTTTCATAATCTGCAGGTGTTGCACTAACAAATACAACTTGATTTATTCTCTCTTCAAATTCTTTAAAAGTTAGTGGTCTATTGTCATAAGCTGATGGAAGTCTAAATCCATATTTTACAAGAGAATCTTTTCTTGCTCTATCTCCATTATACATAGCTCTAACTTGTGGAATAGTTGCATGTGACTCATCTATTAGAAGTAGAAAATCTTTTGGAAAATAATCAAATAATGTAAATGGTGGGCTACCAGGTTCTCTTCCAGAAATATGTCTTGAATAATTTTCTATTCCTTGGCAAAATCCAGTTTCTCTCATCATTTCTAAATCAAAATTTGTTCTTTCTTCTATACGTTGTGCCTCAATTAGCTTATTTTCAGATTTGAAATATTCAACTCTTTCTTTCATTTCTTCTTCAATTGTAACTAATGCTCTTTCCATCTTGTCTGCAGTTGCAACATAATGTGAATTTGGGAATATCATAACATGTTCTCTTGTTCCAATAGATTTTCCTGTAAGTGGATTTATTTCACTTACTTTTTCTATCATATCTCCCCAAAATTCAACTCTTATTGCAGATTCACCTCTATCTGATGGATATATTTCTAAAATATCTCCTTTTGCCCTAAAAGTTCCTCTTTTAAAATCTATCTCATTTCTTGAATACTGCATATTTACAAGTTTTTTCAAAACTTTATCTCTATCTATTTCCATTCCAGGTCTAAGCGAAACTATCATGTGTTCATAATCAATTGGGTCTCCTAATCCATATATACAGCTTACAGATGCAACAATTATTACATCTCTTGTTTCAAAAAGTGAAGCTGTTGCAGAATGTCTTAGCTTATCTATTTCATCATTTATAGAGGCATCTTTTTCTATATATGTATCTGACTGAGCAATATAGCTTTCTGGTTGATAGTAATCATAATAGCTAACAAAGTATTCTACATTGTTTTCAGGAAAAAATTCTTTAAATTCTGAATAAAGTTGTCCTGCTAAAGTTTTGTTATGTGCTAAAACTAATGTTGGTTTTTGCACTTTTTGAATAATATTTGCCATTGTAAATGTTTTTCCACTTCCGTGTTACGCCAAGTAAAGTCTGAAATTTTTTTCCAGACTTTATTCCTTCACTTAAATATTGGATTGCCTCTGGTTGGTCACCTGTAGGCTTGTATTTTGAAACTAATTTGAACATAACTACTCCTTTTAATCCACCAATGCCGTATCTTTTAATAACACAACATCTTCATTACTTTTTCGAATTTCTCTTAGGTTTTTTGGATCATCATCTATAACAATAAGCACACTTCCATCTCTTTTAACATTTTTCATATAATCTGCCTTTAATGTTGCAGACTCCTTAAAATCATATTTTTCTCTTGAAATTATAACTCTATTTTCTTTCTTAAAAAATGGCGCATATTTATCTAGCCAATATTGTTTTTCATCATATCCTTTGTTCATTCTTGTTGCAGAGAAAATATATAAATCCACATTATCTTTTTTAGAAATATTTTCTAGTTTTTCAATACTTGAATATAACGGCCTCTTTTTATCAAAATCACAAGCTTTTCCATAATTAAAATCAGCTATTACGCCATCCATATCTACAAACATTTTTACTTTTTTATCATTATATTGATTTAAAAAATTTTCTATATACATTCTCTCATCTCCCTACACAATATTTTACCATAAATTGCATAAAAAGACAAGGATTTTCGCTGTTTTCCTTGCCTTTTACTCTTTATTAATTAAAACTTTCTTTTTCTTGCTGCCTCTGACTTTTTCTTTCTCTTTACACTAGGTTTTTCATAATGCTCTCTTTTACGAACTTCTTGAAGAACTCCATTTCTAGCACATTGTCTTTTAAACCTTTTTAAAGCGTCTTCTATATTACCATTATTAACTTTTACTTCTGACATTATTATTCCCCCCTTCCAAGTCCATACACATAATGTATGTGGGTTTTTTCTCATTGAGGACTAACCTCTCCCTATATACAAAATATATTATACTCCATATTAGTAGAACTTGTCAAGACTTTAAAAAAACTTTTTTTACATCGTCTTTTTTATAACACATTCTTCTTCTATAAACAGGTAAAATTATTTTCTTATAGAACAAAATCAGCTTCTTTTCACCACATAGCTTTTATTGTATAGAAAATTTCCGATTTTTCCTATGCAATAAAAAAAGAGACCCTTAAAAAGGCCTCCTTTATATAAATTAAAATTATTTTTTGTTTACTAATTCTTTAAGTTGTTTACCAGCTCTGAATACTGGAGCTTTTGATGCAGGTATTTTAATTTCTTCCTTAGTTTGTGGATTTCTTCCTTTTCTTGCAGCTCTTTTTCTAACTTCGAAAGATCCAAATCCAACTAATTGAACTTTATCACCTTTCTTTAATGCTTCTTTGATTGATGCAACGATAGCGTCTACTGATGCTTCTGCTGCTTTTTTTGTGTCTCCTGTTTTTGCAGCTACTGCTGCTACTAATTCAGCTTTGTTCATTTAAATTACCTCCTATAAGATTTATGTTTTATGTAGTAAATATTAATGCCTTTTGCATCATACGTCCTACTAATTTAACTATTCGCCAATCTTCGATAAAATCCCTCTTTTTTTTAAAAAATATTTTTAATTTTTATTTTTTCATAATCTTTAGAGCAAGAAGCATAACGGCGTAAACGCATGTGCTAAGTGTGATTGACGCAATCGTATTGATTTTTTCAGATAAAAAATTTTTAAATAAAAAATTTATAAAAATACCAAAAAGGCTCATTACCGCTGTTGAAAAAATTGGTTTAAAAAATAACTCTTTTTTATTTATTTCTAATTTTATATTTTTAATAAGAGAAAACATACCAATTATAAAAACAATCACATTACATATAATATTTCCAATAGCAGCACCATTTATACCAATATTTTCATTTGATATTAAAATGGTATTAGCAAAAAATTTAAACATAATTCCTATAGAAAAAGAAATTAAAGGAATATTGCCTTTTCCAATACCTTGTAAGACTCCATTTATAGTTTGAGAAAGCATTGCAAAAAAAATTGATATTGAATTAATCTGTAGCAAAATCGCCCCACTATTTGCATTAGGAAAAAGTAAATTTAAAATTTGATTAGAAAATATAATCAAACCTGCTGTACATGGAAGTGCAATAACAACTGTAATTTTCAAGAAAAATCCCACTTTTTTATTCAATTCTTTTCTATCTCTAATTGCTACTGTTCTTGAAATAACTGGAACCATTCCTGTTACAAATGGCACATTTAAAGCAAGTGGTAATATGCACAAAGTGTCTATTTTTCCACTTAGCATTCCATACTGAATTTTTGCTTCACTTTCACTCATAAATCTTTTTAATAATTTAACAATAGTAAATAAATCTATATTCTTATTAAAAGAAGACATTAATGAACTTAGTGATATAGGAATTGATTCTTTCAAAATTTTCTTTAATGTTTTTCTTATTCTTGTAGGTACATAATTTACACTTTGAGCAATTTCTGTTCCAATCTCGCCTCTTCTTGTTCTATAATAACCATAAATATATACAAAACTTACAATTGTAGCAAGAGTCGTTGCAAAATTTGCAATTCCAGCCATTAATGTTGTATTGTTTTTTGTAATATATGCTACACTTTCTACCAATACAATTGTGAATATAGTTTTAAAAATTTGCTCTATAGTCTGTGATTTCGCTGTAACCGATAATTTTTGTCTTCCATTAAAATATCCTCTTATAACTGAAATAATTGAGACAAAAAATATTGATGGAGAAAGCGTAATTAGTGAATACTCTGCTTCTGGAATTTCTAAAAATTTAACTGCTATTGTTTTGGCTCCCATAAATAAAAATATTGTTCCTATCAATCCAAAAAATGCAAAAGTAAAAAAAGCAATTTTAAAAATTCTGTGAGCACCTTTATTATCGCCTATTGCCACTCTTTCAGCCACAAGCTTTGAAATAGCATTTGGGACACCTGTAGAAGAAAAAGTAAGAAGAAGCGCATATATTTGAAATCCAGCACTATATATAGCATTTCCCGAATCTCCAAACCCTTCTTTATTAGTTAAATAAAGTTTATATGCTAATCCTATTATTTTGATTAAAACTTGTGAAAATAATAATACTATTATTCCTTTTGCGATTGTTTCTTTCTTTTTTTTCAAAATTTCCTCCTAACCCCTTGACAAAATCCCATTTTTGTTATAAAATTATTCAGTACTATGTATAAATAGAACTAGTTATGTTCTAGCGTGAAGTTCTTGCAAAAGAATTTCTGTACAATGAATTTTATATTTTGTTTAGATATGAATTAATTTTTAACTTCTCCCCGGTAGTTAAAAATTTAGTTTTCATATATATAAGCTAAAAAAATGTAAAAATCTTAGCAATTACATTTTAAAGCTAAAATTAAATTTATAGGAGGGTATATTTTACCATGAACAATGTTACATATAGTGCTAAAAAAAGTGAAATAGAAAGAAAATGGTATATAATTGATGCAGCAAATAAACCACTTGGTAGAGTTGCTACAGAAGCAGCAAGATTACTTGCTGGAAAACATAAACCAATTTATACAAAAAACGTAGATACAGGTGATCACGTAATTATTATTAATTGCAAAGATGTTAAATTAACAGGAAACAAATTAAATCAAAAAATTTATAGACATCATTCTGGTTATATTGGTGGAATGAAAGAGGTTGTAGCTAAAGATATGATGGAAACAAATCCTACAAAAGCTATGATGTTAGCAGTTAAAGGAATGTTACCACACACTACTTTAGGTGCTCAAATGCTTAAAAAATTAAGAGTTTACGCTGATGACAAACATGAAAATCAAGCTCAAAAACCAGAAATTTGGAATTATTAATAAGGAGGAAAAATAAATGGCAGAAAAATTATATTATTATGGAACAGGTAGAAGAAAAAATGCTATAGCTAGAGTTAGATTAACAGAAGGTTCTGGAAAAATTACTATTAATGGTAAAGATATAGAAGAATTCTTTGGAATGGAAACTTTAAAAGTTATAGTAAAACAACCTTTAACAGTTACAAATACAACTGCAAAATATGATGTTATAGCTAAAGTTACAGGTGGAGGATTTACAGGTCAAGCTGGTGCTATCCGTCACGGAATAGCTAGAGCTTTAAATGAAGCAAATGCTGAATTTAGACCTGCTTTAAAACAAAACGGATTCTTAACTAGAGACCCAAGAATGAAAGAAAGAAAGAAATATGGTCTTAAAAAAGCTAGAAAAGCTCCACAATTCAGTAAGAGATAATATTACTTTTTCAAAAAATTCAACCTCAGAAGTTTCATTTCTTCTGAGGTTTTTATTTACATATATTTAATTTTTTGTTTTTATTTTTTTTGCTTTAGAAAATTTAGAATATTCCTTGTATTTTCCAATTTTTATATATGATTTAATTTTTACATAATATTTTGTATTCTTTTTTAATTTTTTTATTGTGTATTTGGTTGTTGAACCTTTTTTTATTGTTTTCGCTTTTTTATATTTTCCATTTTTAGATGTTGAAATATATATTTCATAACCTGCTACAGACTTTTTATTCCACCTTAATTTAATTTGTTTTTTTGTAGCTTTAATTTTTGAAAATGATGTTTTAGCAGCTTTAGGTACGTTAGTCATTCTTCCTTTTTTGTTAAATTTATATCTAACACCATTTATAGTCCTTGCCCCTCCAGTTGTTATAATCTTACCGTAATTATTAAAAATATAATACTCATCATCTATCTTTGTAAGCCCGCTTGCACGTGTTCCATTTTCTTTATCAAAATAATACTTTGTACCATCAACCTTACACCATCCTGTAGCCATTCTGCCAGAAGGTTTAAAGTAACACAAACCACCATCGTATTTTTTATATACATCTACTGAAATATATCCAGAAGCATTCATGCTATAATAATATTTGCCTATTTTTACTTTTTGAGTTTTACTTTTAGATGGTGTTTTTAAAGAACCGTCTTTGTTAAAGTAATATAATCCTTCATATTTAGATGCATCTTTTATCTTTTTAAAACCTGTTATCATTTCATCAGTATTTTCAATAAAATATCTTCTTTTATTATCTTCATTGCAAACTGTCATTCCTGCATATGATTTGCCTTTACCTCTACCATAATGTCTATATCCTCCTGTGCCTAAATAATAATATTTATTATTTATTTTTTGTACGCCTTTTAAAGTATATCCATTTTTGTTAAAATAATAATAGTCATATGTTCTAATAGTACCGTCTCCACCAACAACTTTTGTCCATCCTTCACTATTTAATTTAGTAGTATCTCCATATCTATAAAGTGAAATATTATTATTTATAACATTTATTTGAAGTCCTTTATTTTCACGTCCTCCCATATATGTAAATCCATACTTACTACAGTTCATTTGAGCTTTATATGTTCTCCAGTATTTTCCAGTACCTGCTTTATTTATAGTATTATAAGAATAATCAGACGCAAATGAAAAATCAGGTTTTACACAATCTATAAATTCTTCCATATTTGTAGGATAAAGACCATGGTGAGACATTTTGTATATATTAGATTTTAAAACATTTGTACCTTTATACTTGTTTATTAAAGCTCTTTCCCCATCTGTTTTTAAATCTCCTGCAGTTAAAAACGATATATTGCCACATACAAGTTTAGCAACTAATGAGCAATTATTTTGATACAAAGTAATGGCCTTTTCACCATCTTCGTCAGTACCATTTCCTGTAGGAGATGTATATTTATCCATGCCAACAGGGCCAATTATAGATACATTTACAGTTCCAAACGAAAACCTACTTCCTTCTTTTAAATATACAACAATATCATCATAGTTTTTATCTTGATTAGTAGATGTTTCATATGTGTTTTTTAACTTTCTATAATACATATCTGAATTATCGTCAATTGTTTTTCCTTTATACTGTAATAGAGTAGGATCCTGAAGATATATATGATCAATTTTGTACTTTTGCATTAATTTATAAATAGGCATTTCTTTAATTTCCTTATTAAATCCTCCTGTATGATCTTTATGGAAATGACTAAAATAAAAAGAAAAATGTGTTATTTTCTTTTCAGAAAGAAATCTGTCTATGTAAGGATATGAACCTTCTTCACCAATATCCATTAACAAAAATTCCCCATTTGATTCTACTAATGTTGAGTCTCCTCTATTTTCATTACCAATATTAATAGAATATATTTTCATTTCGTTATTTAATGCAACTGCTAACGTATTTTTATTAGGTACTAGTAAAAATATAAATATACCTATAATAAAATTTAATAATAATACTTTTAAAAACCTTTTCATTTTTTCCCCTCGTTTTTCATATACTACTTTATAAATTGTTGCTTATATTTTATACAACCTTTAAATAATTGTCAATCCTAAATAAAAACACTCTATTTTTTTCTTCTCAAAATCCATCCATATTCACATTTAATAGGAAGTTTCATTTTAACTTGTTGTCCTTGTTTTCCAGGATTTACTGTATCTATTTCTTCGTCTGTTTCTGCATCCCAAAGTTTTTCAATGATAAATTCTTTAGGTTCAATTTTGTTTGGAATAATTATTTCTAGGGTATCCCCTAAACTTAGCTTATTTCTTATTTCTATAACAGATTTTTCTTCATTATATTCTAGCACTTTTCCGCCAAATTCATAATTTGTATTATATTGCTTTCCTTCATATTCTTGAATATCCTTATTTTTTCTATCATTAAAATAGAATGTAGTAAGTCCTCTAGTTTTTACTTTTTCTATTTCATTAATATATTTGTCAATATTATTTTTGAATATCTCGGGATTGCTATAATAGTCATCTATTGCATTTCTGTATATGTTTATTATACTTGCTAAATAATATTCTGTTTTAAGTCTTCCTTCTATTTTTACACTATCTATTCCCATGTCTATAATTTCGGGAATTTCTCTAATTAAGCATAAATCTTTTGAAGAAAATATACTTGTACTATTTTCGTCCATCTCTATTGGCATTAATGGCCCAGGATTATTTTTTTCTTCTGCATAAAGATTATATGACCATCTGCAACTTTGTGCACAATCTCCTAAATTTGCACTTCTTCCATTAGCTAAAAAGTCGCTTAAAAAACATCTTCCTGAATATGAAAAACAAATCGCACCATGAATAAATATTTCTACTTCCATTCCCTCAGGTTTGTTTTCCATTATGTATCTTATTTGCTCTTTATTTAGCTCTCTTGCCATAATCATTCTTTTTGCGCCTTGGTTATACCAAAACTTGCAAGCTTCCAAACTTACTAAATTTGACTGTGTACTTACATTTATTGCAATTCCTGGAGCATATTTCTTTATAACTTCAATTACCCCTGGATCTGCAGCAATTATTCCATCAGGTTTTGCTTCACTTAATTTTTTGCACATTTCTATTATTTCTGGATATTTTTCATCCCATGCAAAAATGTTAAGAGTAACATATATCTTTTTTCCAATACTATGTGCATATTCTATTGTTTGAAATAAATCATCATCTTGCATATCTGCTCTCGTTCGAAGCGAAAGTGATGAAGTTCCACAATATACTGCATCTGCTCCATATCTAAATGCTGTTTTTGCTTTTTCTAATGACCCCGCTGGGGCTAACAATTCAATTTTTTTCATTTTCAATTTAGTTCCTTTCTTGTTTCACATAATAACATATATAGTTGTGAAAAAATTTTTCATTCTTATTCTTCCTTTTATGTTTTAACTTTAATATATTATATCACATATTTTTTTATATTTCTAGACATTTCATGATATTTATGTTATAATTATTATTAGTTTGGAGGTATATTAAATATGAAAAAAAATGATTTTAGAAAAAGCATAAAAGTAGATTCGACACCTTCTATAGGAGAAATTCAAAAAGAAATAACTAATACATTTAATGAATTACTCGATAAATATGAACAAAGCAATTCATTCAGAAATAGAGAATTTTTAGTATATTTAACATCTGCTATTTTTTTAGTTTACCAAGAAAAATATCCTCAAATATCTGCATATTTATTATTCAGGACAAAAAGTGATTTAAGTTTTATTGACAACTTAAAAAAAGAATTTAAAGGTGATTTTTTTAATTCTAATGAATACTTTTTTCTTAGCGATAATGCAGTAAAAAAAGATATTTCAGGAATTAGATTAGTTCTAGATAGTGTAAAAGAATCTAATATTTCAAAATCAGCTGATACATCAAATTCACTTGACGATTCTCCTGAAATTTCAAGATTATTTAAAGAAGTAAAAGAAAACTATAGATTTAAAGACAAAGTACTAGAATATATCTCTTCTAGTACTCACGGAAGCAAAGAATATTATAGTTTAATGCTTGAACTTTTAAGAAGATTAAAAGAAATAACTCCTAAAGAGTTTACAGAAGAAAACATGCCTGATCCTTCTTATGCGGATCTATATGAATCAATGAAAAAAACTATTTACTATTATGAAAATAATAGTGAAAGTAACTATCCAAGCATTACAGATGAAAATCTTCAACGTCTTAAAGTTCTTGTAAGTGAATACGCATCAAGAATAGAAAATCAATTACAATTTGAGATTTTGCACTATACTCTACCTGTTGTTTTAAATGATCCCCTAATTAAAAATGCTTTACAAACTACTTTTGAAATTGAACCCGGTAAAGAAGAAAATAACGGTGAAGTAAGAAAGCCAAATGCTTTTCAGTCTATTTATTATATACTACATACTCCTTTTGGAGATATTGAATTTCAATCTCAATCTAGTAGAGCTTATTATGTTGCACAAAAAGGTAGTGCATATCATAGTGGTATTCCAGGAAAATCTGTTGATGTAAGTAAATTCTTTGAACTAGTTGATTCAAATGATGAAAAACCATTAGATTACTATTTGGATACACTTGATTCAATCTCATCTGATACCTTAATTGATGAATCAATGCTTCCTGTTTTTGAAAATGAAGATGAAAGAAATAAATTCTTAGAATCTGAACAAGGAAAAAAATACAAGCAAACAATGAAAATTTTAGAATTAGAAAAACATATAAAAATAAAAGATACAATAGAATTATTGCCAGCGTATCTTCCAGATTCGGTATATACTGATAAAAACAAAAAAAATATTGATCCTGATAAGTTAAATAAATTTTTACATTCGTCTAATCCTCCTCAAAAATTAATTTCGATGAATGCAAATCTATATTTATTATCTTCATCTTTATCAGTTTCGCCTTACATGAATGTTGTAAGCTCTGGTCACTCTTCTTTTACAACAGCATCTAATCATAATAAAAATATAGTAGATGAATTTACTGAAGCTCTTAGAAAAAAAGATGTTAATACTTGTCTAAGAGAAATGCTTATTAATAGACTAACAGATATATTACAAAATCCTAAAATATATTTTCCTGATGTAAATATTAGACCACTTTCAAACCTAAATATCAATTCATCTAATCCTGAAAATCGTCCAAATTATATTGAACAATGTTTATTTGTTGCGCAAAGGCATGAAGAATTTGCAAGTAACCTTCCTAAAGATATTACAAGAAAGCATATAGCTAATTATGGTGCCGATCTAAAAAAATCATTGCTATCTTATGAAAAAAATTCTTAAGAATTATATTTCTTAAGAATTTTTTTCATTTTACTTATTGCCAATCCATCTCCAACTTCTAAAATCTCTGTTTCAAGATTTTCATTTTCTGTGACTTCTTTTATATATTCCCTTAAATTTCTGACAGCTGTACGTTGTTTGTGTTTGTTATAATCACTCATAACATAACCTTTATATAAAATATTATCTGCAAAAATTATTCCACCATTATTTAATAATCTTAATGCTTCTTTTAAGAAAAATGGATATTTTCCTTTTGCTGCATCAATAAATACCATATCATATTTTTCATTTAAAGTTGGAAGAATCTCAACTGCATCTCCTTCGTAAATGTGAATTACATCTTCTAATTCCATTTCTTTTATATTTTGTTTTGCTTCTGCTATTCTTTCTTCATCACGTTCTATTGTATCTATTTTTCCTCCATCTTCCAAATAACTAGAAAAGCATATTGCAGAATAACCAACTGCTGTACCAATTTCTAAAATTTTTTTAGTTTTATTTTCTTCTAAATATTTTGCAATTACTTCTAAGGTGTCATCCATAATAATTGGAATATGCTCCTCTAATGCTTTTTGTTTCATTTTTATTAGTTTATCATTCATACTTAATTTCCTCTTCTTGCCATTCTTTCTCTTTCTTTATTGTCTAAGATTTTCTTTCTTAATCGAATAGACTTTGGAGTAACTTCAACTAATTCATCATCTTGAATAAATTCAATAGCTTTTTCTAAAGACATTTGCATTGGTGGCACTAAACGTAAAGCATCATCAGAGCCTGAAGCTCTAGTATTTGTTAAGTGTTTTTCTTTACATACATTAACAGCTAAATCTTCTCCTCTTGAGTTTAGTCCAACAATCATTCCTTCATAAACATCTACACCAGGTCCTATGAATAAATCACCTTTTTCTTGTGCATTGTATAATCCGTATGTAATTGATTTTCCTGCTTCAAAAGCAACTATTGTTCCTCTAACACGTGCTACAACATCACCTTTAAATGGTTCATATCCTTTAAACATTGTAGCCATTGTTCCTTCACCTTTTGTATCTGTTAAAAATTCTGTTCTATATCCAATTAATCCTCTTGCAGGAATGTTGAATTCAATTTTTGTATGTCCTGCTTCTGCTGGCTCCATGTTTATCATTTCACCTTTTCTTCTTCCAAGTTTTTCTATAACTGTTCCAACTGAATCGTCTGGAACATTTACAACTAATGTCTCTATTGGTTCACATTTAACTCCATCTATATCTTTTATAATAACTTTTGGACGAGAAACTAGTAGCTCAAATCCTTCTCTTCTCATTGTTTCTATAAGTACTGCTAAATGAAGCTCTCCTCTTCCTGAAACCTCAAAAGAATCTGGTGTTTCTCCTTCTTTAACTCTTAAAGAAACATTTCTTTCAAGTTCTTTAAATAATCTATCTCTAATGTGACGAGATGTTACAAATTCTCCTTCTTTTCCTGCAAATGGTCCATTGTTAACACTAAATGTCATAGAAACTGTAGGTTCATCTATATTTACAAATGGGATTTTTTCTATATGTTCTGGGTCACAAATTGTGTCTCCTATTGAAATATCTGCTAATCCTGCAAGTTCAATAATATCTCCTGCTTTTGCAGATTCTACTTCTACTTTTTTAAGTCCAACATGAGTGTAAACTTTTGCTATTTTTCCATTTATTTGTCTATCCTCTTTACAAATAGCTACTTGCATTCCAGTTTTAATTTCTCCACGTTCTACTCTTCCTACTGCAATTCTTCCAACATAATCATCATAGTCTATGTTAGAAACAAGCATTTGAGCTGGTCCTTCTTCATCACAATTTGGAGCATCTATTGTTTTTATGATAGTTTCAAAAAGTGGAGTCATATCACTATCTTCATCAGACATGTTTAATTTAGAGATTCCATTTTTAGCTGAAGCATAAACTACTGGAAAATCTAATTGTTCATCTGTAGCATCAAGCTCTATAAATAGCTCAATTACTTCATCTACAACTTTTTCTGGTCTTGCACCTGGTCTATCTATTTTATTAATTACAACTATTGGCTTTAAATCTAATGCTAATGCCTTTTTCAAAACTTCTCTTGTTTGAGGCATAGCTCCTTCAAAACTATCTACTAAAAGCAAAACACCATCAACAGTTTTTAAAACTCTTTCTACTTCTCCTCCAAAATCTGCGTGTCCTGGTGTATCTACAATATTTATTTTAATATCATTATACATAACAGATGTGTTTTTTGAAAGAATTGTAATTCCTCTTTCTTTCTCTAAATCGTTTGAATCCATTACTCTTTCTTCTACTTGTTCATTTTCTCTAAATACATGGCTTTGTTTCAACAAGCTATCAACAAGTGTTGTTTTTCCATGGTCTACGTGTGCAATTATTGCTATGTTTCTTATTTTTTTGTTATTCATTTTATTCTTCCTTTCTCTAGGTTACTTTTTGGGACGGAGGAAAAAAGTTACCTCGTCTTAGATTTTTTTGTACGGAGGAAAAAGTAACCTTACTTTATAATTTTTTATTTCATATTTTTCGTAAAAATCACTTACCTATTATATCACAAAAAGAGTTATTTTGTCAACTAGTAGTATTTTAAATTTACATAATTTTTTACATTTTTAAGCAACTTAAAAGCCTTCATACATATTATATAAAGGCTTTTTTAATGTAACTTATTTTATAGATTTTCTTTTATATTTTTTATTTTTTCTTTCTTTATTCCTGTTATATCTATAATCTCTTCAATATTATATCCCTTTGCTAACATCTTTTTAATAATTTCATTTTTTTCTTCCTCAATTTGCTCTTTTGCAGCTTTCTTTTCTTCTTTAAATTTTTGTTTTTCTTTTTGAAATTGTTTTTTTTCATCTTCAAATTGCTTTTTTCTTGCTTTTTCTTTTTCTCTTCTTGCTTTTTCTTTTTCTCTTCTTGCCTTTTCTTTTTCTCTTCTTGCCTTTTCTTTTTCTCTTCTTGCCTTTTCTTCTAATTCTAGTGCTTTTGCTTCTGAGTTTCTTATTAAAGTCGCTTTTAGCTCATACCAATATTCATCTTGCATACCTTTGTCTAAACTTAATATTCTATTATCTGCATCTGCCTTTTTTATGGCTTCATTCTTTTTACTTGCCATATATATCCCCTCTTCATCACCTATTATTAGCTTCAGCCAATCTGCAAGTTCGCCTTTAGGTTCTTTTATTTTTCTGAACTTCTTTAAATCAATTATATGAAGTTCTAATTTATCTGTTATTATTTCACTTTCTGCTTCATTTAATTCATCTTCTACTATTTCATTTGGATCTGTACATTCTTCAAACTTTAGATGAGCTATTTGATGGAATTCTTTTCTGTTGAAAAAACTAAAATCTGTTATTATTATTGCTACAGTCTTTTCTATATTTACATATTCGCAACCACTTTCTATCGTGCTTGTATACAATTTGCAAATATAAAACGTAGCTCTTTCTCCTAAATTATGTTCATTTTTTACTTGCATCTCTATAAAGCAAATTGTTCCATCTGATAACTTTGTTCTTACATCTAATACACCTTTTTTATCTTTTTGATAATTCCTTTTAAGTTCAGGATTTTGAATTTCTACGTTTTTGATTTTTATCTTTAAAATTGCTTGTAGGAGGTTTCTTAAATTTTCTTCTTTTCCGTTTATTCCAAATAAATTTTTAAACATATAGTCACGAGTAGCTGGAATTCTGATAATTTTGCCGTCTAATAGTGTTGCTCCTATTTCATTTTTTGTGTATCCTTTTATTTCATCTAGTGTAGGTTCTTTTAAAATATTCATATTTTATCCTCCTTTATTTTACCAAAAAATTCTCATTAATGCAAGTATTCTTGATAAAATTTTTATTATTTCGCTTAAACATTTATAACTATTGCTTAACCTTATATTCCTGTTGTTCCTTCTTTAGTAATATTTTTAATTTTTTGGATCTCTTTGGATTAAACGTTCTTGATAAAATCTTCTTAAAATTCAAATTTAGTTTTAAAAAATATTGATTCTTAAAATTTATTTTGCATTCATTAAAATGTATTTTTAAAATCAGCAATAATTTTAATATTTATCGCATAATTATTTTACCATTATTTTCCTAAAAAATCAAGAAAAAGATTTCTACAAAAATCGACAAAAATGTCCAATAATAAAATTTTCTATTTTGTTGAAAAATTGAAATTTCTTTTACAATATCTATATCGAATATATATCTTTCTGTTCTATTAATATTATTAAAAATATGTTCTCAAAATCTCTTGACTTTTTCCCTAAAGAATAATATACTTTTAGTATAAAATTTAAACAAAGGAGGCCAATTTATTATGAGCAACTTAATAGAGATAAGATGGCATGGTAGAGGCGGTCAAGGTGCTAAAACTGCTTCATTATTATTAGCAGATGCAGCATTTAACACAGGAAAATATATTCAAGGATTTCCTGAATATGGACCTGAAAGAATGGGAGCACCAATTACTGCATACAACCGTATTAGTGACGAACCTATTACAATTCACAGCAATATTTACGAACCAGATTATGTAGTAGTAGTAGATGACACATTATTAGAATCTGTTGATGTTACAGCAGGTTTAAAAAGCACAGGTGCTATAGTTATAAACACCACAAAATCTGCAGATTATTTAAAATCTGTACTTAAAGGATATTCTGGAGCAGTTTATACAATTGATGCAAGAAAAGTATCTATGGAAACTTTAGGAAAATATTTTCCAAATACTCCTATGCTTGCAGCTATTGTAAAAGTTAGTGGAATTATGTCTGATGAAGATTTTGTAAAAGATATGGAAGGTTCATTTAAGCATAAATTTGCTAAAAAACCAGAAGTTATAGATGGAAATATGAAAGCTATTGAACTTGCATTAAAAGAAGTAAAAAAAATATAATGAAGTAACACTGCCATAGTATAACACAATAAGAAGACGAGGTTACTTTTTTCCTCCGTCCCAAAAAAGAACTCAAAAAAGAACCCAAAAAAAGAACCTAAAGAAAGGATGATAAAAATGTCTGAAATAAATGCCAATACCCCAATGAAAGATATGACAATTGGTGGAAATATTTATGAAGCAGGAAATGCCAGAAACTTTAAAACTGGTGATTGGAGAAGTGTTAAACCTGTATATATAGAAGAAAAATGCAAACAATGTGGACTTTGCTTCCCTGTTTGCCCAGATAATGCAATTCCTGTAAATAAAGATTTAAAAAGAGAAGATTTTAATTATGATTATTGCAAAGGATGTGGAGTTTGTGCTAAGGTATGCCCTTTTGCTGCAATAGAAATGCAATAATAAGTTTGAAAAATATTTGAATTTATACTGCGTTGTAAATCATTTAAAACGCGGTCACGTACACCACGTACGCTCCCTTACCTTTTAAATAATTTATGCCTTGTCTAAATTCAAATCTTTTCCAAACATAAACAGAATTTACAAATATGTAAATAATTAAAAACGAAAGGATGATAAAAATGAGTATAAGAGAAAGATTAAGTGGTAATGAAGCATCAGCTACAGCAATGAAACAGATTAATCCTGATGTTGTCGCTGCCTTCCCTATTACCCCTTCAACAGAAATACCTCAATATTTTTCAACATTTGTAGCAAATGGAACTGTAGATACAGAATTTGTTGCAGTTGAATCTGAACATAGTGCTATGTCAGCTTGTATTGGAGCAGAGGCTGCAGGTTCACGTGCTATGACAGCTACTTCTGCAAATGGTTTATCTTTAATGTGGGAAATGATATATATCGCTTCAAGTTTAAGATTACCTATTGTAATGTCACTTGTAAACAGAGCTGTTTCAGGACCTTTAAACATACATAATGACCATTCAGATGCAATGGGAGTTAGAGACGCTGGATGGATTATGATGTTTTCTGAAAATAATCAAGAAGCTTACGACAATTTACTTATGGCACATAGAATTGCTGAGCACAAAGATGTTATGCTTCCATTAATGGTTTGCCAAGATGGATTTATTACATCACATTCAATTGAAAATATTATGCTTGAAGAAGATTCAGAAGTTAAAAAATTTGTTGGAACATATAAACCAGAACATTATTTATTAAATAGAAATGAACCAATAGCTGTTGGTCCTCTTGACGTTCAACCATATTTATTTGAGCACAAGGCTCAACAAGCAGATGCAATGAGAGCTTCAAAGCAAGTTATTTTAGATGTTGCAAAAGACTTTGAAGCATGGACTGGAAGAAAATATGGATTATTTGAAGAATATAAATTAGATGATGCAGAACTTGCTATAGTTTGCGTAAACTCTACAGCTGGAACAACAAAATTTGTTGTAGATAAACTTCGCGAACAAGGAATTAAAGCTGGTCTTTTAAAACTTAGAGTCTACAGACCATTCCCTGGAGAAGAAATATCTAAAGCTTTAGCTCATGTTAAAGCAGTAGCAGTTTTAGATAAATCAGATTCTTTAAATTCTGCTGGTGGAGCTATATTTACTGATGTAACATCAAGTTTCCAAGTTCACAAAGTAAATGTTCCAACTATAAACTATATTTACGGTATAGGTGGACGTGACACTAAAGCTGATGACATAGAATCTGTATATAAAGACCTAGAATATGTCGCAAAAACAGGAGATTTAGGAATTCCATACAGATATTTAGGATTAAGAAGATAGATTTAAACGATAAATTAAAACTATGCGAATTAATCAAAAACGAGTATTACTAGGCGAATTTTTGAACAAAAATTTTGGCGACGTAAGACGAAGTTTTTCATTAATTCCTAGAAAAAAGGAGGAAAATAAAATGCCATATAATATGAAAGAAATAGTAGCCACAAAAAGACCTCATTTTACAGAAGGTCATAGAATGTGTGCAGGATGTGGTGCACCAGTTGTAGCAAGACATATTATGAGAGCTTTAAAAGAAGAAGATACTGCAGTTGTATGTTCTGCGACAGGATGTATGGAAGTTTCTACATTTATTTATCCATATACAGCATGGGAAGATTCTTTTATACACACAGCTTTTGAATGTGCTGGCTCTACCCTATCTGGTGTTGAAGCTGCATATAAATCACTAAAAAAACAAGGCAAGTTACCTGAAGATCAGCATACTAAATTTATTGCATTTGGTGGAGATGGTGGAACTTACGATATAGGACTTCAAGCTCTTTCTGGAGCTATGGAAAGAGGTCATGATTTAACTTATGTTTGTTATGATAATGGAGCTTATATGAATACAGGTATTCAACGTTCTTCTGCAACTCCAAGATTTGCAGATACAACTACAACACCTGCCGGAAGAGTAATTCCTGGAAAAATGCAAAATAGAAAAGATTTAGCTTTAATTATGGCAAATCATCATTTACCATATGTTGCACAAACTCTTGCGATGGGAGATTTTAAAGATTTATATGAAAAAGCAGAAAAAGCAATTTATACAGAAGGTCCTACATTTTTAAATGTTTTAGCTCCATGCCCTCGTGGATGGGGATATTCTACAGATGAACTTATGAATATAAATAAACTTGCTGCTCAAACATGCTATTGGCCAATGTTTGAAGTTGTAGATGGAAAATATCATATAACATATAAACCTGCTAAAAAACTTCCAATTGAAGAATTCTTAAAAACTCAAAAAAGATTTAGACACATGTTTAAAGAAGGAAATGAGTGGATGATAGAAGAATTTCAAAAAGAAGTAGATCGTCGTTGGCAAGAATTATTAGATTTAGAAGAAATGACAAATAAAGAATAATTAAAAACCGATAGTGTAAAATAAAGTGTGTAAGTTAAAGGTACCATTTTACCTAACTTATGCACTTTACTTTTTTTATCTAAATAAATATAATATAGAAAATGGAGGAATTAAATATTGCAAAGAAAATACAAAGAGATCCACAAGATGTGGAAATAGCAAATACAATATTGGATAGATATAATCCTGAAACAAGGGATGATGTTCAAAATGCACTAAAAAGGATATTTGGACCAATATTTGAGGCAATGTTACAAGGAGAAATGAATGCTCATCTAGGATATGAAAGTAATAATCATGATTACAAAGAAACACAAAATAGAAGAAATGGATATGGAAGCAAAACATTAAAAATAGCATATGGAGAAATACCAATCAATGTACCAAGAGACAGAGATGCAACATTTGAGCCATTAGCTATACCAAAGCGAACGAAGAACATATCAGGAATAGAAGATAAAGTATTATCAATGTATGCTAAAGGAATGAGTCAACGAGATATAGCAGATACAATAGAAGATATCTATGGATTTAATATCTCTGCAGAAACGGAAAGTGAAAGTAAACACAATTGGATGCAGATATTTGATGAATTAAAAACTAGAGGTGTTGAAGATGTATTATTCATATCTATGGATGGCGTTTCAGGACTAGAAGAAGGTGCAAAAGCAATATTCAAAAATGTAGTAGTTCAAAGATGTATTGTACACTTAATTAGAAATTCAATAAAATACGTTCCAAGTAAGAGTTACAAGGCTTTTACAGCACAATTAAAGAAAGTATATGGTGCACCAAGTTTAAAAGCAGCAGAAGCTGAATTCGAGAAATTTAAACAGACATGGAGTGAATATCTAGGAGCAGTTGATGTTTGGGTAAGGAATTGGAAAATGGAATGATAGACCTACATCAAATTGGTCTTTAGTTAGAAATCAGCTATCTATGAACCCTGAAATGCAATCTAGAGTTGCTGTATATGAACATTTATAAAACATAAAGGTACTTTAATATTATGTTAAGTTAATGTAGATTTATATTAACTTCTATTAAGTGAACCCTAAAAATAAAAATTTGTACATTTTATTACACAAAAGAAAAAATAATCGACGGCTTACAGTTTTTACCATCGATTATATAAATTTTAAAAATTTTAAAAAAAATTACACACTTTACTTGACAAAGTCATGTACTACCAAAATTTTTATATATTTTTGTTTCACATCATTGACAAACTTACACACGTAATATTTATTTAATCAATTTACTATTGTGTTTTCCACAAAAATGTGTTATAGTATATGTAGACAACTAATGATAATTTTTGGAGGTACGTAATTTTATGGAAACACTATATAATAACACGTTTTTAAATATTTTATTTACAAGTGATGAATTCAATTTCATAAAACATCTTGATTCAAATAATGAAGAATTTGCAAAATTTTGGAAACAGAAAAAAAATCAGAGATATTATCGTGAATCTAATAAATAACTTAAATACCTCAATTCGTCAAAGCAATATAAACCATAAAAATTCTTCAAAAGAAGTATCTATGTTATCAAAAACTCAAACTGTATTTGAAACAGTAAATAATAATATTTCTATGTTGCAAATAAATGAAGAAATATCTAATAATATAAATAAAGAAATTATAGATTTATTAATTAAGGTTGAAGCAGATGATAATAATGTTTCTGAAGCTAAATTTGTTGATGAAATAACAAATTTAAAATCAAAAATTGCTGATTTTAGTAATGTAGTAGAAGACATGAAAAAAACAATTTTACAAAACGATTCTTCTATACAAGATTTTATAAATACTCCTGATGTACAAGACTATTTCAGAGTCTTCTCAATAAAGTTTTCTAGCATTATACAAGAATTAAAAAATCAAGAACCTAAAAAAATAATAAGTTATCAAATTTTAATGATTTTGAAATAAAATTTGAAGTTGCACCATTAAAAATAAAATCAAATAAAAATGTCATATAGAAAGGAGTGATTAAAATGATAGTTGTAGATCCAAAAGGAAACTTATTTGATGAAAGAAGAAAATCTGACAGAAGAAAAAGTAAAAAAAATGTTGAGGATGATAGAAGAAAAGGTAAAGACAGAAGAACCGATGAATGGGTAAAAGAATTATTAATGGATGATAATGATAATCAAAAAGAAACACAGGAGGAAAACTAATCCTCAAAAATTTAAAACTGCTAAAAAATAGGTTAAATGTCAATAGTTAGGGTGGAAAACCGTGAAGGTTTTCCACCCCAACTATTGACATTTAGCCAAAATTTTAAAAAAAATTACACACTTTACTTGACAAAGTCTCCTGCTATTAATTTATATCATTTATAATATTAACTACTTTTATATTTTATATTCGCAAATTCAATATCAACCTATTTTAATAATTTTTTTATATAACAAAAAAGTCATGCTTAATTTTCGGTTACATAAAATCTGATACGTGTCACTTTTTTCCTCCGTCTCAAAAAGTAACTTTATTTTATTGAAACTTTTGCACTTTTTGGACAAATATTAATCCAAGTATTTCCGTCATTTACTTCTAAAACTTCTCCTGTTTCTGCATTCGTGTATACTGTTCTACTTTTTCTATTTTCTTTTTTACATTTTATTTTTATTGCTTTTCCATTTGTAATATAATATCCGTTAAAAGTTCCTATATTATGCAAATTCTGTCTATCTTTATTTGTTCCGTCCTGTAATTGAGAGTTATTTGCAAACATTATAATAATATTTTTTGTTGTTATACTTTTTCCTGTTGCATAATCTTTTTGAAGTACTCCTCTTGCATATCTTGTATATCTTCCAGTTTTTGAATCATATTTATATGTAACATTTTGCATATATGAATGTGGTATTTTTACTTCTGTTGCTGTTTGCCCATTTGTAAGTTCTAATTCTTCACTAGCATATTTTAATAAACTTGATGCATTTGAAGTTGTTTTGAAATTGTTCTTCTTTGCTGCTTGTAAAATTGTTTTTGTTGATGTCATTGCATTATGTGGAGCTTTTTTTGCAGATATTCTCCAAAATGTTGGCTTTCCATAGTAAATTCCATTTATATTATTAATTCCAAAACTTGAAATATCACTTTTTGCTTTTGGACTCCATCCATAATGTGCATAAATCGCATCATTTTCCATTACATAATCTAAAAAGTAATGTCTAGAACTACGTACAGGGCCTATTGTATCAACATCTTGTCCTTTAAATAATGCCATTAATCTAGTTTCTCCACCCTCTACAATTATTTCATATACTAAATATGTTTTATTAAGTCCTGCTTGTGGCCATGCACCTTTATGATTGTCTATCATAACAGCAATTGGTCTATCATCACCTTTAAATATTTCTGCTTCTTTTTTTACTTCTTGCTTAGGCTCTTCAACTTCTTGTTCTTGAATATTATTTTCTTCCACATCATTTGATTGCGCGATTTGTGTGTTTTGAGCATTCTTTTTATCTAAATATATTTTAGTTCCAAGAACAGCTCCTAAAATCACTATTACTGCAATAATTGCAACTATAAAAACTATTTTTGATTTTGATTCTTTAATTGACATACTATAATCCTCCATATTTAATATTTTTTTACTTTCTTATGATTATTTGAATGTAAAATAACTTCGTTTTAAAATAAGAGTGTGGATTTTTTTCTCCGTCCCAAAAAGGAACCTCATCTTAATTTCTTGTTATATTTAGTCTGTTTAACACATTTTCCTCTTTAGGTCTCATTTTAAGTTTGTCTGCTTCTTCTATGTGATCATAGCCCATCAAATGATAAAAACTATGTACAACCATATATGCTAGTTCTCTTTCAAAACTATGCCCATATTCTTTAGCTTGAGCTTCAACTTGTGGAATAGAAATAACCATATCACCTAAAATATCTATGTTTTCAAAATCTTTATTTTTTATCATTTTATCTAATTCGTCTTTCTCGAACATTGGAAATGACAACACATCGGTCTCTTTGTCTATATCTCTGTACTCTTTGTTGTATTTTCTAATATTTTTTGGAGTTGTAAGAGTGATGCTTATATATAGTTTCGAATCTCCTAAATTTTCAACTTTAAAGCATTCCTCTACAACTTTTTTTATTATTTCTTCATATTCTTTCTTTTCTTCAATATCTAAATATTGAATTTCATACTTGTCCATTTTGACTCCTTAAAAATATTATTATAAATATGTTCAATATACTTCTAACATTAGACTAAACAACGCTTTTCTTTTTTTCCATAAAATCTTTTATTTTCAATTTTGAACTGTATTTTCCTTCAGATTTAAAGCTATCTATTTGTTTCATAGCTCCATAATCTACTAGTTTTCTCTTATAGTATTTTATTAAACCAGAGTAATCGTATTTTGTGTCTTGTATTTTTGTCATATCATTTTTTATAAACAATACTTCTTTTTGCTTAATATATTCAATATAATCTGTCTCTTTAAGCTTTTCAATGCCCTTAAATTTTTGCCAAAATTGTTTAAAGCTTTCTCTCTCTTTCATATCATTCCAATAAACTTTTGTTGATAACATTTTTGCATTATATTCTTCTATTACATTTATTAAAGTATTGTATGCTTTTTCTCTTTTTCCAGCAATTTTTGTATCTTGTACTAATGCTCTTGCATCTTTTATTATTTTATTATAACATTGCTCCGCAACAGCAAGAGGTAGGCTATGTGTAAATAATTTTCTACTTATGGCTAATAAAAACATATTTTTTTCTATTTGATCTCTTTGGTCTAATTTTCCAACTGAAAATCCTTCATATTTTTCGTATTCTTTTTTAACTTCTTTATATTGGTCTTTATCTATCTCAAATTTTAAAGGTAAAATGTTTCTAATGTATTCTTCTAATGTGTTAAATATTTTTATATATATCCATTCTTTACTTGAATCATAAACATTTGTTGTATCTGCAAGTTTTATTGAGTAATTTTTTAGAATTCCTTTATATAGCCAATCCATTTTAGATACATAAAATTTATTGTATTTTTCTATTAATTTATCTTTTTTTGAAATACTTACATTTTGAGCATCTAATTCAATTAAATATTTTTGCTTTCTAAATTTATATTCTACATATTCATTTTCTTTTAAAGATATTACTCCATAATACCTAGATAATGCATCTTTTTCGAATTCTGTTGCTGTATTGTTTTTTACTTTCTTATAAACTGAATCCATTACATATTTATCAAGCGACTCTAAATATGCTGTATATGCTGTATCATATTTTTTTTCTAAACTGTCTTTTTCATCTGCTTCTACATCTTCAGAAGTAAATTTTTCAAAAGTTTTTATCATAATATTTCTCTTGCTAGAAATTAATAATCCATTTATCCCTACTTTTGTTGGTATTAAAATTTTATTTATAGTTGTTGTTAATTTTGTAAAAAAAGTTTTATTTGCTCCTGTAATTTTCAAACTCTTCTCTTCTACCATAGTTTCTCATCCTTTCAAATATCTATTTTTTCATAACTTTCTATATTTTCTAATACCTCGTAGGTGACACACACTTCAATACTATCTTCTTGCTCTATCGTATCAACTTTAGTTTCAAGTATGTTTTCTTTATTTGCTATTTTATCTTCAATTTCTGTACTTAATTTTTCTTTTCCCAGCTCAATAACTTCTTCTTTGCTATATGTTTTCTCTTCTTTTATTTGTTCTTTATTTGTTATTTCTACAATAGAAATAGGCAAATAAAAATTAGAAAATATTTTTAAATTTTTTTCTGTATATATTGTATCATAAATTTTAAATTTTGAAAGGGTTTTGTAAAAATTTATTTGAAAATTATTAAATTTTATTTGAAATTTTTTTTCTTCATTTCCCGTATCCCTTAATTTTTCTTGGTTTAGGTAGATTTTTTCACTTTTTTGATATTTTATTTTTGCTTGCACAACTCCAAGACTATGAACATATCTTTTGTCTGTATATTTTCCTTCCATATATCCTGCAATTAAAATATCACCTTCATTTACTTCATCACCCACATTTACAACAGCTGTGCCATTTTGCGCAATTATAGTTGTAATAATTCCTGATTTTCTTGCAACTATATTGCAATAATCCGAATTATCTAGTAAATCGGGTTTTTCATCTGATTTTACAGCTTTAATAATTACATTTGTACCTTTTAAGTCAATTCCAATCCATGAAATGTCATTTCTTTTAAGCCTTAGTTCATTAATTAATTTATCTGTTTCAATTTTTGATTTTAATACTCCTTTTCTTAATCCTAAATCTGCTAAGTCTTCTTCAATCTGCTCAATTTGCAAATTATCTTCAACTTGAACTTCTATATTCCACACATATTTTGAACTTGTGTATATAGCAAATGCAATTATTATTAAAAATATTGCAAATATTTTTCTCTTTTTATATCTATGTAAAATAAACGGAATTCCTTTTTTCTTACTTATTTTTATTTTGCAATTTGTTTTTCTTGCTATATTTTTTAGTTTTTTAAAATCTTTTATTCCTATATTTAAATAAAGCTTTACACCTTTTTGTCTTTTTAGGTTCCATATAAGTATTTTTTTGTTTTGGCAAATATTTATAAATCGCTCAATATAATAGCCTTCAACTTCTATTCTAACATAGCCAAATATTAATCTTAGCAAAATTCCTATATACATACAGGCTCCTTTCTGTGGTGGGAATTTGGGGACGGGGATTTTGGGGACGGAGGAAAAAATCCACCTCCTATTTTAAAATAAGGCATTTTTACTCTCATCATTTGACATAAGTATATGTCTTATTCTTTTATTTAATTTTATGTTTTAAGCGCAAAAAAATACCTACAGATTTTAGTGCTTAAATCTGTAGATATTTTTAGGCAATTTTTATTCCCCCTTCTCTAGCCCATCTGTAAAAATTATGAGCACCACGTTCTACTACTGTTTTAAAAAGTTCAATTTCTTCTGTGTAATTGCCTTCTTTATATAGAATTTTGTAAATTGGTAATTCAAATCTTATGCTATCAAAACCCTCCTCTGTTGGTCTTTCAAAATGAATTTGAATAGTTTCTTCTCCATTTTTACATATTATACTATAATCCGTACATTATGTCAAATTGTTTTTTTCTAAAATAAGCTCATCTATATCTTTATAAGCATTTTCTATTGCTTCTTGATGATATCTTTCGTACATATTTTGTTATAGCTGTATGATCTTTTAATCATAAATCTCTCTCCTATGTCCAACTTCAAGCACTAAAACTATTATTTCAGTATCTTGTATTTCACATATAACTCTATAATCTCCTATTCTATATCTCCATTGTCCAAACTTATTTTCTACTAGTCCTTTTCCATGTATTCTAGGATTTTCACAACCTTCTATATTTTTTTCTAGCCATCCTATTATTAAAGAAGCTGTATACTTGTCTAATTTTTTTAATTGTTTTTTTGCTCTTTCTGTAAATACAATTCTAAATTTCATTCAAGTCCCAACTCCTTTTTTACATCTTTCATTGTGTATGTTTTAGGATTTTTCTTATATTCCTCTAATGCTTCATAATAACATTTTAAATCATATTCATTTTCAATTTTTTCAATTACTGCATTTCTGATTAAATCAGATAAAGATATATTGTTAATGTCTGCATAAGCTTTTATTAATTTTTCATCAGCTTCATTTAATCTTACCGAAACAGTCATATAATCACCCCTTCCTAATTCATATTGTACTACATTGTATTACGTTTGTCAATATTATTATATTACTTTTCAAAATTTTTATTCTTTTTTTATATAAAAAGACACTCAGCAAAAATCAATAGCTTTCTTGCTGAGTGCCTTTTCGGAGCCATAGTTCAGGAGAAATTACATATCCATTATCTCTCTTCCATCCGGAAGAATTGTTCTATTGGATGTATAATAATTGTCAAGAAATTTACAGCAGTCATTATTTTTTGTAAAAAAGTTACGCTATTTAATTTTATTCAATCTGCCTTTCAATATCTAAAGACTCAATCTTTCCTGTAATCTTTAAACAATCTTCTGTCATCTTGTCAAGATTTAAACCAAATCCATTAATATTTATACTGCCTATATATGTGCTAAGCTTAATGTAATAATCTTCATACCCCAAAATTCCCTTATAATTTTCTATTATAAGTTCATTAAATCCAGTAATTGTGATTTTGGGTTCATTTGTATATGTTTCTTTTGGAAGCTCAAGCATTCGATTAATTCTATTTATTCCTCGCATTGCACAAATTCCTCCAAACTCCTAAATTCATAACCCTCTTCTTTAATTTTTTTTATCATTTTATCCATAATATCTGCATTTGTTTTTGAGGTTGCATGTAAAAGCATAATTTCTCCATTATGCAAGTTAGATATTATTTTATCCATTGCTTCATTTTCACTTGGCTGCTTTTTTTCGTCCCAATCCACATAAGCAAAAGACCACATTACTGTTTTATATCCTAAATTTTCGCATAAACTTAAAGTTCTCTCACTATATTCACCTTTTGGCGGTCTTAAATATTTCATTTCATAATTATATTTTTCGAAAACTTGGCTATGAAGTTTCATTACTTCTGATTTTAATTCTTCGTCAGATAAAGTTGGCATACTTTTATGATTTACAGTATGATTTCCCACAATATGTCCCTCATTTATCATTCTTTGTATTAAATCAGATGCAGTATTTACATAGTGTGCTGTTATAAAAAATGTACCTTGTACATTGTTCTCCTTTAGAGCATCTAATATTTTAGCAGTATATCCTGCTTCATACCCTAGATCAAATGTTAAATATATGTATTTTCTTTTACTACTCCCCAAAGCCATTCCATTATATTTAGTAATTAATTCTACATTTTTTTGCCCTAAATTTGGTTGTTCATGATTATTTTTTCTTTGTATTCCCCATTCTATTTTTTTATTGCTTAGTCCTGTTTCAGAATTTGTTGCTAATCCAGTTTGATTGGTTGATGTAAAAAAGCTTAATGTTATTATTAATGTAAGTAAACTTCCTAAAATAATAGCTTTACTTTGATTTTTCATATTAAAATCTTTTTCAAGTGTTTTACTCAATACAAAACACCATGAAATCCTCCTTTCTTTTTGTTTAATTGTATGTTTTATTTTCAAAAAAATGACATAGCGCAAAAATCTGCAAAAATCTTTTATAATTTTTATTTTTTTGTTTTAAAAATTTTATATTTTTATAATTCGCTAATAAAAACTTTAATTTTTCCGCATTTGTAGCCTTTTTCAAGTGTCCGCTTTTTAATTTACAAAATTTGTATTTGTATTTAATATATTCATTTGAATTTATCATTTTAATTTTATTCTAAAAATGTCGGAAAGTCCCATCGTTCTAAGTGTTGACATTTATCAAGATTTATTGTAATATTGATATTATGTATATTTATTTTGTATATTTGTAGAGAGGAGGTTTGTAAAATTGAATTTTGCTTTAATTGAAGATGATAAAAAAATACTCAAAGATTTATCTCACATATTGGAATCTATTTTTATGAAACATGATTTAGATGCACAGGTTGTTTTTAGTACTACAAATGTTGACAGCCTTTTGTCTTATGTTTCAAAAAATAAAGTCGATGTTTTATTTTTAGACATTGATTTAAATTCAAAATTAACTGGGATACAAATAGCAGAAAAAGTTAGAAAGTCAAATAAAGATTGCTATATTGTTTTTGAAACAGCTCATCTTGAATATGGCTTAGTTGCATATAGATATAAAACTTTTGACTTTATTTGCAAACCTATAACTTCTCAAAGAGTAGAAGATTGTATTGTTCGTTTATTTGAAGATATTTCTGGAACTACAAAAAAATTTATTAGACTTGATAATAAAAACACCATAATTGCTGAGAAAGAAGTAAAATATATAAAAAAAGATGGAATGAAACTTGTTTTTCATACAGATTCACGTGATTATGAAATATATAGCTCTTTTTTGAAAGTAAAAGAAAAACTACCTAGTAATTTTGTTCAATGCCATAAATCTTTTATTGCAAATGTGGATAATGTTACTAAAGTTGAATCTTCTAATAATATAGTTTATTTTAATAATTCTTCTTGTGATATTGGACCTAAATTTAAAAATAAGTTTTTGGAGGCGATTAATAAAAATGGGAATTTTGAATAATATTTGTAATGCTTTGAGTACGGAGAATGAAATGATAATAAAATTGAATGGAATTCCTTCAACTTTTATTGAAATATATCTAACTTTTTGTATATTTACAATAATTCTAAAAACAAATTATACTAAAAAACAAAAATATGTATATATAGTTTCAGTCTCTACTGTTTCAATAGTTAGTAGCTTACTTATACCTGAACCATATAATGTATTTGTAAATTATATATTCATTTTTTTACTTTTGAAAAAATATTTTAATTATAATATACTAAATTCTGTTTTAGCAATGACAATACCTCTTGTGATGTTTGCTCTATTAAATAGTTTATTACTAAATCCTTTTTTAAGGATTACTCATCAATCTTATGAATCAGGAATAAATACGCCTATATATCGTGCTTCTTATTTGTATTTAACATATTTTATTATGTTTTTAATTATTATTATTTTAAAACATATTAAAACAAAAGTTAATCTAAATTTAAACTTTGACCAAAAGACTTTATCAGTCATATTGGTAAATTTAATATTAGGTATTTTAACACTAATGATCCAAACTTTTATGACAGTTTATTACTATAGCAGTGTTCCAATTATTTTCACATTATTTAATTTTGCATTGCTATTTGCGTATTTTTTCACCAGTTTTTACAGCTTAACCAAAGCAATGAAACTTGATATTGCAACAAGAGATTTAGAAAATGCAGAAAGCTATAATAATTCTTTAACTGTTTTATATGATAATGTAAGAGGATTTAAACATGACTTTGACAATATGGTAAACATTATAGGTGGATATATAGAAAGTAATGATATAGATGGATTAAAACAATACTATAAATCTTTACAAAAAGATTGTAGCAGTGTTCGTAATGTTCAAATGCTAAATCCAAATGTAATCAACAATCCGGGCATATATAACTTAATTGTATCTAAATATCAAAAAGCAACAGATTTAGAAGTAACAATTAATTTTGAATTTTTCTTTGATTTTGAAAATTTAAAAATGCCTATATATGAATTTTCTCGTATTTTAGGAATACTTTTAGATAATGCTATAGAAGCTGCAAAAGAATGTGACGAAAAGCAAATAAACTTAATTTTTCGAGAATCAAGAAAACAGCACGTTCAACTTGTAATTATTGAAAACACGTATTTAAATAAAAATATAGATACTAAAAAGATATTTGAAAAAGGTATAAGTGGTAAAGCAAATCATACAGGTATTGGATTATGGGAAGTAAATAAAATAGTTAAGAATAATAACAATATTGTTTTAAAAACATCAAATGATGATAAATATTTTAAACAAGAATTACAAATATATTTTTAAAGCTTGAAGGCTATCATTTCTGATAGCCTTTTATTTATAGATTTTTTTGATTGCATATTTATAGTTAATCTTTTTTTATTAAACTAGCTGGCATTTTTGGTTGATGAAAAACCCATACAGCATAGCAAGCAGTATTTGTACTTCTTGCAGCTTTTTCTGCCATTTTTGATAAAAATTTTAACATATTAATTCATCCCTCACTTTCTTTTCAAGCTGTTGGTGTTTTAGAAGCTTCATTATATAACTCAAATCCATATTTATTTTTAGTTATTTTATATGCAAACGGGGTAATCATAATTGTTTGAACTAGGTAACTAAAAAATATAATATTAGATAATACATTATTTTTTATTAAGGTAGTAGCAATTAATCCTAATGTATAAGTTATATATGACAGTATCCTTTTTTGTTTTCTTTCTTTTTCCCTCAATATCGGAACATTTTCTGTATCTGCTGGTGCATATTTTTTTATTATTATGATGCCAAATATCAGAGCACATAATACTAAAACTATTTTAGTTTGGCTGTTAAAATAGATATAATTTGATATTTTTGGAATGCAACAGTAATACAATGTTGTAGATATTATGCAGCCTATATGTGTATGTAAATGAAATCCTCCTGAAAATGCTCTATATGGGATTGAAACTAATAACATAAACATTGTCAAATTTAGTATTCCCAATAAGTATGAAATTGCAAGTGTAATAATCATTTTTGGAATTTCACCTATTAGCAATTGTAATCCATAACTAATTATTTCTGCTCTTTCATCATCTATTTCAGGATTTTCTTTTCTCATTTTGTCAACAAGAAATAAACAAAAATTTTCTACCACTTCTTTCACCTCACTTATCCTTGTGTCGAATTTTATCATGAATTTGGGGCAAAAATTCATTTTTTATATGAAAAGCAAAAAATCATTTACAAAAAATCGCTTTTTGATTTTCGTAAATGATTTTGCTATTTTCATAAAATTTAATTCATTTCTTTTTCTGCACTTTTTACTCTAAATAATATCTTTAATAATCTCAAAACTTGTTGTTTTATCCTATTAAACCACTTTAAGTCTGATTTAAGTATTGGTAATTGCTCAAGTTGATCACAACGCTCTAATATTTCACGTTCTAAATCATTGTATACAGAGGCTTTATGACTTAGTTTAGTCTCAGTTATATTATTTATGTTACTATTCACAATGCGTTCTGTTTCTGTTTGAACAGTCTCATATTCAGCTTCCTCTGTTTCGTTTTGATCACCTTCGTATCTAGCTGTTTTTACTTCAGTTTGTTCGTTAACGTTTAAAGTATCTCCTGTTTGAATTGTTTCACTATTATTTTGCTCTATAGTAATGTTCTCATTCCAATATTTATTTGCAATCCATGCTATAATACTATATGTTTCATCTTTTAAATTTTGTTCTTCTAAAGGTTTATCTTTATCTATTGTTGGTTTGTAACTTGGATCTGAATTATTTTTTATTAATTGTATTACCTCAAATGGTATTTTTTCAATTTTTTCTTCATTATCTATTAATTTTAGTATTTCAACTACTTCTGAATATGCTTTTTTCTTTTCTTCTTCCATTGTTATTCTCCATTCATTTTTTATCTTTTTATATTTTACTATAAGTTGTTTTAAATATCAATAGATTTTTTAGACTTTTTTGCTTTCACGTAACTTTTTTATAATATATTTTCCTATACTTTATTTAACTGTATATCTTATTATATTTTCATTTTATTCTATATCAATCTAAAATATAGGTTCATAAAACCAGATATAAAACCTATACAAACTCAACCTACACAAATGGTTCACGCACCAAAACGAGCGTTCCTGAAGCATCATACTCATAATACAATCCATCTTTATCATTGTAAACTATATATATTTCATTACCATTTGCATCTGTACGGCTATTCCATGTAAACTCATCGTTTTCTTCACCTTCTACTGATTTTTGGTATGTTCCAAAAGGTGTTGTTATTGTATCATTTTCTAAATCTATTGTAGCATCAAGATTGACAGATTCAGCTTTTGTAACAATCCAATTTTCATTTTCATCCTGTCCCAATATTGCCTTATATATCTTGCCATCTGTATCTCTATAATAGTTCATTCCAATATATTCTAAATCTCCATGATAATTATTTGGATTATTAAAAAATTCCATTATCTTTGTTGCAATATCAACTTTATCTTCAGCTGTATCTCCTATATTTCCTATAGATTTTCCGTTTGTTGGACCTGTTTCTGTTCCATAATATTTTACTGTATAATTTATATTTTGACTACTTGCCTTACTATTGGTTGCTATTTTTATTTGTTTTGTTGATGCTATTTTTATATTGTTTATGCTTGCACCTTCTGGCTTTTCTACTTTTTCTAATATATATACATCTTTATATGTTGATGTATCACTTCCTCTTGCTTTTCCTTTTCCATATTTTTGAGTTGTTCCTAATAAATTTTTTACATGTATTTGATATTTTTCCGAACCTTCTTCTCCTAATTCTTCACTTATTATTGGATTATCTCCTTTTTGAAGATATGCTATTAAAGTTCCTTCTGTTACATCTCCTGAATTTTTTCCAATATAATAATCAGCTACTTTTAATTGTAATTGTTCATATACATTTGCATGCACTGTTTCTTTACTAGCACTAGTTGCTTGATTTAAAATACTATTATTTCCGGCTATCATTGTAATAGAAACTCCTGCTAAAATTAATAAGACTATGATAGTTATGACAAGTGCAATTAAAGTAATTCCTGTATTCCCTTTATTTAAATTTTGTCTTGTTTGTTTATTCATATTTTATCCTTCCTCTCTTACTTCTTTAAGTTAATTACTTAAAGAAAATAATTATATAATTATAATAGCAATAAAGATTTAAAAAGTCAAGAAATTAAGATAGAAAAAAATATCATCCTTTTCAGAATGATATTTGCTATTGATTCCAACACATAAAATTAAACTTGTGCATTAAAAAACAAATCTTATCATGCATATTAATAATAAAACACTAATAAAAATGCTATATGCTTTAATTTTTCTATATTTTACTTCTATGTTATTATTAGATTTTTTAAAATTTTTATTCTTTTCAATTTTATTTATATAATTAGAAACCACATTTTCAGCTTCTTTTATTATATAATCATTATTATTTGTAGTCTTTTTAAAACATATTGCAGAATTTTTTTCAATAAGCTCAAGTTTTTTTGCTGTTTTCTTTGATTTCACCACAATAATAGCTTCATCTATTAAATTAGATGGTACATTTTTTAAAACAACTATATTTTTTAAGTTATTTTCTAACATAGCTTTCTCCTTTTATGTATATTTGTTTATAGTATTTCCAAATCACATTATTTTATACATATTTTTGCACCATCTAAAAATTCTTAAAATTACAAACTCATATTAATTCCCCTTGCCACCACATCTTTCATATTTTCTATAAGGTCATCAATTTCTTTTGGAGTAACAATCATATTGTAATTTTGTGGATTTAAAACATCTTTTATTTTTTCATAATTATCTTGTTCTTTTAAACCATTTAAATATACATTAGATTTTGCTTCATTTTGCATTTTTTCTATAAGTAAATCCAAGCAATCATTTACTAAAACAGCTGATTCAACAACAGTTGGAATTCCAAGTGCTATAACAGGTATTCCTAAAGTTCTTTCCGAAATCTCTGCTCTTGTATTCCCAACTCCTGCACCTGGCACTATTCCAGTATCTGAAATTTGTATTGTGCTACTTATTCTTTCAATACTTCTTGAAGCTAAAGCATCTATAACAATAATTAATTTTGGTTTTACATTATCTACAATTCCTTTTAAAATTTCATAAGTTTCTATTCCAGTTGTTCCCAGAACACCTGGTGATATTGCAGTTACAGGTCTTGCATTCTCATCAATGTATTGTGGCAAATATTTTATTATATGTCTTGTTACATCAATTTCATTTATAACCTTTGGTCCTAAAGAGTCAGGCGTTACATATATATTTCCCAACCCCACAACCATAATATCATCCTTTGATTGCACATGATTTTGAATTAGTGTTTTTAGCTCATTTGATAATGTATCTGATGCTTTTTGAATTTCATTTTCATCTGCCACTTTCAAATCTTTTAAGTCTATTGTTACATAAACTCCTTTTTTCTTTCCTATTGCTTGCTCACCATTTTCATTTGTAATTTTTACTCTTGAAACTTTTATATTTTCATTTATTTCTTGTTCTTCAGTTTCTATTCCATCTATTTCTTCCAGTTTATTTGCCTTTCTATATAAATTTGTTCTTTCTACAGCTAAATCTGTTCTAAAATTATACATAGTAATTCATCCCTTTCATTTTGGGAGTGTATAAACAAAAACTCCCAATAATATCTTTTTATATTATTGGAAGATTTTTGAAATTTATACATTTTAATTTTCAGACACTTATTATTCTAAAAAAATTAACTTTTTTATGTTCTTCGCCAATTTTCGACAGACTTTTCAAAATTTATGTGCTATAATAATTCTGTTGATTTTCATCACCAGGAAGGAGGTGGAATTCATGCAAAAGCCTAATGAGAAAAAAACAAACGAAAAAAATATTCATAGAGCTCTACATAAAGTACTTGACGCAATGAAAATACTTTATGAAATATGTAAAGTTTTTAAAGCTATCTTAAACTTGTTTTTTTGATGGCTTAGAAAAAAGCAGATGTAAAGGGCATCTGCTTTTTTCGTTGATTCCATCTTTTAATTTAGTGAAATTCATGCATTTCTATTAATATTATACAACAATTTCAAAAAATTGCAATACTTTTTAGAAAATTTCTTTAAAAATCGTTTGACAAAATTCGACAAATTTGTACTGCACCCAAAAATTAAAGTACTTACAATAATGAATATACTATTAAATTCATACTTAAAAAATCCCTACAATTTCGCCATTTTCATCAATATCTATTTTTTCTGCTGCAGGTACTCTTGGAAGACCAGGCATAGTCATTATTTTTCCTGCAAGAACAACAATAAAACCTGCACCTGTTTTTAAAATTACATCTCTTACATGAATATTGTATTCATTTTCACATAGTAAATTTTTATCATCATCAGATAATGAATATTGAGTTTTTGCAATACATACAGGTAAATTTGCATATCCTAATTTTTCTATTTTTCTAATATTATGAAGAGCTTCATCAGAAAATTCTACATCTTTTGCTCTATATACTTTTTGTGCTACATTTTGTATTTTTGTTTTAATGTCTTCATTTAGTCCATAAGAATAATGTAGCTCAGATGCCTCTTCCACTAATTTGGTTAATTTCTGTGCAATATCTATCGCACCATCTCCACCTTTTGCCCATCCTTCTACCAAACTAAATTCAAAGCCTTTGCTTTCTATCTCATTTTTAACAAATTCTATTTCTTCTTCTGTATCTGTAGTATATCTATTTAAAGCAACAATTGTAGGCATTCCATAAACATTTTTCATATTTTCTATATGTACAAATAAATTGTGCATTCCTCTTTTTAAAGCTTCCATGTTTTCTTTTTGAACATCTTCTTTTAATGCTCCACCATGATATTTTATAGCTTTTATAGTTGCAACACATACTACTGCATCAGGCTTTAAGTTAGCCTTTCTACATTTAATATCTAAAAACTTTTCAGCTCCTAAGTCAGATCCAAATCCCGCTTCTGTTACAACATAATCCCCTAATTTCATTGCAAGTTTTGTAGCTCTAATTGAATTACAACCATGTGCAATATTTGCAAAAGGTCCTCCATGAATTATTGCAGGAGTATGTTCTAATGTTTGCACTAAATTAGGATTTATTGCATCTTTTAAAAGAACTGTTAAAGCACCTTCTGCTTTTAAGTCTTTTGCAAAAACAGGTTTATCATCTTCATTATATCCAATTAAAATATTGCCTAACTTAGTTTTTAAATCCTCTAAATCTTTAGCTAAACACACTATTGCCATTATTTCAGATGCAACTGTAATATCAAATCCATCTTCTCTTGGAACTATCTTGCTTTCTCCTGAAAGCCCTGTGTTAACCCTTCTTAACTGCCTATCATTTAAATCTAGACATCTTTTCCAAATAACCTTTTTAATTTTAAGTTCATTTCCAAAATATATGTGATTATCTATCATTGCAGATAAAAGATTATTTGCAGAAGTCATTGCATGAATGTCTCCTGTAAAATGTAAATTAATATCTTCCATAGGTGCAACTTGTACTTTTCCACCACCTGTAGCTCCTCCTTTTAGCCCAAAAACAGGTCCAAGTGATGGTTCTCTTAATGCTAGTACTGCATTTTTGCTTATTTTTCTTAAGCCATCTGCAATTGCTATAGATACTGTTGTTTTTCCTTCTCCCATAGGAGTTGGACTCATTGCAGTAACTAAAATAAGCTTTCCTTCTTTTTCGTTTTGTAACCTTTTAAATGCTTCTTCATTTATTTTTGCTTTAAATTTTCCATATTGTTCTAATTCATCTTCTTTTATCCCCAATTTATCAGCAATTTGTGTAATTTGTTCTAACTTAGTAGCTCTTGCTATTTCTATATCTGTCATTTTTATCGCCTCCGAATTTTTTATTTCTTTCATTCTACTACATAAGAAAAAAAAAGACAATACATTTTTTGAAGAAAAAGTCAAGTTATTGACCATTTTTTATGTTTTTACAGTAAAAAGTGATCGAAAGCTTGACTTTTACGTTTATAGTTTAACATATTCTAAATTCACAAATGGAGGTACAGATTTAAAGCTCATCATCTCTTTTTTTACAGGATGTTCAAATTCTAGTTCATAAGCCCAAAGTCTAATTTGTTTTCCTTTTCCTCTTACTCCATATTTTTGGTCTCCATATAAACTATGACCTGAATTTGCAAATTGAACTCTTATTTGATGATGTCTTCCAGTATGTAATTTTATTTTTACAGTTGATAAATCCCTTTTTTCATCATAGTCTAAAACTTCATATTCAAGTTTTGCAAGTTTCGCATTTTTCTTCTCTTTGTTTACAACTTTACTAATATTATTTCTTTCATCTTTGTATAAATAATCTTCCAAAACTCCATTATTTTTTTCAAAATGTCCATCTACTACAGCAATATATGTTTTTTGTAAAGTCTTATTTCTTACTTGCTCACTAAGTCTTGACGCAGATTTTGAAGTTCTTGCAAAAACCATAACTCCACCAACAGGTCTATCTAATCTATGTACTAAGCCAATATATGCTTCTCCGGGTTTGTTGTATTTTTCTTTTATATATTTTTTCACCATGGAAAGCAAATCTATATCACCTGTTTTATCAGCTTGTGATGGAATATTCGGTTCTTTTTCCACAACAATTATTTGATTATCTTCATATAATATCTTTAAATCATCCATTCTCATATTCCTTAATTATTCAAAATACCTTAAAATTCATTTTATTCACATTTTTTTACATTGCTTTTTAACTTATTTACATGTTGGAAAAGAATAAAATTTAACGCAGTCAAAATTGTAATTATTTTTCAACTTTTTCTTCCCATCTGCCATATATACCTGCAGGTAGTACCAAAGAAGAATTTTCCATAGGTAGTCCTATTTCTCCTGAATCTACTTTTCCTTTATATTTTCTAGCCACAGTTAAATTTAAAATATTAGCTAAAACCGAACTCGAAATTCCTGTGGTGTATGAATTTATAATAAAAAACAATGGGTTATCTGATAAAACATTTGTACATAGTTCTACTAAATCATATATGTTATTTTCAAATTGCCAAACTTCCCCATTTGCACCTCTACCATAAGATGGTGGATCCATTATTATTGCATCATATTTATTACCTCTTCGAATTTCTCTATTTACAAATTTTTGGACATCATCTACTATGTATCTAACCTTTTTTTCTGCCAAACCTGATGAAGTAACATTTTCTTTTGCCCAAGTTACCATTCCTTTTGAACTATCTACATGACATACTGAAGCACCTGCTGCAAGGCATGCAACTGTAGCTCCACCTGTATAAGCAAAAAGATTAAGCACCTTTATTTCTCTTTTTGCATTTTCTATTTTGTTTCTCATCCAATCCCAATTAACTGCTTGTTCTGGAAAAAGGCCTGTATGCTTAAATCCCATAGGCTTGATGTTAAAAGTTAAATCTTTATATTTTATTTGCCAATCTGTAGGTAGTTTCTTTTTATAATTCCAGCTTCCTCCACCTGTTTTACTTCGCAAGTATTCTGCATTTGCTTTTTTCCACTCTTCAGGATAAGATTTGTTCTTCCATACAATTTGTGGATCAGGTCTAGAAAGTGTATAATCTCCCCATTTTTCAAGTTTTTGTCCATTTGCCATATCTATTATTTTATAATCTTTCCAATTTTTTGCTATATTCATTTTTACTAGAATCCCTTTCTTCTTTTTTATACTACTATTATACTAGTTTTTCCCATTATTTTCAAGATTACTCTTAATTATTTTATTATTGCAATTTATTTAGCTAAATCTTTCTTAAAAAATACTCATACATTCAATTTTTACACCTTATTGAATTGTAGTTAATATTTTAAAAAAATTAAAAATCAAAATCAAATTTATTCCGACACACATCAAAAACACAATAATAGATATTGAAATAAGCTTATTATCTCGAATAAATCTTACAATATTGCTTGTCCATCTTTTCTTTTTACCTCTTTTCTCCAACACAGATGTGTATTTTACATTAAAAATATTTTCCTTTGAAATTTCCATATACATCCCCCCTATATTAATGTATATGCAGAAAATATTAATTTATTACTTTTTTACTCCAAATTTTATGAAACTGATTTTAAGTACAATATTAAAACAAATAAGTGAATTACAAATTTTTACACTTGAAATTCACTTATTTATAATTATTATTTATTATTAACCTTTGAATACCCTGCTTTTTCTAAAGCTTGTGTTGCATTGTATGTTTTTCCATCTTTATAATATACCATAAAATAATTTTTTTGACCTGATGTAGTTTCTGCATATATATCTGTAAAAGCTACTCCTATTGGTAATACTCCATTTTGATTCATAAATCCATAGTATCTTCCTTGTTTTTGAACAATTATCATTCCATATTCTTCTATTAACATTAAATTCGTAACAGTTCCTCTTGTAATCCTTGTTCTACAGCCAATTCCACTAAACTCGTCAGTTTGCAATTTAGTACATTGGACATTTCTGCTTCCATCAGCATTTTTTGTACTTTCTATTTTGTAAAATCCCCATATTCCATTATCTAAAACAGGAATTAAGTTTCCTAATAAAATATATCCATTTTTTAATCCATTTTCTTTAAATTCATTAAAATCTACTCCTATTTTTGAATGTTCCAAATAGATTTTTGTATTACCATTTTCATCAATTACTCCAAAAAATCCGTTATCTTCTGCTAAATATAGACCATTAATGCTATCTATTAAAGTTAAATTATCATATTGTGGTTTTATTTTTACTATTTTATCACTTCCTACAATTCCAACTTTACTATCTTTTTCTACTAAAAAAGCTTCTTTTGAAGGTATATATGTTATGTCATCATATTGAAATCCTAAGATTTCTTCTTTAGTTGAAAAATTTCTGACTCCTTTTTGTCCATCAAAATCAGACTCTATTACCATCATATTGTCTAATATTGCTTTTTGATTAGCAAATTTTTCATCTAATTTTCCATACTTATTATCTGTAATAGTCTTTGTAGCTGATGTAACAAGTACATCTAATGTTGTTATATTTATCTTTTTCATTTTTTTATTAATATTAATATTTAAATTAAATGACTTTGACAAACCTTCTGTATCAACATATAACACATCGTTTTCTCTTATTACAGGATAATCTACATGAACTTCTTCATATTCAGTATCACCGCTATTATTCTGCGCTGTTTTATCTATTTTATATATAACATTTGAATTTTCAGTAAAAATTGCAACTTCATTTTCTGATTCTATATAGCAATTATCAATGTTTTCAACATTTGTTCCATAATCTCCATTATTTGAATTGTATCCAAATTGACTTGCAAACTGCCTTATAGGAAAATACACAAGTGTACTTCCATCATCATCTGCAGTTCTTGTGATAATAATATTCTCTATTTTTTCATTCTCTTTGCCATTTAAATTTATTGTAATTTTGTTTGGATTATATATTAAATAATATATTGCTCCAATTATCAAAACTATCAAAACAACAGTAAATATTATACTTACCAAAATAAGATTTTTTATCTTTTTACTTTTTTCATTTTTTTTCCTAAGTTCCTCTTCATCATATAATTTCATCTTTTAAATCCCCCTTTTCTACATAATTTCATATCCATATTTTTTATAAAAATCTTCTCTAAATCCTAACAAATCATCCTGTTCTATCGCTTCTCTTACTTGTTCCATTAATCTTGTCAAAAATCTTAAATTATGTAGAGAAATTAATCTAATACCTAATATTTCATTTGTTTTTACTAAATGCCTTATATATGCTCTTGAGTAATTTTTACAAGTATAACAATCACACTCATCATCTAATTTGCCCCAATCTCTTTCATAAGTAGCATTTCTAATTACTAACTTTCCTTTAGATGTAAGAGCTGTTCCATGTCTTGCGAGTCTAGTAGGTAATACACAATCACACATATCTATTCCAGCTAATGCTGCTTCTATCAAATAATCTGGTGTTCCAACTCCCATTAAATATCTTGGTTTATTTTCAGGCATTAGAGGTGTGGTGTATCTTAAAATGTCTAAAAATTCTTCTTTAGGTTCTCCTACACTGATTCCACCAATTGCATAACCTGGAAAATTCATTGCAATTAAATCTTCTGCAGAAATTTTTCTTAAATCTTTATAAAATCCACCTTGTATTATTCCAAATAATCCTTGATTTGTAGTTGTATGAGCTTCTTTGCACCTCTCTGCCCATCTTGTTGTTCTATACATTGATTTTTCTGTATATTTATAATCTGATGGATATGGACAACATTCATCAAATGCCATAATTATATCTGCTCCAAGTGATTCTTCTATTTCCATTACTTTTTCAGGAGTAAATAAATGCTTGCTTCCATCTAGATGAGAACTAAACTTAACTCCTTCTTCTGTAATTTTGCGAAGTCCACTTAAACTAAATACTTGAAATCCTCCACTATCTGTAAGAATTGGTCTATCCCAATTCATAAATTTATGAAGTCCACCTGCTTCTTTGACCAAATCATGCCCAGGTCTTAAATACAAGTGATATGTATTTGCTAAAATTATTTGAGCTTTTACATCTTGCTTTAATTCTTCTGGAGACATAGATTTTACTGTAGCTTGTGTTCCTACAGGCATAAATATTGGTGTTTGTATATCGCCATGTGGCGTATGTACCACTCCTCTTCTTGCTCCTGAATTTTTGTCTATGTGTAGTAGCTCATATGTTATTGCTTCTGCCATGTTTTCTCCTTTACGTTGTAAAATATTTGCTGTTTGGCGTCGTTTAAATTTATTTCAAACGCGGTCACATATATCACATATTCTCACTTGCCTTTTCAATAATTTTTGCCTAGCCAAATGTCAATTCTTTTACAACTCTATTTTTTTGATTTTACCTTGCTGATAATTCTCTTAATGCCATTTTTATAATATCTTCTACTTTTAATTCTGCCGTATCTATTTTTTCTAAAGCTTTTTCTACATCTTTTTTTGTATATCCTAAAACTTGTAATGCGTCTATTGCTTCTTGTACTTTAGTATCTGCAACTATTACTTTCTTAATTTTAGATTTTTGTTCTAAACTTGCATTTGTAAGTTCTGCAATTTGCTGTTCTTTTTTCATTTTATCTTTTAATTCTAAAACAATCCTTTGAGCAGATTTTGGTCCAACTCCTGGAATCTTTTTTAAAGTATCAATATCATTTGAAATTACTGCAATAGCAAATTGTGATGGCTCTATACATGCAAGCATTGCAATTGCTGTTTTTGCTCCTATTCCACTTACAGAAATTAAAAGTTCAAACATTCTAAGTTCCTCTTGAGTATTAAATCCAAATAAACTTATATCATCTTCTGAAACTCTATAATAAGTGTGAACTTTTACTTCATCTCCGATATTTCCTATTTCTTCTATTGAAGGCTCTGACATAAATATTTTGTATCCTAGTCCCCCAACATCTATTACAACATATCCTATTTGTTTTTGTACTAATTCTCCTTTTACATATGCTATCATTTTTACCTCTCCATATCTCTATATCAATTACTTTTTATGCTTGATTTTTCATAACATAATTATATGATAAAAAATATAAAATTTCAAGACTTTTCTACATATTTGCTATAGCCTTTAAAATCCCAATTTTCCCATACTGATATGTAAGTCCACCTTGCATGTATGCAATAAAAGGCTCTCTTATTGGTCCATCACAACTAAGTTCAATTGTTGAACCTTCTGTAAAAGTTCCTGCTGCCATAATTACTTTATCTTCGTATCCACCCATATCTCCCGGTTCTGGTATTGCAAAAGAATCTACAGGTGAAGCAGATTGAATTCCTTGGCAAAATTTTATCAATTTTTCTTTGTCATTAAAAATTAAAGTTTGAACTATGTCTCCTCTTTTTTCGTTAAATCTTGGTTTTGCATTATATCCTAATTCTTCTAAAATTTTGCTAGCAAAAACTGCAGTTTTAAGGGCGCTTGCAACAACACTTGGTGCAAAAAATAGTCCTTTTAAAAATAAAGTATTTTGTCCAAGTGAAGGTCCAATTTCTTTACCAATCCCAGGCGATGTAAGTCTCTCGCTACATAGTTCAATCAAATCTTTTTTTCCTACTATATAGGCTCCACTTGTTGCAATTCCTGCTCCTAAATTTTTCATAAGAGAGCCAACAGCAATATCTGCGCCAACTTCTATTGGTTCTTTTTCTTCTACAAATTCACCATAACAATTGTCTACCATTATAATAACATCTGTATTTACTTTTCTAATCTCTTTTATAACTTCTTCTATTTGAGAAATTGTTAAACTTTTTCTTGTTGAATATCCAATAGATTTTTGAATTTCTACAAGTTTTATATCTTTTTTTGCAAGTCTTTCAGTAACACTTGAAATATCAAAATTATTATCTATTAAATCTATTTGCTCATAATTAATATTAAAAGCTTTTAAAGAAGATGGACTTGGATTTTCTCCTAAACCTATTACTGTTTGCAATGTATCATAAGGCTCTCCTGAAATACTTATCATAGTATCTCCAGGTCTAAGTAATGCTCCTAAAGTAATTGCTAATGCATGTGTTCCAGAAATAAGTTGAGTTCTAACTAATGCATCTTCTGCTTTAAAAATACTTGCATAAATCTCTTCAATTTTGTTTCTTCCAGGTTCATCAATTCCATATCCTGTTGAGGTATTGAAATGTGAAGTTGATAAATTGTTTTCTTGAAATGCTTCAAGTACTTTTTTACTATTTATTTCACATATTCTATCTATTTCTTTAAATTGTTCTTGCAATTCATTTTCTACTTTTTTTGCTAAATTTTCTAATTCCATGATATTTTCCTTTCCCGCTTTATTTACAGACACACAATAATTATAAGAAAAGTGGCTTCGCCACATGTGCAGGTTGCTTCGCAACCGCACGAATCAAAGAAACTTAACCTTGTTGCTCCGGAAAAATCTGACGATTTTTCCTATACAATAAAAAAAATTTCTTATATACTATTTTCCTTTCAGTGCCCTTGAACCCAGTTCTTTATTATCACATTTCGTCTAATTTCTATATTTTATAGAACTTGGCTTTTTATTTTCAATACCCTTTTATTTTACTACAAATACGGCAAAAAAGCAAGATTACTCTTGCTCTTTCCTTAATTACTTACATATATGTTCTAATTAAATAGCTTCGTCCATTACATTTGTTTCTTCTGAAGCTGTTTCTGCAGTTTCTTCAGTTTTGTTTTCTGCTTCTTTAACAACTTCTAAGCTTCCAATTGAAACTTCATAAGCTACTTTTTTAAGTATTGTTCCATCTTCTAATTTCTTTTCATAATTTCTAGATTGAACACGTCCTACTACTTTAACTTCTGTTCCAACTTCTAAGTTTTGGCAGAATCTAGCATTTCTTCCCCATGCAATTGAAGGGATGTAGTCTGATTTGTTGTATGCTCTGTTTACAGCTAATAAAATGTCTGCAATTTCTCTTCCAAATGGTGTTTGTCTGTAAACTGGTTTTTTGCAGATATAACCAATTAATACAACTTCGTTTGTAATGTAGTCTTTTCTAAATGCTCTTTCTCTTGCCTCTTCTGGAGTCAATTCAACATTTTCTGCTACTTCTTCATTTTGAACATCTTCTTCGTTTTCTTCTAACTTTTCGATGTCTTTAGCAAATACTGTAAGTATTAGCTTATTTTTTTCATTTTCATAGCTGTTGTATGATCTAAATTGTCCTTTAATTAACAATTTAGTTCCATCTTGTAACATTTCGTCTGTGAATAATCTTTCTGAAGCTGTTACAGGAATAATGTCAGCTGATCCACTTAAACGTGGAATACATAGGTCAAATGAATAAAACCTTTCTCCATAAATTTCATGGCTAAACTTCTTTTCTGAAGCTACCTTTCCTACTAATGTTAAGTAGTTGTTCTCTAAATAATTTGTATCCAATTTAGATTCCTCCTTGTTATTTTTTAGATTTATCGTATGTAGTCTTATATTATTTTAGCCCACTTAAATCTCATATTACTTATTATACAACATTTTTTTCGATTTGTCTACATAAAAAGTTAATTTTTTCTAAATTTTTTTCAATTTTTCTCCAAAAATAGTTAAAATTGTAAAAATTGCCATTGAATTACTTATCTTTTTTAGATTGTTTTTTGTAATTTCAACATTAACTTCTTGTTCTTCCACGATTTTCCCAAAGTAATTTTTAAATTTATTTTGTACACATATTAAAATATTTTCAGATTTTATGCTAGACATAGTTATAGTTGCTTTTTGATTTAGTCCATAAGTAATTATTTCACAATCTTTAAGTAACTTCATATCCTCATTCGCATTTAAAAACATATCTTTTCCTTGCATATCAGTATTAATAATCAAAAACTTTGATTTTTTTATTATATCTTCTAAATATTTTGATGTTTTAAAAAAATCTTCTATATCATCATTTATTACTACTACATCAAATCGAATATTCTTGATATTTTCTATATTCTTTTTATTAATGTTTAAAACTTCAAACTTGTTATTTTTAGCATTTTTTAATACTTCCTTTTTTATAAAATTACTCTCACTTTCCTTTGATATAATTCCAATAAAAGGCATACTCTCCCCTTCATAGTTATAATTTTATAGAATTATAACTCTTAACAAATTCTTCATTAATGACGTTACCTTTAGGCATTCTCTTTCTATTATATATTAAATTTAGAAAAATATACCTTTTAATTCGTAAATGAGGATGATTCTCTTTTACATAAACAAGAATCATCCTTATTTAAATCAATCTATACATATTCAACTCTTAACAAATATAACCCATTTGGTGGCAAAGTTTTCCCTGCTAAATCTCTTTTTCCTTCTTTAATAATATTCGGAATTTCTTCAGGTTTAAGCTTTTCCAATCCGACATCAACTAATGTACCTGCAATAATTCTTACCATATTATATAAAAAACCATTTCCTGTAAGTTCTATATAAATTCTATTATTTGGCATATCAAAAACTTCTGCCTTGTAAATTGTTCTTACACTTGATTTACTGCTTGTTCCACTTGCCTTAAATGCTTTAAAGTCATGTTCTCCTTCAAAATATTTTATCGCTTCTTGCATTTTCTTTATATCTAATTTTTGTGGAATATGTGTTTCTAAATTTCTATAAATCGCACTTGCAAATTCTGAATTATTTATAACATATCTGTATGTTTTTCTTTTGCAAGATAACCTACTATGAAATCTTTCATCAACCTCTTCTGCTTTAATAATTCTAATAGATCTTTTTAATTTTGTATTAATTGCAATTGGAAATTTTTCTATAGGTAAATTAGATTCTGTTTTAAAATTTGCAACTTGCCCCCATGCATGAACTCCTGCATCAGTTCTTCCAGATGCATTTAGCTCAACGTCTTCTCCTGTTATTTGCTTAATTGCAGATTCTATACTTCCTTGAATATTTAATTTATCAGGCTGTTTTTGCCATCCGATTAAAGTCTTTTCCATCATATTCTATTGTAAGTTTTATATTTCGCATTTTTTCTCAACCCTTTTTTTCATAATTTAATAATATTATTGAATATATAAGTATTTTGAGATATAATCTTAGTTAACTGAATAATTTAAAAATTCTTATGTATTCAATTACTTTAATTATAATAACTTAAATGATATAGCAAAAGCTATATCATTTATCACTTAAAATATTTTTATTTGTATTTTTTTTCTCAAAAATATTTTTAATCTTAGAAAATCTTTGATTAATCACATTATCTTTTTCATTAAATCTTTTTGTAACAATGTTGCTAATAAGAATCTTTTTCAAAACATCTTCTCTAACATCTGCAATTAAAGTTCCATCTTTAGCTACTGAAATTTTTCCTGTTTCTTCTGATACAACAACAGCAATTGCATCTGATTCTTTAGAAATTCCTATTGCAGCTCTATGCCTTGTTCCAAGCTCTTTTGCAATATCTGTATCTGAAGCTAATGGTAACATACATGCAGCAGCTGAAATTTTGTTTTCACTAATTACAACCGCACCATCATGAAGTGGTGTATTAGGCACAAAAATATTTACCAAAACTTGAGGACTTACATCTCCATTTATTTCGACTCCTGTAGATATAATGTCTTTAATCTTTATGTCTCTTTCAATAACAATTAAAGCTCCTGTTTTTGTTTTTGCAAGCTCTGTTGCAGCAATTACAATTTTGTAAATATCTTCTTTAGTTCTTGTTGCAATATCTTTCTCCATTCCAAAGAATTTTGTTATTTTGTTTGTACCAATTTGCTCTAAAGCTCTTCTTATTTCTGGTTGGAAAATTACTATTATTAAAATAACTCCCCAATTCATTATTGCAGCTAATATGTAATGAAGTATATTCAGCCCAAGAATTCCACTTAGCCATGTTCCAATAATTAAAAATGCTATTCCTTTAACAAGTTGCCATGTTCTTGTTCCTTTAACCATTCTAACAAATAAATATATTAGTAAAAAAACTAGAGCTATATCTATTATTAAAGAAACCAATTTTACAGGTGATTCTTTATACATATTTATATATGCTAAAATGTTGTTTTCGTAAAAAGCATTTAACGCTTCACTTACTTTACTCATCTATATTCTCCTTTTCTTAACTTTTGGTTATAGAATGCGCTTTTAACTTATTCTATAATAAAAATAAACTATCATTCTATAATTTTAAAAATATTATGCATTAATTAGAAAATATAGTAGTGTAGAACATGAAGCTAAAAGCATGAATACTACCATTAATGCTGCTATTATTCTTCCTGCTATTTGAGACTTTGTTGATTTTATTCTTTTCTTTTTTACTTCGTTATTTTCTTTCATTTTTATCATCCTTTCTGAGAGTTACGGTAACGACATATCTATATATTTTCTCTCCATTTTTAATTATAACACATACAATTAAAAAAATCTACTTTTTTAGAAACAATTATACAAAATTCTTACAAAAACTCCTTCTATGTATTGGAGTAAGCCCGTATTTTTTTATTGCTTCTATATGTTTTGCAGTACCATAACCTTTATGCCCAGCAAAGCCATATTCAGGATAAACTTTATCCCATTCCCTCATAATCCTGTCTCTTGTAACTTTTGCAATAATTGATGCAGCTCCAATTGAATAACTTTTTGCATCACCTTTTATTATTGATTTATATGGAATGCCTAATGTATCTATTCCAGTTAGTGCATCCACTAAAATAACATTTGGCTTTATTTTCATATTTGCAACAGCTTCATGTAATCCTTTTTTTGTTGCTTGTAGAATGTTTATTTCGTCAATTTCATCTTGATATATTATTCCAATACCATAACTTATTGCTTCACCCAAAATCACATCATAAAGCTTCTCTCTTTTACTTTCTGATATTTTTTTTGAATCATTTACTCCTTCTATCATTGAATTCTCCGGCATAATAACGCTAGCAACAACAACAGGACCAGCTAGTGGTCCTCTTCCCGCTTCATCTATTCCACAAACATATTTCATTCCCATATCAAAAAATTCTTTGTCTATTTCTTTTAATTTTAGTAATCTTTGTTCTTCTTTTTCTTTCACTTTTTTAACATTCCTCTCTTATAGTACATGAATTTCTTATAAAATGAATTATTTAATTATTTTGCACATAACTCTTATTCGTCTGATAATACGCTTTGTATATTTGATAAAGTGTAGCGCATTGTTTTTTCATATTTTACTCCATTTTGATAAATTACATCCATCAATTTATAATTATCTTTACTATATATAACAATATATTTTTCGTTTTTTAAATCTTTTAATCCCATATTTACTAATGCATCTCCAGTAACCTCATACGCCACATAATTATTTGTTATTTCTTGACTTATTTGTCCTAAAATATCAGAATTAGTTATATTTATTGGTCCTGTAAAACCTATTTTGGGTGCAGTAAATTCTTTATTTCTTGCTACGTCTTTTGGAGTATTTCCATTTTCATCTACGTCACTTTCACTATCAGACTCTGTCCATATTTTTGCATCTATCTCTTCAGCATAGGCTTTTGCTTTTGCTTGTATTGTAAGCATATTGTTTTCTAATGTCTGAATTTTAGACTTTGAAATTAATTCCTTTCCTTCATAAGCAGTTATTGATGCAATTATTATTAAAACTATAATTATAATAATAAGTACAATTAATGTTATTCCTGAATCATTTCTTTTCATGTTAATCTTCCTTTCACTTTATTCTGTTCATTTTTTTAGAATATAAAACTTATATGCATTAAAAAGGACGGACCATAATTTGTATTATAGTACATCCTTTTTTATTAAACAGCTAAATAATATCCTACACTTCTTTTAGTTAACAATATTTTTGGATCAGATGTATCTTTTTCTATTTTCTCTCTAATTCTTCTAACCGTTACATCTACTGTACGGATATCGCCATAATATTCATATCCCCATACTTTTTCTAGCAAGATCTCTCTTGAAACAACCTGACCTGGTTCTGATGCAAGAAACTTTAATACTTCATATTCTCTTAAAGTTAAATCAACTCTCTTGCCTTCAACCATAACTTCAAATCTGTCTAAATCAAGTGTTAAGGCGCCAACTGTTATAATATTGTCTCTCTTAGTTTCCACATTAGTATTTTGTTCTGAAATAATAGAAGCCTCTGCTTTCCTTAAATTAGCTTTTATTCTTGCAATTAGCTCTCTTATACTAAATGGCTTTGTAACATAATCATCTGCACCTAATTCTAATCCTAAAATTTTATCTAATTCACTATCCTTTGCAGTTACCATAAGTATAGGAACATTCATAATACTTTTTATTTTTTTACAAACTGTTAATCCATCAATTTTAGGTATCATAACATCTAATAATATTAAATTTGGTTTTTTTTCTGTTGCAAGTTTTACAGCTTCAACCCCATCTTCTGCCTCAATAACGTTATACCCTTCTTTTGTCAAATTAATATCTAGCAAATGCCTTATTGCTTTTTCATCATCAACAACTAATATTGTTTTTTTATAGTTTTCTTCCACAAACATTCCCTTCCCTTACTTATGATTTTTGTTATATTATTTATATCACATTTATTTTAAGATTACAAGTATTTTTTTTATATTTTGATATAAAAAAAAGAAAAATGCAAGGAAAATTTTGATTCCTTGCTTTTCTCTATTCCCACTCTAATTCATAGTCTAAAATTTTGACAATATCTCCTTCTTTAACTCCCATTTCTCTTAATTTATCATCAACACCTAAATCTCTTAAGCATTTATGGAAGTAGTATAAAGATTCGTTATCTCCAATATTAACCCTTCTCATCAAGCTTTCTACTGCCTTTCCTTTAACTACAAAAATTCCATTTACTCTATCTATAGTGAATTTTTCTTCATCTTCTAAAGTATACACTATTCTATCTTCGATTTCTACTAATTGTTCTTTAGGTAAAGTTTTTAAGATTTTAGAAACATAGTCTAAAAGTTCATTTACACCTTCACCTGTTACACTAGAAATTTTGAAAAATTCCATATTTTTTTGTTTAGCTAAGTTTTCTAGCTCTGAAAGTAAGTTTTCATCTTGCATTGAGTCAATTTTAGTTGCAACTAGAATTTGTTTTCTCTCAGATAATTTTTCGCTATATTTTTTTAGTTCTGCATTTATTGTGTTAAAATCCTCTACAGGATTTCTGCCTGACTCTCCAGATACATCAACTAAATGTAGTAAAAGTCTGGTTCTTTCTATATGTCTTAAAAATTGTAATCCAAGACCAACTCCTTCACTTGCACCTTCTATAATCCCTGGTATATCTGCAATTACAAAACTATCTCCATTTTTTGATTTAACAACTCCCAAGTTTGGCTCTAAAGTAGTAAATTCATAATTTGCAATTTTAGGTCTTGCACTTGTTACAGTACTTAAAAATGTAGATTTACCTACATTTGGAAATCCTAAAAGTCCCACATCTGCTAAAAGTTTTAGCTCTAAAATTATTTCTTTTTCTTCACCTTTTTCACCATCTTGTGCAAATCTTGGAACTTGTCTTGTAGGTGTTGCAAAATGAGAATTTCCTTTTCCTCCACGTCCACCTTTAAGTACAAGCTCAACTTGATCAGGTTCAGATAAATCTGCAACAACTTTTCCAGTTTCTGCATCTTTAATAACTGTACCTCTTGGAACTCCAATATATATGTCACTTCCATATTTACCATTACATCTTGCACCACTACCATTTTCTCCATTTTGAGCTTTAAACTTTTTATTATACCTAAAATCAACTAAAGTATTTTTATCTTTATCTACTTTAAAATATACGTCGCCACCTTTTCCGCCATCTCCTCCATCAGGTCCACCTGCAGCAACATATTTTTCTCTCCTAAATGAGATAGCTCCATTTCCACCATCTCCTGATTTTATTATTATTTTTGTGTAATCTGTAAACATATTTTTCTCCTTTTCTAGGTTCTTTTTTGGACGGAGGAAAAAAGGAACCTCGTCATTGTTTCTTCTTCGTCAATTGAATTGGTGTCGGTTCTTTTTTGAAAGAAATGCCACAAAAAAGACTGTCCCTAATTGACCAATTTAGCAATTAATGCTTTTATTTTAATCCCCTGCTCTGAAAACATTTTTTCATGTTCTGTTTCTATATTATACCAAAAATCAGGCTTGATATGCAAGTCATAAGTCTTTTTTATTATTTTAAATCCTGCTTCTTCAAAATAATTTAAACTTGAATTAAACAAATCATCATCATCAGTTTTAAAATATATTTCTCCATCTTGTTTTAAAAATGTTTTATATTTTTCTAATTGCCTTGTATGGGTAAGTCTCTTTTTTCTATGTTTTCCCTTTGGCCAAGGATTGCAGAAATTTATGTATATTCTGTCTATTTTGTCTTCTTCAGATAAAATAAGTAAAATCCTGTCTATATCAAATCTTGTTAAAATAACATTTTCAGGTTCAATATTTTTTTCTTTATAAATTTGCTCAACATTTCTTTTTGCAAGACCAAGCATTGCATCTACTAAATCTATTGCAATATAGTTTTGATCTTGGTTATTGCTCGCAAGTTCGGCTATAAATTGACCTTTTCCACAACCTAGTTCTAAATTAAGAGGCAAATCTGGATTCTTAAACCTTGTCTTCCATTTTCCTTTAAATTCTTCAGGATTATCTACATAAAAGCTACTTGCTTCTAGTTCAGGTCTTGCCCATTTTTTGTATCTAATTCTCATCTTTATTTCATTCCTTTTCTTATTTAAAGCTTAAAGGCTTTTTTATAATATTTTTTAGTACACTAATAAGTATACAAATTTGACATAATTTCAAAAAAATAGTATAATATATTATGTAAGCGGGAAATTGTTCCTGCCAAGGGGCGCACGCCCCCATCTCAAAGCGTGTCCGGAGGAAAACTATGGAACTGCAAGCATTCCTTGAAGTGGGAACCATCTTTACCGCCTTTATGGCGTGTAGATGGTTGGTAAAAAACAAGCGTACAAAGAGTAATTTCTATGTATATTACTCTTTGCATGAGGACTCTGACGAGTCCTAACCCTAACCCACTGCACAAAACGACCACCCCCACAAGCCGACTAGCTGTGTGGGGGTTGGTTGTTTTTTATTTTGTCTTTTATTTCAGCTACCTTGCCTTCTCTAATTTATAAGCTTGATATTTTTCTTTATTTATTCTGCATTATCTTCAGCTGTAGCTTTATTATCTTCTACTGATTCTTCAGTCTTAGCTTCTTCTACAGGAGCCTCAACTTTTTCTTCAGCTACTTCTTCTGTAGCTGTTTCAGCAGCTTTTTCTTCAACTGGTGCTTCAGTTGTTTCTACTGTCTCTGTAGCTTCTGCTGGAGTTTGGGCAACTTCTTCAGTAGCTGTTGCTTCTACTGGAGTCTCTACTACTTCATTAGCAACTGTTTCTTCTACAACAGCATCTTGAGCTACTTCTTCTTGAACTGGTTCTTCTACAACTTCTGCTCCTTTAATTTCGATTTCTTTATCTTCAATTCTTGCACCTGCAATTTCTCTAGTCTTAGCAGCTTTTCCTACTTTATCTCTTAAATAGAATAATTTAGCACGTCTAGCTTTACCAACTCTTACTAATTCTACTTTTTCTACAAGTGGTGAGTGAATTAAGAATGTTTTTTCAACTCCTACACCATAAGATATTTTTCTAACTGTAAATGTTTTGTTTATACCTGATCCTTGTACTTTTATAATTGTTCCTATAAATACTTGGATTCTTTCTTTATTTCCTTCTTTTATTCTTTGATGAACTTTTACTGTATTACCAACTTTTAAATCTGGTATTCTATTTTTTAATTGTTCATGCTCTATAGATTTAACTATATCCATTTTAATTTCCTTCCTTTCTTAATTTCCAATGTCGCAAGTCTTTAGCTTGTCATCAGATTAACTTTGAGCGGTGCAATTATTGCACTTCATTTTTATTTAATAAGTCTGGCCTTTTTTTAGCAGTTATTTCTAGAGCCTTTTCTCTTCTCCATTTTTCAATATTTGCATGATGACCTGAAAGTAAAACTTCAGGAACTTTTTCTCCTTCAAAGACTTCTGGTCTTGTATATTGAGGATATTCTAAAAGTCCATTTGCAAATGATTCTTCTTCCCTTGATTCTTCTGCTATAACACCTGAGTTATACCTAGATACTGCATCTATTAGTACCATTGCAGGTAATTCTCCTCCTGTTAAAACATAATCTCCAATTGAAATTTCTTCATCTACAATTTTGTCTATTACTCTTTGGTCTATACCTTCATAATGTCCACAGAGAATGATTAAATGCTCTTGATTTGCTAATTCTTCGACCTTTTTTTGGGTTAGTTTTTTTCCTTGTGGTGACATATATATTACTTTTGCATTTTGATTCGAGCTTGAGCTCTCTCCACCATCTGTTTTTATTACAGACTTGTATGCATCATATACAACATCTGGCATCATTACCATACCAGCTCCTCCACCATAAGGTGTATCATCTACTTTTTTGTGTTTATCTTTAGAAAAATCTCTAATATTTATTAAGTTTATTTCTATTAGATTTTTTTCTCGCGCTCTTCCAATTATGCTTGAATTAAGAGGTTCAAACATCTCTGGAAAAAGTGTTAAAACATCAAATTTCATTAAACTAATCCTTTCAAAATTTCTTATTTCTAGCTAATTCATTTCTAAATTAACCCTTCTATTAAATGAACTATTATTTTTTTATTTTCTACATCTATTTCTTTTATAACGTCATCAATTCTAGGTAATAAAATAGATTTTCCAAGTTCATTTTTTACAACATATATATCACAGCTTCCGGTATTATAAATATCTTCCAATATTCCAAGCTTTTCACCTTCATCTGTAAAGACTTCAGACTCTAGCAAGTCTGCTATAAAATATTCGCCTTCTTCTAAAGGAATAGCATCTTCTCTTGAAATTTCAAGTATAGCATTTCTATAAACTTCTGCTTGCTCAATTGTTTCTATCCCTTTAAATTTAAGTAAAACTTGATTTTTATGATATTTTACTTCTTCTATTTCTAATTCCTTTTGCTCTTTTCTAATTTTGATATATACTTTTTTTAAGTCATCAAATCTTGTAACATCATTGACCCAAGGATTTACTTTTACAAATCCTTTGATGCCAAATGTGTTTACTATTTGACCTATTTCTAAATTTTTCATAACTTCTCCATTTATCCTAAGAACTCTACTGAAACTCTTTTATGCTCTTTAGCGGCTACGGCTTTCATTATACTTCTTATAGACTGAGCTATTTTTCCTTGTTTACCTATAATTTTTCCCATATCAGCTTCAGCAACTTTTACTTCAAAAACTATAGATTTTTCTCCTTCAACTTCATTTATTGAAATTGAAGCTTTGTCATCAACTAAATTTTCAATAATTGTTTGTAAAATTTCTTTCATTTTACTAACATTCCTTTCTAGCTTTTTGTTGTTGGAAAAGAATTGGTCTTTTCTAACTTTACAAATTTTCCGCTTTTTTAAAAATTAGTATATTGCTAGGCAAAATTTTGTGCAAACACCGGAGCGTACTTTGTGTACGTGAGGATGTTTAAGGAAAATTTTAACGACGCAAGATGCTGATTATTAAAAAAGCTTATTTTGCCTTTTCGATAAGAGCCTTAACTGTATCAGTAGGTTTAGCTCCATTTTTTATCCATTGATTTACTTTTTCCATGTCTAAAACAATTGTTGATGGATCTGTCATTGGATTGTATGTTCCGATTTGTTCGATAATTCTTCCATCTCTTGGAGATTTTGAGTCAGCAACTACGATATGATAGAATGGAGATTTTTTCTTTCCAAATCTTTGTAATCTTATTTTTACCATTTTGTTCACCTCCCACGAATTTTATATATATAAATTTAAAAAATTAATAACTGTTTTAATAAATATAGTTAATTTGCAAAATAGTATACAATTGTATTATTTTCTAATAAGATATATGAAATAACAGCAGGTATAATTATTAATAATCCTATACAAATAATACTTTTCCATTTTTCTATTTTTTCAAAATCCTTTTTATTAAAAATAATATAAGAATAAATAAGTGTTAATACTGTTGATAAAGCAAAATTTATACTTAAATGCTTTGTCATCCATATTTTTTTGTAATCAATTAAACTTATCATTACTTCTTTTGAGTAAAAAACCGTATTAATTATAATTATTATTGCTAAAATAACTATAATTCCTATCATTGTATATAATAACTTATTTTCATTCTTTTTTATTTCCTTATTTTCTTTCATTTTACATTAATCCTTTAAAATCTTTGAAATTATCAAGATTCAACCCTTTCATCATTTTTCTCATATTGCCTTTATTTTTCATTTGTTTCATCATTTTTTGAGTCATTTCGAAAGAATCCATAAATCTGTTTATTTCGCTTACTTGGCGTCCGCTTCCTTTTGCAATACGTTTTCTTCTGCTTCCATTTAAAATTTTTGGATTTGCTCTTTCTTCTGCACTCATTGAATTTATCATTGCTTCGATTTTGTCAAATTCTTTGTCATCTACTTTGATGTCTCCTAATTTGTTCATTCCTGGAATCATTTTTAATATTGATGAAAATGAACCCATTTTTTTTACTTGTTTTAATTGTGCTAAATAATCATTTAAGTCAAATTTATTTTTCTTAAGCTGAGCTTCTAATTTTTCTGCTTCTTCTAAATCTAAGCTTGCTTCAGCTTTTTCTATAATTGAAAGTACATCTCCCATTCCTAAAATTCTTGATGCCATTCTGTCTGGATGAAACACTTCTAATTCACTTAACTTTTCTCCAACACCAGCAAATTTTATTGGTGCTCCTGTAACTTTTTTAACTGAAAGTGCTGCACCACCACGAGTATCACCATCAAGTTTTGTAAGGATTACTCCATCTATTCCAACTTGAGTGTTAAACTCATTTGCAACATTTACAGCATCTTGACCTGTCATTGCGTCTACTACTAATAAAATTTCGTGTGGTTTGACTGATTTTTTAACATTTTGTAATTCTTGCATTAGTTCTTCATCTACATGTAAACGTCCTGCTGTATCTAGAATTACTACATCATTTAATTTTGAAATTGCAGTACTCATTGCTCTTCTTGCTATTCCTACTACATCTTTAACATTTTCTTCACTATATACTGGTATATTTAACTGCCCACCTACTACTTGCAATTGCTTAATAGCTGCTGGTCTATATACGTCGCATGCAACAAGTAAAGGTTTCTTGCCTTGCTTTCTTAAGAGATTCGCAAGCTTTCCTGCTGTAGTTGTTTTACCAGAACCTTGAAGTCCCACTAACATTATTATTGTTGGAGGATTTGGTGAAATATTTATTTTACTTTCTGTTCCACCAAGTAGTTCTACCATTTCGTCTTTAACTATTTTTACTACTTGCTCTCCTGGCTTTAAAGATTTCATTACCTCTTGACCAAGAGCTTTTTCTTGAACGTTATTTATAAATTCTTTAACTATTTTATAGTTAACATCTGCTTCTAATAATGCAAGTTTAACTTCTCTAAGCATTTCTTTCATATTGCTTTCTGTTATTCTTGCTTCACCTTTTATTTTTTTAGTAATTGCTTGTAGTCTGCTTGATAGTCCTTCAAAAGCCATTCTAAAATACCTCCTAAAAATCTATTAGTTGCTTAATTTTTTTAAGTATTTTTTTATCTGCATTAGTTTCTTCAAGTTCTTCTATACACTTTTTTATTTTTTCTTCTTTTTGCATAAATTTTAATTGCTCTTCATATTCTTCAAGTTTCTTTTTGGATTTTAAAAGTATTGTCCTTACTGCTTGCCTTGTAATATCATTGTTGTCTCCTATTTCTGATAATGACAAATCTTGATTATAGTAGTAATCCATGAATTCATATTGTTTTTCTGTAAGTAAATTTCCATATATTTCAAGCAATATGCTTATTCTTACCTTTTCTTCCATTTTATAAAATTTCCTTTCAAAAGTATATTTTACAAAATCTTTTAAACTCCGTAATTCACACAAAAAAGTGCAAACTAAATTTGTAATACTAATCTAGTTTACACTATTTTTTCTTTTTTGTCAAGGGTTTTATTATATTTTTTAAATTATTTCGAATAAATATATTATTTAATCTGTTTAATAAAATCTTTTATAACTTTTGTTTAATTATGTATCACTAGCATCACTATGTATTACATAACGTATATTTACTACATATCCATTTGGTCCATAGTCTGCTATAATATCATATGTATTTAAATTGTTTTCCACTGATACATCAGGTGATGTAAGAGTTGGGGCACTTTCAAGAGCTTCAGTATTTGGATTTGATGAATTTCCAGAAAAATTAACATATCTATCCCTTCCACTTTGTTTTTCCGAAGCATTATTTGCAATAATAGCTGCGAAAACTGACCTTACTTCAAATGCTGACTTTGATATTCCACAATACATTTCCCATTGAGAATTGAATACTTCTATTTCATAATTTTTAGACTCCTCAATATATTTTCTTCTTTCTTCATTTGCTTCATTCTTTACACTATTTCCCTGAATACACATTACGCCAAAAATTGCAACTGCTATTGCATATAAAATATATGAATTTTTCTTTTTATCTTTTGCTCTAAAAACAATTGTTATTATTAATAATACTATAATTGGGACTATAAGTGTCCATGGATAATAACGTTCATTAAGCATGAAGACAGTCATACTTACAAGTATTGTTAATATAAATACACAAATAGAAAGATATTTTTTATCTTTTTCTATATTCTTTTGTGTTACTTCATTAATTTTCCCCATTGTTTTTTCTTTTTTAGCCGTGATTTTTAAACTAATATAGGAAACTAGTATTATCAAAAAAATTATAATCCCCACAGGAATAAGCATCATACTACCGGCTCCTAATTCATCCATTGGCGTAATAGATATCACATCTGCATAACATAAATTATTACAACATAAAATTATTCCTAGAACTATTTCAAATAATCTTTTTATAAATTTTTTCATTTTTTCTTCCCTTTCATTATATAAATTTTGTAATAATTAATCCTAATGAAAATGATACAATATTGTTAATTACTGAAATAACTAATGGTGATTTTTCATTGAATTTCAAATATTTTCTATATATTAAAAACTCAATTATTACTGCAATCATTTCTAATACTGCAACTGCAATAATATATATCATTTGATTATTAAGTAGCAATATGCAATTCGCAACATAAGCCACTACAAGGTTTGTGCATATATTTGCACAAATAATTACTTTTATATCATATTTTTTTCTTATCCCTAATAATATAGAAACAGTTACTTCAATAATAAGTGTTAAAATTAGAGAAATCATTAAACTTTTTATCATTTTTTCTCCCTTACATAATTCTAAATCCAGACTAAGCAAACCTAAGTATAACTATTATTAATTGACCAATTGCAATTGGAACAATATTACAAATCACTGATACTATCATTCCACTCTTTTCTTTATATTTTAAAACTTTTTTATAAATTAATCCTTCAATAATTATAGTTGCTATAAAAAATATCCAAATAAATTCACTCTCTATATATAGCAAATCACCTAATAATACATACAAGGATACCATAACTGTTTTCACCATAATATTTGCTGTTAAAACAACTATACAATCTTTTTTTCTTATTCCAATAATCAAAGAAACAACCACACTAATCAATGCAAATATTGAGACTGCTGCAAATATTCCCAAAGTGATAAATATGCCTTCTTTAAATGAATAAGTTACATTTCGATAAAAAGGTTCTCTTATAAAAAAATCACTAGGTTTTGTCATTATTCTTTCTCTCCTTTTTCATCTTTCTCTAATTGATTACTCTTATAAATTCTTCTTAATATAAATACCGATATACCAACTATTATAGCTATAATTATAAAAATTGCTATATAATATAAAGGTGAATAATTAATTATATCATGTATTTCCATTGGCGAAATCAAATCTGCATTAACGAAATTTCTGATTGTCATAATATAAAAAATAAAAATAGACCAAATACTAAATAATATTTTTTTAATTCCTCTCATTTTCTATTCTCCCTTCTTTGAACTTGACTGATTTATTATAATATATTAAAGCAACATATAAAATAATTGCTGATATTAAAGTTATACTAAATAGTCCTGTTTTTGTAAATAATTGATTGTACCCTACAAATGTTGGTACAGACCCAACAAATAAAGCAAGTGTAAGTAGGCCAAATGCCAAACCTTTATTATTTTCAAAAATATTACTTAAACATATTAGTGTTATTGGCATAGTCATATTAAATAATAAGATAGCAATTATACCAATTATTGGATTTGTAAATGAAAAAACAAAACATATTGCTGATATTAAAAGAGATATTGAAATTTTTTCAAATCCTATTTTATCTCCAATAACTCCACCTATCATTTTCCCAAAAACTACTCCGAATATTGCTAACAATGAAAAAGCAAATGTTGATTTCCAATCAAAAGCCAATATCATTCCTACATAGCTTCTTATACATACAGTTATAAAAATGCATATAATTGCTATTAGTTCATTTTTAGTAAGTTTTATTACCGTTATTTTTGAATTATTAACCTGATTTTTTATTTGGTTGTATAGCCCAAATAATAACATAGCAGAAATAATTAATAACAAGATAACTATATAATACTTATTAAATCCTATTGAAATGGATTTGCCACCTAAAAATATCCCCATAGCTCCTGTTGAAACAAAAATACCTGATAATGTAGCTTTTTTGTCACTAATGTTTAATACATCAATTCCCCCTCCTACATGGAACATCGCATTTCCTATTCCTGCTATTATACATGATATAATCCCTAAATCGGCAAATGCAAATGCTATTGCAACCAACAAGCACCCTATTGCCGAACATAACGCATTTTTATTTACTTTATCTGCTATAATCCCAATCGGCAGTTGAACTGCAAACGCAAAGAAATTATATATTATTATTGCTATAAATAAATCTATACTTTGTCCCATTTTCTGAGTTACTAAATTTGATACTAATACTGCACATGATAAATCCACAATAAAATGAATAACACTGTATATTCCTACAATTTTCTTTTTCATTTTCTCTCCTTTTTCATCTTATTTCATTTTTCATTTTATATTATTCTTTAAAAAAAATCAATGCTATAATTTAAAATTTCCCCTGCCACAAATCTTTTTCTTCCATTATTTTTTCAAATCCATTAAGCACCCATTTCTTATGTTCATTCCAATCAGGTGCTATCAGTATATCTTTTGGTGCATCTGCACAAATTCTATGAACAATAACATTTGGATTTAAGTGTGTAATTATGTATGTTAAATCTTCGAAGTATTCTTCTAATGTTAACGGAATATATTCTCCATTTTCATACATTTCAGCCAATTTAGTATTTTTTACAACATAAGTCGAATGAATCTTTACTCCGTGAATATTTAGCGTATTTATTAAATCCACCGTTTCTTTAATCTGTTTTGGAACATTTTTTTCTTTTCTATTCTCTCCAGGAAGTCCACACATAATATGAGCAATAACATCTATTTCATATTTATTTAATAACTTAACCGCTTCTGCAAATTGTTCTGTAGTATAACCTCTGTTTATAATCCCTCCAATTTCATTGCTAGCTGTTTGAAGACCTAATTCAACACAAACATAGTATCTATCTGAATATGATTTTATAAGTTTTGCTATTTCTTCATTTATGCAATCAGGTCTTGTTGCAATGCTTAAACCTACAATCCTGCAATCAATTAATGCGCTGTCATACTTTTTCTTTAAATTCTCTAATGTGTCATAAGTATTTGAAAAATTTTGAAAATACACAATGAATTTATTTGCTCTTTTGGCTCTGTACGAGTTCAAATATTCTTCAACCTGCCTAGAAATCTTCTCTGTATTATTTTTTATAAGTTCCCCTGAACCTTTTTCACTGCAAAATATACAGCCTCCTGTACCACATGTTCCATCTCTATTTGGACATGTAAATCCACCATCTATGCAGATTTTTAATGTTCTTTCTCCAAATTTTTCTTTATAATACTTATTTAATTTGTTGTATCTACTCTTCATCTTCTCTACTCACTTTCCAAACCGGGCAAAAAAGAACCGGTCCCAAATGCACGCTAGATTGTTGAAATACCAAGTGTCTTTTCTTCCAATACATCTAGCAATACATTTACTGTATCTAAAGCAGTAAACATAGGGATGTTGTTTTCAACAGCACAACCTCTAATTTTTGCACCATCTGATTCTTGATTTATAGATTCTAAATCACGTGTACTTATAACATAACTTACATATCCTTTTCTCATTGAATCAAGAATTTCTTCGCTTCCTTCACTTATCTTTTTCTTAATTCTTGTTCTAATCCCATTTTGTTTTAAAAACATAGCAGTTCCTTTTGTTGCTTCTATATTAAATCCTAAATTATAGAATCTTCTAATTAAAGGAAGAGCTTGCTCTTTGTCTTTGTCTGCAATACTTACAAAAATTGTTCCATAATTTGAAAGCTTCATTCCTGATGATTGCAATGCCTTATATAATGCTCTTGTAAGTTTTGTATCATATCCAATTGCTTCTCCTGTAGATTTCATCTCTGGAGATAAATATGCATCCATTCCTTTTAATTTTGAGAATGAGAATGCAGGTGCTTTTACATACCATCTTTCTTTTTCTTTTGGATAAACTTCTGCAATTCCTTGTTCTTTTAAAGTTTTTCCAAGCATTACAAGTGTTCCAATATCTGCTAATGAATATCCTGTTGATTTTGATATAAATGGAACTGTTCTTGAAGACCTTGGGTTTACCTCTATTACATAAACTTTTTCATCTTTATCTACTATAAATTGAATATTGTAAAGTCCTTTAATTCCAATACCTAATCCCAATTTTATTGTATAATCTATTATATCTTGTTTAGCTTTTTGGCTAACACTAAATGTTGGATAAATACTTATACTATCTCCTGAGTGAATTCCTGTTTTTTCAACATGTTCCATGATTCCTGGAATAAATACATCTTTTCCATCACACACTGCGTCAACTTCTAGCTCTTTTCCCATTATATATTTATCTACTAAAACAGGTTGTTTTTCATTTATTTCAACAGCTGTTTTTAAATATTTTTCTAGTGCTTTTTTGTTTGAAACAATTTGCATTGCTCTTCCGCCTAAAACATAACTTGGTCTTACTAAAACAGGATATCCTATTTCTTCTGCAGCATTTATTCCATCTTGAATATTTGTAACCGCTTCTCCCCTTGGTTGTAATAGTTTTAAATCTTTCATAACTTTTTCAAAACTATCTCTGTTTTCTGCTTTTTCTATTGCTTCTACATCTGTTCCTATAAGCTTAACTCCGAGTTTAGTTAATGGTTCAGCAAGATTTATTGCAGTTTGACCACCAAGTGTTGCAATTACACCTTCCGGCTTTTCCAATTCAATTATATTCATAACATCTTCTACTGTAAGTGGCTCAAAATATAGCTTATCACTTGTTGTGTAATCTGTTGAAACTGTTTCTGGATTGTTGTTTATTATAATTGCTTCATATCCTGCTTGTTTTATAGTTTTTACAGCATGAACTGTTGAATAGTCAAATTCCACACCTTGTCCTATTCTAATTGGTCCTGCCCCTAAAACTATTATTTTCTTTTTGTTACTTACAATTGATTCATTTTCTTCTTCATAAGTAGAATAGAAATATGGCACATAACTTTCAAATTCACTACTACAAGTGTCTATCATTTTGTATACAGGGAAGATTTTTTCTTTCTTTCTTAATAAATATATTTCTTCTTCAGTCTTCTTCCACACTTCAGCAATATATTTATCACTAAATCCCATTTTTTTAGCTTGTTTTAAAATCTCTATATCGTTCACATTTGGCTTTAATTTATTTTCCATTTTTATAATATTTTTTATTTTTTCCAAAAAGAACATATCAATTTTAGTTTTGTTATTTATTAATCCTAAATCTGTATTTCTTCTAATTAATTCTGCAATCGCATAAATTCTGTCATCTCTGCCATCTTCAATATATTCCATCATTTCTTCTGTAGGCATTTGGTCAAATTTTTTATTATGTATATGACATACCTTTATTTCAAGTGATCTTATTGCTTTAAGCAAACTTTCCTCAAAAGTCCTTCCAATGCTCATTACTTCACCAGTTGCTTTCATTTGAGTACCTAATATATTTGAAGCACTTACAAATTTATCAAATGGAAATCTTGCAATTTTTGTTACAATATAATCTAAAGCAGGTTCAAAACTTGCAGGTGTGTTTGCAATTTGAATTTCATCTAATGTCATGCCAACAGCAATTTTTGCAGAAACTCTAGCTATAGGATAACCACTAGCCTTTGAAGCTAAAGCTGATGAACGAGAAACTCTTGGGTTTACTTCTATTAAATAATATTTAAAAGAATGAGGATCTAAAGCAAATTGTACATTACATCCGCCTTCTATTTTTAGCTCTCTTATTATTTTTAATGCACTATCTCTAAGCATATGATATTCTTTGTTTGTGAGTGTTTGACTTGGTGCTACAACTATTGAATCACCTGTATGCACTCCAACTGGATCTAAGTTTTCCATATTACATACAGTAATTGCAGTATCATTACTGTCTCTCATTACTTCATATTCTATTTCTTTATATCCTTTAATACTTTTTTCAACCAAAACTTGATGTACTGGAGAAAGCTTTAAAGCATGTTTCATAATTTCTTCAAGCTCTTCTTTATTGTCTGCAAATCCTCCTCCTGTTCCACCTAAAGTAAATGCAGGTCTCAAAACAACAGGGTATCCAATTTTTTCTGCTGCAATTTCTCCTTCTTCTATTGAATGTGCTATAATTGACTCTAAAACTGGTTCTCCCAAACTTTCGCATAATTCTTTAAATTTTTCTCTATCTTCAGCTCGTTCTATACTTTCACTGCTTGTTCCTAATAATTCTACTTGGCATTCCTGCAATACCCCTTTTTTATATAATTGCATTGCGATATTTAGTCCTGTTTGTCCTCCTATCCCTGGAAGAATAGCGTCAGGTCTTTCATATCTTATAATTTTTGCAACATATTCTAAGTTAAGAGGTTCCATATATATTTTATCTGCAATACTTGTATCTGTCATAATAGTTGCAGGATTTGAGTTTACAAGTATAACTTTATATCCTTCTTCTTTTAAAGCTAAACAAGCTTGTGTACCTGCATAATCAAACTCTGCAGCTTGTCCTATAACTATAGGTCCTGAACCAATAACTAGTACAGTTTTAATATCTTTTCTTTTTGGCATTTCTTTTACTCCTTCATTTTATTATTTTGAAATATATAAGTATTTTGAGAAATAGTTATATATTTAATTAAGTAACTTTAATTAATCATTAATTTTATAAACTCATCAAACAAATAGCTTGAATCTTGAGGTCCTGGTGCACTTTCAGGATGATATTGAACACTAAAAATTTTATCTTTTTTGCATTCTACTCCTTCAATTGTATTGTCAAGCAAGTTTATATGAGTCGCTTTAAGCTCTGTATTTTTTAAAGAATCTTCATCTACTGCATAACTATGATTTTGACTTGTAATTTCTATTTTTCCTGTTTTTAAATTTTTAACAGGATGATTTCCACCTCTGTGTCCAAATTTTAACTTATATGTTCTAGCTCCATAAGCTAAACTTATAAGCTGATGACCAAGACATATTCCAAAAATCGGATATTTTCCTTTTAATTTTTTTACTGTTTCTATTACTTCTGGCACATTTTCAGGGTCACCTGGACCATTTGATAAAAATACTCCATCAGGTTTTAGTTCTTCAATTACTTCTGCAGTAGTATTATATGGAACAATTGTAACATTGCATCCTCTCTTTTTTAAACTTCTTATAATATTTAACTTTATACCACAATCAATTGCAACTACATTAAATTTTGGGTTTGAAGTTCTTGAATACCACTTTTTCTTACAACTTACCTTTGAAACTGCATCTTTTGGAATTTCATATTTTTTTAATCTCTTTAAAGCTTCTTCTTTTGTAGTCGAAATATCTGTAATTATTACCTTCCTGCTTCCTTTATCTCTTATGCTTCTAGTAAGCATTCTAGTGTCTATACCATAAATTCCTGGAATGCCATTTTCATCTAAGTATTCTGATAAAGTTTTTGTGTATCTAAAATTACTTGGTATATCATTATATTCTCTTACAATCAATCCTCCAATAGTAGGCTTTGTTGTTTCATAGTCATCATCTGTAATTCCATAATTTCCTATTAAAGGATATGTCATCACAACCATTTGATATGTATATGATGGATCTGAAACAATCTCTTGATATCCAACCATAGAAGTATTAAAAACTATTTCACAAATTGCCTCTTTATCTGCTCCAAAACCATATCCTAAAAATTCTAATCCATCTTCTAAAACTATTTTTTTGTTAAAATTTCGCATTTTTGTTCTTCCCTTCTTTATTTAATATCAATTTATAATTTAAAGCACTCAATCCACCTCCTCGCAAAAAAAGATGAAAATATTTCATTCCATCTTTCAATCACTTAATACAACTAAATCTTTTGGAGATTTAGTTAAAACTTCTTGTCCATCTTTTGTAATTAAAATTGTGTCTTCAATACGAACGCCAAAGCTACCTGGAATATATATTCCTGGCTCATTTGTAACTACCATTTTTTCTTTTAAACAATTGTCATTTGAATCTCTAATAAATGGAGGTTCGTGAATATCAAGACCAACTCCATGCCCTAAAGCGTGAACCAAGTCATAACCTTCAATTGCAAAATTACTTTTAACAATTTTTGCAACATCTTTTATGCATGCTCCATCTTTCATTTCATATAAAGATTTTAATTGATTTTTAAGTACTAAATCATATACATATTTTTGTTCATCTGTAGGGGTGCCTAAAAAGATTGTCCTTGTCATATCAGAACAATATCCTTTTACTTTACATCCCATATCTATTGTAATAATATCATTTTTTTCTATCACTCTATCTGTAGGAATAGCATGAGGTTTTGAAGAGTTTTCTCCTGAAGCAACTATTGGCGCAAAAGAAACACCTTCAGCATTATCCATGTAATATTTTTCAATAGTTATTGCTATTTGTTTTTCAGTCATTCCAGGTTTAATATAGTCTCTTAAAAAAGCAAAACAATCATCAGTTATCTTGCAAGCTTCTTTTAAATTATTTATTTCTTGTTCATCTTTTATCATTCTTAGTTTATTTATTATGCCATCTGCTTCTACAAAATTATTAATCTTATATAAATGCATGAATTTTTTATATGATGCATAAGTCACATAATTTTCTTCAAACCCAACATTTTCACAAAACATAAAGAAATTCTCAAAATCATCTTTTGAAATATTTTTAAAATCGTCAACAACAATTTCGTCAAAAGGAGTAATTTTATTATTTACATATTCTATATATCTACTATCTGTTACATAAACATTTTCTTTTCTTGTAATTAATAAAATTCCCTCTGCCTCTAATCCTGTAAAATATTTAACATTTGTTGGATTACTTATTATCATACCTTGTAAATTTAATCCTGCCATTTTATTTCTAAGGCCTAAAATTCTGTCGTTCATATATTACCCCTTCTTATTTTTTGCTTTTTATTGATTTAAATATAATTTTTAAAATTTTGCGCCGGAGCTCTAGCGACTTAAGTCATAAATTTTAAAAATTATATTTAAATCAAAATTAATAAATTATTTCTATTTATTCCTACTATATAATCCTAATGTAAATATGTTTAATAATATCATAATAATAGTATTATAAGGCACAAATATTGCTATAAATGTAGCTATAACAATAAATGGTCCAAATGCTATGTATTGGTCCATTTTTCTAATTTTTGTCGCAAGTAAAACTATGCTTAGTATTGCCCCTATTAAAAAAGACATAAGTGTAATAATTATAATATTTGTAAGCCCAAAATATAGTCCTAATGCTCCCATTAATTTAACATCACCAAGTCCCATTGCTTCTTTGCCATAAATTAATCCTCCAAGAAAAGTAAGTCCTAAGAAAATTCCTCCTCCTGCAAGCATTCCCAATATCATATTAATTGATATTGCTACATTTGAAAGTCCATATATAAATGCAATAACTAAGCCTATTTCAAAAATTGTAAGATTTAATCTATTTGGTATTATCTGTAATTTATAATCTATTACAAATGCAGATATTAACATTGGTGTTAAAATTAAATATTTTATTAAATCTAAATTTTCAATAAATGTTTGTTTTATTCCAAATTTATAAAGAAGTGCAACATACAAAATAGCAGTTAAAATCATTAAAATATAATTTGGTTTAAACTGTTTTTTATATTCTTTTATAGCTCCTCTAGTAAGAATTGGTTTTTCATCAGGTAAACGTTTATTCATCCAATTTATAAGTTCACCTACGAACAATCCTAAAATAGATACTATTATATAGTAACCTATATTTACATCATTAAAATACATTTCTTAAATCAGCCCCTCCATTTTTTGAAAAGAATTTGTATTTTGGCTCGACAAAATTCAATTATTTTTCAAATCTTTTAACTTTCGTTTAATAATATTTTCTAGAGGTCTCTTCCATGCAGTATACCAATAATCCTTTGGAGCAACCGGATCTACAAGTATTGTAAACATTTTGCTTCTATTTCCACCAATTACATCTGTAAAAATCTGGTCACCAACAACACCAATATTTTTGGATTCGAAATTCAATTCATTTTGAACTTGCTTAAATCCTTTTTTAGATGGTTTTTTCGCAAATAATTTGTACGATATCTCTAGCTTTTTTGCAACCATCTCTACTTTTTCTTTTTTATTTGTATTTGATAAAATATATAGCTTAATTCCTTGACCTTTCATTTCAACTGACCATTTAATTACATCTTCTGATAAGTTTTTATAATAATCTATTAAAGTGTTATCAACATCAAGAATTAATGCCTTTATATTATTTTTTATTAGAAATTCAATACTTATATCTTGAACTCTTTTAAAATATGCATTTGGATAAATATTCATAAATGCCTCACCTATTCTATCTTATAATAAATACGACACATAAAATAAAAACTCTAATTATTGTACTTAAAAATAAGCTAAAATTCGTTGCTTTTATTCCTAAATAATTTAAATTGTCATATTCATTTATTATTTTTCCAATCTCTGTTTTATTAGATATATTCGACTCTTCCATATATTCTTTTGCTAAAAATCTTGCCTTTATCATAGCATCATCTTCTAAATAGCTTCTTACAAAATAATATATAAAACCTAAAATTATAAACACATTTAAAATAAGTATTTTGTTTGGTAAAACTCTAACTATACCCAATAAAACTAATATGTAAAAACAAGCAAGATAAAAACATGAAAATATATAATTAAATAGCAGTATTCTTCTATCTTGCACAGAATGAAGGCATTCATGTGCTATAGTTTGTATGCGAGTAAAACTTTCTCTCATATTCGCTATTATGATTTTATCCGAAACTGCTATATATAAACAATTATTAGCTTTTTTATCTTCTTGTATTTTTACTTTTTCATTATTTAATTTTTTCAAAATTGATTTGCAAATTTCTATATTAGATGGATAACTCTTTACAATATCATCTAATTCTTTATTATTTTCTGCAATTTGCTTTATTTCTTTTATATTTATTTGATAAACAACTCTTATTAATATTATGGTTATTATTAGTAAAAAAATTAAAATCAAAAAATCCATTTTTTGAACTTTCCCTTCTTTATAAGATACTAATATATATTAAATAAATACTTTAGTACCTTTACTCTAATTAATTCTATATAACAACCAAAAAAATCTATATTTAATTCTAATTATTTAATAAATTTATGCTTTACTGTCATAAAAATCTAGCTTTAAATTAAATCTTTTACAGATTCTGCAATAATCTTATTAACATCACCTATTAAAATATTAAATTTAAGTTCTGCATCAAAATATTTTTTTGCTTCTTCTTGTTCTATTAGTTCTGCATAAATTTCTTGAACTTTTTTCATTTTTTCTTCATCTTGTTTGCCAGTTTGAAGCATTTCTATTTGTTCTTCATATCTTGCTTTTTCAAATTCTTCTAATTTCTTTTTTAAATCAAAATTCAAATTAATTGCTTGTTTTGCCATTTTAAAATTCACATATTCTTCAGATTCTTTTATTTCTGAAGCAAGTCTATTTGCTGTGTCATATACTTGCATACTTCCTCCATCCAGATTTATGAAAACCTTCGTCTTACTTCGTTAGAATTTTATAAAAAAATGCTCATGTACCACTCGTACACTCCGCTTTTTTCATAAAATTTTGCCTAGTAATACTCGTTTTTGATAAATCTTTATATTGCATCAATTCAATTTACTTACGCATAAGCTTGATTTTTCCTATTAAATGGTATTAATTTTGATATTTCATTTTTAGCTTTTCTTACTTTTCCTGCTTTTGCTTGTTCTATTTCTTTACGTTGTTTCTCAGCAATTGTCTCACATATTGCTTTTTGATATATAAAATGAGTATCTTGTGCAATCTTATTCCAATTGTATTCATTTCTTACTTTTGATTTTGCTTTTTTTGTAATACTTGCACATAATTCTGGATTATATAATAATTCCAATATTGAGTCTGCTATTGAGTTTGCATTTCCTGCATAACATTTCATTCCATTTTCTCTGTGCTCAACTATTTCGTTAAGACCACCAATATCTGAAACAACTACAGGTCTTTCAGATAACATTGCTTCTAAAGCTACAATTCCAAATGGTTCATAAGTGCTTGGAAATACTGCTATATCTGCTGCTTTGTATAGTTTTGCAACATCTTTACCATTAACATATCCTGCAAAATATACTTTTTGTCCTAATCCTAAGTTCTCTGCCTCACGTCTTAATTCGTCTATCATTCCGCCTTTTCCAGCTATTACAAGTTTTGCATCATTATATCCTGCCAAGATTTTTGGCATTGCTGCAATAAGGTGTTGAATTCCTTTTTCGTATACAAGTCTTCCAACAAAAAGAATAATCTTTTCATTGTCCATTGCATATCTTCTTCTAAATTCGTAATCTCTATCTACACCTGAATATAATAACAGATTAACTCCATTAGGAACAACATTTATTTTTTCAAATGGTAATCCAAATAATCTTTGAAGTTCCCCTTTCATATAATTGCTATTTACTATAACTTCTGTTGATTCATATGTTAACATCCACTCTGTATCATTTATGTATTTTTGTTGTGCATCTCTTATTCCGCTATTTCTCCCTGCTTCTGTAGCATGTATTGTAGAAACAAGTGGAATGTCGAAAGAATGCTTTAAAGTTTTTGCAGCATATGCAACTAGCCAATCATGTGCATGAATAACATCAAAAATTCCTTCTTTTTGAATAATTTCTGATGCTTTTTCTACCATGTTAAAGTTTAATTGCATTATCCAATCTATAAAATTAGTTGCATTAATCATAAAGTTGTCTACTCTATAAACTTTTACTCCCTTATCTACTTCGTAATAAGGTACATCTCCTTCTTTATAAGTTACAACTGTAACCTCGTGTCCATCTTTGATTAATCTTTTTGATAAATCATTTACAACTCTTGCAATTCCTCCAACTATTCTTGGTGGATATTCCCATGTTAACATTAGGATTCTCATTTTTATTCCCTTTCCTTCCTAGGCACAAAATTTTTAAAATAGCAATAACTCTTATATTCTTGCTTTTAATTTTGCCCTTTCGATTGTGTATTTTTTATTTTTCTTTTGCTGCATAATCTCACTTAGTATATTCTATACAAATACACAAAAAAAGTAAAGGGTTTTTTGTAATTTTTTTAAATTTTTTGTAGAATTTTATATAGTTGAATTTTTTAGGTAATTTATATAAATACTTTTCAGTTCTTTGTGAATATTATGTTCCGAATTTTAAAAACTTTAAATTTCCCTCCGCACTTGCCACATCTGTATTTTCTAGTAAAATATCTTCTTACTCTTTGCCTAAAAAAACTATAATTACAATCTTCGCAAACTATTTTATAATTAAAATTTATTGGCTTTTCTGTATATTCTAAATTGCTTATGCTAAAATCTCGTTCTTTATTCCCAGTTCTTGAAACATTATATCCTAATTTTTCATTTATAATGGTTGCATAATTTTTAAAATATTCTCCATGATTGTTGCATCTTGGCATACAATGTATTAGCTCATGCATTATTGTATTTTTTATTATATCTTCATTTAAATCCATTACCCATTCGCTTATTTCTATTTTAAATCTATCTTTTGAAATCTTTTTGCAACAACCATATCTCTTTTTGCTTCTAGTATTTATTTTTATTTCAATTATTCTATTTTTTTGCACATCTATATTTATAGATTTCAGTTCTTCTATGCATTTTTTATATAGTTCTTCCAGTTTTTCTTGTTTGTTCATATTATCACCAAAAGTATTTTATTTATTCTTAAGAGATTTGTCAAATTATTTTTTTAGAAAACTGTAAAATTTCTTTAGAAAATATAAAAGAAAAAAATTAATGATGTAAATATAGTTGTTATATGAATTGACATAATATTTATAAAATGATATAATATACTTGTAATAAAATGTTACACAACTGAATAATAGCTTATACTATGGCTATTAAAGGTATCCTTAATTTTTTTATTAAAGGAGGAATAGCAATGCCAGGAATTTTGTATCATCTTAGTTTTGCAGAGGATGTATATCGGAAGTTAGGCACAGTCATTCGATTTGATAAGGTAGGCTTTATGTCTGGTAATCTTATTCCAGATTTGGCAATGGACAAAAAGAACTCTCATTACCGCAAGAAAGCATCTGTGGATGGTTTTTTTGTTCCAGAAATGGAACTCGTAAAGAGAGACCTATTCAAACCTGAAGATTCTATTAAGTTTGGAATGTACTGTCATCTCTACTTGGACTACTACTTCATTGAAGAATTCTTGATTCCTGAATTTATTTGGGATGTTGAAAGAATGAAAGTAATAAATCCAAGAAACAACATGAGCTGGGATGTAAAGACCTTCTTTTCCCATTCTGGTATGTATGGAGCATATACAGAAATTAATCAGTTAATGGTAAGAGATGGACATGTATCCCTTAATATTGTCAATAAAATCCCTGATATTCTCCCAAACACAGGAATCCCCGTATTTGACACAAGGCGTGATAAGACATGGAAAGCAGAATTAGAGGAATATTTGGCACAGAAAAAAGAATATACCGGAGAAATCTTTGATTATAACAGATTGTGGAGCTGTATCGAACGAATTGCTACACAATTCGTACAGGAGATTTCAAAGTAAGCAACAAAAATGGCACAGGACTACTAAACCACAAAGTTTGGTAGTCCTATTCTTTCTATTTTAGCCCCCTGTAAAACAGGGGATTTTTCGTTACACAAAAAGTTCCCCCAAGGCAATGCCTTGAGGGAACCGATTAGAAATAGAAACTATATATTTTTGTGCTTACTTGGCAGCACCATCACCAGTCTGAGGAGACTTGCCGTTCTTTTTGCCCATGAAAGCATTGAGCATCAGATAGCTCATCAGCGGGTTGTTGGAGCCTGCCATATTGCCGCCCATCATAGAAGACATGAGCAACAGCTTCATCGTATCGTCGTCTCCGCCGAGCTTATCCTTGAAAAGCATAAACGGAAGCAACTGATTCATCTGGCCGCCGTCATCTTCAGAGGTCATCATAGAAGACATGAACAGCAGCTTCATCGTGTCGTCATCTCCGCCGAGCTTATCCTTGAAAAGCATAAACGGAAGCAGCTGATTCATCTGACCGCCGGTCTCGCATGTCTGACCGCACATTGCCGACATAATGGCCAGCTTTTCCACGTCGAAGTCTTCGCCCATATTGAGCGAATCGCTGAGAGCGATAACCTTCGAATAGCAGCTGAAACCCAGAACGTTCTTGATGGGAACGACACTCTTCATCTCGCCAGTTCTCGCAGAAAGCGTCTGAGTCGGCGTCTTGGGAGTCGCAACCTTGGTTACGAAATAGTACTCTCCGGCGTCCTTGATAAGGTCGCCTTCGCTGAGCTGGGTAGTGGGCAGAATGAAGATAGGAAGATTACCCAGCTGCATGTCGCCGACATCAGTGATTTCCTTCTTCTTCTTGTCATAGATCCGCCAGCTATCACCGTTCTTGACAGCAACACCCATCAGGGTACTTGCGATGTTCTCGTCCTTGTTGGGACCTAACTCCATGTTCATGTTGAAAATGTTGTTTGCCATAGTAGTATCCTCCTCTTTTGCCTGTGGCCGTTTTGAAACTTGTTCTTTGCTAACAACAGCATCTTCTCGCTCTTTTAAAGCTTGTTCCTTGCGGTTAATATCTCGTTCGCGTTTTTTCAGTTCTTTTTCCCTGCGTGCAAGGATTGCTGCTTTAGCAAACTTTTCATAGTCTGACTGTTCGAATTCAAAACCTAATGTAATCTCCATATTTCTATGATCACCGGCATCGCCAAGTTTTACAAGATTACATATATATTTTGTCCGACATGTCTCACAAATTCTACTTCCTACATCCGAATAGGAGCTAAAGGGAACTTTGAATGTAACAATAGGTTTGTCAGGACTTTCAACGATAGAAGATATTTTAATTTCTCCATTAAGATTAAGTCTTGCTCGCCCACACATCTGCTCTGTAGAATAATGGCAGTAACCATCTTCAAAATAAATCTTATAGTTACCTTCATTAGTTCCAGACGGTGCATCAGCACATTCATGTGCAGCTTGATAATTGATGGAATCGTAATACCCTAACACGTTGGATTTTCTCCATTTATGCCATTCTCCGCAATACGGACAAAGGTAGCGTTTTGGAGTTAAGTCCAAAAGTTTTCGTTCCACGACGATTTACCTCCTGTCTTTACTTGTACTGTTAATAGTTTCTTATCTCCTTTCTATATAGTGTATTCGTGCATATACACTTTAGTCTACCAAAGTCAATCTGACTTTGATATGTATAACACTAAATACCGATTCTTATTATATCATAGATTTACATAAAAATCAATCCTTTAATTACAAAAAATATTGACATCCTTTAATTACAAAAATGCGCCTAAATGTGAAAAAAGTGAAAAATTTCTATTTATTAAAAAAGAGTAGGCAAAAACTCATTGTATTTTTCCCCACTCTTTACAAATAGTACAATTACTTTTTTTTCTTCTTGGATTTAGATGTCCTGTAAGTTATCCCATCTCCTAGATTAACAGTTGTTGTTCCTCTTGAATTGATTGTAGTTTTACCTACTTTCCAACTTATAGAAACTCCACTTTTGCCGATGTTCAAAAAAGTGCCATCTCCAATTTTAATCCGTTTACGATAACTAATTCCCATATAGATGTCTCCTTTCAAAAATAAGTGTACTGTCTCTCTTCTAGCACAAGAGAGTATTTCAATTTTGAATATAGTTATATTATAGCATATTTTACATAAAATTGCAAATAAAACATCATTAAATTATAAATAAAATATCATTTTATAATTCAAATCAAAAAATAACTTATTTTTATTGAAAAATCCCCATAAATCTGCTAAAATAGATACAATGGAGGAAAAATTATGATAGAACTACTTTCACCTGTTGGTGATTTTGAATGTTTAAAAGCTGCTGTGCAAAATGGTGCAAATGCTGTATATTTCGGAAGCAACCTTTTTAGTGCAAGAGCTTTTGCGCAAAATTTTGACAGAGAAGAATTAGAACAAGCTATAAATTATGCAAAAATAAGAGGTGTAAAAACTCATTTAACATTAAATACATTAATAAAAGATGAAGAATTTGAAGAGGCTTTTAATGTTGCAAAAACAGCTTACGAATTCGGAATTGATGCAATAATTGTACAAGATATTGGCCTTGCTTTAAGTTTAATAAAATCTTTTCCTGATTTAGAAATTCATGCAAGTACTCAAATGACTACATCAAATTTAGAAGGTACAAAAAAATTAGAACAACTAGGTTTTAAAAGAGTTGTGCTTTCAAGAGAATGCTCACTTTCAGAAATAGAACATATTTGTAAAAACACAAATATCGATATAGAAGTTTTTGCTCATGGCGCACTTTGTATTTCTTATTCAGGTCAATGCCTATTTTCTAGTATGGTTGGTGGTCGTTCGGGAAACAGAGGTAGATGTGCTCAGCCTTGCAGATTGCCTTATTCTTTGATTTTCTTCAATAATGATTTAGGCAATAGATTTTCTCTTGACGAAAAAAATAATAACTATTTGCGTGACGAAAATTTTTCAAACAAAAATCATCAATCTGATGAACAAATTTTAGACAAAGGCTATTTACTAAGTCCACGTGATTTATGTAGTTTAGAGAATTTGCCTAAACTAATTTCAGCTGGAGTTGCTTCGCTTAAAATTGAAGGAAGAATGAAATCACCTACTTATGTTGCAACTGTTACAAGGATTTATAGAAAATATATAGATTTAGCATACAAATATTTAAATAACGAAATTTCAAAATATGAAATTGATCCAAAAGATAAACATGACTTGATGCAAGTTTTTAATCGTGGGGAATTTTCTGCAGGTCATTTGCAAGATGAACCAAATAAAAAACTTATTTATCCACAAAAACCTAACAATATGGGGATATTTTTAGGAAAAATTATAAAATTTAATCCTAATAAAGGACTTGTTACTGCAAAACTTGAAAATACTCTCTCAATTGGAGATGGAATTTCTTTTGAAAATGAAAACACAAAATACACTATTTCAGAATTGATGAATAAAAACGTAAATTTCAAATCTGCCGAAAAAGGTATGACTGTTACCTTTGGACGAATGAAAGGAAACATCAGACTTAATGATAAAATTTATAAATTAACAGACAAAGAGCTTTCTACAGAAGCTTTAAATTGTTATAGTAAAGAAGCTGTTAAAACATATTTATCTTGCAACTTAAAAATTCATTCTAACGAAAAAATTTCAGCTAAAGTAAAAAGTTTGAATTTTAATTTAGAAGAAACTTTCCAATATGACTACATACCTGAAGTAGCTCAAAATGCGCCTATTACAAAAGAAAAAATATTTGCGCAATTTAACAAAACATTAAATACATGTTTTGAGTTTTCCGAAATTGATATAGATATGAAAGAATACTTATTTATACCAACTTCAGTTTTAAATGATATTAGAAGAACTGCAATTAATTTAATAGAGGAAAAAATTTTGCAGAGTTTTAAAAGAAAATCTGATTACGATTTAGATTTTTCATTACAAAATACAAATATAGACAAGTCTCCAAGCACAGAATCACTTAAAAATCAAAGTTTTGAAAATTTTGCTTCTAAAAAATCTTCACCTGCAAAAGCACTTCTTCTTAATATTTTAAACACTGAATATGATTATTCAAAATTAAAGCCTTTTGACAGAATATATGTACCTTTAAAATATTTTTCAGATAAAAAATATGAAAATATTCTAAAGATTTTGGAGCAAAAATCAAAACTTTATATCTATATGCCTGTCGTTGTTAAAGATAGATTTTTTTCAACAATAGAATCAATGGTTAATAAAGCTTTGCAAAGTTATACAATATCAGGAGCTATTGTATCAGAAATGTCTTCGATTAGCATATTTAAAAACAAAATCAAAAGTGAAAGAGAATTTATAGCTAAAGGACAAGGACAAAATATAGACGAAAACATATATAAAAATTTTGAATTGATTGCAAATTATAATTTTAATGTTTTCAATTCATATAGTGCTTTTGAGATAAAAAAAATAGGATTTTCAAGTGTAACACTTTCACCTGAACTTACTGCTGATGAACTTTCAAAAATTAATCTTAAAAATAAAGAAGTCATTGTTTATGGCAAAATTCCTCTTATGACAATGAGCTATTGCTTATTTGGAAAATCTAATAGATGTTATAAAGATTGCAAACATTTATGTTTAGAAGATAAAAAATATTTCTTAAGTGACAGATATAATTTTAAGTTTAGAGTTATTCCTGATAATATCCAAACTCTTACAACTATATATAATTCAAGGAATTTAACAATTTCTAATGTTAATGCTGATTGCATTAGGTTTGATATTTTAGATGAGACAATTGAAGAAATTAATAGCATATAATAAATTAAATTTTTTAAAACCTGAACCTCTAAATTGAAGTTCAGGTTTAATTTATCTATTCATTATTATTATCATCTGCAGTTTCTTCCACTGCATCTTCTGTCTCTTCTGTTCCATTTTCCGGGCTTACTTCACCTTCCCCGTTGTCTACAACTTCTACTTCATGTGCTTCTTCTATAGGTTGTTCTGCTCCACATTCAGGACAGAATTTAGCACTTCTTTCTATTTTGTTTTTGCAATTTTCACATTGCTTCATGTTTGCAAGTTCCAATATTTGTTTTTCATATTCTTCAATTTGATTTGTATATTCAGAAATTTTTGATAATTGTTCTTCAATATCTTCCTTAATTTCTAATTTTCCATCTAATACAAATTTTTGATATACAATTTTTCCAATATCTAAATACAAATCTTTTATTTTAGATTTACAATCATTTATTTTAAATTTTATTTTTGTCTCACTTGCTATTTTATTTGTTATTTCAGCTGCACTATTAAATGTATCTGATGCCTTTTTTCCTAATTTTTCCAAAAATTCCATTTTCTTTTCCTCCATTACCACAATATTATTATTTTCATTGAATATATAAGAAATCATTATATATTATACAAAAATTCCAAAAAACTATGCATTAATCTTCCATTTTTTTATCTCTTGTCATAAGCATTCTTACTGCTTCTTCAGGAGCAAGTCCATTATATAAAATATCATAAACTGCATCAACAATTGGCATCGAAACACCTAACTTTTCACTTAAATTTTTTGCAACTTCAATATTATCTATACTTTCTATTGTCATTCCAACTTCTTGCTTTGTTTCTTCAATAGACTTTCCTTGTCCTATCAATTTTCCTGCTCTTCTATTTCTACTATGTTCACTTAAACATGTTACAATTAAATCACCTAATCCACTAAGTCCATATAATGTATTGCTTTCAGCTCCTAGTTTGGTTCCAAGTCTCCTTATTTCTGTAAGTCCTCTTGTAATTAAAGCTGCAAAAGTATTATCTCCATATCCTAAACCTGCAGCAACACCAGCACAAAATGCTATAATATTTTTTAAAGCTCCTCCAAGTTCTACTCCTTTTATATCTTCTGATGTATAAACTCTCATTTTTTCGTTCATAAAAGTATCTTGAACAAGTTTCCTTACTTCCTCATCTTTCGAAGCAGAAACTAATACTGTAGGAACAGCAATTGATACTTCTTCCGCATGGCTTGGTCCTGATAAAGCTCCAACCCTTGCATTAGGTATTTCTTGTTTAATAACCTCATCTAAAGTAACGGCTGTATCTTTTTCTATTCCTTTTGAACAGACTATAATTGGTTGTTTTTCGCAATCAACAAATTCTTTATATTGTTTTACGATATTTCTTGTAAATTTTGATGGTGTAACATGAAGTATAAAATCTGCCCCTTCTATTACTTCTTTAAAATCATTTTTGCAAACTATATTATTTGGAATTACCGCCATAGGTAAAAACTTACACGTTTTTTCTTCATTTATAAGTCTTGCTTCTTCTTTGTCAAATGACCAAATTCTTACATTATGTCCCATACTTGCTAAATGAATAGCTAAGGCTACTCCCCAACTTCCACTTCCTATAACTGCTACTGTTTTCATTTTTTAAAATCATCCCTTTCAAATCATTTTATAGTTAATATATAAATTATTTTTTAAAGCTAATTTTATTTTCTGTTCCATTCATAATCCTTTTAATATTTTCTCTATGATTAAAAATAACAAATGCTGCTAAAATTATACTAAATATAAAGTATTTTAGTCCTACTTGAGCAACTATAAAATTTTCTCCAATAAATAATGTTAAAATTGGAAATAAGACTGCAGCACTCATAGAGCCTACTGAAACCATTCTTGTAATTGCAATTAAAACTAATGCAAATACTAAACAAATAAGTGCTATTTTCCAATTAGTAATAAAAAGTACACCTAATGCTGTTGCAATTCCTTTTCCTCCTCTAAATTCAAAAAATATTGGAAAAGTATGTCCAACAACAACAAGTATTCCAGCAATTTGAACTAATAATGCTTTATCTACTGTTTGAGACATATTTCCTATCAAAAAAGCTAATAATACCGCCACAATACCTTTTAAAATATCACAAATAAGTGTAATAATTGCTGCTTTTATTCCTACCTCTCTTAATACATTTGTAGTTCCTGCATTTCCACTTCCTTTTTCTCTAACATCAAATCCTGCTAATTTTCTGCTTATTAATACTGAAAAATTTATGCTTCCTATTGCATAAGCAAGTATTGCTACTATTATGTATGTTGCCATATTTATCCCTCCTCTTTTTCGATACATTTATTATTCTATCAATTTCTATTTTCTTAAAAAATATAATTAATAGTATCTTTAATATATTGCAATTATATTATAAAAAAAAATAATTATCAATAGATTTTCAACTTTTTTTCCAAAAAGACTTGTTTTTTTTGCTATTTTGTAGGATAATATATGTAGTATTTTTTTGAACAACCATTATAAAAAATAATAATTCGTATATTAATAAGAAGGGATGAAATAATATATGATGAAAATAATAGATGCATTTTTGAAAAAACTAAATGTTAGTCGTAATACATTTTTAACATACATTTTCACTCTTTTAACTATATATGTTGCAGTAGACAGAATAGTTGAAATGATGATAATGATTTTTGTAGGTATTGGAACTGATTATTGGAATCCAATTGTATATACTTTAGCTTTAGCATGTCCTGTATTGGCATATTCATTTGCTGGAAGTTCATCTTATGCGGACACTAGAGCATCTAAAGTTACTATGTTTTATATTTTTGCAATAGGATTTTATATTATTGCTTTATCATTATTTACGCAATATCTAAATGCTGGAGCATGGCTATTATTTATGTCTTCTAAGAATTTTATACCTATAGTAACCAATTTTTCAGAATTAATAAGGCCTGCATTTAGAGCAATATCATTATACTTACCAATAACAACTGTATATCCATTTATCAAATCAATATTATTTAAAATTGATGATTCACAAACTGCAGTTAGATCACTTTGGGATTTTTATGGAATAAATTTATCTGATAAAAAAGCAAAACATGGACCTTATGCATGTGACTTATTTTTGTTTAAAGATTTCGATTCAGGTAAAAAGATGAAATTATCTGAAGATAGAAGATTTCAATCTATGCTTGTATGTGGTGGATCTGGAACTGGAAAAACTTCTATGATTTTCGAACCTGTTATTGCTCAAGATATAGAAAAAAAACATTTCTTTACAGAGGCATCAAAAGAGCTTGGATTTACTGCTTTAAAAACTGGAATTGCAAGTCTTTCTGCCCCATATAGTGATGAATATTTAAACAAAAATTTCAACTTAAATATGCTTACTCCATCATTTGGAAAAGATGCATTATTTAACACATTTGTTAAAAAAATGGTCATTGCAACATCTCCGCACAATATATACAAAAATATTGGAGTTACATATATGTCTCCTGATTACGAAACATTAGACCAAATGATGAAAGTTTGTGATAACTACAATGTAGGTTATACATTAATAGATCCGTCTCAACCTGAAAAATCAATTGGTTTAAACCCATTTATATATGATGATCCAACAAGAATTGCAATAATTATTTCTTCTACATTACAAAGTATTTCTTCTGATGAAGCTTCAGAAATGAAAGATTTATACAAAGAAGAAACTGTATTGCAAATTTTAGAAAACCTTGCTATATTGCTTAAAGTTATTTATCCAAAAATGCATGACGGAGTACTTCCAAATATGGAAGATTTATTATCACTTCTATCTAATTTCGAATTAGTAGAAAAAATGTGCAAAATACTAGAAAAAGATGAAGAGCTTTCAAAGAAATATTCTATGGAACTTTCATATTTTAAAAGAGCATTTTTTGCCAATAGTCCTGCAATAGAAGATACTAGAAAAGATGCTTTCCAAGTTGCAAGTAGATTAGAAAATCTACTTAGAGCTCCAAAAATAAGAAACATCTTATGCAACAGACATGAAAATGTTAATTTTGATAATGTATTAAAAAACGGTGAATTCCTATTTGTATGTACAAGACGTGGAGATTCAGGAAAAGTCGGACATAAAGCATTTGGACTATTTTTCCTACTTTCAATGCAAAATGCAGTACTATCAAGACCTGGAAATGAAAAATCTAGAATACCTCATTTCTTATATATTGATGAATTTCCTGACTTTATTAGTAAAGATACAGAAACAATGTTTACAATGTATAGAAAATATAGAGTAGCAACAACAATTTCTGCTCAAAGTATTTCTCAATTTGCATTACCTGATGATAAAACTAACTATAATAGTGTAGTATTAGCAAATTGTGGAAGCAAAATATATACAGGTGGTGCTACACCTTATGAAGAACTTGAATGGTGGTCTAACGAAATCGGAAAATGGAAACAATGGAAATTTGATCAAGATTTCGATGGAAAAACTGAACAAATGTCTCCAACTTTTAAATCTCCTAAAAAAGCATTCGAAATAAAAATGACTTGGAACAGATTACAAAACCTTGGTCAAAGTGGTTGTGGATATAAGATTATTGCAGATAATGGAAGAAATGAAATAGGTGAAGGTATAATGTATTATTTATCTTCTAAATATAAAGAAAAACACTCTGGCAAAAAGTATAAGTTCTCTAATTACAATAATTACACAACTTCAGGAGATGTAGAAGAAACTTCAAATAAAAGTAACAAAAATTCAAAATCTACACATACAACCGTTAATAACAAAGGATATGTAGAAGTTGACCCAATTCAATATCCTGATACTAAATATTCTTTCGATAATGAAGACGGAGCAATTGTAATTGATTTGAAAAATGATAAGAAATAAAATAAAAAACTCAGTTTAAAGGATGAACTTCCAAATAGCTGAGTTTTTTATTTGCATTCCTTGGCAAATAAAGCATAAAAAAAACTTACGAAACCGTTATAAGTTCGTAAGTTATATGAATTTGGAGCAGGTAGTGGGAATCGAACCCACGTAGCTAGCTTGGAAGGCTAGGGTTCTACCATTGAACTACACCTGCATTTGCTTAACACATTTATTATTATATCACGTTTTAAAATTTTGTCAATACTTTTTCACAATTTTTTTTAAAAATTTTTCAAAAATTTTTGTAAGCCTTATTTTATCAGTATATTTTTCCAAATTTAGTAAATACTACATTAAAAAGATTTTTTCTTAACATCTTTTATTTATATGTAAAAATACGAAAGGAATTATCTTAAGTATGAACATCAAAAAATTATTTAAATATGAACCACAGCCTGAATATGACTTCAACATTCAATCAACAGAAAATGCAACTGTTCAAGATTTAAATTCAGAAAAAATAAACAAAACAGTATATACATCATTACAAGAAAATCTTGAATTTGTACAATCTAAATTTAATAGCTTAATAAGCAGTGATGTTATAATTAGAAAATTTTCTTTGATTTGTAAAAATCAAAAATATAAAGCTTTTTTAATTTTTATAGATGGTATGGCAGATTCAGTTAATATTAATCACTTTGTATTAAAACCTTTAATGCAAAGAAATCAAAACAACACATATACCTCGCAAAATAATAGTAAAAATAGCAATCAAAATACTTCAAATTTCGCAAATTATATTTACAACCGTCTTATCCCATACAATAATATTTCTCAAGAGATTAAATTTGAAAAAATAATTTCTGATATAAATTCTGGAAATTGTGTACTTTTTGTAGATACTTTAAATATTGCATTTGATATAGATGCAAAAGGTTTCAAACAAAGAAGCATAGATAGACCTCAAATTGAGAATGTTATAAAAGGACCTCAAGAGGCTTTTGTAGAAAATATTAGAACCAACACTTCCCTACTTAGAAGGCTTGTAAATAACCAAAACCTTATCATTGAAAATACTGAAATTGGTGAACTTAGTAAAACAAAGTGCGCTTTGTGTTATATGCAAAATATTGCTAATGGAGATTTAATTGCAGAAGCTAAATTTAGACTAAACAATATTTCAATTGATAGCCTAATTTCTTCAGGAGAGCTTGAACAATTAATTCAGGATGGTCCAAGTGCAGGAATTCCACAAATTTTGTCAACTGAAAGACCTGATAAATGTGTAAAAGCTATGTATCAAGGAAGAGCTGTAATACTTGTAAATGGTAATCCCTATGCCTTAATAATTCCATCTGTTATGACTGATTTCCTTGCTTCCCCTGAAGACTCAAATTTAATTCCCTTATTTGCAAATTTTTTAAAAGTTATTAGATTAATTGCTTTAATTATTACTTTACTACTTCCTGGAATGTATATTGCTGTAACTAATTTTCATCAAGAGCTCTTCCCTACTGAACTTCTATTTTCGATATTAGTTGCAAGAGAAAATGTTCCCTTTCCAATAATTTTTGAACTTTTGCTTATGGAAGTTTCTTTTGAACTTATTCGTGAAGGTGGACTTAGAACTCCTTCTGCAATTGGTTCAACTCTTGGTATTGTTGGTGCTTTAATCTTAGGTGATGCAGCAGTTGCAGCAAATGTTGTAAGTCCAATTCTTATTATTGTAGTTGCAATTACAGGACTTTCTTCTTTTGTAATTCCAAACTTTTCTTTTGGATTTCACTTAAGAGTTTATAGATTTATATTTACTATTTTAGGATATATTTGTGGATTTTTAGGAATTGGAATTGGAATTTATGTGTATTTAGCAACTATATGCAGTATTAAATCTTTTGGTGTAGCGTATGTTTCCCCTATCTCGCCAAATATTTCAGGCTTTAGTTTAAAATATTTTGTTCCTCCTTTTTGGAAACAGGAATATAGAAACGATTTTCTAGCACCAAAGAAACAGATTTCACAAAGTAAGTACAGTATGAAATGGAAAGGATTGAAAAATGGAAAAAATCAATAACAAAGAGGCTATATCTCTGACTATAAGCTGTAGCCTTGGAATAACAGTCTTTATAGCGAGTCAAATAATTGCATCAGAATGTCTATCTTCTAGTCTTATAAATACAGGTTTTATAAGTTTAATAGCAATGGGATTAACCGCCATTATTTGTATGTTATACAAAAATTTTATAGGAATAAGTTTTTTAGATATAACAGAATTTGTTGGGGGCAAATTTTTTAAGTTTATTGTTGGATCTACCTTTTTATTTTACTTTATTTTTACTTTAGCAATTATTTTGTGTAAAGCTGTAAATTGCTTGCAAATTGTATACTATCCTATGACTCACCCTAATTATACAGTTTTACTCTTCGTTATCACAGCAGCAATTGCATGTAATTTAAAAAATAACGGTTTTCTACGTGCAACTTTTATAATAGTTCCAATAGTTATTGTCGCAATATTTTTTATATTTGTTGGAAACCTAAAAAACTTTAATTATGAAAATATTTTTCCGATAATGGGAAATGGAGTCAATACAACTTTTATAAAAGGATCAACAAATCTTTTTACATTTGGTGGAATAGCATATATACTTTTCTTGCCACAAAATTTAAAAAGACCTGACAAATTTACGTCTATTTCTATAACATCCACTGCTATATCTAGCATTTTATTAACATTTGTAACTGCAACAATTATCTTGATGTTCAATAAAAATGTTACAAGTGGACAGCTTTTCCCCTTATATATTGCTGTTCGTTATATAGAATTTGGTACATTTTTTCAAAGACTCGACTCTGCATTTTTGCTTATAATGAATATAGCAATCTGCTCATTTTTAGGAATATATTCGAATCTTTGCCTTGGAATAATTAAAGAGATTACAAACATTTCAGATATAAAGCCTCTAAGTTATTGTTTTATTTTACTTCTATATGCTTCAACAATTCTAATAGATGCAAAATTTGAATTAGAATTTATGCAAAATACTTTTTTTAAAATACTCTTCTTTTGTGTAATTTCTTTAGGATTACTAATTTTAATTTTGGCAAATTTTAAAAAAAGTACAAACAAATTGCAAACAAAGTATAATTCAAATCCATATTAATTGCTAAATTCAATAAAAAGGAGTCTTAAAAATGAGTAAAAATGTGCTAAATTTTTTTGCTATTGTAGTACTAACTTTAGTTTTTATGTATGCATTTTCTGCTTCATACACATCAGATAGTGTTGACAATATCTCTTATGTAATTGCTATTGCAGTTGATGAAAATGAAGGAGAGCATAACTTACAAGTCACTTTTGAATTTATGGATACTTCTACTTTTTCAAGCGAAAGTTCTTCAGAATCCAAGAGCGCCATAATAGATACAATTAATGCGACATCTATTAATAGTGCAATAAATCTTCTTAATGCATATATTGGAAAACAAGTAAACTTATCTCACTGCAAAGTTGTAGTTTTTTCAGATAAAATTGCTCAAAAAGGCATTAATGCAGAAGTTTCTGAGCTTATGAATAACATACAAGTAAGACCTTCTACAAATATTATAATTTGCAAAGGAAATGCTTTAGAATATATTCAAAATTCAACTTCACAACTCGAAAAAATTTTAACTAAATATTATGATATTTTTCCTAACAGTAGTGAATATACAGGTTATACTTCAAATATTATGATTGGTGAATTTTATAATTATTTAACTACAAAAGAATGTGGCAATCTTGCAATTTTAGGAGGTCTTAACCCTACTATCTCTCCATCAAATTCATCAGGAAATCCCTCAAACGATTCTGCTGACGGAAGTTCAAGTGGAGGTTCATCTGGAAGAGAGGCATCTTCATCAGAAGACTCTTCCGATAAAGAAAAGCCAAAAGAAAAACCTGCTAATAGCACTCCTATTTCAGAAATGATTTCTGGAAATGCTCCTATATTAGGAGAAAGAGGAACAGAAAATATTGGACTGGCTGTATTAAAAGATGGTATCTATATTGGAGACCTTACAGCGGAAGATACTCTATGTCATACTTTAATTAGTGGAGAAGTAAACTCATTTTTACTTACAATAAATAATACGCAAATTTATAAAAATTACCTTGATATTGAACTTTTCGAAAATATGAGTCCAAAAATATCTGTAGAAATTGAAGATAATAATCCTAAAATTAATATTAATATTAAACTAATTGGAAGAATTAGCGGAATTAAGGATGGAATTAATTATTCTGATGAACCAAGTAACTTAGATCTTGACAAAATTTCAAGAGCAACTGAGGAAACTGTAAAAAAATGTATTACAAATTACTTGAATAAAACTTCTACTAAATTAAAATGTGATATTGACTATTTTTACAATTATGCTAAACGCAGATTTTTTACAATGCAAGATTGGAAGAATTATGATTGGTCATCTAAATATACAAATAGTAAATTTGATGTAAAAGTTGAAGCTAAGGTTTATTACAGCTTATTGCATTCAGATTAATTCTAAATTTTGCATTTAAATACTTATATATTCAAAAAATCTTTTGAAAGGATGAAAAAAATGAACACAATTTTTACAAAAATGATTTTTTTTATATTTACTATATTTATTTTTCTATATACTTGTTCTTATGCCGGTTTTGAAATAACTAAAAAGAACAATTTAAGTGGAGGAATTATAATTTTTGTATTTTCTCTAATTAGTACAATTTTTAGCAATATTATGTTTTTTATATCATAATAATCTTTTGCAAATATAATACTCATACTAAATAAGTCACAATTTGTCAAAATATATCATAAAATTAAATAGACATGATGATTAAGGAATGATATATATGAACATGACAAAGAAAGATAAACTTCAATATATTACTGGGAAAATATTACATTTAGATGGTGACAGAAGATATAGTGAAAAGTCATTTAAATACTACCAAAAAATGGGACTAACAGCAGTGGTAAAAAACATTCCTGAATACAAACAACCACAGATGGTATATAATTTATTATCTTATTATAAACCTGATATACTTATTGTAACAGGACATGACGGAATGATAAAAAAAGGAAAATTATTTAATGATATATATAATTATAAAAATTCTAAATATTTTATAGCAACTGTAAAAGAAGCTAGAAGATATGAAAAGAATAGTGGCAAAAATTTAGTTATTTTTGCCGGTGCATGTGAAAGTTACTTTGAAGCTTTGATAATGGCAGGTGCAAATTTTGCATCTTCCCCTTCAAGAATACTAATCGATTTTTTTGATCCGCTTGTAATTGCAAAAAAAGTTGCTACTACAGATCACTATAAATATATTACAATAGAAGATTTAGAAAATGATTTAAGAGATGGAAAGAAAGGTGTAAATGGCATTGGAGCGCTTGGAAAAAAACATGTAATATTATTGTAATAAAAATGTAATATAAATGTAACATTTGGCTTTTCGACCGAATTTCACTTAGAGTAACAAGAGGTACAACGATTTTTCAAAATTGTACCTCTTTTGACATTTTATGTATATTGTGATAAAATTCAAATATAAATATTGAAGTGAAGGTGATTATATGATTTGCTCTGCAGATATTTTAAACTTAAAAACAGACATTTTAGAAAAAATTGGTCAAAAGATTATTATTAAAGGTTCTCTTGGTAGAAACAAATCTTTTGAAAAAGAAGCTACAATAGAAAAAGCATATCCAAATATATTTACGGTAAAATATTTAGAAGGGGCAAGGAACGCAACATATAGCTATACAGATATACTTACTAGAACTGTTGAAGTTGACGTTTTAGAGGGTGATACATATAGTCCTTTAATTCCACCTGCACCTGAAGTAACTAAAAAAAGAATAAGAGTATAAAAAAATTCTGCTATAAAGCAGAATTTTTTTACTTCATTGAATATATAATTATTTTTCGAATAATTATATATTCAATTTAATTATCTTGCAAAATCTTCTTAATTTCTTCAAATCTTTTAACTTTTGCAGTTGTTGTTTTAATCATAGGCTCGTCTGTAACAATTATTTTCTTTATATGTTTAAAAATTGTAAGTTCATTATTTATATTTTTTATATCTCCCCAAATTTTGTGTTGTATCTTTTCTTTTGAATCTCCTTTAAAATATTCAGCATTATATACAATCTTTGCAGATAAAACCAAGTCATCTCCTTTAGGGTAGCCAAATACCATGTTTTCTGCAACATAAGGTAATCTGCTTATTAATGTTTCTATTTCTTCAGGATAAATATTTTTTCCATTTTTTAGTACTATAACACTTTTTTCTCTACCTGATATATGTATGTTCCCTTTTTTGTCTAGGCGTCCTAAATCACCTGTATAGAACCAACCATCTTTTAGAACTTCTTTTGTAGCTTCTTCATTTTCGTAATATCCTAGCATTACATTAGGTCCTTTTACAGCTATCTCTCCTATACCCTCTTCATTTGGGTTATCAATTTTTACTTCTACATTGCACAAAGGATTTCCACATGAATTATATCCCATTGTATGAATATTTTCTCCAGAAACAACAGGTGCTGTTTCTGTAAGTCCATAACCTTGTACTGTATAAATTCCAATTGCATTAAAATCTGCTGCAACGTCAGTATTTAAAGCTGCTGCTCCGCTTATTACTGCTCTTACTTCTCCTCCAAGCTGATCTAATATTTCTTTAAATATTTTTCTTCTAACATCTATTCCTAATTTCAATAAAATATTGCTTAACTTTTTACCAAATTCAAATTTCTTTCTTTGACCCGTTTTATCTATTGTTTGCATTATTTTTTTGTGCATTGCTTCCAAAATTAATGGAACACAAACAAATACAGAAACTTTATATTCTTTTAGGTTTTCTTGTATATGTCTTAATCCATCACAAAATACATTGTTTACTCCTGCACTAAGCATAAGTAATAAACATGTTGAGCCATACATATGGTGGAATGGCAAAAATGCTATATTTGTATCTGTGTTGCAAAATGGTTGCTCATATTTTAGAGCTGCAACATTACTTGCAATATTTCTATGTGAAATCATAACTGCTTTTGCAAGTGATGTAGTTCCTGATGTAAATAGGATTACACTCATTTTGTTATTATCAATTTTAGCGTCTATATAATTTTTATTATTATTCAAAATTTCACTTTTTCCATCTTCTATTAGTTTATGAATATTTAAAAAATCTTCATCTTTTGTGTTATCCATTAAAATATATTTTGAAAGATTTGTATTTTTTTCTTTTTTTATCTTTTTCATTAAATCTATCATATTATCTTCAAAAATAATTGCATCTGCCTTGCTTCTTTGAAGAGACATAATAATCTCTTGTTCAGGAAGTCCTTTATCAAGTGGTACAGCAACTCCAACTCCATTTAATGTTGCCACATAGCTTAAAATCCATTCATATCTATTTTTACCTATTATAGCTATTCTTTTGCCTTCTAATCCAAGGTTTAAAAGTGCGGTTCCTAGTCCATTTATATCATCGTTAAATTCTTTGTATGTAATTTTTTTATATTCTATAGCTTTTTCTTTTTTATTTTTTATTGTAAATGCTGTGCAATCTGAATAATTTTCTGTTGCATATTTGATAATTTCCTTAACATTCATAAAATCAATAAACTCTTTTTTCTTTTTTTTCATAAATACGCCTCCAAATTTTTTTATTTATACAAAGTTATTTTTTATATAATATAAAAATAATCTAGTATTGAATACTAGATTATCACTTATTTATAAATCTGTCAATATACTTGACTACTAATTCGAATATTTGTTGTTAATAAATTTCTTGAAAATGAAGCATTTTCAAACTATTTTTGCAAATTTCATAAATTTTGTTTTACACTTTTTAACTTTATAATTATATCTCACACTTTTTTATACCTTGGTTTCTGCCCATCTTTTCATCTTTATTTCTTTATATTTTTCAAGTATTGTAGAATACTTGTCATACTCTTCTTCCCACAATTCATTTGGCATTTTGTCAAAAGCTTCAAATATTGTCTCCGCTTCTTTTAAATATAAAATTTGCTGTTGCGGACTTAAATTTTCATATCTTTTTGAATATTCATATAACTTGTCTAATGTTTGGTTGGCTTCTACAAAACTCCAAAAATCTTTTACTGTTATTCCAAATAATTTTATTTGCATTATTGCATAACCTACAAGTGCGAATATTACTAAAACTAAAAAATATATTATATATAACATTGTTTCACCTCTTAAATTCACTCATACAATTTAATTATACCATATATTTTTAGTATTTGCAAATTTTTGTAGAATAAGAATTTATTACCAAATTATCTATAAAAAAACTTTTTTATATTATTCAGTAATTTTGATAATATTGATTGTTTGTATTTTATTATTGAAACATTATCTTTATTTACTTTTTCAATATTTGATGATTTATGTTGAAATAGTTTACTATGTTCATTTTTTTTCTGTTTTTCATCTTCATCTTTTAATTGATTTTGAATTAATAATCTTTTTAATACTTCTTTTTGTCTCTCTGTTGCGAAATAATCTCTAAATAAACAAACTAAAATTGCATTTGCTTCTGTAGAAATTTTTTGTTTTGATAAATCTAATGTTGGATCTATTTTATAATAGTAGTCTTTATCCATATATTTTTTATAATAATTTATTTTTTCTTCAGGAATTTTAGAATACTCCTCTTTTGATAAATAATTAAGTATTTCCAAAACTTCTGTATATGCCATAGCATATTTTCTAGTCATCTCTATCTACTCCTTCCAAGTCTGGTGACACAATAAAAAATGGATTTATATCATTTTTTTCTGCATCTTCTACTTGTTTAGCTTTTACTTTAGGAATTGCATTTTCTACTATAGTTTGCATAGTTAAATTACCTTTTTCTCCGTTCTTGCATCTCGTTAGTTTTGCTTAACTCTTCAATTATTTCTTTATCGCTTTTTGAAGATTCTATTTCAGCAGCTTTTTCAGGCATAAACTGCCATCCTCTTGCTAAAAGAATTTTATCTCTTGTTGTAGATGTACAATATTTGTCAATTGCACTATCTGTTTTTTCTAATACATCTTTTCTTTCTTCTATATTCATTTTAGCTCTCTTTAAATCATCTTGAATTTTTATTTGATCGTCATAAATTTGATCTATTTGATCTAAAAGTTCCTCCTCATATTCTGATATTTTTCTTGCTCCACCATATTCTATTTTTTGGTCTAATTCTTCCATTAATTCAATAGGATTTATCCCATCTTTTGCTTTTTGCATAATTTCATCAAAATCAGCTACAAGTTGTCCGAGCTGAAACTGGAATAAAATGTTGCCCTGAAAAATTTGCTATTGAATTTTCTAAAGCTTTGCTAATAGCACTTGATAAACATACAGGTAAAGCTTTTCCAACTCTTGTATATTTCTTCAAAGAATGATCTCCATCTCCATTAAACAAATATGATATTTCATTTTCAGAGTGTGAAAAAACTCTTTCTTCTAGTGGTGATTCTAACACTTCTTTTCGTTCTTCTGAAGTAACATTATCATTTACTTCAGTATCATTAATGTCTTTAAAAGAGATACAAGTAGATTTTTGCGCACCTGTTAACCTTTTAGTTGCTATTTGAAACATACACATTTGTGACTGAATTTCTTTACATTCTTCTTCAGTATAACCTAATTGTTTCATTCTAGAAATCAAATTATTTTCAAATTCTTGAGCTAATACTTTTCCGTCACAATAACTCATAATATTGACATTTCTCATATTTTTCATAGCTTGAATACAATCAATTCTTTGTCCATTTTTTGAAATCAATGGTACTAAATATTTTTCAACAAATTTTTCTCCTCTTTTATCATTACGTTCATCAACTTGAATCGATAGAAATTTTACTGGAAAATCCTTTAAACTAAATCCAGCATTTTTCTCGCCTCTTACTCTTAGTCTCGCCATTCGCATACCTGTTTTAGTAACACCAAAATTCGATTTTGGTGCAATTGAATTATCATATTGACCTGAAATACATAATAAACATGGTCCTTCTAAAAATGGATTTTCATTATCTTCCATTAATCTTGAACCATGCATATACTCTTTTGATTTTGGAACTTTTTCATATAATTTATACATACTATTCCTCCGTGCATTTTTTCATTTTTCCTTTTTAAAGACTATCTGACTTTATCATCTGAATATGAACTAGTACATAAAGTACTATAAAGAAAAATTTTGGCTGGGGTACTGTGATTCGAACACAGGAATGTCGGAGTCAGAGTCCGATGCCTTACCGCTTGGCGATACCCCAATATTTTGCACAATATTATTATACAAAATAAATTGCGTTTTTTCAATACTTTTTTGCAAAAAATTAATTCCTACAAATTTAAAACCAGTTATCTAAACCTTTATATAAGCTAAAAACACTATCATATTTCAATCTTTTTAAAATCTTATAAGCTTGTTTACTTCTAACACCCTCCTGACAATACACCACTATATCTTGTCCTTTATCTTTTATAATACTTCTTGCTGCCTTTTTTATTTCATAATATGGAATATTTATAGAACCTTCAAGATGTCCTTCATTATATTCTTGCGAGCTTCTTACATCTATAATTACAGCACCTTGATTTTGTTTATCTTTAAGTTCATCCATATTTATCTCATAATCTTCTATATTTCTTTTAATCATTTTATTTTTAATCTTTTCAAACATTTTTCTTCACCTATTTATATTTTATTATTTTAAACGTAATAAAGTGAATAAAACAGTCGATTTTTTGCACAAATACATCTATTAAAAATATTACATTTTTGAAATAAAAATAAAAAAAATACACTGTCGTTTTTTGCTAAATTATGAATACTTTTGTCAATATTTGCTTATAATATTACAATGTTGTTTCAAAATGATATATAATATTTCGTTTTAGTTACATTTATGTTAATTTTATTACATTATGTATATTTATTTTTATATAAAAATAATCCACATAGATTGTGGATAATGTGGATAACTTTGTTAATAACTTCTAATAGACACTTTTTTCAAAAAAATTATTCACATTAAATTGTGGATATCTTTATTATTTTTAACTTATTATTTTCATACTTTTTATGTTTATCTTTTTTTTACTTTTATAAAATAGTATTTATATTAAAATAAAGACCGAAATAAAAAAATCCCGATCTTTATTTTATTAATTCATATACAATTAATATTATTTCCAATATCAAAATCGTAGGCATTCCAATAGCAAATTTTGCTTTTTTAGTTTTATGTCTAAATGTGTACATTCCTACAATTGTCCCTATTCCACCACCAAGTGCAGTTATTCCAAAAAGAGTGTTTTCAGGAATTCTCCATGCATTATTTTTTGCTTTCCATTTATCTATTCCCATTGCCAAAAAACCGACAATATTTATCACGATTAAATAAATTATAACATTTGATACTCCAATTGAGTCTATTATTTCTTTCATATAAAATTCTCTCCTATTCAAAAATCAGGTCTTAATTATTTAAAGACCTGACTATTAAATTATTAAACTATTTTTTCTCCCATTTTTTGTCCTGCAAGCAGATGATAATGCAAATGCATAACTTCCTGTCCTGCATCTTTTCCGCAATTTACTATTACTCTAAATCCATCATTTTTAAAATTTTCTTGCTCTGCAATTTTATTCATTGCTTCGTGAATTTTCCAAACGTATTCTTTATCTTCTTCTTCTAAGGAAGCTAAAGAATCTATGTGTTTTTTCGGTATAACTAAAATATGAATTGGAGCTGCAGGATTTATATCTCTAAAGGCAAGTACAAATTCATCTTCATATACTTTTTCTGAAGGGATTTCACCTTTTATTATTTTACAAAATAAACAATCTTCTTTCATTTTTACTATCATTCCTTTCTTTCAGCAAATAACAACTTATCTACTAGATGGAATATTATTTTCAGTATTATCAATTTCTGTACTTGCCCAATAATATTTACCATCACTGCCTTTTTTAAAAGTATGCTTATATACATTCAATTTGTTTAATTCATTCCATATTTGTTTTTTAAAATCTTTGTCTTCTTTTATTTTATCATACTCTATATTTAATTTTTCTTTTTTAGTTGAAGATAAATAATAAGAAATCTTATCTTCTCCGTCATACTTCTTATTTATTTCTTGATAAATAAATCGGTCATATAGATATATAACATCATCTTCTTTTTCAACTCTATCAAAATAGGTTATTGCATGAAAATTAGTAATTTCTTTATTATCTTTTCTTATATCTTCATTATAAATATTATATTTATATAAATCTCCATCATAATAATTTAAAGTAGTAGTTATATACCATTCATCATTTTCCTGTATAAGTAAATGACTTTTTTCATTTTGCAATATATTAGATACCCCAGTATACTTATCTCCAAAAATTTCTTTTCCAATTTTATCAACTATATCTTTTCTATATACTTTTACAGGCTCTGAAATATTTAAGTTCTGTATATTTTCTTCTAATTTTTTATAATCATCAGAACTTATTTCATCAATATGAATCTCCTTAAAATAATCAATATTTGAATATTTCATACATATTGTATCTATATATTGTATTATTAATTCAATTTTTTCTAAAGCACTTAAAGATTCATAGGTAGTTTTAGTGTCTCTATAAATATTTCCCTCTCCAATCCAACTAAAGTAAAAATTCGACCCTATCATCTCATATAAACTATAGGCTTCAGTTGACATTTCATGCTTGTCAATTATCTGTTTTGAATCATTATCTTTTATAGTTCTTTTTTGTTTATTTACAACTAAAGAAATAGTGAATACTATTGTAATAGTAAAAATAATTATTAAAATAATTTTCTTATTACCTATCATTATATCAACCACCTTTAGATAAAATTAATAATAACCAAAATCAATAGTATTTTGCTTAATAATACCTACACTAATATTAAATTCAACATTAAGAAGTAAATTATTCAAGTATAGCCTTTATTCTTCTTACCCCTGAAGAGCTTGATTCTTCTTTCTTAATTTTGAAATGACCAAGTTCAGAAGTATTACTTACATGAGGTCCTCCACATAGCTCAAGTGAGACGTCACCTATTTTGTATACAGAAACTATATCCCCATATTTTTCAATAAACATTGCTTCTGCACCTTGCGAAATTGCGTCATCTTTTTTCATTTCAAAATGTTCTACTGGAATTGCTTCTTCAATCCATTTATTGATTAAATCTTCAGTTGCCTTTTTTTCTTCGTCTGTCATTTTTGCGTCATGAGAAAAGTCAAATCTTAATCTTTCAGCAGTAATATTACTTCCTCTTTGATGAACATGGCTTCCTAGAACTTGCTTTAATGCTGCATTTAGAAGGTGTGTTGCAGTATGATATTTTGTTTCCATTTCTCCAGTGCTAGCTAGTCCACCTTTAAATTTTTGTTCTGAACCTGCTCTAGATTTTTCTTGGTGCTCTTTAAATAAAGCTTTAAATCCTTCCATATCTATTGTCATATCATTTTCTTTAGCTAAGTCCCCAGTTACTTCTGGAGGGAATCCATAAGTATCATATAATCTAAACACTACTTTTCCTTCTATTTTATCTTTTCCTTGAGCTTTTAATTTATTTACTTCTTTTTCAAATTCTCTTTCTCCATGTGCAAGAGTCTTTACAAATTTATCTTTTTCTTCTAATAATACTTGCTTAATTTGTTCTCTATTTTTTTCTAAATCAGGATACATTTCTTTTAAAACATCAATATCCAAATCTATTAAATTTGAAAGTTCATTTAGGTCTATTTGTAATTTGTTCATGTGTCTTATCATTCTTCTAATAAGTCTTCTTAAAACATATCCTCTATCTAAGTTGCTTGGTCTTCCTCCATCACAAATAATCATCATTGAAGAACGTAAGTGTTCTGCTACAACTCTTCTACTATATATATCATCTTGTTTTTGAAGTTCTTCTAATTTTTTCATTACATCTATAAAAATTTCTGTATCATAAGGTGTTTCTTTGCCTTGAAGAAGCATATTTACTCTTTCAAGTCCTAGTCCTGTATCAACATTTTTTTGACTTAAAGGTGTAACTGTTCCATCTTCATGTTTAAAGAATTCCATAAATACATTGTTCCAAATTTCAACATATTTTCCACAATCACAATCAGGATTACATTCTGGTGAACATTTTGGCTTTCCTGTATCATAGAAAATTTCTGTATCACTTCCACAAGGTCCTGTTTCTCCAGCTATCCACCAATTGTCTTTTAAGAAATATATTCTTTCTTTTGGAATTCCTGCTTTTTCCCAATATGAAGCAGATTCTTCATCTTTTCCAATTGTCTCGTTTCCGCCAAAACAAGTTACAGATAATTTATCCACTGGAATTTCTAAGTCTTTTGTTAAAAATTCAAAACTCATTGCTATTGATTCTTCTTTAAAATAATCTCCAAGTGACCAATTTCCAAGCATTTCGAAATATGTTAAATGTCGGTTATCTCCAACTTCGTCAATGTCATTTGTTCTAATACATTTTTGATAATCTGTAAGTCTTGTTCCTTCTGGGTGTTTTTGTCCTAAAAGATATGGCACTAATGGTTGCATTCCTGCAGTATTGAATAATACTGATGGATCATTTTCTGGTATTAGTGGTGCTGATGGAATAACCTTATGTCCATGTCTCTTAAAAAAATCTAAATATTTGTTTCTTAATTCTAATGCATTCATTTTATATTTCCTTTCTGTTTTATTACAATAAAAAATCTATTTTTATTTATCTTTTTTCAGGATTTCTAATCTCTTCGTTAACTTCATTTTCTATTTCATCATAAATATCCTCTTTATCTATACTTCCGTTGTTAATTTTATTATATTTTTTTATAAATTCTTTAGGTGAAATATTAAATCTTGGCTCAGCTGCAATTTCACTTATTGTCATTTCTTTTCCTTTATATATCAAAATTGTGTCAGGTGTTATAACCATATCTTCTGTAATATGATTATGGCCTGTTGTAGGATCGCCATCCACTTCGTCTTTATCTAAATCTTTACAACCTGCTTCTATATGCGATTTCACTTCATCATGCATTTTGTCTATTTGATATTCCCCCTTATTTGAATTGAATAAAGCTCTAACTTCAACATCTTTTTTCTGTGTTCCATCCCTTTCGTCTTGAACACTTTGCATCACATTTCCTTCATTTTCTCTGTCTATTTTTCCATAATAGATTTCAGGAATTCCATAAGGATCTTTTTGATTTATTGCAATTCTTTTATTACTATTTGGCACTTTGAAAATGCACTCTTCATTCTTAACCTCTACATTTTCTTTATCATTTATTTCTACTACTTCTCTATTGGATCTTCTATCATATTCTAGTTTTGTTTCTGGTATTACCTCTAATGTTCCATCTTTTTTTCTTCCTACTAGACTAAATGGAGCAGGGATAACATTTCCTTTTTTTCCTTCTGAATTTTCTAGTTCAGCTAATTTATATGAGTGAACAACCAATACACTTTCATACTCTTCTAATTCTAATTCTTTTCCAAGAGTATTTCCTTTTGTATCAATTGGCACATTTGTTTTTGCTGAATTCATTCCATTGCCTTTTATTCCTATTTTTTCTGCCTGTTCTTCTGATATTTTTGTTAATTCATCTTCACTCTTTTCTTCTTGTTTTTCTTCTTGATTTTCTTCTTCTTTATCTTCTATTTTTTGTTCTAAATCAATTTCTGATAAACTTTCAATATCTTCTTCAGAAATTCCTAATTCTCTTGCAATTGCTTTTAATTCTTCTTCTCTTTCTTCTAAGCATTGTACAATATCCAAAAGCTCAGCATCCCATGCGTCTTTTTGTGGTCCTTCTTCACCAGGATAACTGGTTGGCATTATTTCTCCAAATGTTTTGTCATTTCTTACTGCCACCAATTTTGGCTCATTATTATCGAACTCATAGAAGAACTCTCTTCTCTCTGTTTGATTTTCTCCTACAGAATATTGCTCAACTACTCGAAATAATTCTTTTCCTGTATTTTCACCTTCTCCTAAAAACTCCACTTTATTATATATCATAGCTCCAATATTTTTATTATTTTCATATTCAGCTTTTCTTGTTTGTTTTAAGGTATTAAGTTTTTCTTGTATATTTTTTTTATTTTCAGCCATAACTGTAGTCGCCTCCCTTAACTACTTATTCTCTTCTTTATCTTCATCTTCCTCTGTTGTCTCATATCCTTTTCCTGTTTTATTTAAAATATCATTTACAGATTTCATAATGTCATCTAAAGTTCCATCAAAATCATCTTTATTATATGTAAGCATAAGTTCTCCTCCTATAAATAATTTATTTTAACATCTAACAATCCAAACCATTTATAAAATATGTTGCCTATATCTTAAACAATCTGCTTGCATTCTCATAAGTAATCTTAGAAATTTGTTCAGATTCAATTCCTTTATATTCTGCTAATTTTTCTACTACATATTTTAAATTACTTGAGTCATTTCTTGTTCCTCTTTTAGGTTCTGGAGATAAATATGGTGAATCTGTTTCTATTAAAATTTTGTCATTTGGCACCATATTTACAATTTCGTTTGCATTTTTAGAACTTTTAAATGTTGAAGTTCCTCCAAACCCTATATAGAATCCATTTTCTAATGCATGTTTTACAAGTTCTCTATTAAATGGACAGCAATGCAAAACTCCACTTTGTTCTAATTTATATTTTCTAATTATAGCAATCATGTCATCTATTGCTTCTCTTGTATGGATTGAAACAGGAAGCTTTAATTCATTTGCAAGTTCTATTTGTTTAATAAATGCTTTTTTTTGTAATTCTTTATTGTCTTGTCTCCAATAATAGTCTAGTCCTATTTCTCCAATTGCAACAACTTTTTTGCAACAAGTTATTTCGTTGTCAACTCTGTTGCCATTTGTCTTTGCATTATTTGTTTTTTTATTATTTATTGCCAATTCCTTAATTTGAGCAATTGTTTTCCACAACTCCTCCTCAGTTTGTGGAATTTCTTCAGGATGAAGACCTACCCCTGCATAAATAAATTCGTGATTATCTGCTATTGCAATAGCCTTTTTAGAAGATTTAACATCACAGCCCATATTTATGCATTTAGTAACTCCTGCATTATATATTTTTTTTAAAACTTCTTCTCTATCACTTTCAAATTTTTCATCATCATAATGTGCATGTGTATCAAAATATTCCATTGTTTGCCTCTTTCAATTATATCTTTTTTATTTATAAAGAATAGTTACAACCGCTGTAGCATATTCTTTGCAATGTGATAGACTAATATCCATACTTTCTATGTTTTTTGTATCTATTCCCAAAATATTTATATGTGGTTTTCCATTTTCATCACAAATAACTTCATAATCTTTCCAACATAAATCATATTTATCTTTTAAATTCTCTGATATTGCTTTGAAAATTGCTTCTTTAGCAGCAAAACGAGCTGCATAATGTTGATATTTTTGTCTTTTCTTACTTTCGCAATATGCAATCTCGTCCTCTGTAAATATTTTGTTAATAAATTTCTCACCAAGCTCATCTATGCTTTTACTTATTCTTGAAATTTCTATTATATCTGTTCCGCACTTTATTTTCATATTTTATTTTAACCCCATCCAATTTAGTATATTAAAAATCAAAGTAATAACCAAAACAATTGCAATAAATATAGACATTTTTTCTGTTTTTTCAATTTTTAATTCTCTGTACAGAATATCATATTTATTTTTAATTTTCCCATATTGTTCTTCTACTTCAAGTGCTTGCCTTATGTTTTGGTATAAAAGAGTTCCAAAATCTTCTGATGTAATTTCTTGAATCCATATCTTCTTTGTAAATTCTATAAAGTCTTTTCTTGTTTTTTCTATATTCTTCCCAATTTTAAAATCATAGTCTAGTTTTTTTAGGTATACTTTTAAATACAAGGCTAAAATATATGTATATAAATATTGATTTTCATATTCTTGTGGTAAAATTGTATAGTTATTTATATCTACATCCGAACTAAATAAATTTACACCAAGCTTTGAAACACCAATTTTTGAAAATTTATTGTAAGAAAGTATTTTAGACTTTTCATTTTCTTCCATATCCATACCTTTATCATTAGGTAATATATCTATATATTTTAAAAACTCACCTTTTATACTTTCAAAAGTCGTATTAACATTCCAAGCAGATTGATCTATACATGTATATCCAAAAGTATAGAATCTTTCAACATCTAAATCTATCTTCATAGAATCAAAATTAGGTCCGGTAATATCTATGATAAATTCCTTTATTTGCTGTATATCATCAAAATAGTCTGCTTGTAATTTTATATTATCATAATTTTTCAAATTATGATATTCTTTATTAATATCTCTAAATTTATAGTTAAAATTCAAGACATCAGCAAACTTTTCACTCTCTTCAATATTTGTTTTAAGATATAAAAAACATACCCCTGTATTAAAACAAATTACTCCTACTTTTTGAATTTTGAAAAAAATACTATTTTCATCTATTGTTTTTCCTTGTAGATCTTTTTTTAGATTGTATTCAAATGTAACGCAAGGCATATCTGCAATTATAGCACTTTTTGTATCAAACGGAAGCTCTTCTAATTTTTCAAGCCTTTCTTTATTTATATCAAATGTTCTAAATAAGAAATTCCTCATTCTTGGTAAAAAGTAACTATATAATTCTAAATCTTTTTGTTTTTCAAAAATTTTCAAAGTAAATTTTTCATCTTTTAATAATCTTGATATATATTTTCCGTATCTACTTTTATTTATTAAAAATGCGTGTATAAAGTATGTATATTGATATTTATTCTTTAGCTCCATATTTTTTACCTTCCTTTGTTTATTAAATTTATTATTTTTCACAATAATAGTTCATATTTATATCTTGACCTAGATGCCATTTTCCAATAAAGTCTATTACTAAATAGTTTTTCATTTTGTATTTTGGTGAAATCGTTTCTTTTCCTTCTTTATCTATTGCACCCCATAGGTTATCCTTTTTTACTGCAGCAAATCCATATTTATTTTGCTCTTGTGCTTCGTCATAAATATAGTCAACTACCACGTTTCCATCCTTATCTACAAATCCATATTTTCCATCTTTTTTACTTACAAAAAGATTATTTGTTGAAAGTACATCTTTTATGTCTTTTTCTTCAAATTTGAAATTATAGTATTTGTATTCATCATCTATTTTTAATTTCATATATCCACTGTCTTTGTTAATTTCTGAAATTATTCCTGATAGTTTTACATTCAAATCTGTATCTAAAATTTCAGAATTATATTTTTCATCTTCAGCAACATAAAATCCTGCACTTTGCTCATAATACAAATCTGAATATTTAAATTTTAATTTTTCTTTATTTTCTATATCTATAATTCCATATTTATTATCCTTTTTTGCTTTAAAAATACCAACATTTAATTCTTGCAAATCTTGATATTCAGGTTTAATCAATACTTTTTTGTCATAATTTATAAATCCATATTTTTTATCTTTAACAAAAACTACTCCATCAGAATTTATTTGTTTTATTTTGTCAAATCCATCTGTTAGAACTTTTTCACCTTTTGCATTTATAACTACTTGTTTTCCTTTTTCTGATATAACAAAATAGTTTTCTCCATATATTGCATAAATTTTCTCATAATTATTTTCTAAAATTGTACTACCTGCATAACTTACAAGTCCATACTTGTTTTCTTGATTAATAGTAATATAGCCTTTTGTGTAGTCTTCATCAAATTTTTGAATTTTACTATATTCTGTATTTATTATTGTAGCACCACTTTTATTTACAAGCCCTACCTTTCCATCTTTTGTAACTAAAATGCTATTTTCAAGTCCTTTTAGCGTTTCTATATTTTCATAATCCAAGCTTAATATTTCTTTTCCATCTATATCTATTAAACCATATTTACCATCTTTTTGAACTTTTAAAATGTCTTTTTCGTACCATGCATTTCCACTTGAATCATAATTTTCTAATGGTTCAATTTTGTCATATGTTGTATATATTTCTTCATTTTTTCTATTTATTGCTTTTGTTTTGTATTCTCCTGTATTTTCGTTTACATCATAAGTACATAAAAATACATCTTTTCTGTTATTTAAAACAATTATCATTTCTTGATACATTGGTTCTATGACAGTATTTCCCGTTGAATCTATTATTCCCCATTTGTCGTCTGTAAATAATGCATAATAGTCTTTTGATTGCTCATCAATTGTTTCTTTTTGCTTTGATAATAGATTTTTTATAATTACTATACACATAATAATAACTGCTATTGCAATTATTACTGCAAATACTTTTGTATAATTTAAGTGTTGATCTTCACTGTATCTTCTTCCCTTACTCATACATTGTCTCCTCCCAATATATTTTTACATATTTTTTTACATCTACATTGTACTATAAAATAGCAAAAATATCAAGTTTTTTTGAAGAAAAATACAGAAAAATTTGTATTATAATAGGGCTGGCGAAATTCACCAGCCCTGTATGATAATTTTTGGTAACTTTTTACAAATTTCGACATAATATATATTAAGCAATTGATTATTGCAATATAAATTTTTAGAGGATTATTGCTGTAAATTAAATTCAAATTTCTCACATTGTAGCATTATTGATTTATATTACATCAAATTTATCCTCAGGAAGGAATATATAAAACTATGGAAAACAATAACTATAATTTTAAACCAGATCTTCATTGTCCTGTTGTTGATGTTGACGGTGTAATTGCTGATGGGAAACAATTTGACTTAGATATTACTTTACCAAGAGATAATAGAAATGTAATCTTCGGAACAATTAGAAATGCATATAAAGAGCCTGTTGAAGATGCAGTTGTAAAATTAATTGAAATAAAATACGGAAAAGACGGAAGAAAAGATAGATTACCTATTTCTCATACGTTTACTAATGCGGCTGGAGAATTCGTTTTTGGTCCACTTTGTCCTGATAAAGAATATGCTATAGATTTTTGGGCTAATGAAGTTCGTCATTATAAAATACGTGCAAAAATAGAAAAAGATACAGATTGTTTAAGAGCTAGACCTTCTGAAATATGTGAAGATAAGCCAAATCACAAACCAGATTGCAAGCCAGATATGAAACCTGATTATAGACCAGATTATAAGCCTGATTGTAAACCTGAGCCAAGAAATGCATAGATAACTTAAAATGATAATTTTTCGAGGTTACTAAAGTAGCCTCGAATTTTTGTAAATAAATTTCTTTGCGTTAAATTCCATGTTACAATTCAATGATTATAACTTTTCTACTATATAAGAAAATCCATACATTATAAAAACGCATGGATATTCTCTTTGTTTAAATTCTTCTATAACAACTTCTATTACCATAAGCTACCGGTCTACTTACATATTGACGACTTGTTGCAACATTTGAATTAGAAAGTGTTGCAGTTTCATCAGCTAAATTGTTTGTGTCATTTGCCATACATGTACTATCTATAGAAAGTAAATTGCTACTTCTATTAGTATTTCCACAACTACAACTTATTCTAAGTAAATTATTTTCGGCATTTTCGTTATTGTCATTGTTATTTCCGCAACCCCATCTTCTATTATTTTCATTTTCAGCCTCTTCTCTTCTACAACTACAAAATCTTCGTCTTAATTTGCAAATAACCATTACAATATAAGCAGTTATATATGCAATAATTGTGTAAATTATTGCTGCAATTATTGCTTCTGCAAGTGTATCTGAAAATGCTACAAATGCTACAATTAAGTATATTGCAAAAAATGTAATTGCTACAAGTATTGGAGACCTTAATATTTTTTGAAATACAATAGCTAGTAATATTGTCGCAAGTGGTAATGCAAAAAATATAAATAAATTCATATAAAGTTACTCCTTCTATATTTATTTTATTATATTTTATGCATTTTTTAATTTCGTTGTTACCTAGTCAGAAACTTCATTTTTTGTTATATTTTCTTCATTTAAATCATTAGAATTATTATCATCTTTTTCTTCATTTGCATCATAAGGTATACTTGTAGAAATAGCTTCTCCTATAGAATTGTTTTCTACGCCATTTGATGATGTAACTTCTGTTTCTTTTAAATCTGAATTTATTAAGCTACTCATAAAAAAAATTGTAACAATTGTCATTATAGATACAATATAAGCATAAATTTTTTCTTTATTTAAAACCAAAAACATATTTTTCAAAACAAAAACCTCCAAATTAGTTCTATTATAAAAATTATTTTAGAAAATTAACAATTTCGTTAAATTATATGATTTAAAATTGATAAAAATTCCACCTTATAATAATAATTTTTATAATTTCACGATAAGACCCTAAAAAAGTGATGAGTCTTCAAATTAAACTATAATAAAATTTTAGACTATTTTTAGTCTTTTTTCTTTCATATTTTCTAAAAATCGCAGATTTATACATTTTTATTTCTTATATAGTTCTTATAAGTTATAGTTTAAGACATCATTTTTACTTTTAGGTGGTCTTATCATGAAACTTTATAAAAATACATCTTTATCCAGAACAAATAACAAAAATTTTTCACAAAATATTTTGATTCATATCTCTTATAATGACAATATAATTGACACATGCTTCATAAAAATATAATAAAAAATTGAAAAAATGGCCCTTTTTTAAGAGCCACCCTTCCACATTCATTAGACATTCGTTAAATATTAATTAAAAATTAATTATCCATTCATTTGTTTCATAACTTCTTCGGCAAAGTTTTCTTCTTTCTTTTCTAATCCTTCACCTTTTTCAATTCTAGCAAAATCAACAATTTCTGCATTTTTTGTTTTTAGTAAATCTGATATTTTCATATCTGGGTTTTTAACAAATTCTTGATCTACTAAGCAGATTTCGCTATAAAATTTTCCAATTCTACCTTGAACTACTTTTTCTGCTATAGCTTCTGGTTTTCCTTCATTCATAGCTTGAGCTTTTAAAATTTCCATTTCTTTTGCAAGTCTTTCTTGTGGAACTGAAGCTTCGTCTAAAAATTCAGGTCTTGCAGCTGCAACTTGCATACAAATATCTTTGGCAAGTTCATTGTCTGCATTTTTCATATTAACTAAAACTGCAATTTTTCCGTTTCCGTGGATATAGCTTTCTACCAATCCGTCTGTTGTTTCAAATCTTGTAAATCTACGGATGTTCATGTTTTCACCAATTTTTGCAACTTTATCTGTTAATACTTCAGATACTTTCTTTCCAGCTTCTTCGATGTATTCTTCATTTAATAATGCTTCTACATCTGCTGGATTATTAATTGCTACTTGTTTTGCTAAAGCTTGTACAAATGTTCTAAATTCTTCATTTTTTGCAACGAAGTCTGTTTCTGAGTTAACTTCTACAGCAGCTCCTACTTTGTTATCTTCACTAACATAAGCTAAAACTAATCCTTCTGCAGCTATTCTACTTGATTTTTTAGCAGCTTTTGCTATTCCTTTTTCACGAAGATATTCTATAGCTTTTTCCATATCTCCATCTGTTTCTGTTAAAGCTTTTTTGCAGTCCATCATTCCTACACCTGTTTTTTCTCTTAAATCTTTTACCATATTTGCTGATATCATAATTTTATTTCCTCCTCTAGGTTGCAAAATAATTGCTTTTGGGTGTCGTTAAATTTTTATTAAAACGCGGTCACATATTATATATATGCTCCCTTGCCTTTTAATCAAAATTTGCCTAGCCAAAACTCCAATTCTTTTACAACAAATAATATTTTAGAGCAGAGCAGTTTTGCCCTACTCTTATTTTCAAATTATTCTGCTGTCTCAGAAACAACTTCTTCGATTGTTTCTGGTTCTTCTATAGCTACTTCTTGTGAAGCATCTTCAGCAAGCTCAAAGCTTTCTCCTTGATTTCCTTCAATGATTGCATTTGCCATAGCGTCTGTTATTAATTTTACTGATCTTATAGCATCATCATTTCCAGGAATTGCATAGTCTAATACTTCTGGGTTACAGTTTGTATCTACAATTCCTACTACTGGAATGTTTAATTTTTGAGCTTCTTTTATAGCATTATATTCCTTTTTAGGATCTACTACAAATAATATGTCTGGAATTGTTTCCATTTCTTTAATTCCACCTAAATTTGCTTGAAGTTTTTCTAATTCTTTTTTAAGAATAATAACTTCTTTTTTAGGTAAAACATCGAATGTTCCATCTTCTTGCATTGCTTCAATGTCTTTTAATCTTTGAATTCTTGTTTTTATTGTGTCAAAGTTTGTTAGCATTCCTCCTAACCATCTTTGATCAACATAGTACATACCGCATTTTTCTGCAGCTTCTTTGATGCACTCTTGTGCTTGTTTTTTAGTTCCAACAAATAGAACTTTCTTTCCTTCTTCTGATTGACCTCTTAAAAATTCATAAGCCTCATCAATCTTTTTTGATGTTTTTTGTAAATCGATAATGTGGATTCCATTTCTAGCTTGGAATATGTATTCAGCCATTTTTGGATCCCATCTTCTTGTTTGATGTCCAAAGTGAACACCAGCTTCTAGTAATTGTTTCATTGCAACTACTGCCATTTTTAATTCCTCCTTTTTGTTTTAACTTCCATAAAGTTCTTTGCATTTTAGGACCTATTCGGCACTTCCCTTAATACTCCCTTTATGTGCTTTTTTATAGCATTTAATAGTATATCATGTTTTTTATGTAAAATCAAGTGTTTTAAGAAATTTTTTTTTAAAATGTTAATTCTAGCTTAAATCTCTACCAAAATCAAGTCATCTCCTATACATCGGATGTCTTCCCATTTTATAACTATATCATTAACTGATGAAAAAAAATTAGCAATCTTATTTGAACCACCGGGTACAATAATTGCAGTAATTCTGCCTGTTTCTAAATCTGCACAAACATCTTGAACATATCCTAACCTTTTTGCATCTGAAATATTTATAACCTCTTTATGTTTAAAATCCATACCTTTATTATCTTGCATATTATCACCTATTTTATTTTATTCGAATTATATAAAAAAAGAACAAATTTGAATGCAAAATCCATATGTATATGCATTCAAGTTTTTGTTCTAATATGCTTTTATCACAGCGTTTATAGCTTTTTCGACATTTTTCGTTTTAACATTTCTAGAATTTTTAAATTCAACTAATGCTGAATGCGCCTTCAATTCTTCGTTTGTATATTTTATTACAAAAGCTTTTTTTCCACCATATTGTCCAGATTTATCTTTTTTATTTCCAACATATTTTCTAAATGCTTTTACTATTTTTTTGTCTCCTAAAACACTATCTTCCCAACCATGCAAGTCTATATTGACCCTGATTTTATCAGAATATTTTTGCATTAAATTTCTTAATGCTTTTGATTCTTTAGCTTTAAATCTTTTTTTATCAAAATCTCTATTAATATCAATTCCTTTATATGTACATCTTCCATAAGCTTTCTTCTTTTCTTCCCTATAATTATTTTTTCCATATAGTGTACCATCAGGATTAACACATGGAATAATAACAAGAGTGTAATCTTTTAATTTAGAAGGATTTTTTGCATAATATTCTACTAAATCATTTGAAAGTTTCACTAAAACTTTTGCATCTTTTGGGTATTCGTCTTCAAATCCATGAACCGCTGATTCAATAAACATAACTTTTGAGTTATTTCCATTTCCTTTTATCTCATAAGCTTCCAATTTTTTACCAAGTACAGATTTTCCATAAACTATTTTTTCTACATTTTTGTATAGATTTGCAATTGTATTAGCTTTTTTATTTAAATTTGAATTTTCTTTTATCTTTATCACAATATAGTCGGTTTTTCCAGATTCTGTAGTTGCTGTTATCCTAACTTCACCTTTTTTTATAGCAGTAACTATTCCTAACGCATTAACACGTGCAATGCTTTTATTACTAGATTTATATTTTATTTTATCTGTAGAATTGCTAGGAATAAGTATTGGCTGTAAAGTTTTAGTATTTCCTTCTTTTATTGAAAAATTTGCATTTAAAGAAATATGTTTCTTTTTTACATACCCTTTATATTTCTTTTTTCCCTTTTTATATTCTATTTTATAAAAATTACTTTTTTCTCCTATAATTGTAACTTTTTTTGATTTCTTTATATATATTATTTTTTTAGAATTTGTTTTAGCTTTCTTTTTTATATATTGTGCTGAATTCATCTTTCCGATATGAAGATAATTAAAAGTAATATTTTTACTTTTAATTATTTCTTTTTGTTGAACATTTTCTTCTGTAATATTTTTTTCTTGATTGTTTTCTTTATTATCATTTGCTTGTTCATTTATATTATCTTCCTTTTGTTGTTCTTCTTTATTTGTATCTTCATTATTTTGTTTATCTTGATTTTGTGTATTTTCTTTTTGGCTATTGTTCTCTTCTATACTTGTCTCGTTTGTTGCATTTTCTTCATTTGTTGCTTCTACATGCGAAACAGAATAAAAAATAGATATAACCCAAATTATTGTTACTATTATTATTTTATCTTTTAATTTCAACTTTTTTCACCTTTCGTTTCTTTACAATTTTCTTTTAATTAAACTTTCTCAACAATCTAATAAATTATTTCTATTATAATAATATACAATTTCGTATTTTTTGTCAATAAAAATTCTGTAAGAACACTATTTGTACAACCTCCTAATATGATTTATTGCATTTTTTTCCAAACGTGAAACTTGAGCTTGTGAAATACCAATCTCTTCTGCCACTTCCATTTGAGTTCTTCCATCAAAAAATCTACGAATTATTATTTCTTTTTCTTTATCATTTAATTTTTTCATAGATTGAATAATTGTTAAGTTTTCTGCCCATTTTTCATCTGAATTTTTCTCATCTCTTACTTGATCCATAACATATAAATTTTCTTTTCCATCATTATAAACAGGTTCTTGCAAAGAAACTGGTGACTGAATTGCATCCAAACTATACGCTACTTCCTCGGGAGTAGAATCAAGCTCTTTTGCTATTTGCTCTATCGTAGGTTCTTTTCCTGTTTGTTTTAGATTTTTTTCTTTACATTGAATTACCTTATATGCTAAATCTTTTACAGAACGACTCACTCTAATACTATTATTATCTCTTAAATATCTTCTTAATTCACCGTGAAATCATAGGTACTGCATAAGTTGAAAATTGAACGTTTTGATCTAAGTCAAAATTATCTATTGCTTTTATTAATCCAACACATCCTATTTGAAACAAATCATCTGCATTTTCTCCTCTACCGCATAAATCTTTGTATTACACTTAATACCAATCTTAAATTTCCATTTATAAATTCTTCTCTAGCTTGTTCATCTCCATTTTTTATTTTTTTTAATAGTTCTTCTTTTTGTTCTTTACTTAATATTGGTAGCTTTGAGGTATTTACACCACATATCTCCACTTTGTTAAGCAAAAGAAAAACCTCCTTTAGAAATAATTTTTATTATTATTTCCAAAAAAGGTTAAATTATACTTCTATATAATATGTCTACATTTTTAGTTGTCTGTATTGATTGAGAACCGTTCCCTGTCGACACAATTATTCTACTGTTACAGATTTAGCTAGATTTCTTGGTTTATCGACATCTAAGCCTTTTTCCTTTGAAATGTAATATGCCAAAAGTTGTAATGGAACAACAGTAATTATTGGAGATAAAAATTCTTCTGTCTCTGGTACTTTAACAACATTTGTAAATATATTAGTATCTAGCATTTGAGAGATTTTTTCGTTTATTACAATTGTAGTTATTGCTCCTCTTGTAATTATTTCTTCTATATTACTAACTGTCTTTTTAACCAAATTAGGATCTGTCATAATTCCAATAACATTTATTCCTTTTTCTATTAATGCAATTGTTCCGTGTTTTAGCTCTCCTGCTGCATAACTTTCACTATGAATATATGAAATTTCTTTTACTTTTAAAGAAGCTTCTTGTGCTGTTGCATAATCAATTCCTCTTCCTAAATAAAACACATCTTTTTCTTTATACATTTGTTTTGCAATTTCTTGCATTTGTTCTGAAGTTTTTAAAACTTCTTCAAGCTTATTAGGTAAAACAAGCATTTCTTTTATAATATTTTCTAATTCTTGTTTTTCCATTGTTCCTAAAATTTGTGCAAAATACATTGCAAGCAAAACCAATAAAGTTATTTGAGATGTATATGCTTTTGTTGAAGCTACTGCAATTTCAGGTCCTGCATGAGTATATATAGAATAATCTGCTTCACGAGTTATAGAGCTTCCAATTACATTTGTTGTAGCTAAAGTTTTTGCACCCTTTTCTTTGCAAAGCTTCAATGCTGCAATTGTATCTGCTGTTTCTCCTGATTGAGTAATGAAAATACATAAAGTTTTTTCATCTACTAAAGGATCTCTATATCTAAATTCTGAAGCAATATCAACTTCTGTATGAATTCTGCTTAATCTTTCTATAGTAGATTTTACAGCTAAACCTGCATGCATTGCTGTACCACATGCAACAATATATATTTGATTTAAACTTTCTAAATATTCTTTTGTAAAGTTTAGCTCATCAAATTTGCATATTCCTTCATTTACTCTAGTTCCAATAGTTTCGCGTATTGCTGTAGGTTGCTCATAAATTTCTTTTAACATATAATCTTCATATCCATTTTTATCAGCAGCCATTGCATTCCATGTAATTGTATCTGATTTTTTGTTAAATTCTTTTAAATCTTTGTCAAAAAATCTTATGCTATCTCTTGAAAGCATTGCAAATTCAAGATTTTCTAATAAATAAAAATCTTTTGTATAGCTTAAAATTGCTGGAATATCTGATGCAATATAGTTTTCATTATATCCTTTTCCTATTACTAATGGGCTATCTTTTCTTACAACTACCATTATATCTGGATTTTCTTTTGAAAGTACTTCTATTGCAAAACTTCCTATTAGCTTATCTGTAGTTTGTTTTACAGCTCTTAAAATTTTTAATTCATCATTGTTATTGTCTTTGCTGTAAAAATAATGAATTAAATTTGGTATTACTTCAGTATCTGTCTCAGATTTGAAATTATAGCCTTTTTCTTCTAGTTCTTTTCTTAATTCCACGTAATTTTCAATTATTCCATTATGTACAACTGCAAATTCCTCTTTGCTGTCTGTATGAGGATGTGCATTCGCTTTAGATGGCTCTCCATGTGTTGCCCATCTTGTATGTGCAATTCCTATGCTTCCTTGTAAGTTCTCTATCTCTTTTATTTCGCACAAATTGATAACTCTTCCTTTATCTTTTTGAACTTCTATATTTCCGTTTTCCATAACAGCGATTCCTGCTGAATCATATCCTCTGTATTCTAATTTTGCAAGCCCCGCAAGTAATATCGGTGCAGCCTTTTGTTTTCCTATATATCCTACTATTCCACACATATTTGTACCATACCTTTCTTGCTTTTTTGAAAGCATTAATAATTGTTTTCTTATAACAATTTTCTTAAACTTTATAATTTATTTTTGCATTATATCAAATTTTTTATTTTTTTTCAATATCTTGATTTATTTTTATATTTGCTCCCAAACTATTTAATTTCTCATCAATGTTTTCATACCCTCTTAAAATATATTTAATATCTTCTATTTCAGTTTTTCCTTTTGCTCTTAATGCTGCTAAAACAAGACTTGCTCCACCTCTTAAATCTGTAGATTTTACTTTAGCACCGTAAAGTTTTCTTGCACCTTTTATTACTAAAGTTTTTCCTTCAATTTTTATTTTTGCTCCCATTCTTTGCAATTCACCAGCATATTTAAATCTGTTTTCAAAAATATTTTCAGTTATTATTGATGTGCCTGATGCAGTAGCTAAAATTGCTCCAAATATTGATTGCATATCTGTTGGAAATCCCGGATAAGGCATAGTTTTTATATCTACAGCTTTTAATCTTTTTGGAGCTTGAAAAGTAATTGTATCTTTATCTATTTTAATTTCACATCCCGCTTCTTCTAACTTATCTATTATAGGCTTAATATGTTCTGCGTTTGCTTTTTTTAGCTTTATTTTTCCAACTGTAATTGCAGCCGCGCAAAGCAAAGTACCTGCTTCAATTCTATCTGGCATAATATTATAACTCACATCATTTAATTTATGTACTCCTTTTATTTTAATAATATGAGTTCCTGCACCTTCTATTTTAGCACCCATTCTGTTTAAAAAGTTTTGCAAATCCTCGATTTCTGGCTCCATTGCAGCATTTCTAATTATTGTCTCTCCTTTTCCTAATACTGCAGCTAAAATAATATTTTCTGTTGCTCCTACACTTGGAAAATCTAAATTTATTTCTGTACCATTAATCTCTTCTGCTGTACAAATAATTTTTCCAAAATTTTCTTGAACTATTATACCTAACTTTTCAAATCCTTTTAAATGTAAATCAATTGGCCTTGCTCCAATATCACAGCCCCCGTGGATATGAAAATATTGCCTTTTTATAGCAACCAATTAATGCTCCTGCAAAAATTACAGAAGATCTCATCTCTCTCATTAAAATTTCAGGTATTTCTTGATTTTTTACATTTGAAGAATCTATTACCACCTTATTTTTACTGCATTTTACTTTACAACCAAGTCTTTTTAAAATTTCTATCATCATCTGAGTATCATGAATTTTTGGCACATTATATAATTTAGATACTCCTTTATTTAGTATTGTTGCAGCCATTATTGGTAGTGACGCATTTTTTGAGCCTGAGACATAGGCTTCTCCTTCTAACTTTTTTCCTCCCTCAATAATATAACTTGACATTTTTCTCCCTCCAATTGGTGTCGGTTATTTTTTGTTGGTGTCGGTTATTTTTTGCCCCCAACCGACACCGACAAAAAAGAACCGACACCTTTTGAAAAAAACTTTTTTGTTACATTTTATGTCAAGTTTATGTAAAGTGTGAATACTAAGTTTGTTCCAGTGCAAAATTCACGCATGAAATTTCTGTGAAATCGCTTTTACATTAAGACATTATCTAATATGTTAATAATATCTCTCCATTCCTCTTTATCTTCCACATAGCCTAAAAATTCGGCAGTTAAAGGATTATACAATGCTGCATAAATTTTCAGTTTATTATCATCATCATATGTATTATCTGTATATACAACATAATTTTTTTCATTTTTTTCATTTTTGAATGTTAATATTACATCATATTCTTTTTTTACACCATTTTCCAATATTGTAAATATCTTCTTTTTATCCATAACAAATTTTCCTTTCTATAATTCTATTTCTTCATCACTATCATTTGTTTCATTGTTTTTACCTTCTGGCTCGTTTTTTTTCATTAATTCATCAATTTTTGTTTCCAATGCTTCTAATTGTCTATCTGTTTCTTCTTGGTATTCTATAAATGCTGCTTGCATTTCTTTAAATCTTTCCGAACTTGCTCTTTTATTTGCTATTATTTGTTTTACTTCTTTGCTTAATTCTTTTAATTGTTTTCTTTGTTCATTTTCTTCTGGTGTAATTCCAACAGGACCTCCTGATGGTCTAAATACATTTACGTTTCCAATAGTTTCATCTCTATTTAATATTATTCCTCCTGCTGTTTTAAAGGTATCATCATAATATTCTTGTATATACCATTCTATACTGTCAACATCCATTCCTTCGGGAACTACTTTATCTAAATCTAAAACATCTTCTGGTAATAATTCGCCTAAATCTAAATTTTTGACTCTATTTATATAACAATTATAGAATTTTCCACCTTCAATTGGGCTTTTTGGATTTGGCACAAAATATACATTCACATTACTACTTTGTCTTCCGATGAATTCTTTTTGTCTTTCATTAGAATAATTAATTTCTTCAACTAGATATTGAATTCTTGGCAAATTCTCTAATTTTTCTTTTAGCAATTTTAATGCTTCTTCGGCTTTTTCTGGATAATATTTTTCTGCAATTTTTCTTAATGTTTCTTCAATCTCATAAGAAGAAAAATCTTTGCCTTGTAACAATAATGCTGTTACATCTTTTAAATCAGTTGCAGATATTCTATTAGCTTTTGGATATATTGTTGTATTACCAATTAAATATCCTGTTAAAACAGATTCCGTTAAATTTGGTGGCATTTCACTAATTCTTCTTGCATTTTTAATATTTTCCATTGTTTCTTCATGATCCATTTTATATATTTGTAATACTCTTTTTTCCTTTTCTTTAATTTCTTCCATTGTGTATCCAATAGTTTTGTCTAGAAAGAATTGTGATTCAATTTGCTGATACATTAAATTCGTTTGTTCTTCATCAAATCCATAGGTTCGACAAATATTAAATATTTTTTCTTCAATTTCTTCTTCACTGTTTCCTGTCATTAACATTTCAGATATTTCTCTAATTTGTTCTATTGAAAATCTTTCAATAAAGTCATTTTTTGTTGCTTTCATTATTTTACCATTTAATGTTCCAATTCCCACTTTTGGTAAGTCCTTTAACTCAAAAGCTGATTTTATTTGTTTCATAGTTTCATTATGTCGTTCCAATTCTTCTTTTTCTCTAAATTCTTGTAATTTTGCACTTCTTTCCGATGCTTCTATTATATAATGAGCAATATTTGATGTTTCTGCTATTTGCCAATATTTTTGTTCATATTCTTCCTGTGTTCTATTAGGATAATTCTTTTTTAACACTTCTATAAAAACTTCTTTTACTTCTGGCATTATAAAAAAATTATGCTCCATTATTGCATCTAATACTGGTTTGAATTCTGATGGACTAATTTTTTTTCCATCAAATGAGGAATTATTTGCTAAGTATCTTGTTACTGCTGATATATTTGCAACAGGCAATTCTTCTTTTGATTTTGCATTTCTTATGCTTTCCATTTTTTGATTATGTCTTTGTTCTTCTTTTTCTTCCTTCATTTCTAATTCTCCTCTTTCTATAAATGAATGATTATCTTTCTATTTTTTCTAAAGTTACATTTTTTGTTTATTTAATATTTCTTTTATTTTTTTCTTTAGTAAACTTTATTTATAATGTAAAATATTTCTCAAAATCATTCATTAGCATTTCTTTTATTTCATCATCTTTTTTTCCATCAACTCTTTTTTCTTCTATAAAATTCTTTATATCTATTGGATTCTGTGAAATTGATATCGGATGATTTACAGCCATCCATCTTATGTCTGTTATATCTATCATCTTTAAAAATTTTTCAATATATTTTACTCTTTCAAAACTTTCTGTTAGAAAATATGGATTCTCTATTGCAATTTTAGACATTTCTTCTTCTGTTATTCCATACCCTTCAAAAAATATAATTAAATTAATTATATCTATTGCCATAACTTGTTTTAGAAAGTTGTTTTTTGCAAACATTTCATCTATTTGCTTTTCTGTTAATTTTAATCTTTTTTCAATTATTTCATATACATCTTTATCTTCTGCTCTCATATTTAGTTTCCTTTCTATCTTTTAAATATATTTTTAATAAACACTTTAATTCTAATTAATATAGTCTTTAATACAGATTCTTTATATTCTATTAGCAAGTTATTTCTGTTTTCTCCAGTCTGCTCTTGCTCAATTTTTACTTTTTCTTCTAAATTTTGTCTATTAAATATAGGATATTTAACTTCCACTTCTTGGCTTTTATTATTTTCTAATTTTTCTTTATATTGAATTTCTTCTAATTTCTTTAATACAACTTTTTCTTCTGGTGTTGATAGAAAATTAGTATAAAGATATGTAATTATCTTTTTTGTATCTTTACGCAATACTGCTGTATCAAAATTATCAATAATAAAAACATAATCCTTATCCATATTATCTTCAATTACCCATAAGTACTTTTCTGGAATATCATCAATTCCTTCTTCATATTCATTTAAAATTTTCCAAACTTCTGTTAACGCTTTTCTATCAAATCTTGTATTTGGATTATAATAATTTAATCTATTCATTATCTATCTCAACTTTCTTTTTCTATTGAATATTCGGCATGTCTAAAATCTTCATTAAAGTTTTCATCAACTTTACGATTATCTCCAATTTCTGCTACTTGTTTTTGCTTAACTACTATTTTTTTCATAAACGCAATTACTTCATCACTTCTTGATGTGTCTTTTCCTCTCTTTTGATCTAACAAAATACAAAGTTCCTCTTCTGTAAATTGAATACCATCTCCCACTGCTTTTTTTATTTCTTCTTGCAATCTATCAATATCTCTAGATTTTTGATTGTTAAGTCTTTCACCTAATGCCCATCCTTCTTGCACATCTTCTGATATCTTGCTTAATTCTTTTAATATTCTTTCTTTGTCAGTTCTTCCTTCTATTAAATCTTTTATTTTTGTATTTCTTTTTATTTTCAAACTTATTCCATTTGCTTTCAACACTTGTAATACTTGTACAAATTTTTTGGTTGTATCTCTTCTTTCTAATGATATTCCAAGTTTCTTTAATTCATCTAATTGTTCTTTTGTTGGTGGTTTACAGTTTTCTTTTCCTCTATATGCCTGTTCAATATTTTCTTTACTTTTTCCTATATTCTCATTTGGATCTAATCCTACATCTTTTATTTGATTCTCATTTATTCCTGATTTTTCTGCTAGACTTTTTATCGTATCTCTTAAAACAAGTCTATTTGTATCTACTCCTATCCTTTGTAATATCTTTATTTTTTCTATAAATTCCTCTACTACATCTCTTTTTGTTATATCTAATGATATTCCAAGTTTTTTTAATTCATCTTCTTGTTTTTTTGTTGGTGGAGCAGATTTTCTCTTCCATCTATATGCTTGTACAATATTACTTTTTCTTCTGCCTATATTATCATTTGGATTTAGTCCAATCTCTTTTATTTGCTCAATACTTATTCCTGATTTTTCTGCTAGAGTTCCTATTGTATCTACTTTAAGTAGTTTATTTGTACCTACTCCTATCCTTTGTAATTTTATTAATGCGTCAATAAATTCATCTGTTGAATTATTTTTTCCTTCTAAATAGTCTTGTAAATGCTCAGGTCGATTTTCCCTATAAAATCCTATTTTATCAACAAATCTTTTATCATACAAAATTTCTGGTATATTTGTTATTGCAGTCTTTATTTGTTCATTTGTAAGTTTAAATTCTTCTACTAATTGTTTTTTTTTCTCTTCAAAATACTGTAAAAGACAATCTTCAATTCTCTCTTTATTATCTCTTGTAATTTTGAGTATTTCTGTATTTTGTAATAACATATTTGCTACTGTATATTTATTTTCTTCTACTCCTAGTTTTTCTAATATATTTAATAACTTATTTCTTACTTCTATTTCAAATGGAATTACTCCTCTTACTTTTTCATACATTTCATCTAAACAATTTATCAATAATTCAAATTCTTCATATCCAATTAATTGCTCATCTTCTTTCAACATTTTAATAGAATCATATAGAAATATATCCATCATTGTATCATCGTCTTTTTCTCTTTGTTGTTCACTTTGTTTTGGTATATTTCCTTCAATATCTGGAATTGTTTGTAAAATTTTCTTTTCATCTTCTTCATCAACCACTACTGTTGTTACAACATCTGAAATTAATTTTCTTTTACTATTATCTGTTTCTTGCTTATCTTGTTCTTCTATTTTTAATAAAAATCTATCTATTTCATTCGGTGTGAGTATAGCCTTTTCATATTCTTTTATACTAAAATCTTGATTTCTCGCATCAAGACTTTTCATCATATAATTCACAAGTTTTAATAGCCTATATGGGCTATATAATATTTGAGTTTCATCTGAATTTTTTTGCTTATTCCACCAATCTAATAAATAATATCCATTTTTACTTACATTATATTGTAATACTGTTGGTACAAGATTTGGATAAACATCATTTCCTCCCTGACACAAAGCTACAACATGTTCTGCTGATAAATTACTTTTTGCTTTTGAATTTTTTACATTTCCTTCTTTAAAAGATTTAAACTCTTCTCCAGACAAAGCACATCTATTATCAAAATATTTCAAAGCAATATTCATATATTTAGTAGTATCTCCATCTGACAGTCTTCCAAATTTTTCAGCTCTTTTACTATGGTTTACTTTTATAAATTTTAAATTACCACTTTTTTTATCAATATTAACTTTTTCTGCTTTTGCTTCTATTAATTGCTCATATTGTTCTTCTGTTAATTCACTTGTTAATATTTTTTCTATTTGTTTTTCTGTATATCCAGCATCTAGCAATCCTTGATGCATTTCTTTCTTTTCCATTATTTTCTCCCTCGTATTATTGTAATGTAAAGTTTCTTCCAAATAACATTCTAATACATCTTTGTTCTTGCATTACTTTAAATGCTCTAATTTATCTTTATACTCTTTTGTTTTAGATATCTATTTCTAAATTTTTTTAATTTACTGCTTTATACAATAATCCATAATTATCTTATCATATATATTTTTTTTTTACAATATTTTTTAATACTAATTTTCATTTTTATCTTCTATATATCAAACAAATATCTTTACAAGCAGAAAATATTATGTAACCTTTATTGCATAAATAAGCCCATTTATATTATGGGTAAAAAAGAAAGGAGACGTTTTTAGTAATTAGAGTAACATATTTATTATCAAAAAGGAGAAATTGATGGCAAAAAGGAGCAATAAGCAAATCGAAAAAGATTTTGCTAGAATCAAAAAGTATGTAACTGAAAACTCCAATACCATTACTTCCATCAATGAAGTAGCTATTGGAGTTGGTTTAAGTGAAAACCAAGTACGGACCACGTTAGAAAAAAATCCTAAGGTTTATTCTATTATTAAACAGTGGATTAACAAAAATAGGGAAGCAAAGAAAAAATTAGAAGAAAAAGCAATCAAAGCTTTGAAAGAAGCTGAAAAGGCTGAACTCGAAGCAAAAAGAAAAGCCAAAAAGGCTGAACTCGAAGCGAAAAGAAAAGCGAAAAATGCTGAACTTGAAGCTAAAAGAAAAGCCCCAAAAGCTAAACTCTCACAGCCTACAAATGCTATTAAAGGAACTGCCACCATTGCACAACCTGAATACTACGTTATTGATGCATCAATATGTGGTATCGACAATCTTTATGATGTTCTTAATGATATCCTTTCTAAAGGAGCTAAAATCGTATTAACGAATATCACATCAAGCGAACTTAATGATATGCAAAAGTATAAGGATAGCGATGGAAAAGCTGCGAGAAGAATTTTAGATATTGCAGCTCAAAGTCCTGAAGATTATATTAACATTCATATTGATGGAACTGTTGGTATAAATGATGACTGCATAATAAAGTATTGTGCAGACAATAAAGGAAATGTGGTTCTTCTGACATCAGATAAATGGATGACTTTGAAAGCGAGATCTTTCGGGGTTGAAACACATTTCTACCCTAGACCTGAAAAGCCCAAACATAAGGGAGCTCGAATCATTACATTAGTCCCCACAAGAAAAGTAGGAAAAAAATTATTCATTTCCAATTTTAATACTCCGATAATGAGTATCACAGTTATATCAAAAGGAAAAAAATTTAACCAAGGAACATACGAATTAAAAATTGGAGATGAAGTTTATCTTGCAACAAAGAAACCCAGATATTTGACATTTGCTCATTATCGAATGATTTCTTTGGGTGTAGAAAACAATTGCACCCTTGTATATTCAAAGAGAATTCATAGTAAAAATGAATTTAAAAAATTGCCTGAAGATGATTACAAACTTTTCATGCAGGAATTTAGTCGTAAAGTCAATTTCTGAAAAATAACGTAAAATAAAAACGTATCAACTAGACCTAATCATACAACTGTGTGATTAGGTCTCTTTCTATAATCATAAAAGAGCAGAGCTTAAGCCCCACTCTACAACAATGTATTGCTATTTAAAATACTCATTCTATTTTTTTATACTATCAATCAAATTTACAACTTTTTCTACATACGCTTCTCTATTTTCTTCTTGTTTTCCATCTTTGCATATTTTTAAATAATCCATAATAATTCTTGCAAGTTTTTCAAAGTCTGTTTCTTTCCAACCTTTTGTAGTCATTGCAGGAGTTCCAATTCTAACTCCTGAAGATTTAAGTGGTGGTAACTGGTCATTTGGTATTTGATTTTTGTTTAGAGTAATGTGAATTCTATCAAGTTCTTCTTCAGCTTCTTTTCCAGTAATACCAATAGAATCATAAACATCTAAAACAAACATGTGATTATCTGTTCCTCCAGAAATTATTTTCCAACCTTCTTTTAAGAAACTTTCTGCAAATGCTTTTGCATTTTTTACAACTTGATGTGCATAAACTTTGAATTCTTCTGTTGAATCTTCTTCAAAACATATTCCCTTTGCAGCAATTATGTGTTCAAGTGGTCCACCTTGTATTCCTGGGAATACTGCTCTATTTATTTTCTTTATAATTTCTTCTGAATTTGTAAGAATTAATCCACCTCTTGGTCCTCTTAAAGTTTTGTGTGTAGTTGATGTTACTACATCTGCATAAGGGAATGGGCTTGGATGTGCTCCACCTGCAATTAATCCTGCAACATGAGCCATATCTACCATATAATATGGTCTCTCACCATCATGAGATTCTGCATATTTTTCTATAATATCTCTAAATCTTTTGTAATCAATTGTTCTTGAATATGAACTTGCTCCAACTATAACCATTTTTGGCTTATGTTCATACATCAATTTTTCAAATTCTTCATAATCTATAATTCCATTTTCATCTATTCCATAAGGGATTATATTATAATCTTGTCCTGAAAAACTCATTTTGTGACCATGTGTTAAATGTCCTCCAGCACCTAAGTCCATTCCCATTACTGTATCTCCTGTGTTTATTAAAGCTCTATATACAGCTTGGTTTGCTGAACTTCCACAATGAGGTTGTACATTTGCAAAATTGCAATTAAATAATTTACAAACATCTTCTATGGCTTTTGTCTCAATCATATCTATATACTTACATCCACCATAATATCTTTTTCCTGAGTATCCTTCTGCATATTTATTTGTTAAAATACTTCCAGCAGCATTTAAAACTCTTTGGCTTGGAAAATTTTCTGAAGCAATTAGCTCCACATTGTGCTCTTGTCTTTGTCTTTCTAGTTCAATTATTTCTTCGTAACTTTCTTTGATCATAATACATTCCTCCTACTTTTTTATTTTATATAAAACATTATTTATTTTATATCATAGTTAAAGGTAATAGTCAATTGAGTTTTTGAAATTATTTAGAAAGTACTAAAAAATCCTTCATTGATATATTTATAATATCAATGAAGGACTTTTAATTATATTATGAAAAAATTTATGTTCTAATTTCGTCATCTCTTTCGTGAGTTTTATTTGATACAACCTCCCATGTATTATCAAAAGCATCTTTATCAATCAAACTAATTTTATTTCCTTTGTTTAATTTTATTGTTGCACCTGGTAAATAAAAGAGCGTTTTTCCCTGACTATCAACAATAACAGTAGGTTTTGTTATAGCTTTATGAAGTATTGGAAATGTCTCTGTACTTTCTACTAAAACAATATTTTTATAATCTTCATACCCTACTACTTTAGGATGTTCATCTCTTACTACTTTATAATTTCTAGAAAGCAAAGTATCAAAATCCCACTCAATTCCATTTTTATCTCGTGGAACATAGATATCTGTTGGATCATATACTATACTTCTATCATATTTTCCATCTGGAGTATTAGCAAAAATACATGCTCCGGCTTTCTTTACTGTATAAGTTGTTTCTATTTCTCCTTTAATATTTAAAGTCACAATACTTTCTCCACCTCTTGCTCTAATGACTATTGTTTTTGCTATTTTTCTTCCTTGAACAGGTTTAAATTGCTCAAAATTTTTAGCTAATTCTTCTACATTTAATACTTGATATTTTATTCTTTGATTTCCAATCTCCGATGGAACTTCAACAAATTTATCAAAATATGGTAACTCAATTATTTCTTTTTCATCTTTATAATTCATAGTTATACCTTCTTTCATAAAATTCATTATATGTTAAATTCTATCATATAAATCAAAATAATGCAAAGAGCACATTAGTCTTCGTTTTAGCTTTTTTCTCTTTCACTAAAAATCTCCCAAAGTAACTTTTTCCTTCGTCCCAAAATTGAAGTTCCTTTTTTTCCTCCGTCCCCAAAATCACTTAGAATGTAATAAGATCTCCTGTATGTGGCACGAAATGTGAATATGTTGCATCACCAAACATTACAAATGCAAGAATTGAAGCAAAAATTAGCTTTGTTTTATAAGGTATTTTTGAAAACATTCTTTGCAAAAATGGTGCTATAATATATATGCATAAACATCCTCCCACACCGAAAAATAAAGAGTTTTCTAAACATATTCTTCCTTGTATGTTCATAAAATGTCCTGAATAATCCCAATATTTCAATCCTTTTTTTACTTCCATTACGTAAGAAGTCATAAATTCTAAAATAGAGCATAAAAACATTACTATTATAAAAACTATGAATGGATTTTCTTCAATTTTTGTAATAACTCTGCTTTTGTTATATCTATTTATTATATTTAAAAGTAATACAATCGAGCCACAACCAAATCCGTAGATTGGAAGCCATGGGCCATATAGAGCTCCTCTATTTACTATTGTTCCATCTAAGAAATAGAATAGGTTCATTTCCATAAGCCATCCCGCAACTGAAAATACAAAAAACATTAAAACTATATCTACAAAGTCATATATTCTAAATAGTGAATAATGTCTTTTTTTCTCCGCTTCTTCAGGATATGCTTCTAAATTTTCTTCGTTGTAAAATAATTTTTCATCATTTAGTAATTCAAATTTATATAATTCTTCTTTTTTATATTCTTCCCTTAATTCTTTGTATAGTGAAGTTTGTGTTGCAATATAATATGGGCTATAATATAAACCTACTAATCCTAATGTTAAAACATTTAAAACTTCCCAGCCAAAAAATGTTATATCTGTTAAAAATGCCTTCCACTTATTTCCATTCATCATTGTTCGTGACATTTTTATAACATCTTTTGTCTCTATATGAGGGTTTTCTGCTAAAATATATGGAACCATCAAATATGAATAGTGTTTTATCGCTCCTCCAATAATTGTAATATTCCATAATAATTGATAAATCCTCACTGTAAGCATTGTTTCAGCAATGTTTTTATATCTTTTTTTCTTTAATTTGAACGGATAAATAATTGTCCACAATTTTGTCTTTTTGTATTTTATACTTTCTAAAAATAGTCTTTTTTCACCAACTATTATTGGATTTATAAATAAAATTCTTATAAAAATTCCTATTGATGTAAATATTAGCAAAACAGTTCTTGCAGAGTGTATTTTTGATTCATCATCTGAAATAGATTTTACAAAATTTTGTATTTCTGTTTCACTATTTGAAATAAAATTGAAGGCTGAAAATATAAATCCAGAATACACATTGTTTTTCTCATTATATTCTTTTATAAATCCATTCATATTTCCAGATAAATATTGTGATAAAATTTTATCTAATTCATCTTTAACAATTTGACTTTCGCTTCTATTTTCTCTGTAATTTTGCACATTTTGAATTTGCTCAAAAGTACTTTTAAAAACCGAATAACCTGTACGATTTCCAATACTTCCACCAAATATAAGTGTTATAAACATAGAAATCATTATTAAAGTAGCCAAATTATTTTTTAAAATCTTTCTCCCAGATTTTTTTACTTCTCTTGTTTTCCATACATTTTTTTTCATCTTTTATTTCCTTTTCAAACTTTATTTAGTAAATCTATCACTTTTTGTTTTGAATTTCTCCAAAATCTTTTTAAGTCTTCATAATTTATTTTTGAATCAACTTCTTCAATTTCAAACCAAGAAATCACTTCTTTAAGATCTTCTTCAATAAACTCATGAGTTCTTCCATCATCAATTGCCAAATACATGTGAAGTTCTACATTTTCGCCTCTTCCTGTAATATATTTTACAACTCCTAGATTTTCTATTATATGATTTTTTCTTCCTGTTTCTTCTTCAGTCTCTCTTATCGCACATTCTTCAAGTGTTTCTCCTTTTTCTAAATGTCCTTTTGGAAATTCATATCCAATTTTGTCTCTTCTATATACCAATGCAATTTTTTTATTTGCTAAATTTACTAATATGGTTCCTGCCTTTTGTGTAGCCATTTTTTATAATCCTTTCTTTTAATTCAGAAATTTAATTCTCTAGACATTTTTTCAAACTATTGCTAAATATTGTTTATAATAAAATCTATTACTTTTTGTTCATTACTATTAGTCTTATCTTTTTCTTCTCTTGTTAAATCTACAAAATATTTGTTACTATCAGGCATAATTGATATTGAATCTAATGGATATCCTGGATTTCTCTTTTCTGATGGCTTGTCTACGAAATAAAACTCACTCTTATCCCAAGTAATTTGTTTTGCTTCTTTTCCATTATATATAGCCATTCCATAAACCCATTTTGCTTTTAACTTTCCGCCATATTCTTTTACAAGACTTATGTAATATTCAAGTGCCTCATCATCTGTTAACTCTTTTCCATTTACTCTTCTTACATGTGTCCCTGGTTGCTTTTCTTCAGGAACTCCTTCTATAAATAAGCTACAATCCATACTTATTGTTGTAATATGAGAAGCATTATAATATGTCTCAGCCTTTATTTTGGCATTTTCTAAAGAATTTTTCCCGTTTTCTTCTACTTTAATATTTAAATTTAAATCTTTAAGTGTTAATACTTCTATATTTTTTTCTTTTAGCTTATCCGCATACTTTCTAATTTTTGCTGGATTTGTTGTTGCAAATAATACTTTCATTTTTTGCATTATCCCTTTCTTATGATTAACAATTTAAAATCATAATAATTATTTTTAAAACTTGGTCTTCGAATATACTATATCACAAGTAATCATAATTATCAATTATTTTAGAAAAAAATCATCATTCATTTGTTATTTTAACAAATATGTTAAAATAAAATACTCTATGTTCTATATGCTATATTGAATAAATAAAAATAGTAGCAATTTTTAACAAATATTATATATTTTTTTACAAAAAATTTTTAATTAGTTGGAACATTCCACACACTTCTACCGTAAAGCTTATAATTTACCCTATTATAATTGTATAAAGCTACTTAAAAATCAGTTTTCGAGCTTTAAATATAATTTTTATATAAATGATATAAAAAAATAGCCTAAAATTAAAAAAAATACTATATAATTAACAAAAAGCACCAGTATTGATACTGATACTTATTGTTATTACCTATTTAAAATATAAAATCCAAAATTTAAATATGCTGCAAATGCCACCCATAAAATATATGGAATTTGTAGAAGACCAGCAATTTTGTTTTTATTATAAAACTTCGTTATCATTGCAATAATAGCTACAGCAAGTAGAATTATCCATACAAATGCAAACAATCTCCATTTAAATGTAAAGAAAATAATTGACCATAATGCATTTATTGCAAGCTGTATGTAATAAATCCAGTCTATTTCCTCATCTGTTTGATTATTTGTTTTTAAAATTCCATAAGATATTCCCATTAGAACATAAAGAATAGTCCACACAATTGGAAATACTGCGCCTGGTGGAGCAAATGGTGGCTTTTGTAACATATTGTAATCCATAGAACCTGATGTAATAATCCCTACTAATGCACCTATTAAAACAGGCAACAAAATTGACTTAATATAAATAATTATTTTATTCATGTAATTCACCTCTAGTCTATTTATATTAAGTCTATTTTGTTATTAGAACTTTTCAGTCTTACATTTTCTTTAAATTCTTGTTACTCCAGCGCTTTCTCTTTTTTTAATATACACTAAAGTCCCATAATTTTTCAATCAATTATTATAATTAATCCATTTTTTCTAGTTTATTGCTTATCTTTTCAAGTGCAATCTTTCTTGCGCTTATTTTGTTTTTTTCTTCACTAGAAATCTCTGCTAAAGTTTTTCCATTTTCCAATTCAAAAATTTCATCAAATCCAAATCCGTTTTCACCTCTTGGCTTTTCTGTAACATATCCTTCTATTTTACCTGTTTCACATATTGTCTTTTCACCATCTGATAATGCTATTGCAGTAGTAAAAACTATTTTTCTTTTTTCCCTTGGAACCCCTTTTAATTTTTCTATTAATGCTAAGTTTCTTTCTCTATCTGTTCCATTATGCCATCTTTTTGTATACACTCCTGGGAATCTATCTAAAAATTCTATTTCTATTCCTGAATCGTCTGCAAGACTTAATTTTCCACCTATCATATTTGCTATTGTTTCAGCTTTTTTTATTGCATTTCCTTCAAATGTTTTTTGATCTTCTTTAACATCTACATTTACTCCAATTTCTTCTATTGAAACTATTTTATATTCTTTTAAAATTTCCTGTGCCTCTTTTATCTTTCCTTTATTTCCCGAAGCTATTACTATTTCTTTCATCGAAACCTCCCTCATTTTTCATTTATTATTGTTCCCATTTCATTTATCTTTTTCCATTTTATTCTTTCTCCAAAATAATTGTAACAGGTCCATCATTTAATAATCTTACTTTCATATCTGCGCCAAAAATTCCTCTTTCAACCTTAATATTATTTTCAAGGCATTTGTCACAAAAATATTTATATAATTCATTTGCAATCTCAGGTTTTGCAGCATTTATAAATGATGGTCTATTTCCTTCTGTGCAATCTCCATACAACGTAAATTGAGATACAATAAGTAAGCTTCCACCTACTTGCTTAATATTTAAATTCATTTTGCCATTTTCATCTTCAAATACTCTTAGGTTACATAGCTTTTTAACTAAATAATCAGCTGTTTCTTTTGTATCAGTATGTGTTACTCCAATTAGAACTAAGTAGCCTTTTTCAATACTTCCTACTATTTTTTGTTCTACTTCTACACTTGAATTTTTTACTCTTTGTACTACTAGTTTCATTTTTTAATTCCTTTCAGTTTTATATTTCTTATAAGCCTCTATTAAATCTGGATCATTTTGATTTTGTGGTAAATTATTTAAGTTAAAAAATTTCAATTCTTTGCTTTCTTCATTGTATTTTAATTCTCCTGAATATTTTTCTATATAATATAAAGGAGTATTGTTTATAACTACATCTCCATTTGGATAATTGTTCATCCTAGTTTTACCTGATACTACACCTATTAACTTCAAATCTTTTTCTTCTACATCTAAATTCGTTTCTTCTTTTATTTCTCTAATAATTGTCTCTTCAAAACTTTCGCCTAATTCTTGACATCCTCCAGGTAATCCCCATAAATCTTTATCTGTTCTTCTTTGAAGCAAAATCTCGCCTTTGGTATTAACAATTACTGCTGCAGCACCATCTTGTAATAGCACAAATTTATGTTGCAATTCTCCCATACATAGCCTGGTAAAAACTGGATATCCAATTATTTTGCTAAGTTCAATTATTTCCTCTGTAGTCATATTTTGCATTATGCTAATTAATTCTTGTTGTTTTATATTTCTTTTTTCTTCTTTAGAAAGATTTTTTATTTGTTCTAAAATTTGTAAATTTTGCATTTTTTCACTTCCTTAAAATAAATTCCCATAAAGCTTTAGTCCTATTTAATCTTGTTGTAACATTTTCATTTAGAATAACTACTTTCCAATCTTTTGTTAAAACATCAAATTGCGCCTTATTAAAGAGTCTAAAGTATCTTCCATAATCATAATAAAAATTCTCTTCTATTATTTTTGTTGTTTCTTTTACATAACCTTCGTTTTTGTCTGAATTCATTCTTCCTATAAACAAACCATTTGGTTTTATAATTCTATGTATTTCATTAAAAATACTTATTGTATTTTCCATATCAAAATAATGTATTGATAAATTTGCATTAACTAAACCAATCGAATTATCTTCAAAAGGTAATTTTTCTTTTACATCTAATTGCATAGTTTTACTATTAGGTATTAACTCTTTTAATTTTTTTAGAGCCAACTCTGAAATATCACAAGATGTAACTCTAAATCCGTTATCTGTTAACCATTTTGTATCTTGACCTATTCCACACCCTAAATCAATTGCATTTTTATCTTCTACATTTGTTATTTCTTTTACATACTTTTCCATCCAATTATCTTTTAGGAAGTCAGTTTTATTATTTTTTATATTATCTTCCCAATATCCATAATCCCAATATTCTTTGCTATTTTCCAACATCGATTTCTCCTTTATTATTATTTATTTGATTTTACCATAAACTTTAATAAAAAGAAAGTAATTCTAAAAAATAATTGAAATAAAAGGAGTTTAATGATAAAATATTCAATATAAAAGTAAGGAGGAATATTTAAAATGAACTTATTTGACTATAAAGATTTAATAGATGACAAACCTATTCATATTGCAACAGTTAATAATGATAATAATCCTAATCTTGCTGTTGCTTCAGATGTTAGAGTTATTGAAGAAAACAAAATAATTATTTCTGTAAATGAAATGGTAAACACTCAAAATAATATTCAATATAATCCAAATGTTGTTTTAACAGTCTTTAATTCAGAATATAAAGGCTTAAGAATGTTTGGTACAGCTGAATATTATACAAATGGTGAATATTATGATTTTTGCCAAAAAACATTTTTTAGTAATGGAGAAGTAACTCCATTTGGTGTTACCAAGCCAAAAGGTGCAATTGTTATAACAATTTCTAATATTTCAAAATACGAATAATACTAAAAATATAATCTTAACTAAAAATCGATTATCCTAAATATAGATAATCGATTTTTCTAATATTTAATTTTCAAACTCTCCCATTCTCTCTTTAAAAAAGTCATAAAAATACCTAACATTTTCAAGTTCACTCCATTTTTGAACTTCATAATTTTTGGTATCTAAATTATATATTTTTGAATTTAAAATTCCTAACATAAATGGTGAATGAGTTGCTATTATAAATTGAATACCTAAATATCTTGCCATCTTATTCAACTTTTTAGCAAGTTTTACTTGGTTTTGCGGTGATAAAGAAACTTCCGGTTCATCTAGCAAATAAAGTCTATCTGGCTCAATTGTATCTTCCAAAATCTGCAATGTTGTTTCTCCATTAGAATACTTTTCTTCAGCAAATTCAAATCTTGCAATCTGTTTCTCTCCTTCATCTGTTTGCAAAAATTCTTGTGCTTTATTATATCCTCTTTCTCTTATTAAATTGCTTTGTATCCCCTCTTGCAATACCGCATCTTGCTGAATTTTTCTTATTTCATATAATATTTCTTCACTTTTTATATATCTACTATTATCTGGAATTTTATTTATTATTCTGCCATTTTCATTTTCTCCTAATTCATATTCACATTTTGAAACATAATCTCCAAAATAGTCTATCATTCCAGTAATTTCAGGATTATTTCTCTCTTTTCCTTTTAAATTTAGTTTGTGTGCTATAATGTTTAGAATTGTTGACTTTCCTGACCCATTATTTCCATATAAAGCTGTTATATTGTCAAATATAAATACGTCTGGTTCTTTTCTGTCAATTACATTAAAAGGGTATATATTGTTGTTTTTTATATTTGAACTTGCTAATTTGAAAGTTTTTAAATATAACATTTTTCACTCCACCACTACTTTTACTTTTTATATCACATATTCTTGTTTTTTCAAATTTTCTTTATGTCATTTAGAAAATCACTCATTTCTGTCATCTATTTCAACTCAAAATCTGTGAGCTTATATCCCATTTTCTTTAATTCATCATAAACTTTGCTTGGTGAAATGCCAACTAAAGTATAATAATCTCCTTCAACTTTATCCAAAAATAATGAAGCTTTTCCTGGGATTGAATATACACCTCTTTCTAATATAGTCTTTTCGTTTTCTACATACCACTTTATATCGTCATCATCTACATTTTTTAAATAAACTTTGCATACATCAGAAAAAGACACTTCTTTGTTTTTATACAAATCTTTAATAGTAACTCCTGTGTATGCATAAGTGAATTTTCCAGACATTTCTTTTATATTTGAAAATGCTTCTTCTTTTGTTTTTGGTTTCTCATAAATCTTTCCATTCATATAAATGATTGTATCTGCAGATATTATTATTGCGTTTTCTTTTATCTTTTTTGCTACAGATTTTGCTTTTACTAAAGACAAATCTTTTACATAGTCACTTGGATTATTTGCTTTGCTAATCTCTTCTTCATCACTTGTTATAACATCATATTTTAATCCTATCATATCAAAAATAGCTTTTCTTTGTTTTGAACCTGATGCTAAAATTAATCTCATTTCTATCACCTTTAATCTTTATTAACCTTGCTATTTATATATCACATTTTATTAATTTTTACAATATTAAATTTGTTTTAAAATCCAATATTTTGATTAATTTTATGCAACAAACCACCAATATTTTTTTACGCTATAAAGTGGTAAAAGTGGAATTATAATAGGTGTATTTCTTATGTATTTTTTATATTCCTCATTTTCACCATAACATTTATCTTGTCTTATTTCTAATCTTCTTGCTCCACTAAACATCACATAAACTATTCCTACAAAGCCAAGTATTGCAATTATCCATTGTCCCACGCCCTTTAATGCTGTAATTCCAGAAATAAATACTCCTGACCACAGTACTAATTCTCCAAAATAATTTGGACATCTAACTATTTTATACAATCCTCTTGTACAAAATTTATTTGGCTCAGCTTTCTTTTGGTTTGTTTTTTGCCAATCTGCTATTATTTCAATTATAACGCCTGCTGTTGCAACTATAAGGCCTAAAATAAAAAACATATCAATTCCAGAGTTGTTTGCAAATCTATATATTATTGGTGAACACATCATAAAATATAACAAAACACAACTAATCCATATTATACTTTTAATGCATAAATTCATATTACTTTCATCTTTAATTTCATTTTTCATTTTATTGATATATGTTTTATTTTTTAGTTCTCTTAAAGCTAAAAATCCACCTAATCTAAAACCATAACAAATTAAAATAATGCAAGATATAACATAGGCATAGTTTAGTGTATCTTTATACAATACAAGTAACATTATTCCAATCGTGCCAATTGATAGTCCATATCCAATTGAAATAAACCATATATATCTTTTGAATCCTATTAAGCATACAATAGCTATTGCAAAAATAATAAATAAAATCTCTTTACTTAAAATCATTTCTTATCATCCTCTTATTTTTTTCTTATAACTATTATATTCTTAGGGTTTTAATATTATTATAAATTTTTATTTATGTACAAATTGCGGTCACAAATTGGTTATGATTTATTCCATATATGCTATAAATTAATGTTGTCTATTTCCTAATTTTATTCTTATATTATAAAAATCAACACTATCTTTTATATCTCTAATTACATAGCTATACAACTCTAAAATATTTTTATATTCAACATTATTTACACACTTCAAATACAACTCAATAAATTTATTCTCTGGTAAATTCTTATGTTGTGCTCTTTGTATTTTTTCGTTGGTATATAGCTTACATGCATTAGCTGTTGATATATTTGAAAAACCATTTAATTTATGATAATAATTTCTTATTTGCTCTAGTGTTATTCCATAGAAGATACTAAAATATGGATTACTACTTTCTCTCATTTTATATAATCTTTCCATCGATTTATGTAATGACTTAGCTAAGTTCATTTTCTCATCATCTTCCAATTTTGGTAATCCTTCTTTATACTTTGTTAAAACATAATTTTGCAACTTTTTTAGTTTTTGATTTTTGTCAATTAGCAATTCGGCATAACCCACACTAGAATATAAAGTATCTTCAAAATGTATATAATCATATTCTGCTCTCTTATATAAACTTGATAATGTTCTTTCAAAATATTCAAAATCATAACCCTTATATTTTTTATATCCTTTAATTGCTTCTTTATTTGACTCATCACTATATATAATCATTATGTCTATATCTGATGAATCTGTATTAGTATTTGTTTGATAACTACCATAAAATATTACACCTTCAACATTGGGATCATTTAAATATCCTTGGTCTTTTAAAAAATCACTTATTATCTCTCTAATATTCATATAATTTCTCCAATATTATACTTCTTTATTTTCTTTTAAATATTTATCTAGCATTTTATCCATACTTGAAATATATTCATTGTCTTGTTTTACTCTGAATTTTTCATATTCACTATTTGCTTTTTCAACAGCTTGTTTGTGTGAGATTTTCCCTGAATCTTTTAAAATCTTCTTTTTTCTATATTTTAGCAAATCATCTGCAGTTTCTATCCAGCTATTCATTGTCATAGTTTTTTGTTCTTTTGCTTCAGTTTCTGCAACATCTAAGAACAGATTTGTTAAATCGTTTAATTTTTCTAGCTCTTCTTTTTGTAAATAATTTTTTGCAATACTTACATCATATTTGTAAATCAACCCATCTGGAGAATTTTTCCATGATGTTAATCCCATATGTTCCTTATTTGCATCCACTCTTTCAAATATTAATTCTGCTGCTGTTTTTCCAGTAATTGCATAATGTAGTTTATTTTGAACAATTTTAAAAAATGTATACGCCTCTTCTGAATCTTTATTATAATCTACTGCTGTTGCAATAAATAAATCCATTATTTTTTGATAAGACATTCGTTCACTTACTCTTATTGTTTTTATGCGTTCTAATAATTCATCAAAATATCTTGTATCAAATTTATTCCCATTGATAAATCTATCATCATTTAAGGCAAATCCTTTTACCATATATTCTTTAATAATTTTATTTGACCATTTTCTAAATTTAATAGCTGGTTTTGAATTAACCCTAAATCCAATTGATATTATCATATCTAAATTGTAATATGAAATATCTCTTGTAACTTTTCTTGCTCCTTCTTTTTGAACATGTGCAATTTTTGCACATGTTGAATTTTCTTCCAATTCTTCATCTTTATAAATATTATTTATATGTCTAGTTATTCCTGTTCTATCAATTTTAAATAGCTTTGTTAAGGATTCAATATTAAGCCAAACATTTTCATTTTGTAATAAAACTTCAATATTAACATTATCTTCATTATCTGTATAAAAAACGATGTTATTCTCATTTCCAATTAAACTATCATCAATTATATTATTATTCAAATAAATCATCTCCTAACACTTCTGTTTTATTCTTTTTATCCCCTTATAATTGTGAACATTTGTATTATATCATGTTTTATAAGCGTAATTCCATATTATTATTTACCTACATCTTTTATAGATGCTCCTATAAGGTAAATACTTTCGCTGTTCTCCTCTTCCGTTTTTGTCTAAGGTAAAATTTTTGCACCTTAAAGATTTTCACTACTCATAATTATCACATCCTCGTTTAATTTTTTACTCTATTGCTCTACTTATCTTAATTCCAAAATCCCCACATTTTCTATTGAACTTGTAAATGGAAACATATCTACAGGTTGAATCATCTTAATTTCATATTTTTCTTCTAACTTGCTCAAATCTCTAACAAATGTTGCAGGGTTGCAACTAATATATCCAACTCGTTTTGGATGAATTTTTAAAATATTGTTTATAGTAGTATTATCCAAACCTTTCCTTGGAGGGTCGACAATTACAACATCTGGAATTATTTTTTTGTTTTCAATTAAATCTGTAAGTAATAATTCTGTGTCTCCTGCAATAAATTCTGTATTTTCAACATCATTCATTTTTGCATTTTCTTTCGCGTTTTCTATAGCTTGCTCTACTATCTCAATTCCATAAACTTTTTTTGCATGTTTTGCTGCAAAAAGTGAAATTGTTCCTATTCCACAATATAGGTCAAAAACTACATCTTGATCACTTATTTTTAAATTTTCTATTGCAATATTATATAAAGCCTCTGCTTGTACAGGGTTTACTTGGTAAAATGAAAGTGGAGAAATTTTGAAGTAATAATCTCCTAAAATATCTTCAATATAGCCTTCTCCTGAAATATTTATATTTTTACTTCCTAAAATAACATTGGTATTCTTTTTGTTTATATTAACTACAACACTTGTTATTGCATGGCATGAGCCTTGCAACTCTCGTGCAATATCTTTTGCATAAGGCAAAAAATCTCCATTTATAACTAAAATGACCATCATTTGCCCTGTTCTAAATCCTCTTTTTATAACTACATGCCTCATTAATCCTTCCTGTGTTTTTTCATTATACACAGAAATCTTATATTTATTTATAGCATCTAAAACATATTTTGCAACTTGATTTGACTTCTTATCTTGTATTAAACAATCTTCTACAGGTATAATGTCATGTGTTCTATTTGCAAAAACACCAATTACTGGCTCTCCATCTTTATTTACACCTATAGGGTATTGCAACTTATTTCTGTAATGATAAGGATTTCCCATTCCCCAAGTTGGCTTTACTTCTACTTTATTTTTCAAATTCTTATTAACTAAATTCTGAACTACCTGTTGCTTCATATTTAAAGTTTCTTCATAATCTATATGTCTTAAATTACACCCTCCACATCTCTTGTATGTTGTGCAATCTTCCTCTATTCTGTGTTCAGACTTTTCTAGAATTTCTAAAATCTTTCCAAATGCGTGTGAAGTTAGAACCTTTACAATTAAAATTCTGATTTTTTCGCCTTTAATGGCATTTGGAATAAATATTGTAAATCCTTCTATTTTGGCAATTCCCTCTCCCTCAAAGCCATTGTCTACAATATTTACAATATATTCTTTATTTTTTTCAACAGGTTGTTTCATATTCCCTTTCATAATAATCTTTCTCCCTTAATTATTTTATCAATTTAGGTTTAGTAGTAAATTATATTTAATATTTTTAAATTTTTATATACCTCATTGTTGATAATCCTCTGTCAAATCTCCTTTAAATCCATAAACTTGCTTGCACAATGGTTTTGTACGTTTTCCACCAGGCACAACAACACTTTCTAAATCTTCATATATACTATGTAATTTTATCCCATACTTTTCCATAGTTTCTACACTTATTTCTTTAAACGCTGGACATGGCAATATAGTTCCATCATATCTAATATCTAATTTTTCAGTTCCTGCTGTACATAAATGTGATATTTTCCCATTTAATGGTATCCCTATTCTAATTCTTCCGCTAAACCATTCCCTTTCCTTATTTATAGTTTCAGCAAATTCTTTTAATTCTTCTTGGCTTAACATTAACTCTTCTTTATTTTCTCTTCCTCTTGCTTGTGGAACAAAATTTAAAAAACTTATGTTTTTTATCTCAGCTATTTTCAAACATTCCATTAAATCCTGAAATTCTTTATAATTTGGTTTCATAGGAATAAAGTGCACATCAATATTTAATCCTGCTTTTTTTGCTCTTATTATAGATTGCATTAGATACCATATATAAGAATCTCTCCCCATTAATTTATTATCTATTTTTTCAGTTACAGCTTGCCAATCAAATACAATTTTGTCTAAGCCTAAGTACTCTAATTTATATAGTTCTTCTATTGTTATTGCTGAAAATTCATTTGGCTTAGTAACTCTATCATAAAATTTTTGTACATTTTGCTTTAAACGTTCATTCCATGGCTCATTTTCATTTATTTCTTTAATCTGTTCGTCACACTTTTTTTTCATATCTTCTATCATTGCACTTGTCATATCACTTGCTCTCTTTATTCCACTAGTAAACACAACTGTTCTAATGCCCTTATCTTTACAATATTTAACCATATTTAAAATATCTGGGTGAAGAAATGGCTCACCACCTGAAATTGAAATTTCTCCTATGCCACCTTGACTTAAAAAATAATCTATTGTCTTTTTAAATTGCTCAAAAGTAATAATTGTACTTTTTTCTATTGATGAATTTGAAGAACAAAATTCGCATCTATTTGGACATGTTTGTATTACTTCAAAACATAAATCTTTAAGGTTAGGCATATTAATTCTCCTTTCTTTTATTAAGATATTTTTACTACATTTAATTCTTTGTTTAATGGTACAATACTATTTTAATTACTCATAATTTGATTTAATTGTAATGTATAAGGTCGCAATTTGCGATCTTAAATTATTTTTGTAATCTTGATAAAATATCTTTTATTATTGCGTCATACTTAATTAATGTAATTCCAAAGCATTTCTTTCCTACATCTTTAATAGAAGCTCCTATATGATAAATATATTTTTTATCTAATATTAAAAATCTATCATGAAAAACTTCAGTATATTTAACCTCTAATTTAGGATATTGCAAATTAAACTTATTAATATCATTAGCATTTAGTTTTGTGTTACTCTTTGTATATATTTCTACATTTACTTTATTATTTTTCTTAGATAGAATATTTAACGTGTCTACATCAACATAGTTGTCTATTAGTATAATTTCACTTTTTGCTTTTTTTATTAAATCAATAATCATACTAAATGCATCATATACTTGTCCATCAAAAAATATCTTTTGTTTAACGTTTTCTTTATGTTGAAATTGATTAAATACCTCATTAAATTTTTTATCATGCTCTAATAGTTTATATTCTACATTTGTCAGTCTTTCAAATATTTGTCCATTGTTAATCAAAAATTTTCTCATCTCTACAAATGCATCCATTATTTTAATGCTTACTGCTGCAGCAATATCTGTTCTTATAATTGTAGCAAGCATTGCAACCCCCTGTTCTGTAAAAGCATACGGCAAACTTCTTATCTTTGATATTTTATTTTGCGGTCCCAATTTGTGACCGCAAAATATTATACTCATTTTCGCTCAATTGAAATACAAATCTTTCAGGAAATCTTTCTATATTTCTTTTAACTGCCTGATTTATAGTTTTAGTACCATTTTTGCAATTATATAATTCAGCTAAATCTCTATCTAATATTACTTGTTTTCCTCTAATTGTGTATATTTTTTGTTTAATATCTTCTTCATATTTTACTGCATTTAAATCTTCGTTTATTGGTGCGATATTATTTTCATTACTCATAATTATCACATCCTTATATTTTTTAATATTTTCTCGTCAACTCATTGCGATACTTTTCTTGAACTCATGTTTGTATTATATCATATTTTTAGTTAGATATCAATAAAAATCAAAAAAAAGTTGAAATAAATTCAAATTTCCGTTATAATAGTACTATGAAAAAATTAGTAGTTGATAAAAAATATAATAGTAAAAAATTGAATAAATTTTTGCAAGATAAAATTCCTAATCTTTCTAACAATTTGTTTTATAAAACTTTGCGAAAAAAAGATATTAAAGTAAATGGCAAAAGGGTAAATGAAAACATTTTAATCTTCGAAAATGATAAAATTGAAGTTTATATTGCAGATTCTTTGTTAGAAACTAAAATAAATTTCGAAATTGTTTTTGAAGATGAAAATATTTTGGTTATTGATAAACCTGCTGGTATTGAAGTTACAGGTTTTCAAAGTTTGACTACACTTATCCACAAACAATACGCAAATTGTGGATTTTTGCCAATGCCATGTCACAGATTAGATAGAAATACAACAGGTCTAATTTTATTTGCAAAAAATCAAGGGGCTTTAGATATTTTGCTTGATAAATTTAAAAATCATGAAATAGAAAAACATTATTTAGCATTAGTTTATGGTACGCCAAAGCTACAATCACAAACTTTAACTGCGTATTTATTTAAGGATAGCAAAAAATCTATAACATATATTTCAGATGAGCAAAAAAAAGGATATTCTAAGATTATAACATCATACTCTGTTTTGAAAAAAAATGCAGATGGCACCTGCTTACTAGATGTTGAAATAAAAACAGGAAAAACTCATCAAATTAGAGCACATCTTGCACACATTGGTCTTCCAATAGTTGGTGATGGTAAGTATGGCAATTATGAAATAAATAAAAAATTTGGAGTTAAAACTCAAGAGCTTAGAAGCTATATTTTAAAATTTAATTTTACAACAGATAGTGGAATATTAAATTATTTAAATGGAAAAAAAATTAAATCGCGCGCGATTTAATCGTGCACAATTTAATTTTTTATTCTATAGATAAATCTATTAATTCTACAATAAAAAACTATTACTTTTCTATTAAATTGCCTGTAACTTTATTCCCTATTGTAATTCGCTTTTTAAGTTTCCAATTTCAGCAGGTGTAGCTTTTTGAGCTGATTTATAATATCCTTTAGCTTGAGCAACTTTAAAAAGTTCAAATTGAAAGCTTTCATCATTATTTCTCATCTGTTGAAATGTTTGTCTAAGTGTTGTGTTTTCAGTTTCTGTAATTGCTGTTTGATATGCAGTAAGTCCTGCTTTTACACCTTCTAAAATATCATTAACCATTGTTTTTTCGTCCATACTCATTCTCTCTCCTTTCTTTTAAAACGCATAAATTCCGCTTATTTATAAGCCTTTTTAATTTAAAAATCCCATTAATTTTTGTTTTGTGTTTAAAGAATCTTGTGCTGCTTTGCTAAAAATTTGCTTAATTTGTGGATCTACTGCTTGAGATGAATAAGTATTTAATTTTTGATAATTTGTCTCGTGTGAACCTATTAAGTGTCTTAAATTTTGTAATTCCGCTTCTGTTAAATCTGCCATAATAAATCCTTCCTTTCTTTTTATTCTTGATTTATTATTTCCAGATTTTTGAAAATTATACAAAAAAAGAAAGATTATTTTATGTTATAACCTTTCTTTTTTTATTTAAAAATTTTATATTATTTCCAAATTCGAAAACTTCGCCATCAATCTCTTGTGTCCAAATTTTTCAAAATCTATATCTACTTTTAAGTCATCACCTTCTGGTTCAGTTCCTGTAATAACACCTTCTCCAAATTTTTTGTGAAATACTCTAACTCCTGTACCATATTCAGATAAATCAACTTGTCTTTTAGCAGATTTGTTTGCTAAGCCATTTAAGAAACTTTCTGCTGTTCTTCCAAAAGAGGCAATTCCGTTTGTTGCAGATTTGCCAATTGAAGAAGCAACCGCTCCAAATTTTGTAGAGCTTGAACCTGAACCAGAGCTAGAATTTGTAGAACCTACTTTACTGCTATTTCCATAACTCCAAGAATATCCACTATCTCCAAAAGACTTACTTCCAAATACTTTTCCGCTTCTAGAAACCATTTCTTCAAAACTATCTCTTTTCCTTCCTCCAAATAAATCTTCTGCTCCATCTAGTAGTTCTTCTGGTATTTCTTTAACAAATCTTGAAACTTGATTACAACTTGTAGAACCAAACATTGTACGTTGTCTGCTACATGTTAAATATAGATGTTGTTTTGCTCTAGTTATTCCAACATAGCATAATCTTCTTTCTTCCTCTAATGCTGACTCTTCCCCAATAGATTTGTATCCTGGAAATATTCCTTCTTCCATTCCTACCAAAAATACTACAGGGAATTCAAGACCTTTTGCACTATGTAATGTCATAAGTGTAACAGATTCTTCTGCATCATCAACATTATCTATATCTGAAGAAAGTGTCATTCCTTGCAAGAAATTCTCTAAAGAATTATCTGCTTCTTCTTTTTCAAATTCCATTGCAACTGTTAAAAATTCTTCTAAGTTTTCTATTCTGTTTTCTGCTTCTATTGTTTTTTCATCTTCTAAAGCCTTTGTATAACCTGTTTTCTTCAATGTTAATTTAACAAGTTCAGAAATTAAAAGATCACCTTTTTTCGCTCTTAATTCCTCAATTACATTTACAAATTCTCTTGAGTTCAAGAAAACTCTATTTAGTCCATATTGGTCAGCATTTTTAATTACTTCATACATAGATGTTTCGTTTTCTATTGCCAAATCTTGAATTTTATCTAAACTTGTTTTTCCAATTCCACGTTTTGGCTCATTTATAATTCTAATTAAACTAAGGTTATCCATAGGATTTTGTATTAATCTTAAATAAGAAATAATATCTTTTATTTCTTTTCTCTCGAAGAATTTTAAGCCCCCTACAACTTTATATGGAATTCCTTCTCTTCCTAAAATCTGCTCTATTGCTCTTGATTGTGTATTCATTCTGTACAAAACTGCAAAGTCTGAATACTTCATTCCTTCTTGTCTTCTTAAATGCTCAATTTGTTCAACTATATAGTTTCCTTCATCATATTCATTATCTGCAGAATAAATTTTAGGTAAATTTCCAACTTCATTTTCTGTCCAAAGCTTTTTCTCATATTTTGTCTCATTATTTTTAATAACAGAATTTGCAATTTTTAAAATATTTCCCGTACATCTGTAATTTTGCTCAAGTTTGATAATTTTAGCATTTTTAAAATCTCTTTCAAAGTTTAAAATGTTTGAAATGTCTGCGCCTCTAAATGAATAAATTCCCTGATCATTATCACCCACAACAGTAATATTTCTATTGTTTTCTGCAAATAATTTTACTAATGTAAATTGAGCTTTGTTCGTATCTTGATACTCATCAACTAAAACATACTGAAATTTATTTGAATAATATTCTTTTATTTCAGGATTTTCATTAAGTATTTTTATTGTAAAATTGATAATATCATCAAAATCAATTGCATTATTTTCTTTAAGATTTTTTTGATATTTTTCAAAAACTTGTGCAATTTTTTCTTTTCTAAAATCTCCTTTAGCCCTTGCAGAATATTGGTCAGGTTCAAGCATTTCGTTTTTCGCATTACTAATTTCAGATTGCACAGCTCTTTCTGTAAACATTTTGTCATCTAAATCAAGCTCTTTAATACATCTTTTTATCATAGTTCTTTGATCTGATGTATCGAAAATAATAAAAGAAGAACTAAATCCTATTTTTTCTATGTGGCTTCTTAAAATTTTTACACAAATAGAGTGAAATGTTCCCATCCATAAATCTTTTGCTTGCTCCCCAACTAAGCCTGCAATTCTTTCTTTCATCTCATTTGCAGCTTTATTTGTAAATGTGATAGCTAAAATATTCCATGGAGCAACATTTTTTTCTTGCATTAAATATGCTATTTTATGTGTTAAAACTTTAGTCTTACCACTTCCTGCACCTGCTATAACTAAGCATGGTCCTTCTGTATTTATTACAGCTTCATATTGTTTATCATTTAATCCCTTTAATATTTCTTGCATTTCATCTTCTCCTTTTTGAGGTTCTTTTTTGGGACGGAGGAAAAAAGGAACCTCGCCCAATTTGCATCAGCTCTTTGTAACTTAAGCCTTTTATATACCTTTCTATTTTACTACAAAACATTTCAAATATCAAGAAAAAAAGACTAGTTTTTAAACTAATCTTTACTATTGGTGGTTAGCTCTTATATTTCTGATTTTGTACTATTTTATCTTACGTTTTTATATTTAATTAAGCAATTCTTTTACAACTTCATTAATTGTTTTACCATCTGCTCCTGCACCTATTTCAGCTTTTGCCTCTTTCATAACAATTCCCATATCTTTCATTGAAGTTGCTCCTGTTTTAGCAATTACTTTTGAAACAATTTCTTTTATTTCTTCTTTAGATAATTGTTTTGGCAAATATTCTTCCAAAACTTTCATTTCTTCATTTGTTTGGTCTATTAAGTCTTGTCTTTGGGCTTTTTCAAAATCTGCCATTGCATCTTTTTTCTTTTTCATTTCTTTTGCAATTATATCTATTATTTTTGCGTCGTCTACATCATTGCCTGTATCTTTTTCTATTTGTAAAATTCCTGCTCTTATCATTTGAACTGTGTTTTTTCTAACAACATTTTTGTCTCTCATAGAAACTTTTAAATCTTCTAGTAATTTTTCTTTTAACATTTTAATCACTTTCCTTTCACTTTTTTAATTTATTCTTCAAAAATAAATTTCTTAATAGCTTTTGCAACTCCATCATTATTATTTGTATCTGTAATATAATCCGCCTTTTGTTTTAATAAATCACTTCCATTTTCCATTGCAATTTTTAGTTTAGCATATTCGAACATCGGCAGGTCATTTCCTCCATCACCAATAACAATTATTTCGTCATGATTTACTCCAAATTTATCCATTACTTTTTTTACAGCATTTTTTTTATTGCAATTTTTTCTCATTACATCAAAGTATTTTTCATTAATAGTAAATCCATTTGTTGTCTGATTATATACACAAATTGGAGAATTATCAAATTTATTTATTTTTTCTACTTTCTTTATTGCTTCAATTAATTTTTCTTCTTCTCCTCCAAAAATACATAAAGAAACTATTAATTCAGAATTTCTTTCTAATAACTCATCTATATTTTCTACTAATATCTTATCTTGTTGTAATGTTTCCTTTTCATAATTGTTCTCTCTATAAGACTCATTTTCAGTATATATCATAAAATACTCTAGATTTTCTTCTTTATAAATTTTTCTTAAATTCCTAACTTCTTCTTTGTTAAATACATCTTTATTTATATATTCACCTGTTTTTATATTTTTTATTATAGCGCCATTAGATGCAATTACATAGTCTCCAAATGAACAATTATATCTATCATATAAGTCTTTCACAAAACCTAATTGTCTTCCTGTTGTAATTATGGTTGTTATTCCCTTTTCTTTATATGCTCTATTTAGCCATTTAATGTTTTCCTCAGAAATCTCTTTTTTATCATTTAATAAAGTTCCATCTAAGTCTATAAAAATAAATTTATACATGTTATGCTCCTTTTTAGATTCATTTTGATTATATTTATAATAATTCTCTCATAGAAACTATGCCTCTTTGCACCAACAATTGACTCAACTATATCTATTTCTTCTTTGCCCTAGTAGTCGCACCTTTTTTAGTTGTCCTTTTCTTTGTTGTTTTTCTTCTTGTAGTTTTCTTTTTATTATTTTCTTTTTCTATTTCAGGAGTCCATCTTTCGCCTACTTTTGGCTTATTCCAAGAAATGTAGTTACAATTATCTGGGCCATTTTCACAAACATAAAATTTCTTTCCACGTCTTGTTTTTTTCTCGACAACTCTTGCTCCACAAACAGGACATGGTACATCAATATAGTTAATAATTGACTTTACATTCTTGCATTCTGGGTAACCTGGGCAAGCTAAAAATTTTCCAAATCTACCATATTTGTATACCATTTTTCTACCACATAGTTCACATACTACATCAGATTCTTCATCTACTAATTGTACATGTTCAAGTTCTTTTTCAACTTTTTCTACTTCTTTTATAAATGGTCCATAAAATTCTCTAATTACATCTTTCCACTTTTCGTTTCCTTCTGCAATTTTATCAAATCTTGTTTCTACATCTGCTGTAAATTCTACATTTACAACATCACTAAAATTCTCTACTAAAAGTTTATTTACAATTTTTCCAAGTTCAGTTGGAAGTAATTGTTTTTGTTCTTTTTCTATATATCTTCTTTCTAAAATAGTTGTAATTGTTGGTGAATATGTACTTGGTCTTCCTATTCCTTTTTCTTCTAATGCTTTTACTAAACTTGCTTCTGTATATCTTGCAGGTGGCTCTGTAAAACTTTGTTTTGGATTTAATTTTTTCTTAGAGACTTTTTGATTTTCTTCTAAAGGTGGAAGCATTCCTTCTTGTTCTTCTTCTTTGCTATCTGTTCCTTCGATGTATAATGTCATAAATCCTTTAAACTTTATTGATTGACCATTTGCTTTAAAATCATAGTCTTTTGCTTTAATATTTACTGCCATTGTATCGAAAACTGCCGGTGCCATTTGACTTGCCATAAATCTGTTATATATTAATCTATAAAGCTTATATTGATCATTACTTAAATACTGCTTAATATCTTCAGGTCTAAGCTCTATATGTGCAGGTCTTATAGCCTCATGTGCATCTTGTGCATCTTTATTTGTTCTATAATATCTGTTTTCGTAATAATTCTCTCCATAAGTTTCTGTAATATGCTTTTTAGCTGCACTTCTTGCTTCTTCTGAAATTCTTGTTGAATCTGTTCTCATGTATGTAATTAAACCTGTATGTCCTTCAGGTAATTTTACACCTTCATATAAAGTCTGAGCAACACTCATAGTCTTCTTTAATGTAAAGTTTATTTTTCTTGATGCTTCTTGTTGCATTGTACTAGTTGTAAATGGTGGTGCAGGATTTCTTTTCTTTTCTCCTTTTTTAACTTCTGTAACTATATATTTTGCACCTTTTAAGTCTTCTAAAATTCCATCCACTTCTTCCTTAGAATGAATTTCTATTTTCTTTCCATTCATATTAGCTAATCTTGCTTCAAATTCAGTATTTGTATTATCATCTAGTAAAGTAGCATATATGTTCCAATATTCTTCTGGAACAAAGTTTTCAATTTCTTCTTCTCTTTCACATATAAGTCTTACTGCTACAGATTGAACTCTTCCTGCTGATAATCCTCTTTTAACTTTTTTCCAAAGTACAGGACTCATTTTATATCCAACAATTCTGTCTAAAACCCTTCTTGCCTGTTGTGCATCAACTAAATTTACATCTATATCTCTTGCATTATCAAGAGCTTTTTTTACTGCATTTTTTGTTATTTCGTTAAATGTTACTCTTGTGATTTTTTCTTTATCTTCTTCTAGAATTTTAGCTAAATGCCACGCAATTGCTTCTCCTTCACGGTCAGGGTCTGATGCAAGATATATTTTTTTTGCATCTTTTGCGTCCTTTTTTAAAGATTTTATTAAATCTCCTTTTCCTCTTATATTTATATATTCTGGTTCAAAATCTTTTTCAACATCTACTCCGAGTTTTGATTTAGGAAGATCTCTAATATGTCCCATTGAAGCAACTACTTTTGTACTTCCTCCTAAAAACTTCTTTATTGTATTCGCCTTTGCAGGTGATTCCACTATAATTAATTTATCTGCCATAGTGTTCTCCTTTTACTTTAATTTTTCTTTAAAATTATATATACTTTTTTTGGAAAAGTCAAGAGGGAATTTGACCATTTTGCTAACATCAATAAAATGGTCAGCTACAAGTAAAAGCCGTCACATCAAATTAGACGCGACGGCTGGCTTTAGCCAATGAAATTCAGGAATTTTTTTTGATTTCCTTTGTCTTGCAAATTGAAGGAGCAGTCAAATCCCACTCTTTTACCTTCCAAACTTAATGAATAACATTTCCCTATTTTTTTAATATTGTATTCATCTTCGGGAAAAAATACTGCTACAAAAGTTGCCTCCTGTACGAAAAGTTCTAATGATTGCCTATTAATTCTCTGGAAGTTTCCGTTTATATACTCGGTTACAGTTTTACCTCTGAGCATATAAAGTCTTTCTTCTTCAAGAACTCCGCGTAAAACTCTTTGTATTGATAAATAGATCCTTTCCTTCTCTTTCATTTTAGCTCCTTTCTTCTGCAATTTCTATAGAGATTTCGCCTCATTGGGCTGTTACATTTATATATGTATTTTACCACATATTTTCATATTTTTCAAGATGTAACGAATTTTTTATCATAATATGCACAAAAATTAGTGACTAATTTTTCAATCAATCACTAATTTTTTTCTTACTCCAAATCCAACTTTATATGAACATCCCTCAATTGTTCCTCACTTACAACAGATGGAGCTCTCATTAATAAATCTCTTGCTCTTTTATTTTTAGGGAATGCTATTACTTCTCTAATGTTTTGGCTATCTGCTATAAGCATTACCATTCTATCAATTCCAGGTGCTGCTCCTGCATGTGGAGGTGTACCATATTGGAAAGCATTGTATAATGCTCCAAATCTGTTTTTTACATCCTCTTCTGTGTAACCTGCAATTTCAAATGCTTTTATCATTATTTTTGGATCATGGTTTCTTACTGCCCCTGATGCCATCTCTAAACCATTTATAACAAGGTCAAATTGATATGCTAAAATGTCTAGTGGCTCTTTTGTTTCAAGAGCTTCTAAACCTCCTTGTGGCATAGAAAATGGATTATGTCCAAAATCTATTTTTCCTTCATCTGTTAATTCATACATTGGGAAGTCTACTATAAAGCAGAATTTATATACATTTTTTTCTATTAAATCTAATCTTTTTCCAAGTTCAATTCTAACTAAACCTGCAATTTTTTGAGCTTTTGTGAATTCATCTGCAATAAAGAAAATACTTGAGTTTTCTTTTGCTCCAAATTTATTTATTAATTCTTCTTTGATGTCATCTGTTATAAATTTTGCAATTCCACCTTCTGCTTGATTTTCTGCATTTATTTTTGTCCAAGCTAAACCTTTAGCTCCCACTTCATCAGATGTTGCAAACTCTACCATTTTATCAAAGAATTTTCTTCCTTGCTCAGCCCCATTAGGAACAACAATAATTTTTATTGTTTTATCTTTAAATGCATTAAATTCAGTGTTTTTGAAAGTTTCTGTTGCATCTTGAATAATTAATGGATTTCTTAAATCTGGTTTATCTATTCCATATTTTTCCATTGCCTCTCTGTAAGGAATTCTTATAAATGGTCCTTTGTCAACTTTCCAATCTGTAAAGTGCTCATATATAGATGGCACAACCGTTTCTATTACTTTAAACACGTCTTCTTGAGTTGCAAATGCCATTTCAAAGTCTAGTTGATAAAACTCCCCAGGTGCTCTATCTGCCCTTGGATCCTCATCTCTAAAACATGGTGCTATTTGAAAATATTTGTTAAATCCAGAAACCATAAGCAATTGTTTAAATTGTTGTGGTGCTTGTGGCAAAGCGTAAAACTCTCCTGGATTTAAACGACTTGGTACAATATAGTCTCTAGCTCCTTCTGGTGAAGAATTAGCTAAAATTGGTGTTTGTATTTCAGGGAAACCTAATTCATCCATCTTATCTCTTATAAATTTTAGAATTTTAGAACGAAGTAAAATATTGTTGTGTATTTTTTCATTTCTTAAATCCAAAAACCTATATTCAAGTCTTAAGTCTTCTCTTGCATCAATTTCAGAATTAACTTCAAATGGAAGATTACTCTTACACTCACCTAAAACTTCTATTTCTTCTGCAATTACTTCAATATCCCCTGTTGGCATTTTAGGATTTTTGCTAGCTCTTTCCACAACTTTTCCCTTTATGTGGATACAACTTTCTGTGTTTAAGCTTTTTGCTTGCTCTTGCAATTTTTCATCATTTACAACAACTTGTGTAATTCCATCTTCATCTCTTAAATCTATAAAAATCATTCCACCTAAATTTCTTACAGTTTGCACCCATCCTGCAAGTTCAACTACTTCTTCAACATTTTCAATTCTTAATTCTCCTAAATTTTTTGTTCTATACATTTTCTTCCTTCACCTTTCTTTTTGAAATAATCTATATATGACAATCTTTAGTGATTATTTATCTTGTTTGTTCCAAATCTACATTTATTATTTTGTAAAAATCATCGATATTCAAATAATCAGTTTCTCTCCCTAAAATTTCTTTTAATTTAATTTTTGTTCCATTTATTATAATTATAATATCTTCCATTTTTATATTTAAATTTCTGTCAGATACTAAAGTTTGAATTCCTAATCCATAATTTTCATTTACTAAAGGGTTCCTTAATTTAACAAGAGTATTTTCCTGTTTTTCAGTTATATTTGGAGATTTATAAAACCATGCCAATCTTACATTATTGGAATCCGAATCAATTTCATTTAAATCACAAAAAAATGAAATATTTAATTTTAAAATGTTATTTATTAATTCATAGAATAAATCACTTAAATCACTATAATTTAGTTTTTCTTCAATAAAAGTTTTTTTATCAATACCAAACTCTTGTAAAATTAATTCAATTGCTTTTACCAAATAAACCATATGTTCATATTCTCCGATTCTTTTTCCATCATCATTTGGAGAATATGGCATAAAAAGACATTTTCCATTAGGTAAAATAAACATCAATTTAAACTTTGAAATTTTATCTTTTTCTAAATCAAATGATCCCCAATATCCTTTTATATCGTTTGCGCCATTTAATTCCTTCATTGCATTGTTATAAGATTCTATATTCATTATGCTCTCTCCTTTACATATATTCCATATTTTTTATATGTAGTATTTTTCAATATGTATTATCTTAGATATTTAAAAAATTCATCTAATGAACTTATTACTTCTTCTTTACTTTCTAATCCATTTATTTTACTCCTAAACTCAGAAGCATTTGGTAATCCCTTTGAATAATACGCTAAATGTTTTCTAAATTCTCTAATACCTGTGTATTCGCCCTTTTCTTGTAATTCTAGTAAAAAATGTTCTTTTATGATTGCAAATCTTTCTTCCAAAGAAACCTCAGGCAATTTTTCGCCTTTTTCTAAAAAATGCTTTATTTTTTGAAAAATCCATGGATTACCCAATGCTCCTCTTCCAATCATTATTCCATCACAGCCTGTTTTTTCAAACATATTTATAGCAGATTCTTCATCTACTATATCCCCATTTCCTATAACAGGAATGTTTACCGCTTCTTTAACTTTTCTAATTTCTTCTAAATCTGCTTTTCCTGAATAATAATCTGTTCTTGTTCTACCATGAACTACTATTGCAGAGACTCCAAGTTTTTCTGCTAATTTTGCAACTTCTGTTGCTACAATATGTTCTTTATCCCAGCCAGTTCTTACTTTTAATGTAACAGGTACTTTAGAATTTTTTACAACTGCTTCAATTACTTTTTTTGCTTTTTCTAAATCTGTTAAAAGCTTACTCCCATCTCCGTTTTTTGTAACCTTTGGAGCAGGACATCCCATATTTATATCTACAATATCCGCAATATTTGAAACATATTCTGCTCCATAAGCCATTGCTTCTTCATCACTTCCAAATATTTGCATAGATATTGGTCTCTTCTCACCATCAACTTTAAGTAATGTTTTTGTTTTTTCATCATTATATAGTAAAGCCTTACTGCTAACCATCTCTGTAACTACTAATCCTGGTTCAAACTTCTCACATATCAACCTAAATGGCAGGTCTGTAATACCTGCCATTGGTGCTAAAAATATATTATTTTTACACTTTACATTACCTATATTTAATTCTTTTAAATACATTTTATCACCTAAATTAATTCTTCTTCTAATAGTCTAAAAGCTTCCATAATCTGACCCTTTAGCCATATATATTGTTTTCTTTCTATTTCCACTAATATTTAGCAATAAACCTATACATATAAAACTTGTAAGTAACGAACTTCCTCCATAACTTACAAATAAAAGTGGAACACCTGTTATTGGCAAAAGCCCCATTGTCATTCCAATATTTTCTGTCATATGGAAAAAGAAAATCCCTGCAATTCCAGCTGCAATGTATGAGCCATAATCATCTCTTGCTGTTTTGGCAACATATAATATTTTGTTAATCAAAAATACATAAGCAACAATTACTGCAGCAGAAACAACAAATCCCATTTCTTCACCAATTACAGGATAAATAAAATCTGTTGTTTTGGGTGATAAATATCCAAGTTGAGTTTGGTTACCATTTAAAAGTCCCATTCCTGTAAGCTCTCCTGCACCTATTGCAAGCTTAGATTGTATTATGTTATACCCTGAACCCTTTGGATCTGATTCTGGATGTAAAAATACATCTATTCTTGTTTTAGCATGTGTTGGTAAAACAAATTGATAAACCAATGGAACAGCAACAGCAACTAAAACAACTGCAGCTATTATATATTTTTTATCAAGCCCTGACACAAATAACACCATAATAAGTGAAACTATATATGTCATTGCTGTTCCAAAATCTGGCTGTAATATAATAAGTAAAACTGGAACTGCCACAACTGCCAAAGCTATAGCTAATTTCCAAATTCTATTTATTTCTTCTTTTCCATTTATTTGTAATCTTGCAATAACATAAGCTAAAAATAATATTACAGTAGCTTTTGCAATTTCTCCTGGTTGTAATGAAAATCCACCAATATTGAACCAACTACTTGCACCATTTATAGATTTCGTAAATAGCACAGCAACTAGTAATAATAATGATATCCCATATAAAATTGGTGAAATTTTTACTAATATTTTGTAATCTATAAAAGATACAATTACCATTATAACCAAACTAATTACAAACCATATAATTTGCTTTCTTAAATATTCAAAATTATCTGATTGAGTTGCAGAATAAAGTGCAACAAATCCTACTATACATAGTAATATTGCTAAAACTAAAATCCACCACTCTACATTTTTTAAATTTCTACTCATATCTTCTCTCTTTTAAATTATTTTATAATTAAAATTTGCTTATAAATTACATATGCAAATTTTAATCTTTTATCTTTGTATTTTTTATCAGCTAATTTGTTACTAATTTTTTTCTTATTCTTTATTATCAACTTCATTGTTGACTAAATCTTTGTTTTCTTCAGCTACAATCTTTTTTGCCTCTTCTATTTTTTCATCTTCTTGTTTTTCTATTTCTTCTTCGCTTTCTTTATCTTCTTGTTTTGTATCTTCTATCTTTTTTTCTACTATATCATTATTTTTTTCTTCAATTTCATTTTCTTTAGTTTCATATATTTTTGGAGATTTCTTATTTGTCTCTTTTGATTTTTCTTTATTATTTATTTTTTTAGATGAATTCTCTTTCTTCTCTGTATTAGTTGAATCTTCTTTTTCATTTAAGGCATTTTCTTCTTTTTCTTTATTGTCTTGTTCTCCAGCATTTTTAGATAAATCTTCTTTATCATTTTCTTTTTTAAGTCTTTTGTTTTCATCTTTTATATTTAATATAGGTATATTTGCATATAAAACAGGAGCTCCTTGAGTTCCATCTTCATTAGCTTGATTTTTTAATCTAACGTCCAGTGCTGATTCGTCTATATCTATATATTTTTTTATAACTTCTATTATTTCTTGTCTCATTAAGTCAAGAAAATCTGCAGACACATTTGCTCTATCTTGCATTAAAACCAAGTGTAGTCTTTCTTTTGCTGTTTCTCTTGAATTTGTACTTAATGCTTCTTTTTTGTTTGACTTTTTGAACAATTTCTTAATGTTTTCAAACATTGATTTACCTCCAATTTTTATCCTTTTTAGTTCTTCATTATTAGTTTAAAAACTAATTCAATTATAATGTTGTAAAGATTTTTATCCTTTTCTAAAAAATCCTTTTATTTTTGCCCATAATCCTTTTTCTCTGCCTGGTATTGTAATTTCAATGTCTTCTCCTAATACTCTTTTAGCAATTTCTAAATATGCTTTTCCTGATGGAGCTTTTTTATTTTGAATAACCGGCTCTCCTTTATTTGTTTGTGTAATTATGTACTCATCATCTGGAACTACACCAATTAAATCTATTGAAAGAAGGTCTACAATGTCATCAACATCCATCATCTCGCCTTTTCTTACCATGTTTGGCCTAATTCTATTTACCACTAATTCAGGATTTTTTATTTCTGCCGATTCTAATAATCCTATAATTCTGTCTGCATCTCTTATTGATGAAATTTCTGCTGTAGTTACTACTATTGCTCTATCAGCTCCTGCTATTGCATTTTTAAATCCTTGCTCAATTCCTGCAGGACAGTCTACTAAGATATAGTCAAATTCTTCTTTTAGCTTTTTCGTAAGTTCTTTCATCTGTTCTTCATTTACTGCTGATTTATCTCGTGTTTGTGCAGCTGGTAGTAGGTATAATTCTTTAAATCTTTTATCTTTTATTAAAGCTTGTCTTAATTTACATTTTTCTTCAACAACATCTACAATGTCATAAACAATTCTGTTTTCTAACCCCATTACAACATCTAAGTTTCTTAGTCCAATGTCTGTATCTATTAAAACTACTTTTTTACCTTCTAATGCTAAACTTGATCCTAAATTTGCTGTCGTTGTTGTTTTTCCTACTCCACCTTTTCCTGATGTAATAACTATAACTTCTCCCATTATTTTTCCTCCTTAGGATTTTTGAAAATTCTCTTATATATAATATAACGAATTTGCCAAAAAGTCAATGATATTTACATAAAAAGCTAATTTTTTTCAAGTTCTAATATAAATAACGTATTTAATATAAAAAATAAAACATATTTCTCTTTTAGTATTGAAAATATATTTTTTTAAATATATAATATAAAAAAAGAAAAGAGGGATAAATTATGGGAAAATTATTTGCAATAGAAGGAACAGATGGAAGTGGAAAACAAACACAATTTACCAAATTATGTGAAAGATTAAAATCAGATGGAATAGACTTTAGAACTATAAGCTTTCCAAATTATGATAGTCCATCATCTTCACTTGTAAAAATGTATTTGTCAGGTGAATTTGGAAAAAACGCAAAAGATGTAAGTGCATATATAGCTTCAACTTTTTATGCGGCAGATAGATATGCAACCTTTAAAACTGAAGGTTTAGAGGATTATTATAACAATGGAGGAATTATTTTAGCAGATAGATATACAACTGCAAATATGGTTCATCAAACAGGAAAAATAAAAGACCCTGTTGAAAGAGAAAAATTCCTAAATTGGCTTTTAGACTTTGAATTTAATCTATATGGTTTACCTAAACCTACAAGAACATTTTTCTTAAATATGCCAACAGAATTTGCAATTGAACTTATGAAAAATAGAGAAAATAAATTTACTCATGAGCAAACAAAAGATATTCATGAAAGTGACTCAAATCACCTAAAAGACAGCTATGAAGCTGCATGTTCACTAGTTGATAAATATGACTGGTGTGAAATTAAATGTGTTAAAGATGGTAAAATAAGAACTATTGAAGATATTCATGAAGAGATTTATGCAGAAGCTAAAAAATATATTTAAAAAAGCATGGGGGCACACAATCCCATGCTTTCTTTAAATCATTTAGAGCAAATAAAAAAAACTGCTCTTATTATTCACCATTGACAAAATCATTCATTATTTTTTTTGATTCTTCGACTGTATCACAATACTTTTCATTTTCATAAAAGCCACATACTTTATCAAAATAAGAATTTATTTCTCTTAATAATGTCTTTTCGTCGGATATATCTTCCATGAACTCTGTCATTGTTATGACCCAAACAAATGGATTTATCGCATCTTCTTCCCCTGTAGTAATGTTAAAATGCTCTATTTGAGTTATATCCAATAAAAAAAGCCATCTATCAAATGCTTCATCATTTCCAGCTTTCTTTTCAACTTTTTCTTCCAACTCAGACATATTGTCACATAAAATATCTCTTATACTGCCAGGAACAGCGCTATCAAGTGCTCTCAAGTAGTATACTATATTTACATATCCACTACACATACCTTCTTCATATACATCTCTGAGTTGAATTCCAATGTAGCTAAGGTATTCCTCTGTTAGAAGCTCAGTTAAAGCTTCATGAAGATATCCACCCAAAACTGAATCATCAGAATACCATTTATAGAAAAATGGTGTTCCACGATTTGCGTCAGTAGCTGCATGAATCATTTCATGAGCAATAGTACTCATTATTGCAGGATTCCATACTTCGTCTTCAATTTTTCCGAATTTGTAGTTCCTATTTATATACAACGTTTTGTTTGTATGACAATATGAACCACCATAGTATGGCTCACCTTCGAAAGTGAATACATCTATATCAATATTTTCCCATTCTGTATGATAGGTATTATTGATAAACTCAACAGCATCATTACCTAATTCGTTTACTCTTTTTCTGATTTGCTCTGATGCAATCTCTCCCTCAGGAATATATTCCTCTTCAGATTCCCAAGGCTCAAACGTTGACAATTCCATATCATAAAACATATTCTCCTCGATGGATTCAGTGGATACCTTGTCAACAGCATCTTCTCTTTTTCCACAGGCAACAAAAATTAATGACATAAGCATTAAAATAACAATAATCCGTTTTTTCATCGATTTTTTCCTTTCATGTAAATGTGTGCCTTTTTTTCAGTGTTCCATACTTATATTATATCATTTTTGCTATATTATGTCAAATTATTTTTTCATTTCAAGCTATTTCACCTTAATCAAATCTCTAATTTTCTCAAACTTGCTGTCACCAATGCCTGTAACATTTTTTATATCTTCAATACTTTTGAATTTTCCTTTTTCATTTCTATACTCCACAATTCTACTTGAAATAGATGGGCCTATTCCAGGTAATTCTTCAAGCTCTGTTTGACTTGCTGTATTTATATTAACTATTGAGCTTGAGGTATCTATTCCTTCATCAGATACAATAACTCCTTTTCCACTATCTTGAGTTATATATTCATTACGGTTAGTTTCTTCTATTTCTCTCTTTTCACTATTTTCTTTGTTTATTTCATCATCATTACTTGGAATACGAACTTTCATACCATCTTCAACTACAAATGCCAAATTAACCTCTGTAATATCTGCATTTTCTGTTAATCCACCAGCTTTCTCAATTATATCTTGAATCCTACTTCCTTCTTTTACCTTAACCACGCCTGGATTTTTCACCTCACCTGTTACATGTACAGCCATCATTGCTTCCTCCTCATCTTCATTTTTCCCTTTTTCATTACTTTGTGAATTTTCCTTCACGCTGTCCTTTGAATTAGATGTCAAAATCTCATCAGAATAAACTTCTTCAAAGTTTTTGGAATCGTAAATTTTCCAACCTATCAATATAATTACCAAAATTCCTATAATTATAACTATTTTTCTTTGTTTAAAAAATTCTATCATATTTATACCTTCTTTCTAGGTTCCTTTTGGGGACGGAGGAAAAAGGAACCTTTCTTATTTTTTTATATTATATGAGCTATATCATCAGTATTCTTTATTGAGAGTGAATTTTTCCTCCGTCCCCAAATTCACTCTTGAAAAATTAATTTAGATGTAGTATATTATTCTTATGTACTTTTTTAAGGAGAAATTAAAGTGGAAACCAATAGAAAAATTAACAAAAAAATCAAATTATTATTAACGTTTACAATACTTTTAGTAATATTATTCGAAATACTATTTAATACCAATTATTCTTATGCAGAAAATTCAAATAATTTTAAAAGCTTTGATAATTCAAATAATATAATAAATGAAGATTTAAAAATATATTCTGATGCGGTTATTATAATAGAAAACAAAACTGGTAAAATTCTTTATGAAAAAAACTCAGACCAAAAGATGTACCCTGCAAGTACAACTAAAATTCTAACAGCAATCCTTACAATCGAAAATGGAAATTTACAGGATAAAGCAAAAGTTAGTAAAACAGCAATTGCAGATATGAAATCAAGTTATACATCTGCAGATTTGGTTGAAGGCGAAATACTTACTATAGAACAATTGTTAGAAGTTCTGTTAGTTCGCTCAGCAAATGATGCCTCTAATGTTTTAGCGGAATATATTTCTGGCTCTATTCCTGAATTCGTTAAGCTTATGAATACTAAATTACAAGAACTAGGATGCTATAATACTCATTTCGTTACAACAAATGGGCTTCATGATGATAATCACTACACTACAGCCAAAGATATGGCAAAAATTGCAAAATATTGTATGGGAAATGCTACTTTTAGAAAAATTGTTTCTATGCCTAAATGTATAGTTCCTAAAACAAATAAAAGTGCTGAAAGAGTATATAAAAACACTAATGATTTAATAATTAATACCTCTATTTACTATTATCCAGGGTGTATAGGAATTAAAACCGGTTTCACATCACAGGCTAAAAACTGTTTAATATCTGCTTGCAATAAAAATGGCTTACAAACCATTGCCGTCGTACTGGGAGCTTCTCTTACCGAAAATAGACAAAGCGCAAGATATGTTGATTCAAAAACACTATACAACTATGCTTATGAAAACTTTACTTTTTCAAAAATAGCAACTGCAATGTCTGTTGTAAAAACAATTGAAGTAAAAGGTGCTACAGAAGAAACCAAAAACTTAAATCTTTTGCTAAAAGATGATATAATGTCTCTTGTAAAAAAAGAAAACAAAGAAAACATATTACCTCAAATAGAGTTAAATAATGAGATTTCAGCTCCAATTGCTCAAAACACTGTACTAGGCAAAGTAACATATACCATTAATGGTCAAACCTATACATCAGATTTAATTGCAGAACATAATGTTGAAAAAGATGAAACATCGATTTTAATTTTAAGAATTTTACTTGCAACTGTTCTCTTAATAATATTTTTGATACTAATTTTTGCTATATTAAAAAAAATAAAAAGAAATTAATTTGTTGAGGCTACCAAAGTAGCCTCTTATTTTTTATTAAAAAAGAATATAACTAATATACTATAAAACTTTTACTTATTATAATCTTTACCTAAAATAATTGTTACATCAACTTTACTTGTTAAAGAACTAGATGAAACTACTCCTGTTCCAAGTGTTGATTTTAAATTAGAAATTTCGTCTTCTGATAATTTTGATTTATTTATAATTGTAGTTACTTGCGTAGTAGATGTCTTTCCAGTTTTATATACATTATAACCTTTTTCTTTCAAAGCATTAGTTGCTTTTGTAAGAAGTTTGCTATCTCCACTACCATTTAAAATTTCTACTTTAATTTTAGATGTTTCTTTTTTTGTAGTTGTATCCTTAGATGTTGTATTTGAAGTTTCTTTATTAGTTGTTTTTGAATTTGTAGAATTTGTTTTTTCCGTAGAATTTGTATCTGCACTATTACCATCATTAGAAGAATTTTCTGATTCTCCTTCTATTTTCTCTTCATTTTTAAACAATTCTTCTACTAATTCTTCTGTCTTATCTTCGTCAGCTAAGAAAAACCACAATCCTGTACCCGCAGGAATTCTTGTTGAATCTCCTGGTATGTTTTCTGATTGAAGATTATCTGTATCAAATTCAACTGCATAAGGAATATATTCTTTAATCTGCTCCCAATCTTTTATATTTGTCTTAACATTTCTTTTTACTATATCTATTAAATCTCCAATTTTTGTAATATTTTTAGCTTTCAATGTTTGTTTAGCAACTGCTTTAATAAAATCTCTTTGTGTTCTCATTCTACCAAAATCATCATTACCATATTCTGCAGGATATGTAGTATTTGAATTACTTTTTCTAAATCTTACTAGTCCTTCTGCTTGTTCTCCATTAAGTTTTTGCTTACCTTTTTTTAGATTAATATATAACCCCTGTTTTTTACTTGTATAGTACATATTTATTGGAACATCAAATTCTACTCCACCAATTTCATCAACAAGTTCAACTAAAGCATTGTTACTTATAACTACATAATATTTAAGATTTAACCCTGTTAATGCATTAACTTTTTTTAAAGTTCCTTCTGCGCCATCTTTTTGATAAATTGCATTGATTTTATCATAAGAATCCGCTCTTAGCTTACTTTCTCCTACAAAAGTATCTCTTGGAATTGAAAGCAAAGTTGCTTTTTGAGAAGCTGGATTATATGAAGCAACCATTATTGTATCTGTTAAAGGAGTTGAAATATCTTCACTTACCCCCAAAATTAATACTTGTAAATTTCCCAGTTGTTCAGGATCGTTTACAGTTGAACCTACCATTGTTTTTATCATACCTTTTAATCCCCAGCCATTTTTAAATGTACTATATCCTATAAAACCACCTACAAATAATACAATTATTATTATTATTATTAAAAAGAATTTTAGTATTCTCTTCAATATAGGATGCTTTTTATTTTTTGTTTCTTCTTTCATTTCTTCTTTCCTTTATCTTATTTTATTATCTATTATAAAAATTCAAAAAATTGAGTCTATTCTAGTATAACAGAAATATGCGCAAATATCAATATTAAAATGTAAATTTTTGGTGAAATTTAAAATACTATATTAAGTATCAAATTATTTGCATATAAATATTTACTAATTAAAGAAGTATTAATCATATTAGCTATCATTCCTGAATTATTTATAGACATTACCAAAAACAATATAGCTAAAAATATATAAATTATAAACATGCCTCTAATTGCTCCATAAACCGTTCCACCTGCTTTATCAAATTGTTTAATTATAGGGAGCTTAGCAATCCCTTCTATAACAAATTTTAGAAGAATTAGAGCAATTCTAACTACTATGAACAAAACAATTGCAACTCCGATTGCAACCACTTTCTCACTTACAACCTTTGCAGTTTCCTCTACCACATCATTGGTGGTATTAGTAATTGGTATAGTAACATATTCTTGTATATATTTATTTACCACGTTTTCTTTTTCTTTTTCTTCTTTGTTTTCTATAACACCTTTTTCTATAATTGCATTTCTAATATTGTCATCAATTTCTGTATTTTTTATTACAGCATTTGTTATTGGCGTATATAAAATCCATGTAATGATAATTGCAAGCAAAAAAGCACATAAATTGAAAACTACACTAATTAATCCTTTTTTATATCCTAAAAAAATACTTAAAACTAAAACTGCCAAAAGTATAATATCTAAAACAATTCCCATAGCAAAACCACTCCTTTTTTTAATCTTAAAAATCTACAATAATTATTCTATCCTTATAAATAATAGTTGCTAAACTATCCGAAAATTTTACGTTTGTAATCTCTTGATTTGCAGTATATTTTTTTATAAGCCAACCATTCGTATCTAAAAAATAAATTTCTGTTCCAACATTTACAGCAATTATATTGTCATTTGCAAATACATCTTTTACACTAATATCCATCTGATATGCTTTTTCTTGAAAATCAGAAGTGTTTACAATATAAACATTTGATTGAGATTTAAAAAGTCCTGTTGATTCTTCTTTAACATAAACAACATGATTATTAAAATCATTTGCTAAATATGTAATATTATCATTATCTAATTTTACAACTTCTCTATAAGTTTTATCTTTTATAATACCTAAGCCATTATCATAAATACAAGCAATTTGATCTTTAGCTTGATATTTTACATTTGTAATCAAATTACCATCATTTGCTTCATAAGTATAAATAATTGTATTTTCAGGATCTTGATATGCATTTTGTACAGATAAGATTTTTACAGTTGATTTAATTATTGTTCCAGTAGTATCTAATTCGCCAATTGCTAAATATTTGTTATCATCAGAAATGCTTGCATCTATTATCCTTGTTGTAGCAAAATAACTTGCAAATAATTTTTTACCTTGTGAGTCAAAAAAATTAACTATAGATTTATGTGTTGCATCTGTTGTAATAACAGCTACATATCCATTCCTATTAACATGAATTTGAAGTATCTCGCCTTCAATTTTTTCACTCCACATATATGTTTTATCAAAAATCAAACAGAATTCATTTCCATTGTTTTCTGCTATTGCTAGATACTTTCCAGATGAGTTGAAAAGTGCTGAATTTATATTTATCTCTATAGAGGTTATTTTTTCGCCATAAGAATTATATAAATTTATACTTTTATCATTTAAAATAGCAACATAATTATTGTATACATGTATTTGATTGTTTTTATCTGTATTTAAACTTATTGTTTCTATATCTTGTTCAAAAACATTTTTTCTAAATATATTAATATCTATCCAATTTCTCACATCTTTTTGCGATATATAAAGCGAAAAAATTAGTATAAATAAAATAATAACTAATATAATTAAAGATGTTATCATTATTTTCTTTTTATTAAAAATTTTTATTTTTCTCATCCCCTATTTATTTCTTTACCACTTCAATTTTACTATAATAAAGTAAAAATATCAATAATTTAAGCAAAAAAAAAATAAGTATTTGCTTTTTTGCAAATACTCATTTTTATTAAAATAATTATATATTTAAATGCATTTATTCTCTAAATTATTGAAGTTCAATAACTGCTCCAACTTCTTCAAATTTAGCTTTTAATTCTTCAGCTTCTTCTTTAGATACGTTTTCTTTAACTGTCTTAGGAGCTCCGTCAACTAAATCTTTAGCTTCTTTTAATCCTAATCCTGTAGCATCTCTAACTACTTTTATAACTTTTATTTTTTGATCTCCAGCTTCTTTTAATACAACATTGAATGATGATTTTTCTTCAGCTGCTGCAGCTCCTGCTGCTCCTCCAGCTGCTGGTGCAGCTGCTGCTACTGCAGAAACTCCAAATTCTTCTTCTATAGCTTTTACTAAATCAGCTAATTCTACTACTGTCATTTTTTTGATTTCTTCAATCATTTCTTCTTTACTCATTTTAAATCCTCCTATTTTTTCTTGATAAATTTAAATATTACAGCGATAACTCTTCATTGCAATATTTTTCAAGATATTTTAAATTTATTTTCTAACGATATAAGTTCGTCACTCTTATTAATTTTACCTTTTAAAGTTTGTCAACCTTTGTTTTTATTCTGCTGCTTCTTTTTGAACTCTAACTTGATCAATAGCAACTGCAAATTTTGTAATAGTTCCAAGTAAAGCTCCAGCAAGCATTGATAATAGTGCATCTCTTGATGGTAATTTTGCTAAAGTAATTATTTCTTCAGCTGTCATAACTTTTCCTTCAACAACTCCACCTTTTATTTTATAGAAATCATGATCTTTTGTGAAGTTATAGATAGCCTTTGCAGGTTCTAAATAATCTTCGTTTGTCATAATTACTGCTGTTGGTCCTTCTAATTTATCTTCAAGACCTTCAATTCCTGCTTCTGCTAAAGCTCTTCTTGTTATATTATTTTTTATAACTTTGTATTCAGCTTTTGCATTTCTTAAGTCATTTCTTAATGATGTAACTTCATCAACATTAATTCCTCTGTAATCTGTAAGTAATACTAATTTTGCTTCTTTAATTTTTGAAGCTAAATCTGATACTTGTTCTTTCTTTATATTTATATTTTTTTCACTTGCCAATTTTTTCACCTCCTATAGATTATATAATATAACCTAATTGGAAAAGAATTGGTTAATTCTTTTTCAATTATAAAAAATTAAAAACACTTTTAATATGCTCCTCCAAGGCATATTAAGAGTGTTTTAAAATCTCTATTATATACCTCGGTAGGACTTAATTTAATGCCTACTATCTTTGGCTATTTAATTATTCAACATAAATTCCAGGTCCCATTGTTGTAGAAACTGATATGCTCTTTATGTATTGTCCTTTAGCTGCTGCTGGTTTAGCTTTGATTATAGCATCAATTATTGTTTGATAATTTTCAACTAATTTTTTTGTACCAAATGATACTTTTCCAAATCCTAAATGAATAATATTGTTTTTGTCTAATCTATATTCAACTTTACCAGATTTGATTTCGTTAATTGCTTTTGTTACATCCATTGTAACTGTTCCTGATTTAGGGTTTGGCATTAATCCTTTAGGTCCTAATACTTTACCAAGTCTTCCTACTACACCCATCATATCAGGTGTTGCAACTACAACATCATAGTCAAACCAATTATCATTTTGAATTTTTGGTATTAATTCTTCTGCTCCAACAAAATCTGCTCCAGCTTTTTCAGCTTCTTCAGCTTTTGGTCCTTTAGCAAAAACTAAAACTTTTAAAGTTTTTCCTGTACCATTTGGAAGTACTACTGTACCTCTAACTTGTTGGTCAGCATGTTTTGAATCTACACCTAATTTTACGTGCAATTCTACTGTTTCATCGAATTTTGCTTTTGGCATTTTTTCGATTAATTCTAAAGCTTCTTCAGCTCCATACTTTTTACCTTTTTCTACTAATTTAAGGCTTTCATTGTATCTTTTCATTTAAAATCCTCCTTTTGGTTTTAGCGAACTTCTCGTTCTCCCATTATATATAACATTATTATTTTTGTTTTTGGAAAATATTTGGTCTTTTAGCAAGGCAAAATTTTGTGCAAAAAGCGGAGTGTACATGAAGTACATAAGCATTTTTAAACAAAACTTTAACAAAGATAAAAGTCAAAGATTTTTCAAAGAAATTATTCCTCTACAGTAACACCCATAGATCTAGCAGTTCCAGCTACCATGCTCATTGCTGCTTCTAATGATGCTGCATTTAAGTCTGGCATTTTTTGTTCTGCAATTGCTTTAACTTGCTCTTTAGTAAGTTTAGCAACTTTCTCTTTATTAGGCTTTCCTGAACCTTTTTGAATTCCTGCAGCTTTTTTGATTAATACTGCCATTGGTGGAACTTTTGTAATAAATTCAAATGATTTATCTTTATATACTGTTATAACAACTGGAATTATAAATCCTGCTTGCTGAGCTGTTCTATCATTGAATTCTTTAACAAATTGCATAATGTTAATTCCTGCTGATCCTAAAGCTGGTCCTACTGGTGGAGCTGGGCTTGCCTTTCCAGCTTCTATTTGTAATTTAATTTGTTTTACAACTTCTTTTTCTGCCATTTTGTATGGCACCTCCTTAACTTATTTTTTGTAATTGTGAAAATTCTAATTCTACTGGTGTTTCTCTACCAAACATAGATACTAGCACCCTAACTTTATTCTTTTCTTTATTGATTTCTTGTACAACTCCAGTGTATCCATTTAATGGTCCACCTAAAATTTGTACATTATCATTAATTGAATAATCTACTTTAACAGAGTCTTCTATTAACCCCATCTTTCTGATTTCCTCATCTGTAAGAGGTATTGGTTCTGTTCCTGAGCCAACAAATCCTGTAGCTCCTCTTGTATTTCTAACTATATACCAAGTTTCTTCTGTTACAATCATTTTAATTAATACATAACCTGGAAAAACTTTTTTTAAATTTGTTTTTTTATTACCATCTTTAATTTCTATTTGTTCTTCCATAGGAACAATTATATCAAAGAAATAATCTTCTAACTCTCTATTTTTTATTGTTTTTTCAAGGTCTGTCTTAACTTTATTCTCATAACCTGAATATGTATGTACTACATACCATCTTGGTACATTGTCATAATTGTTTTGAGACATCTTTCTAGCCTCCTTATATATTATGTTTTAGTTACCATTTACTTCATAACTAATAGATATAAAAGTAATTTTATTCGTCACTTTTTGGTTCTTCTGAATTTTCTGTTTCTACTTCAGCTTCTACATTTGTAGCATTCTCTTCTGTAGAACCTTCTGAATTCTCTGAATCTTTTGACTCTTGAGACTCTGAATTTTCTTCAGAATTTGCGTTCTCATTAGTTGAACCTTCTGTAGTGTTATTTGCACTATATGAAGATTTAACTTTTTCTTGTAATGCTACAACTCCTTTTTTATTTGCAAAATCAAATACTACATCTAATACAAACACTATTAAAGCTATTACTAATGTAAAAGCAATAACTGCTACAGTATTATTTGCAGTTTGTTTTGCTGTAGGCCAAATAACTTTTTTTAATTCAGCTTTCATATCTTTAAAAAAACGACTTTTTTGCTTATTTTCTTTTTTTTCTTTATTATCTTTTTTAGCCATTTTACTTCCTCCTTAAAATAGCTTAACTATTTTGTTTCTTTATGTGTTGTACGTTTTTTGCAGAATTTACAATATTTGACTATTTCTAGTCTATCTGTATTATTTCTTTTATTTTTTGATGTCATGTAATTTCTGTTTTTGCATTCTGTGCATTCTAATATGATATTTTCTCTTGGTCCTTTTGCTGCCATTTTATACACCTCCGAATTGTTTAACTTTTCTATTAAAAAAGTTTGTACTTGTGTACGATTTTACGTACTCGTGGCTGTGCCACTTATTTGAAACGATGTGAATATATGTTCTAAGTTACATATACTAAAATAGTATATCACTTTTTCCATAATATGTCAACACATTTCGCAAAAAAAATGCAGATTTTTACTGCACTTTTTTTTGATTATTTTAAAATCTTTCTATATTAATTAAAATGTGTATAAAGTTATTAAAATTTATGACTTTAATATCTATTCACTTTTTTTCTTTTGAACTGAAAATCCGAACTTTCCAAGCTTTTCGCCTTGGGCATAATATCCACCATTTGCATAAGAAATTAACCCACATTTAGATATGTCAAAAGCTCCATTTTCATCAATATATTTTTCATCTGCATCTACAGACAATACCTCTGCAATAAACATATGATGTGAACCTAAGTCTTTGATTTCTTTAACTTTACATTCAATTGATGCAGGACTTTCTTTAATAAGTGGACATTTAACAAAATTAGCTTTTTCTTTTGTTAGACCCATTTCTTTAAATTTGTCAAATTTTGCTCCTGTTCTGCATCCTACCCAATCAGTTTCTCGAACCAAATCTTTTGTTGTTAAATTAATAACAAATTCTCCTGATTCTTTTATTATATTATATGAATGTCTTGTTGGTCTTAAAGAAATATAACACATAGCAGGCTCTGAATTAATTGTTCCTGTCCACGCTACAGTTGCAATATTTGCATTTTCCATTGTACCACATGTAACCATTACAGCAGGTACAGGATTTACAAATGTCCCTGGTTTCCATACTACTTTACTCATATTTATTTACCTTCCTTTACTTCATAACTGAAAATTTAATTAAATAATTATTTACCATTTTTTTAAATTTTGTGTTGCTTAAAAAACTTTTTTTCTAAATTTTGCATACTCATTTTTTTACAAGTATAATCATTTATTTTTTCTGCCATAATTACCTTTTAATATAAGTCCAACTCCTGCAGCAGCCATTCCTAAAATAAGAATATAATCAAACATAGATGTAGCCATGAAATTTAAGCTAACACTCATTATAATACTAACAACTATAAATACAACACTTAGTCCCATAACAAGTTTTGCCATAAATGATTTTGGATTATAAAAATACCATATAATCCCAATAATTAGAGGAATTATAACAGTTCCTGAAGATAGATTAAAACCGCCAATTCTCCACATATACCATCCAGTATGTACTATAACTCTTTTACTAAGCATAAATAGTCCTGCAGCTAGTAATACTATTCCTACTAAAAGCTCTAATTCAGGATTACCTTCATCTTTTTTCAAAAAATTCTTTTTCTTTTCTTCTGACATTTTTTTGCTCCTTTATTATTATATTTTTTATGTATATATAATATAACATAAAAAAAAAAAAATCAATAACTTAACATTATTTATTGACAATTTAATTTTTTCGTTATAATATAAATGCAAATAATAAATGAGGACTAAATTATGCAATTAGAAAACGTAGAATCCAAAGAAACAATAATATATACATTTTTTAAATGGCTTTTTGATGATACAAGAATTTTAGAAAAACAAGTAGATTTGGAAAAAGAATTCGATCTATCTCTCGCTCCATACTATATGGATGCCAATATATATTATCCAATATGTATTGCAAGACTTTTAGATACGACACCATTTAAGAGATTAGGTAGAATAAGTCAATTATCCTTAGCAATCGATACCTTTCCAAATGCATATCATAGTAGACTAGAACATTCAAAGGGTACATATTATAGAAAACTAGAAGAATTTATATATAATTTTCAAGATGAATCTTGGAGGGAAAAAATAGAAAAAAATAATCAAAAATTATATATTTTAGCAGACTTGATAAAAATGTTAGGTCACGACATAGGTCAACCTATTTTATCACATGCAATGGAACAAGAAATACTTTCTTTTCGAGGAGCACATGAAATTATTGGGCAAAGAATTATGACTGAAAACAACGAAATTTGTCAAATCTTAAGTTCTATCAGTCCCCAATTACCTCGTGCCTTGAAAGATTTATATGAAAAGAGAATTCTAAATTTTCAAGAACATGATGAAAGCAATTATGATGTTGATAGAATTGATTATTTATCAAGGGATAATTTATACTTTGGAACTCCTATCAATATTCCTTTTCAAAAATATGAAACTGTACAAACAGAAGATGGTACTATAGATGTATATCCATATTCATCTATGTCTCATATAGAAACATTTTTAGAAATAAGAGAAAAAAGCTATAAAGATGTATATTTTTCATTAAAAACACATCTGCGAGAATCAACTTTAAGTTATTTTATAAAAGCATTTATCGATTCCGAAAGTGAACATGGAAAAGATTTAAAACAATTTCTTGAAACATTGAAAAATGCTGATTTACAAAGTTTAGATCTAGCAGAATTTTTACAATGGGATGATATTAGGTTTTACAAAAATATTTTAGATATTGCACAAAATCATGAAAATGAAAATATACGAGCTTTAGCTACAATGACTATACCGAATATAGATTCATTTTTGAATCTTATTTATTCTCATTTAAATGTAAAAAATGTTAAAAAATATAGCCAAGAAGATGAGGATTTTTTAAGAGAATTAAAATCTGTTTTAAAAGGAAACACAATTTTTTCAAAAAATTTACGTAATAAAAATTATGCGGGTAACAATATTTTAATTTCTGAAGATACTGAAAAAAACATAAGAACAGAATGCGAAAGTTTTGAAATTCCAATTTATGCATATAAGAAAAAAGACCCTATCTACGTAAAAGATGAAAATGGATTTGTATATGAACTCTCTGAACATCCAAATAGAAAATATAAATGGGATCAAAGAATTACAATAGTAAGCGCAAAATTTGTGGTCATACCATTTCTTAAATATATTGGAGTACATGACGATACAATACATAATGATTTTAAAACATTTAAAACTCTTACAGAATACGATATATCTTTACCTAAAAGAAAAATAGAAATAAATTTACAACCCTTGCAAGTTGGACATAATATTGAAAATGACTTTTTAGAACTTTAAAGTTTTAGGACACACTCCTAAAACTTTTTAAATAAAAAAAATCTAGCGACAACCTATCTTCCCAGCAGGGTAACCCGCAAGTATTTTTGGCACTATTTTGCTTGACTTCTGTGTTCGGAATGGGAACAGGTATTACCAAAATAGTCATCATCACTAGAAAATTATCGTATGCAATTTAAAGCACACTCAAAAATACATAGATGAATGGCAAGTTTTAGTTATTAACTTCCTTCGATTCCTTGCTTAACTTTTTTGTGGTTAAGCCCTCGATTTATTAGTATTGGTT